>OLSN01000571.1_pt1 | contig 38838 bp, 34 predicted proteins | sample 1672411 | NCBI WGS metagenome assembly OLSN01 (sample SAMEA3136683, study PRJEB25190) | human gut metagenome | biome: human gut; feature: human-associated habitat; material: faeces | place: Austria | collected 2013 | reverse complement strand
GTTCGCCCCATTCGTTATAACGGTAACGGTCACGCCCGTAGCCCGGCAGGCGGTTGTCCATCACCGCACTCTGGTACTCATCCGCCAGCAGGTTTCCCGCTTTATCGTAGTAATAATGGTCATGGTCGTACATCTGACCCGTGCGGCTGGTCAGCCAGCCGCTCCGGTCATAGCTGAACACCAGGCAACCGCGCAGTTTATCATTGATGCCGCCGACTTCACCGTCTGCGTTCCAGATATAATCCCGCGCCGTCACGCTGTCGCCGTGCGACGGGTGTGTGGCTGTCTGCTGTGGGTTCTGGCTGCCGCCTGGCAGGCTGCGCTGCCAGCTTAACCGGTTATCGGCGTTGTAGCCGCTGAAGGTCGTCAGTTTCCCCTGCGTGCGCATCACCTGACGGTGCAGGCTGTCACGCTCATATTCACTGACCGTGATACCGTCCAGCGCTGTCTGGAGCAGATGCCCGCTGCCGTAGTAAAGATGACTGAGATGCTGCCCGTCCGGTAAGGTGATATCGGTGGGATTGCCCAGCGCGTCGCGCTGATATTTTATACTGCCGTGCACGCTGTGCTCTGCCGTCAGCCACCCGCAGCGGTCATACGCAAAGCGCACCGTGTCCGCCTGCATGTGGTGCAGCCGTTCCCCTTCTTCCGTGGGAGTGAGCGTCACTTCCGTTATCTGGTCAAGACGGTTGTAGCTGAAGGTCCGTGTACTGTGCTGCGTGTCACTGCGCAACAGGCGACCCAGCGCGTCACGCTCCTGTCGCTCATTACGCACCCCGCCTTCTGTACCCTGTGTCTGGATGATGACCGGGAACCCGCCCGCATTCAGCACAAACATCCGTATCAGACCGTCCGGGCGCTGTTCTCCCGTCAGCCGTCCGTCCGCATCGTGGCTGAACCGGTACTGCGCCCCGTTGCCGTTGCTCAGACTGGCAATCCATCCCTCCGCGGTATAATGCCAGCGCGTCTCCCGTTTCTCTTCATCTACGTGGAGCGCCAGCAGCCCGCGCGGCGTATACTGCCAGGACTGCACACTACCCGTGATGCGACGGTGGCTGCTCAGTAACCCCAGCGCGTTCCAGGTGTAACGGTCCTGCTGTTTACCGGGATGATTTACCGTCTCCGGCAGCCCCAGACGGTTATAGCGGATACGTACCGTTTTCCCTTCCGCGTCCGTCACCGCCGTCAGGTTGCCGCCCTCATCGTATTCATAGTCCGTGGCGCACCCTGAACAGTCGGTGTAACGCCTCAGCTGGCCGCGCGCATCGTGCACCAGCGCAGCCTCGCCGCCCCGCGCATCCGTGCGGCTGACCGCCAGCCCCTGTTCATCATACCCGTAGCGCGTGATGCGCCCTTCCGGGTCCGTCTCCCGTATTACCTGGCCGTGTTCGTTGTAATCCGCCTTCCATACGTGGTCGTCATCCAGCGCCCGGCGTGTGATTTCAGCAAAGCTGCCGTTCCACTGCGTCTGTGTCACCCGCCCTGCCGCGTCCGTCTCTTTCACCACCCGGCTCAGAGTGTCGTATTCCAGCGTTACCCTGCGTTCGCCGGGGAGTTCCACGGCGACCGGGAAATGGTTTTCGTTGTACGTGAAGCGGTACAGTCCGCCGCCCGGCGTCCGGTGCGCGGTCACATACGTCTCTTCATCAAACCACCACTGCCACTTCTGCTCCGGCCTGCCGGTTACCACCGTCTGCCCGCCCGCAAAATCGTACTGAAAGCGGTAATGCTCGCCGTCGCTGGTCGTGTGTTCCACCACGCGGGGGAAACCATCAATCTCCTGCCAGCGGTAGGTACAGGTGAAGCCTGTTGCGTTGCGGTGCTCCGTCATCAGGCCATTTTCATACGCAAACTGGCGCGCCGTCACACCGGCCCGGTTCACCACGCCGGTCAGTTGCCCGTTATCATCGTAACGATATTCCACCAGGTTACCGGGACGCCCGCCCTTCACAAGTTCAATATGCGACAGGCGTTCTCCCGCCGGCGTCATCGTGCGGTGCAACAACAGATGGTGTCCGCTGCTGGAGGCCACCCGCACCAGCCTGCCGTTCTCACGCCCGAAGGCAATACGCTGCCGGTACGGGGTTTCCATAAAACGTAACGGCGCGACGCCGTGGTCATCAAATTCATCAAACACGTAATAGCTACGGTCGGTGTAATGCAGCACATAGCGCCCGTCATGCAGGCGACTCAGGTAAAACTGCTCTTCCGGGTCGAATATCTGGTGACCCGGCGTCAGCATCGCTTTCGGATAACTCAGTTCCCGGCCCTGTACACCGATGAAGGTGATATATGTCTCATCCTCACGCAGGGTTATCTCCCAGTTCAGCCGCCATCCTCTGCCCAGCAGTCCCTCTGTTTCCAGGTGGCTGGCATAAAAGCGCGAGCAGGTGACGGGCAGACGGCCCGGCAGGGTAAAATCCGTTTCCGGCAGCAGGATTTTTTGCCCGGTGGTCACATCCACCGGGTTGCAGAACAGTCCCATGACAGCCTCGGATACGCCCATCCCGACCAGTTGCCCGCCAATAAATTTTGCCGCACATTTGGTGCCGAATTTCGAACCCAGCTTTGCCGCCTGACGCCAGGCTCCGGCCAGCCCGCCCAGCAGGCTGGCAACCACAAACAGCACATCCACCACCTGACGCAGCCAGTCCGGGATTTCCGGGCTGATTGCCAGCACCGTCTGTGTACCGCCGCCGAGAAAGACGTTGGGAGAGCCGTCCTCAATCACCGCGTCGCATTCAGTGTGGTCATCCTTACGGGCGGCGGGCTGGCTGTTGATGTAGATATTGCCGGAACCCTGGGCGATACGGATTTCCGGAGAATGGTCTTCGCATATCACCGTACTCAGTACGGCGCGGGCAGCAGGTCGGCTGTTGGTGCTGACATTGGGAGAGCCGGTCAGAATTTTTCCCGCGGTGGAGTGTATCGAGCGCCCGATGGCTTCCCCCAGTTGAAGGACTCCGGACGCTATCTGGTCAGCAAGAAAACCCAGCACCAGACCGGCAAAAAAGCCGCAGGTAAAAAAGGCAAAGGCGGCAACGGCAATAATGGCAATGCCAATGATAGCCCCAATCAAAAACCCGGCGAGAGCGCTGGTGTGGTAGATAGGGTCATCCACCCGTGCGGCTTCATACATGACAACACCTCCATGTTGTTTTAACTTTTAGCAGGCTGAAAACTGGTCAACCAGGCAGTCCATAGCTGGTCAGAGTGCTCATCAAAAGGACACTGACTGGTCAGCGTCAACACCAGTACCTTTCCTGGCCCGGAGATAAACCCGGCCTGACGCTGGTACACTTCTGTTTTTCCAGAACGATGAGTTGCGAGAATCTGTTCACCTGTCATGGCAGCTTCGCCAGTTCCCGCCAGTGCCGTTCCCCGCGAAAGTACCCTGTGCTGGCCCAGGTTTTTTTTCATCAAGACTATCTGGCGGTCAATATAGGTGGTCAGGTTTTCATCGGGTTTGAGAGTGTCACGGGAAATATTCAGACTGGGGGAGGCCCGCTCATTACTCGCCGGGACGAAAATATTGACGGTACGATCAAGAAAAGTTTCAGGCAGGGTAAAGCAGCCCTCCTGAATATGGTAAAGGCTGGTCATAGAAAAAATTCCTTTTATATTTTTTTATTCAGAAACGTCCGGGGAAGGTAACGGGGCAATATCATTCGCAGTCATGGCTGTGCCGCCATCTGGATTCATATCAATGCCACTGCCAATGAGTTGCATAACATCGCTGGTGTGAAGTAAAAGTTGTTTTCCACAAAACTCAATCGAGCCATCCTTGTGTAATACAAGCGCTGCATTGCCGCAGCGAAGAGTTAATTGATCGCCAACATCCAGACGATAGGTCGTCCCGACATTGATGGTTTGAGCTAGTTTGACGGAAAGACCATCATTTTTTGTGATGGTGGCATTGCGATCTTCTCCCACGCTGATGGTTTCATTTTTGACAATGGTTTTTGTGCGATCGACCATGATCGTGTGGGTTTCATTGTTTTTTACCGTGGTATTCAGGTCTTTTTCCGCATGGAACTTCACCTCTTCCGCACCCGTTTTGTCATCGAAGCGCAGCATGTTTCCGTTAGTCGGCCCGCCATACAATGAGTGGCTGAATATCCCACTCTGCGACGCCATGCCCGGCAGCCCCCAGGGCGGCATGGTGTCCTGGTTATAGGTGCGCCCCACGATGATGGGTAAATCCGGGTCGCCGTTTTTGAAATCCACCAGCACTTCCTGACCAATACGCGGGATCTGGATCATGCCGAATCCTTTCCCTGCCCACGGGTAGCTCACTCGGATCCAGCAGGAGCTGTTTTCGTCATTCTTTCCGTAGCGATCCCAGCCAAACTGCACCTTCACCCGGCCATATTTATCCGTCCAGATTTCCTGCCCCGCCGGGCCGGTGACGATGGCGCTCTGCGGGCCTTTAGTGTGGGGTTTGCTCAGCGTTCGCTGCGGGCGGTAGACTTCGCAGGTGGGATGCAGTTCAAAGCTGGTTGAGTAAGAGAAATGTTGCTCCTGGCCGCTGTGTTGCGCATTGTCCTGTATAAATAGCGTGGTCTGTACCAGCAGGTATTCCTGATTCACTTCGGCGGTCGGGTAGTTCTCCAGTGTGAAGGTATAGCCCGTCATCAGTGTGCGGATGTTGCCACCGCCGTGCACCCGGCTACCAGGGCTTCGTTGTTCTTCCATGCGGATGCGCGTCAGCATCTCGCCTTCATCCTTCGTGAAGTAGTCTCCCGGCCATTCGTAATGTTCAAAGTCTGCATGACCGGTTTCACGCGGGTTTGCCACGGTGTTCGCCAGCAATGAGCGTGGCTTCATAAAATCGAAATCGTCCAGCACCCACTGCCCGGTACGCAGACTTTCATTGGCCGTGATGGTATGGATAAACTCCTTATCCAGCTTCAGCCCTGCCTGGTAGTAACTGACCAGCGGTGAGTCCGGGCACGCCTTATGGGCGCTGATGGCATCCGCCAGCACCAGCGTATGACTGTTCTCGCTGTGCTCAAACCACCAGTAGATGCCCCACTCCTGCATCAGGCGCTGGATGAAATCAAAGTCGGTTTCACCGTACTGCACCTGCCAGGTGCGTGACGGGTAGTTTTCCACCAGACGTTTTTCCACCGGAAAAGAATATTCAGCCAGCACTTCGTCCAGAATTTCCACCACCGTTTTATTCTGGAACGCCTTGTAGTCGCTGGTGTGGGTTAGCAGTTTCAGCCACGGCTCAATACGTAACTCATACGTTACCGAACGGCCCTCATGACCCACTACCCGCGCCGCCGTTACCAGGCCACTGATATACCGTTTTCCGCCGCCATCCAGTTCAATGTTGACGCACAGGTCTTTGCCCACCATCGGTTTGAGCGGCAGGTTGGCGGCGGGAGATACATAACCCAGGTTCAGGGTGTCCGAGGTTTTAAGCTGTACCACGTAAGTAAACAGGCTACCCAGTGTTTCCGAGCCGTTAAGGCTGGCAAACAACAACATCTGCGGCGGCACAGCACTGCCGCTTACCGTGACGTTATGCGCCCCCGGCCCGGAGATAAGGGATGACATTGCATCCTGTGCGGCCCCTGCCATATCCGCTATCCCTGCCGCGGCGGCGGCGGCCTGCGCTGCTGCCACTGCTGCTTTTACCAGTCCTGACGGTTCTGGCAGCGCACCAAACAGATCCGCCGCCTGTTCCGCCATTTGTTCGGCGACATCAGCAACACCGGTTGCGGCAGAATCTGCACTCACACCACCACTTTCTCCGACGACTGGCGGCGTAGTGATGGCAGGCCCGCCGCCCCCAACTGATTTATTACCTGTGGAGACAAAACTCATGATGGATCCTTTTGAAAAATGTAGTCATCTGCTAATAACAAATTTCTTTTTCAAGCTGAACACTATTTTCTGTATAGTTAACAGAAAGATAAAATGATGCTGGCTGATTTATCGAACAACGACTCTCCCATACAATTTCATTCTTATTGATAATGCGCTTATGTAATGTATACCCCAGATCTGAAAGATATCTTTTCAAAGGTTCCACATCTGTCCCCCCACTAAACACTATGGAGTTTGAAAGTGGATAACCATCACCCGGATGGTATTCAAAATAATATTTTCCAGATACTTTAGGACTATTTAATATGTCAGGATCAGTAAGTGTGTAATATTTTAAAAAATCATTTTCCGTATAAATCTCATCATCATCCACTCCCGATGAAATCATATATATAAAAATATAAAAAATAAAAATCACAAAAATCCAAAAAAGGATAAGCCATAAAAAAATACGTCTAAGAATTTTCATCCACTGCATCTTTTCATACATCCTATATAGGTAGTAAAGAAAATGATGTTCCATCATTCGTTATAATTCTTATCTTACCTGATGTAAAATCACTCCACGGTTGGATCCATGTCATAAAATGAGGTAAATCAGCCTTATAAGGTTCATGTTTGACACAGGGATCCTTCGGATCAGGAAACAGAATAGGTCGAAACCCATCATTTTTAAAGCTACCAATAGGTCCGTAAAAATCCCAGCGACTGACCGCATCATTATAATTGACGGGACGAACCAGGCTACTGTATTTACCAGGAATCATAAAACGATAAAAACCAAAAAGATCAGAAACCAAATCCTCACCACTAAATCCACTATCTGTATGCCATGAAAATTCTTTCAGACTTTGATATGCTTCAAACTTTAATGCTGTATTCATCATCATCGCCAGCATTATGCTATTAATTTCGTCCTGGGTGCGTCCTCTTTGGATTTCCCAGCGAGTGAATTTCCCTGTTCCCATTTCCTGCCTCAGTGTTTTACTTCTGACCCGCATATTCTGTTTATATATCACTGAGTAATATTTATTACCGGAACTTTCACCCGCATCAAATTGCTGTTTCAACAAGGAAATATCATCCCCCCCCGCATGTCCCATATCAAGCCAACCCAAAACTTCGGTATATACAATGCCAAATTTGAGTTCATCAAACTTCAGGTTACCTTTAATTTCTTCACGTTTACTCATATAAAATCCTTTACCTGTTTTCCCCCGCCAGCCGTAGCGCATCCACATACCGCCCCTCGCTGTTCTGCTGCCAGAACCAGCCCTGCTCCTGCTGCGCCAGCATTTTCTCCGGCCAGCCCGGCCACGGCAGGTGGCGCACACCGGGCAATTCCACTACCGGCGTGTCCGGCAGGTTGGTCAGTTCCCGGCTGCGCTGCGGTACACGTCGCAAGCCGCGCAGCCACTGTGCCCAGCGCGGCCCCGGTCGCCACATCGCCCAGAGCTGATCTGTCTGCTCCGCCAGTCGTCCGCGCCGTTCCGCCTGTGGTGCCACCTGCGCCGCCGCCAGCCGCGCCAGCCAGTACAGCCAGCCCTGTGTGTCATCCAGACTCTCTTCCAGCCATTCCCGCCCGGCACGCTGGTAAATCACCAGTGGCCACGGCCTGCCCGTGCTGTCTCGCGATGCGGTCAGTACCCCGGTCAGCCACTCATCGCGCCCACCAATGGGTAAAAAACCCGGCGACAGGACAAAGCTCCACGGCAATGGATGGTGTTCCGGCTGCACCGTTTTCTCGCGCGGTGACAGGTGTAACCAACCGTCATTTATTCCGGCCTTCGCAACTTCCGTTCCTTCCGGCAGAACAATATGCCGTCCCTGCCCCAGCCACGTCTGCTGGTTCAGCCACGCCTGCCACACCTGTCCCTCGTTCGCACTCACCCGCCAGCGCACATAGTCCCGCTGGTCCGGCAGCCTGCCAAACATCGCCGGGGCCGATATCTCTGCCCGGCGCATCACAACGTCCTGACCGGACAGGTGAAGTTTTGCAGCAGTTCCCGGTAATACAGAACATAATTCTTCATTTCAATCATAAAGTCAGATATCAGGATTAATTTTCTTCCACAGGAATCAGAGCATTTTTAATAAAATCGCTCAGGTCTCCCCCCTACAAAGAGAAAAGGCATCAGCTTCCGATGAAATTGTTAATTCAGTTCCCAGAACCAGATTTCCTTGCAGCTAAAATAACAATGTGAATGACATATAGCGCCTGTGGTAGAAGGTTCAATAAGATCAATATGTCCACCGTTATAATCCGTAATTTTCCAGAAAAAGACCACTCCTCTTTTATTACTGGTGTCTGTTTTAAATTTTTCTGAGTCACGCCAGATGACTGGTCTTCCAAAAACATCAGCCCGGGAAAGCTGATCTGCCAGTAATTTCGCACCGGTTTCTATTTTCTTCCCTTTCCAGTCGCCACTTTTGATCGTCAGTCGCCCGTTAAATCTGACGCCTGATTTAATCAGCGCCACACTCATACGTGTGGCACAGGTATTTACATAACCAGCATTTTGCTGTTGCAGAGCTTCATAGTTATAACCCACTTCACTGTACAGAACATCACCATCAACCTGAGCTGATGAGTAATGGTTCTTTTTAAGTGTGGAAAATGAAGGTTTCATTTATTATTTCCTTTATCACAGGGATGTTTACTTAGTTCCTCAATAATAATATTTGCAGCCCGTTCATTCAGTTTATCTGACATTTTTTTTCTGAAATGCCAGTAAATGATTTCATCCAGGGTAACTGTTTTAATCGTTTTATAATCACACCATATTTTGCTTTCCGTAGCATCTTCTATCCCCAAAAGATAGATTTTTGCATTAAGTCTGTCCTGCCTGTTATCTGACTGCCAGAAGCGGAAAAAATCATCTCCGTTCAGATCGAACGCGCCAGAGGTCAGGTGTGAAACAGATAGCTGCCGGGGAGATTTTTTTTCCTGTGATGCTACATCCGGGCAGGGAAACAGCCTGACCATCGCTTGTTCAATCAGAGTTGAAGCTCGCATATTCATATCGTTAACCGACTGCTGATTAAGATATGTCAGTACCGATGAATAAAATTCTATTTCATTAATCTTATTATATCCACACCAGGTTTTACTTTCTGTCGCATCACTCACTCCAAGTACATACATCAGCACATTTTCTTTTTCCTGTGACGTTCCACGGGCATAAAATGACAAAAATTCCTGCGCACTGAGATTAATATAATCGGGGTCAATAGTTCCTGTGTTTTTTCTGATATCAGCAAAAACATTTCCTGACATGGCATATAACAAAAAAATAAGAAAAAAACGCGTATATTTTCGCATATCATGCTTCCTGAATCACGGTAGTGGGATGGTCGCTATAACGTCGGTTTAAGAAAGCTTATAGTTTTGTTGCGTCATTGACCTGCCATCTCAGTATATAAGTGACATTAAGGGTGCCTTTTTGCTCACCTGGTGCAACGGTCTGTTTTAGCATACAACTCCACGTCAAGACATCCGTGAATATAGCCTTTAGCATAGTCACGTGGGTCCGGCAGTCTGCCAACGATACTGCCGCCGCCCGACACATCACAGCGCCCGCTCCGGGCAGGCGAAGCGTTGCAGCAGCCCGCGGTTCACCGGATCAAAGTCTCGTCCGGCGGTGATTTCCAGCACCACCCGCCGCCCGTCAAAATTGTATTCCACCTGCTGTGTTCCCCGCACCGCCGTCTCCTGCGCGTTACCCGCATCCAGCAGGTGAAACAGCGCCCATGGCCCGTTAGTCAGTAGCGTCGAGGTGTCCTGGCGGATGCGCGGGCTGGCAGTGATTTCTGCCATTGAACCGTTGCGCGGCCCCGGCCAGTTCACTTTTAGCGGCCTGACAGGACCGTGGGCGTAACGCAGCACCTGGCCGTCAATGTCAATCACCAGTTCGGCGATGGCAGGATCCATATCCACGACGCGAACCTGCATCGCCCAGAAAAACTTTTTCCCGCCGTCACCGTTAAAAAAAACGCTGCGGATCTGTTTCGCCTCCTGAAACGGTGTAAGGTCCGGCCCAAGCAATGTCATGTTGCCTTCGGTCGGTTTGTAGCGCCACGGGTTGCTGGCGGTATCCGCCAGAGGGGCCAGTTGCTTCGTCCAGAAGGCATCCAGCACGCCGCCGCTGGCAAAGATACGGTTAAAATCGTCCGCACTGACTTCCTGCGGGCTGTCGGTGAAGGGGTAGCGCCCGTCGATGGCGTCGCGGCACTCATCACCGATCACCGCTTCCATCTGCGCGTTCAGCACTTCACCGGTGCCGGCGTTGATTTTGCGCGTTCCCTGCTGCGTGAGATCCAGCAGAATATTTTTCAGCGGTGCGGGCAGTTTTGCCGCTTCCAGTTGTAGTTTATCCGCCGCCGAAATGCGGCCCGGTAATGTGCTCGCTGCCAATGCACTGTCGGCGATGGTGAGCTGGGTGTAATACTCATTGAGCATTGTCAGCAGCGAATTTAACTGCGGCGCTCCGCCCCCCTGTCCACTGTCCGTCCGCCCGGAAACCACTTCCCGCAGAGCGGCGAAACGGTCATCCACCAGCGATTTTTCCAGCCGCTCTTCCGGGTGGATATCCTGCAACAGCTTTGCCGTCTGCACTGCTTTACCCGCATTACCGGAGAGCCGGTCCTGCGCGCGCTGGGCCATTTGTTTTTGTCTGGCCTGCGCATCCAGCGGCGGTACCAGCGTGGTCTGCTCCACCACCGCTTTACTCAGGCGCATCAGAGGTGAGTCAGGCGAGGCCAGTGTGCGAAGCACCTGAAGGTCATACGCCAGTCCGGGACTACCGTCTTCCCCGGCACTGTTGATGCTGTGAATACTAGCCAGAAAATCCTGCCAGCGGCGGGCATATTCAGCCAGATACAGGCGGCGTACCTCACGGGTAACCGGGAGTTCCTGCCCCGGCAACTGGCTCATCACAATATCAGTCGTTTTTTTTTGCGCGTTTTCCCGGCCCATTACCCAGGCGTCGTCCGCTGATGCGGAGGCGACAAACTCCGACAGCAGTTTGTCGAACAGTTCCCGGTAGCCTTCGCGAGTAAAGATGCCGGGCACGCCCCTATCCAGTGGCGCGCCATCCGTGCGGACAAAAACCGTCCCCGCATCCGCGCCCACCGCGCGAACCAGCGAAAACTCCTGCGGTGCTTCGCTCTCCATGGAAGCCAGGGCTCGAGTATAGATACGCTCGGTGCTGGTATGACCGTCAAGGAAAGCCCGCGCCATGCGGATCAGTCCCTCATCTTTGTCATAAGGCGAATGCACCACGCGGCTGCCGTCAAACAGGGCGTCGATATGTTCCAGCACTGCTGCACGGCCGCCGAACTCCGCCACGCTATCGCGGTTTTCCAGATCGTTCAGTACCCAGGCGTGGATCTCCGCTGCGTTGTATTTGTCCTCGTGGTCTTTATCAAGATTCAGCAGCAGATAAACATGCAGAGCGTCATACGCGGCTTTGCTGTCCTGACGAGCAATGGCATCTGAAAGCACATATTCCATGCGCTTCACCAGTGGCGGCAATAGGAGCTGGTCCAGCAGACGGTCATACAGGGATGCGACGCTCTCCATTACTGGCGGAACGCTGTAAAGACCATAACGCCAGGCCAGCGGCGGTGAGTCCGGGTCCAGCCCCGGCCAGGCAGAGAGCGCCCGCGCCTGGTTCAACAGGACTGGGACAGGCTGCATAGCAGGTTTTCCGGTATAGGCTTTGACGTCACCATCCAGTTGGACCGTCCAGCTGGCGATTTCATTCAGATAGCCGCTGTTACCCTGCTGGCTGCCCTGCATTCCCTGCCACAACCAGAAAGCCAACGCTAGTACCAGCAGATGCCCGCCAGTACGCAGCAGGCGATAACGCCAGGCCCATTGAAGATTCGGCTCCACCAGGTGTGCTTCACGGAAGATAAACTGGGTCAGTAGGTCATGAAGAAAATAGCTGCGGTTGCCGTCCGGTAAGGTATGAGAAGGTGACTCCACTTTCCCTTTGATCGCCCGGACAAAGCGCTGCCAGATGCCCGTCTGATCGGCCACCGCGTCTGCCTGCGCCTGTGCGGCGCTGGTAAAAAATACGCCGCGTAGGGTGTTGTTAAGCTGAGTGGCGTCAAATTTTGAATCGAGGAAAATCTGTTCAATGGCTTCCAGCAGCGGCGCGCCCAGCGCGGCAAATTCGCGCGGAAAGCGGTAGAGCCGTTGACGGCTTTTAAGGTCGTACTCTTCCTGCAACCGGGTATCCAGCCCCTGATCCAGCCGCAGCGTCAGATTTGCCAGTTCCTGGCCACAGAGCGCATGCAACGACTGCGGATCGCTGGCGTGACGCCTGCAGCTGTAAGGCAGGGTGAAGCCCCAGACCTGGGCACGCAGGTGACTGGTTAGCCCACGGAAATACTCCGTAAATCCAGGTAGCAGATCCATTTTGGTGACAACCAGATAAACCGGGAAACGAATACCCAGCGTCTCCCGCAGTTCCGCCAGCCGCGCACGCAGGGCCGCACAGGCAGCCAGTCGTTCCGCCGGGGACTGCGCAGTCAGATCCGCCACGTTCAGCGTCAGGATCACGCCGTTGAGCGGTGCGCCGGGGCGGTGTTTACGCAGCAGTCCCAGAAACCCCTGCCACTCCCCGGCGTTGCGCTGGGTCGCACTGATTTCACCGCCGTCATCGTGGCGGGCATAGCGCCCGGCAGTGTCAATGAGCACCGCTTCGTTGGTGAACCACCAGTCGCAGTGCAGCGTGCCGCCGCCCGGCACGGTGAGGATATGCGCGGTCTGCTCCATCTGCTCCGCCAGCGGAAACTGTAGCCCGGTGTTAAGTAGCGCGGTGGTTTTACCATCGCCGGGGCTACCGATAACCATAAACCACGGCAGCTCGTACAGAAAACGCTTTCCTTCCAGGACCTTACGCCAGCCAGGCAGATCCACACGCAGTTGTTTCAGTTGCCGAATAGCGCGAGTAACAATATGGCTGACGGTGCGTAAGTCGGCTTTAATTTCCCCTGCCACCGATACGTCTTCCCCACGCGGATGCAGGAAACGACGCAGAAGTTGTTCATCCAGACGCAGCGCCCGCCACAGCTGGTACAGTCCATACAGCGCATAAGTCAGCAGGATCATGCCGATAATCGTCAGACGCAGCCAAAGCGGCGCAAACGGGCGAACGTCACCGAAGGCCAGCAACGGTGAGACAAAGCCGATAACCAGGCACAGAACCGTCACGCCAATGATGCTCATCGACCAGTTCACCAGCCACAGTGCGAGAAACATCAGTAACAGAACGATGGTGACTACCCGGCTCCCCACAGATGCCAGCGGATGCAGGGTATCAAACGCCACCAGCGGCCCGATAAACCAGACCAGCAGTGCAAGCATCACCACGCCGACAACAGCCAGCGCGCGGCGGGAAAACAGCAGACTGAGAAATTTTTGCATTATTGTTCAGAGCTCCATGCGGTAATCAGTAATAGCAAAATACCCAGGGCTGAAAATCCCTTTCCTGTACGCGATACTGAAAGAAAATAAAGAACAATCTGAATAGCCACTGAAATAGAATAAATTAATTTCCTGATTACATCTCTATTTCCGTTTCCCTGAGGTAATGCTGTTATTGAAGGGTCCATATCCTGCATCCACTGGTACTCACTCCCGGAAAAAAGCATGATAGTGACCAATCCCATAATAAATAATAACCACCCTGATATCTGAATTATTTTTCTCATGAAGACTTCCAGGTAGTTATTAATAAACTAGAGAAATGTAACCAGTTATTTATAATAAAATCGCCATAGCTGGTATCTTCCTTTATTTTTTCCAGACTAAGGGAAACACCTCGATTATAACGAGCTCCAATAATTCTTATTTGTTCTTTTGTCAGGTGAGGTAAGGATACCTGAAAACCATCTTTTTCAGCCAATTGATAAAGATGTCTTGCAGCTAATTGTATATTAAACACATCATGCTGGAGACAATTTGCCAGCTCACGCAACTGAGAGTTGTCCATTTTAGTCTCATCAAGCCCGAGTGTTCTGGCTGCAGTTCGCAATTGCATACTCACCGCACCAAAAGAAGTTTTTTCTGGTTTCGAAGCGATTGTGATATGTTCATCAACCCATTCAGGCCCACTCCAACTCATAGCACGAAATTCAAATGCCAGCGTGTCTATAATCTGAGGATCACCCCCTACTTCAATCCAACAAACTCCAGCAAGTAAGGGGGCAGGTAAATGCCAGGCATTTGCAGCTGCATTGATCAAAAGACAGTTATGCTTCACCCAACCATCTTTAAAATAACGCCCAAATGCTACGCCTCCCCCCCATTTTTTAGGCGCCAGTTTCCAGAATATAAATTCTGTTACTCCCCACACTGGCGAATGGTTAGACGCATTACACTCTAGCTTTTCCATTATTAATTCACTCCACCACCAGAATTTCCACCCGGCGATTCTGCGCTCGTCCAGTTTTAGTACTATTATCAGCCACCGGCATAGTATCCCCTTTACCGACACCCCGAATTCGGCTAGCCGGAACGCCACCAGATGTCAGCAGCGAAGCTACTTCTGCCGCACGTTTTTCCGACAATACCTGGTTGGACGGGAATTCAGCGGAGTAGATCGGCTGGCTGTCCGTGTGGCCGGTCACCGTCACCGCGCCCCCCACACGCGCAATCTCACGCGCGGCCTTGTCAATCACCGGGCGCAGCGCATCATTCACGGTTTTCTGCCCCGGTATAAACATCGTATCGCCACGAAAGATTACACGGCTGTGATGGTCATCTTCCTCCACCGTCAGCAGGCCACGGGCGATTTCGTTCGCCAGCAGGATTTTCAACCGCAGTTTATGCACTGGAACGGGTGGCGGCGGTAGATTTTTACCAATGGCGTCGATACGCTGTTTTACGGTTTCGGTGGCGAGGTTCATCCGGTGACTGTAAAAGGCAAACAGCGTCAGCATCACCAGCAGGGCAATCCCGGCGCTCAGCCAGACCGGTACCCGACGCATCCGACGCATCCGTCCGCTGACGGCACCGGCAAACTCCGGCGAGAGCGTGGGCGTGACCGGATCGCGGCGCTGGACCAGTTGAGTCAGCAGTTGCTGGCGGATATCGTCCAGTTGCTTGCGCCCGTCGGGTCGTACACTGTAGCGACCTTCAAAACCCAGCCCCAGAATGTGGTAAATGATTTCCAGCACATCGCTGTGCTCCTGGAAGCTGGCGGCCAGACGACCAATTATCTGAAACAGCTTGATGCCGCCTTCACTTTCGCCATGAAAAGTCACCAGCAGGCTTTTCCCGGCCCAGACACCGCGTCGTCCCCAGACGGTGTTGTTGGCGGCTTCGTCCAGCGCCGTACACAGGCAGTAGCGCACCGCCAGCACATGTTCGCGGCGCAGGTTTGCCTGGTCGCATAATGTCTGATACCGGCGAACTTCACGTTCCAGTAGGGCGCGATAATGTTCGACAAGACCAGGGGAAAGTTCACGAGGCATTTGCGCCAGCGCGCATAACAGGGGGCTGGCCGCCGCCAGCAGGGGATTCACGGCAGCGGTGATTTCGGCCAGCCTGAGCTTCATATCCGGGCCGTCTTCAACCACCACTTTTACCTCTTCCCTGCGAAGACTGTCCTGTATGGGCGCGTCGTAACCGTCATTGTCTGGCGGTTTTACTCCCCCGGCTGATGGCTGGAAGGGCAGGGTGTTTGCCGCAGGCGGCGTCAGGATCTCGTCGGTCATTTATCGCGCACTCCCCACAGCGCCAGCTCCAGCCCTGGAAACTCTCCGGCGGTATGCATTGCCATGCCACCATAGCGGGCGATATGTTCCCACAACACGCCGTCGCGGCGGATGTCGTAATAGATGTAACCGGACTGGAACGGGATCTGACGCGGTGGCACTGGCAGCACCTGTAGAACAAGACCAGGAAGGTGCGAGCGAATCAGTTCCGGCAGGCGTTCTGACGGCCCTATTTTGGTCTGAGCCGAAAAATGTTGTAGTAAGGTGTCGGCGGACATCTGTGCCTTCACAGCCAATACTAACGAGCTGAAGTCTGACAGTTCGGTAGGTTCAACCACCGCATTGAGAATACCGTAAGTTCCCTCTTCCAGAGGAATTCGCTGCGCCCCACGTATTAACACAGCATTCAGCAGATACTGAACCTCGTCCACCACCGATTTCAGCCCGGCATAGGGCGTCAGATGCTTATATTCTTTATATTCTTCCGGACGGCGTGTTTGCGGACGCACGTAGGTAGAGAGTTCTCCAGCCAATGCGCAGAGGTTACGATAGAGTACTTCAGGCGACAGCGGCGTTTTCGACATATGGATCAGTAAGGGGCCGAAACGATTAAGAACTTGTAGAAGCAGATAATCCGACACTTCCGCCGCTTCATGACCGTGTTTGTCGCTCCCCGTCAATCGTTCCGCCAGTGAATCTGCACGCATTTTTATCAGATCGTTAATCCACGATAGCCAGGTACATATCAGCGTACTGGCCTGGTAGTTCGCCACTGGAGGGATCAATTCTTTGTCTATATCGACCCGACCATCGGGATGCAGCGCTGTGATGCGCGTCAGCGGCAGGCCGATCCACGCGTCTGTCACCGCCTTTTCCGGTAATAGCCGCAAGCGTAGGTGGCTAAGTTGCAGCAGTTGCGCGCCGCGCCCCAGCGAATTGGCATCACGGATTTCATTTTCATGCACCGAAAAGCGTGCCAGTGATTCAGGGTTATTGTCGAAGCTAGTTTCTTCACTGTTCGGCGTACGTATTGGCACTGCCAGATAAATCAACTGGTTAAGATGCTCAGGAAGGATGGTCAGAGGCGGCGGGAGTGGTGTGTGCCCCGGCGCATTAAAAGGTGTACCGTCAGCAAATACCCCGGAAGCCTTCGTAAGTACCAGTTTACCGATGTTCAGCGCCTCACTACCAATACCATACTCATTGAAGCCCCAGAAAAAAGGTGAAAGAGGCAAACTGCGATAATGAATGACATGTTCCAGATAGCGTTCCTGCTGCTGAAACATCTGTGGCAGCAAAAATTGTCCTTCACTCCAGACCACCCGGTTATTCCAACTCATAATTTACTCATCCCGTTCTTTAATCACTATGGCGCTTTGCTCTATGCCAGCATCCAGTTCGACTTTTTTCTTTGGCATAAAGCGGCTGTACCAACTTTTTTCCGGTGGGTCAGGAATCTTATATGTAGCCCGCCAGACCGATTTTCCCAGATTGCGGTATCCGGCAAGGATCCCCAGCGTGGTGGTTTCCTTATTGAGGGAGCGGCGCAATTTTTTCTCCTCGCCCGGACGCAGGATAAAGCTGTCGCGGTGGAGTAAATCATCAGCAAGAACAGCCTTGTCATTGTCCTGAAGGGACCACCAGTCCGCCGCCGTGAAAGCTGCATCATTTTTCAGTTCATAAACGCGTATCTCTATGGGCGCGGCTTTTTTCTGATTGTCAGGATTCACCTTATCGGAAGCCTTCATCACCAGATCGAGTCTTTGTGACATCAGGTCCGGCACGTCGTCGCTGTCAATGCTGCACCCGGAAAGCAGGCAGACAAAAGACAAAGCTACCGCACATAACCACCCACCGGGGTTACGCCATTTATTCACTGTAATTTCCTTCAAAATCAAATAATAAAAACCGGCCAGGCTATATGCCTGGCCGGGAAAATATTGCTTAAATTTCTTTGTTAGCTTTGAAATCGTAACCTGCCGTGATAGTGCCGCCACTGCCGCCCTGCTGGTTCTGCACCACGTATTCCTGTTTCACGGTGCTGAAAGAAAGTTCGACTCTCTCGCGGGAAGCGATCTCCCCCTCCTTGCTACCACTAGGAGAAACCACAGCCACAATCAGGTCAGTAAAGGTGTACTTGAGGTATTCCAGCGGATTGCCGCCTGCTTTACGCATGACAAGGATGGACTTCGGAATATGCTTACCAGAAGCGCAGTATTTGAACAGGTTCGGGCTGGCGCGATCGATGTAATGTTCAAACTCCAGGTTAGTCACGGAGACTTTACCGGATCCCAGACCGCTACCCGCGTGCATGGTGGACTCCTGGTGGATATTCCAACGCCAGCTCAGCACCTCAATTTCATTTTTATGCTTGTCATCCATTGACTCGCCGTCAATGCCGTCAATTTTCAGAAAAATGTCATAAGCCATTTTCATTTCCTTATTAAGAATTACTTAAAAATAATCTCTGATTTATCTGTACATCTGGATACAGGTAAATCATTGCCGTACAGCTCCCCCCCTCCTTAATTTCAGAAGAACAGAAGACTATATAATTTCCGGTAATGAGATACCGGCATGCCATTAATTCACAAACTGAATGTATTATATCTATTTACATATTACAGGTACCGATGACTCTCCTGGTGCCCGTTGACCTGGCAAAGAAGATACCTGGCACTGTGTCACCAATGCAGGCACCGGTTGTGATAACCAAACCTGTCCATGGTTATAAATACAGGAAACCCAGTAACGTTCACTATGCTGATTACTGGCCATTGTGGTATCCCATATTTGCCTGGTTTCACCCTTTATTGTCTCTGTCTCTGGTTTTAGATCCACCCGATTTTCAGGTTTTCCCTGCGACATCCCTACACCGTCCAACCACAGACGGGGTTCATAGCGGGAAGATCTCTGCCATGATGCAGATATATCTGACTCCAGTACTGTTGTTGAGGATTTTATATTGATAAACATGGGGCAACTGACTTCCCATGCTGCAACAAATTGTGAATAAAACAACATAAACCCCAATAACAGAGAAAAAATAAAACGTGTCCCCATTGAATCTATCCTCTACTCAATAATATAAAAAGCTTCCGCATTATTACTGGCATCAGGATATGTTCCATCGCTGCGCATCCCACCTTTTCGGGCAATAGGGCGAGTAGAGACTTTCGTGGTTTTACCTGTCCACTGGTCCATAACATAAATATACTGACTATCCTGTTCCAGATAGAAAGCGGCATGCTTATGATCATTCTGCCTCGAGGGATACTTTCCGTTAACAAAAGTGGCAATTGCTGTTCCTCTGGGGATCGATTTATCCCCAAAAACCTTTCGTCCCTGCTTCCAGGTTCCGGTATTCCCCACATGTGCATATACCTGAACTAAGAACACACATTCCTTTCTGTCTCCTGCCCCCGCCATTCCCACCATGTCAGTGCCCTGCAATGAATCTACCAGTCCATAAACATATGCCATATATCCCCCTGAGTATTACCCGGCGTCATTCATTAAAATATTCATAAAAATCAGGAATTACCCTGTTTTACTGACGGCAGTTTTGTGACCAGACGCAGTGATCCTGTTAACCCTTCAAGCTGGAAATGCGGACGCAGGAAGAATTTGGCATCGTAATACCCCGGATTACCTTCCACCTCTTCCACCACCACTTCGGCAGCTGCCAGCGGGCGACGAGCTTTGGTTTCCTGTGAGGAGTTCACCGGATCGGCGTCAACGTAGTTCATGATCCACTCATTGAGCCAGCGCTGCATATCTTCACGTTCTTTGAACGAGCCGATTTTGTCGCGCACGATGCACTTGAGGAAGTGCGCAAACCGTGAGCAGGCGAACAAATATGGCAGCCTGGCGGAGAGATTAGCGTTGGCCGTGGCATCCGGGTCGTAATATTCCTGAGGTTTTTGCAGCGACTGTGCGCCGATAAAGGCGGCGTAATCGGAGTTTTTGCGGTGGATCAGCGGGATAAAGCCATTTTTCGCCAGTTCCGCTTCACGGCGGTCAGAGATGGCGATTTCCGTCGGGCATTTCATGTCCACGCCGCCGTCATCGGTCGGGAAGGTATGACAGGGCAGGTTTTCCACCGCGCCGCCGGATTCCACACCGCGGATCAACGTACACCAGCCATAATGTTTAAAGGAACGATTGATATTCACGCCCATCGCATAGGCAGCGTTGCTCCAGACGTATTTGCTGTGGTCTGCGCCATCTGCATCTTCTTCAAAATCAAACTCATCGACAGGGTTTGTTTTCGCACCATAAGGTAAACGGGAGAGAAAACGCGGCATCGTCAGGCCGATGTAGCGGGAATCCTCGCTTTTACGCAGTGAGTTCCACGGTGCATATTCGAGGTTCTGGGTCACAATTTTGGTGAGGTCGCGTGGGTTAGCCAGTTCCTGCCAGGAATCCATCTGCAACACTGATGGAGAGGCCCCGGCAATAAACGGCGCATGGGCTGAGGCTGCCACTTTGGCAATGGAGCCGAGCAGATCCACATCCGGTGGCGTGTGATCAAAATAATAATCCGCAATAATACAACCGTAAGGTTCTCCGCCTAACTGCCCATATTCGGCTTCATACAGCTTTTTGAACATGGGGCTTTGATCCCACGCGATCCCTTTGTAACGTTTCATATTTTTCCGCAATTCATCCTTTGAAAGGTTCATAAAGCGGATTTTTAATTTTTCATCGGTTTCAGTGTTGTAAACCAAATGTTCCATCCCACGCCAAGAGGACTCCAGTTTCTGAAATTCTGGATGACTCAGGATTAGTTTGATCTGCTCAGTTAATTTGAAATCGATCTGCTCAATAATCGCAGCAATACTTTTATAAGCATCATCACTAACAGTGACCGTATTTGTCAGAGCCTGTTGGGCCAGCGTCTGAACTGCCGCCTCAACAGCCTTTGCTGCCTGAGGTGTCTTGGGACGGAAGGCTTTATCCAGCAGCGAATCAAATTCCGTTTCCTGATAGGCAGTGGTTTGCGTAGTAGAGAGGTCGCCAGTCGCCAGAAGAGTATCGTTTACCATGAAAGTTCCTTAATAAAATCGCTGTTAGTCTGCTGTTCCCGTTTCACCTGATAAGACACTTTCCTGTTGAGCGACAGGTTTTGGCGCGCTGGCCAGAGCTTTCAGTAACGTTGGGTCTTGTAATAGTTTGTTGATCAGATTTTCTGCTCCCGCTTTACCATCCATATAGGTTTGCAGGTTGGCAAGCTGAGTACGTGCTTCCAGCAACTGATTCAGGGCATCCACCTTACGGGCAATCTGCGCAGGCGAAAAATCGTCCATATTCTCTAACGTGATATCGACCATTAACTGCCCTTCGCCCGTCAGCGTATTGGGGACAGCAAATGCCACGCGCGGCGCAATGGCTTTCATCCGCTCGTTGAAGTTATCGATATCAATATCAAGGAATTTACGATCGGTGACCGGTGGCAGCTCTTCGCGTGGTTTACCGGCCAGATCGGCCAGTACCGCCATGACAAACGGTAGTTCGATTTTTTTCTCGGAGCCGTAAATCTCAACGTCATACTCAATCTGCACGCGGGGCGCGCGGTTGCGGGCAATAAACTTCTGCGCACTGTTGTTGATAGCCATAATCCTTCATTTCCTTATCAGTCAGCCGACGACCACCTGGGGAGTGGTCCGACGGCACAGTTTAAAAAATGCACAGCAAACAGTTCATTCATACGGATAAATCATGCTTCATGAACCGTTTCAAAAATAACCTGTTCATCCTCATCCACACGAATGCGGATTTGCGTGATGGCCGTTTTCTCTGTCATCGCCTGCAACCAGTAACGGGACAGTTGTGGGAGGATATGTTGTTCGATATAGCCGATGAGCAAACGAGCGCCGGTTTCGTGCATCGGGCAGCGCGATACAATGTGCGTAATCAGCTCATCGCCATACACCAGTGAAACGCCATGCTGCTCCGCCATCCGATCCATCAATCTGCCAAGATGCAGGCGGGCAATAACACCACGCGCGGTCTCATCCAGCGGTAAATAAGGAATAACCGTCACACGCCCCAGGAAAGCCGCCGGGAAGTGTTTACGTAACTCCGGCATTAACGCCTCTTTTAACCCTGTCGAATCGGGCATCAGCGCCGGATCCTCACAGAGCTGGCTGATAAGTTCCGCCCCCGCGTTAGTAGTCAACAACAGCGTGGTATTTTTGAAATCGATGTGGACACCTTCGCCATCTTCCATCGCCCCCTTATCAAACACCTGGAAGAACAGCTCGTGGACGTCGTGATGGGCTTTTTCAATTTCATCCAGCAATACCACGCTCCAGGGATGGCGGCGTACCGCTTCCGTCAACACACCGCCTTCGCCATAGCCGACGTAGCCGGGCGGCGCGCCTTTCAGAGTGGAGACTGTGTGAGACTCCTGATACTCGCTCATGTTGATGGTGATCAGATTCTGTTCACCGCCATAGATTGCTTCTGCCAGTGCCAGCGCGGTCTCAGTCTTGCCTACTCCGGACGGCCCGGCCAGCAAAAAGACACCCACAGGCTTACGCGGGTCACCTAAACCCGCCCGCGCGGTCTGGATACGCTCGCCAATCTGCGCCAACGCATCCATCTGCCCGGTAACACGCTGCGCCAAACGGGTGGGCAATTCCAGTATCTGACTGGCTTCATCTTTCACCATCCGTCCGGCGGGAATACCGGTCCAGTCGGAGACAATCTCTGCCACCACGGTTGCACTGACTTCCGGGTACACGACGGGGTTTTCACCCTGCCAGCCTCTTAATGCCGTTTCTGCCTGTTGTAGAGTGATTTCGTCGCGCTCGCCAGGCGCTGCGCCGCGTTGCTCCTGTAAACTGCGAACCAACTCCAGTTCCTGCTGCCACCGCGCTTCGGTGTCAGAAAGATCGGCATTAAGCGATATAATCCGCGCCGTCAGTACATCGCCCCGCTCCGAGCGGATACCCATTTTTTCCTGCTTTAATAACAACTCCTGCTCCAGTTCGGCAGCGTTGAGCTGCTGGCGCAGATACTGGACTCTCGCAGGCGGGGTATGCAGCGACAGCGCTACACGGGCCGCCGCCGTATCCAGCAGGCTGATGGCCTTATCCGGTAGTTGCCGGGCCGGAATGTAACGGTGAGAAAGCTGTACAGCGGCGCGCACGGCCTCATCAAGAATCAGGACATCATGGTGTTCTTCAAGCGTGGTGACTAATCCGCGCACCATCTCAACAGCCGCAACCTCTTCCGGCTCAGCAACCTGCAATACCTGAAAACGCCGGGTCAGCGCCGGATCCTTTTCGATATGGCGTTTGTACTCGCTCCAGGTGGTTGCGCCGATGGTGCGCAGAGTGCCACGCGCCAGCGCCGGTTTCAGCAGGTTGGCAGCATCCCCCGTACCGGATGTACCACCAGCGCCCACCAGGGTGTGAACTTCATCAACAAAAAGTATCACCGGCTGCGCCGAGCGCGCGGCCTCTTCCAGCAAAGCTTTCAGGCGGGATTCAAATTCACCCTTCATGGACGCCCCAGCCAGCAGCGCTCCAACATCCAGTGACAGCAACCGCACGTTACGCAGTGAAGGCGGCACTTCCCCCCCCGCAATCGCCAGCGCGAATCCTTCCACCACTGCCGTTTTCCCGACCCCCGCCTCGCCGGTCAGCAGCGGATTGTTCTGGCGACGGCGCAGCAGAATATCCGTCATAGTACGGATCTCGTGTTCGCGGCCGGTGACCGGATCGATATTGCCTTCACGGGCCAGCGCAGTCATGTCCTGGCAGTATTTCGCCAGCGCGGATTTACTTCCGGTTGATTCGCCGGCAAAGACCTGGCTAGCTTCTCCCGGTACTGCAAAATTTAAATCCGAGCCGTCATAAGGTATTTCTGTTAATTCAGGAGATGAAGCGATTAAAGACGGAAGAATATCTAATAGTTCATCTACCGGTAGCCCTGCCAATGGCGCACAGATATTTTTTAACACCCGATACAATTCTGGCGTGGTTAACCAGGCAAGTAATAACCATCCACTACGAATTTTTTGATCACCAAAGCGGATACTTGCCAACATCCAGGCTTTTTCAACAGAAAGATCGATATGATGGGAAAAATCGTTAATTACACTCGCTCCGGCAGGCAATATATTCAATTGCTGAATTAACGCCTTCTCAACATCAGCAGATGTTATTTGATAATGTCGAAGCACATTGTGAATGTCATTCTCTGGTTGTTGTATTAACTGATGCAACCAATGCGTCAGTTCGACATAAGGATTAGCGCGTAATTTACAGAACGTCGTCGCAGATTCCAAAGATCTAAACAAAGATTTGGTTAGCTTTCCATACAGTGCACTGCGCGAAACAGGAGTGTCCATCTGTTACACCTAATGATGTAAGAACATATAAATGATACATAAACATAACTGTACCGATTAAAACTTCTAATTAATAGAATTATCAAAAAGGCCGAATGAAACAATGATGCATATCACAGAACACAATGTAATATAGCAGGTAGTATCTTTTTCATGGTGATATTCAATAGAGCAAGCCAATTTCATACATACCATGAATATATTAATTTGAAAATCGCCACTATATATTTCCGCGAAAACTTATATTGATAAAGTAAATTGATCAGCATTGCTTATCTAAAATTTAGAAAACTTATTCTTTTGAAAGAAACACTCTACACAGTGATACACAATGAAACCAAATATTACGTGGGGACTCCAAAAAATACAGGCGCACGGGATCGCCGATAACACAATTTACGCGACTGAAGGAACCCAAATTATCTTCACCGTTACCTCACCCTGGATTCCTGTTTTGGAGGTGAATGATGATGTAAAGATTGCCCTCAGTCTGACCCGCCACGAAGAAGCATGGTGGATTATCAATCAGTCTACCGAATATTGCTGTACGGTAAACGACCAGATTGTGGAACCTCATCACCGTATGCGTCTGAATGAAGGCGACCTGATAGAATGGGGGTTATCTTCATGGTGCCTTGTGCACGGCAATCCATCATCTCCGGATCTGAGCGCAGTAAAAACGACATCGCAGACTGCCACCATGTCGGAAACAATAACCGAATATCTGGATCTGGATTGGTTCAGGCAGCAGCATCTGACATCACAAAATCCATTCGATATCATTCCTGTTCATGGAGCCTCCTCCACTGGAGAAGATGCTCAAAAAGAAAATGCCCTGACTCGACTTTATCAGGAATACCGCGAGGCGTTGTTATCTCCTGAACAAGATCTTCATCGCCATGCTGATCCTTTTCCTTTTAACGAAGAGCCCTCCTCACAGGATCTGGATTCATTGCGTGATCTGGTCACTGAAGCCGAGACATTGCAGGATATGGTCACTGGCGGGTTAAGCATTGACGCTATTCTCGATGTCCTGGACGCCACCGGCGAAGGGGAAACCGCCTGGCCTGCCGAAAAGACGCCCCCAGATATCCTGCACCTGCTATCCCCGGAATGCGCACCGGAAACAGCGCATAACACCGTTCTGCCCGACCTGACACGCAAAGAGCATCGCATCATTGGCATTGACAGCCATTATCGGATAAACCCGGCACAACACGGAGAGATATCTCATGACAAACAATAACGAGCTACCGGCTACCCTGTCGGCGCTGCTGCGGGATTATTCCGTGGCGGAGGGCATTCAAATGGCAGAGCAGCAGGTCAGGATGCACCCGGCGCAGGCCTCCCGCCGCCACAGCCTATTTCAGTTATTGTGCGTGGCAGGCTACTGGTCGCGGGCACTGCAACAGATCCAGCTATGCGCCCGGATGGACGCAAATTATACCCGCGAAGCGCAGGTATTTGGCGAGCTGATACGCTGTGAGATATACCGCCACGCCTGCTTTCAGGGAGAACAGCGGCCCGATTTTATTCTCCCGCCGCCCGCCTGGATGGAGGATCTGCTGACCGCCCTCGCCTGTAACGCTCGTGGTGAAGCGCAGGAAGCTGACGCCCACCGCAGCCGCGCACTTGAGGCCATAACAGATACTGCAGGGCAGTGGAATGGCGGCGCATTTGACTGGATTAGCGACAGCGACTCCCGTACCGGTCCGGTACTCGAACTCATCGCGGGCGGAGTATATATCTGGCTGCCGTTTTCACAAATCTGTTCGCTAAAATCGCCGCGGCCTGCGCATCTGACCGATTTGATCTGGAAACCCGTCAACGTCACACTGAATAATGGCGACACACACAGTGCCTGGCTGTTTTCCCGCTACAGCGGCTCTGAAAAGGCTGCCGACTCCCTGCGTCTGTGCCGGGAAACGGTCTGGCAGGACGGGCCGGGAGAGACTCTGGTACAGGCGCTGGGTCAGAGGGTGTGGCTCACCGGTCACGGCGATATCAGCCTGCTGGATTTGTCCACCTGTACCTTTAACACCGCTGAAGGAAGCGACGCGTGAGCGCTTCCCGCCAGCGTCCGGGCAATCACCTGCTGCCCACGCTGTTTGACCGCCTGTGTGATGATGCCCCAAACCAGAAACGCGACCACGATATCAGCGTCAGCCCGGTTCAGCTTAAGGAGATCATTCGCCGGGATTTGTCATTTCTGCTCAACACCGTCAGCCATGAAGATGATATTGATGCTGCACGTTATCCGGACGCGGCAGCGTCCGTACTGAACTACGGCCTGCCGCCACTGGCGGGCAGCTTTCTGTATGAACACAAGTGGGACGATATTCGCAGGGCCATTTTGCGTACCATCATCCGGTTTGAACCCCGGCTGAAAGCGTCCACCCTGCAAATCATCCCACTTCAGGATGAGCGCCACCAGAGCGGCCATAACACATTACAGTTTGAAATTCGCGGCGAGATCCTCACGCAGCCCTACCCGATGGCATTCCGGGTACGCAGCGCGCTGGATATGGAACAGAGCCGCATTACGTTTTTTTAATTCAGAGAGAAACCGATGGATCCACGGCTACTGGAATACTACAACCGCGAACTGAGCTATCTGCGGGAAACGGGAGCCGAATTTGCCGCCCGTCATCCTAAAGTCGCCGCCCGACTGGGTATGCAGGGAACGGATATTGCCGATCCGTATGTGGAGCGAATGGTCGAGGCCTTCAGCTTCCTGACCGCCCGCACGCAGCTAAAAATTGACGCTGAATTCCCCCGTTTCACCCAGCGTCTGCTGGAAGTGGTCAGCCCCAATTACGTCACACCCACGCCCTCAATGAGCGTGGCGCAGCTTCATCCCGATCCGGAAGAAGGCGATCTGGCGAAGGGATTCACCGTCCCGCGCAACACGGCCTTTTTTTCCGCCATTCCGGAAGGCGAAAGTACCGCCTGCCAGTTTCGTAGCAGCCAGAATGTGACGCTGTGGCCGCTTGCCATCGAAGAGGTGCGGCTGACCGCCGCGCCGCCGGATATGCCTGCCCTGCACCGCTACCTGCCAGCCAACATTCACGTCGCTGGTGCGCTGCGTATTACCCTGCGCACCTTTGGTGAACTGACGTTCAGTCAGCTTGCAGGGCTGAACAAGCTGCCATTTTATCTCTGCGGCGAGGAGCGCACGGCCTCACACCTGTTCGAACTACTGCATACCAGCGCCATCGCGAGCCTGGCTGGCATTCCGGGGCATTTTGACGGCGCACTGGATGTGAATCTGAAACAGCCCGTTATGTACGAAGGCCTGGATCCGGATCAGGGACTGTTGCCGCTGGCGTGGAATGTGTTTCACGGCCATAACCTGCTACATGAATATTTTACCTGTCCGGAACGCTTCTTTTTTTTCACCCCGACAGGCCTGTCTGCCGGGTTACAGAAAATTAACGGCGGCGTGGCGGAGATTGTTATCCTGCTGAACCGCCTGCCGCCGGACTGGCTGATCCACCAGACAAACGCGGCACAGTTCAGCCTGTTCTGTACCCCGGTTATCAACCTGTTTCCCCGCGTCGCCGCCCGGATCGATGTCACGCACAGCACGACGGAACAGCATCTGGTGGTGGACAGAACCCATCCGCTGGATTATGAGGTGTTCTCGGTCCAGGAAGTGGAAGGGCTGGAAACTGACACCACACGGAAGATGGCCTTTCGCCCGCTCTACCACACCCGCAATAATGATGAAGGCAATCACGGACGTTATTTTTCCCTGCGCCGGGAGCCGCGCCGGTTGTCGGAAAATGCCCGCCGCTATGGCACCCGCACCTCCTATACAGGATCAGAAGTGTTCCTGTCGCTGGTTGACCAGTATGAAGCGCCGTACCCGGAAAATCTGCGCCATATCACCATCACGGCTATGGTCACCAACCGCGATCTGCCCTGTCTTATTGCCCGCAATGGACGGGACGATCTGACCGTGGATGCGGCCATCCCGGTGGCGGGCGTGGGGCTTATCCGTCCGCCGCGTCCGCCGCAGCCTCCGCTGGCTGAACGTGAAATGGCCTGGCGGTTGATCCGCCAGTTATCCTTTAACTATCTGCCGCTGGCCGATCTGGATCACCGTACCGGTGGTCAGGCGCTGCGCGATCTGCTTAACCTGTTTATTCCGGCGCATGACAGTCCGCAGTCGCGCCAGGTACGCAGCCTGATTGGCTGCAACACCACCCCGGTCACCCGCCGTCTGCCCGGTTCCGGGCTGCTGGTCTATGGGCGCGGCGTCAGTTGTGAACTGACCGTGGATGAGGAGGGGTTCTCCGGTATCAGTCCGTATCTGTTCGGTCTGGTGTTGGAGCACTATATCGCCCGTCATGTTTCCATTAATACCTTCTCGCAGATGACGCTGCACAGCATGCAGCGCGGCAAAATTATGACCTGGCCTGCCAGGGCGGGACAGCGGGGAAGCGTATGAGCGACGATTTCACTCAGGCGCAGGAAACCCCCTGGCGTTACGGTTTTCTGAACCTGATGCGCCGCGTGGATGTGCAGTTGTGTACTGTTCCGGCAGGCAACACCTGGCAACCACGGATGGAAAAATTTCGCCTCGGACAAACTCCCGCGCTGACCTTTGCGCCACGGGAAATCGCCAGTGTGAGCTGGCAGGAAGAGCGGCTGCACATCAGTTTGTACAGTCTCGGGCTGTGGGGGCCGAACGGTCCACTGCCGCTGCACTACACCGAACTGGCGCGCAACCGGACTGAAAGCCGAAGAGACCCGACGCTAACCCGTTTTTCTGATCTTTTTCATCACCGCTGGCTGACGCAGTTTTACCAGGCATGGCGCAGCGCCCAGTCCGCTGGGGGCGGTCTGGATAAACCACAACATGACCGTTTTGCCTTTTATATCGCCAGCCTCAGCGGGCAGGATTTGCGGGAGAGCGCCGACAGCCCGTTGCCGGATCACGCTCGCCTGGCGGCATCGGCCCATCTGGTGCGTGAGTCCCGCAATCCGGACGGTCTGGCCACCACGCTGGCGCACTATTTCGGTGTACCTTTCCGGATACAGGAGTATGTCCTGCACTGGATAGCCGTGGCGGACGATGAGATCACCCGGCTGGGGATGCCAGCCCCCTCTTCCGTTATTGGCAACGGTGCACTCATCGGCCAGGCCGTGCCGGACATGCAGTATAAGTTCCGGCTGGTTATCGGCCCGCTGACGCTGGAGGATTACCGACGTTTTCTGCCTGGCGGCAATAACCTGCCAGTCCTGACAGAACTGGTCCGCGCCTTTAGCGGTTTTGAATACTGCTGGGAAATTGAGCTACAGCTAAAGCCCCACGCCGCCCCTCCGGCTGTTACCGGTGGTTCGTACCAACTGGGCTGGACCGCATGGGCGGGTAAAGCCATGCACGAAAACCCGGTGACGGGCATGATTTTCGAACCAGAACACTACCTGGCGCACTGAGGTTAATTTAATGGATACATCCCTGTCTGACCCAATTTCGGCAGAATGCCCCTGCGGCCCGGATCTGGAGTACGATCCGGAATACCTGCTACTGTTCACGCGCGCCGCACCGCGTGAAGAAGCGCAATACGGCGATTTTGTCAGTACGCCGGAAACCATTAACTGGGCGGAGCTTGAGCGGGATGCCAGCCGCCTGCTGACGCGCAGCAAAGATATCCGCATTCTGGTTGTCCTGCTGCGCTGCCGTATCCAGCAGGCCGGTGCCAAGGGACTGGCGGAGGCGCTCGCGCTGCTGGAAACGTTGTGCGCCACGTACCCGAACGCCATCCATCCTCAACTGCTCGCGACTGAAGATATCACCGCTGAAGAGGCGGCAGTGGCACGTAGTAACGCCCTGGCGGCGTTGCTGGACCATGAAGGCGTAATAGCGGATATTCGTGGCATTACACTGTCAAACAATGCTGCCATACGCCTTCAGGTACGGGATGTGGAGCGTTCGCTGTCTGCATCACGCCCGGCGGATGCGCTGGCACCAGAATCGGTACGCCAGCAACTGGCCGACCTGGAGGCGCGCGGCAAACTGCCGCTGGATGCCTTTCGCCAGGCCGCAGAGACCACTGAGCGGCTGCAACGCCATGCGCGTGAAACGCTGAATGACCAGGCACCGAACCTATCCCGTCTGACACAATTGCTGGCCCTGTTGCCGGGAGCGATACGGACCACCACGCCGGAGATCCTGCCACAACCAGTGGCTGAACAGCCGGAGAGCACCACCATCGTTCATACTGAAGAGATATCATCAGAGCAGATTGCGCTACCGGTGCATATCGCGGAGGAAATATCACCGATGTCCGGCGCAGAACCCCGGCAGATCCGCGACCGGAACGACGCGCTGGAACGCCTGCGTGTCATCCGTCGCTGGTTTGAGCACAGCGAACCGAGCAGCCCGACCATTCCTTTGCTGCGCCAGGCAGAACGCCTGGTCGGAAAACGCTTCTCGGAGGTAATAAATGAAATTCCAGTAGAACTGCTGGAAAAATGGGATGCGCTGGAGTAACAGAAGTGGCCAGAATTTATATTATCTGGCCATTTTTTAAATCATATTCGTTTTACTTGCGGAGTGAAAAATTCTCGCTTCACCAAAACGACGAAAGCCCGAATCAGTAATGATTCGGGCTTTCTGAATATTGGCGGAACGGACGGGACTCGAACCCGCGACCCCCTGCGTGACAGGCAGGTATTCTAACCGACTGAACTACCGCTCCGCGTTGTGTTCCGTTGGGAACGAGGCGAATATTACGGATTGCCTCACCCTTCGTCAACGGTTTTTCTCATCTTTTGAATCGTTTGCTGCAAAAATCGCCCAAGTCGCTAATTTTAGCGCCTTTTACAGGTATTTATGCCCGCCAGAGGCAGCTTCCGCCCTTTTTCTGCACCAGATCGAGACGGGCTTCATGTGCCGCAAGCTCTTCATCTGTCGCAAAAACAACGCGTAACTTACTTGCCTGACGCACAATGCGCTGAATTGTTGTTTCACCTTGTTGCTGTTGTGTCTCTCCTTCCATCGCAAAAGCCATCGACGTTTGACCACCGGTCATCGCCAGATAAACTTCCGCAAGGATCTGGGCATCGAGTAATGCCCCATGCAGCGTTCGTTTACTGTTATCTATTTCGTAGCGGGCACATAACGCATCGAGGCTGTTGCGTTTACCTGGAAACATTTTCCTCGCCACCGCAAGGCTATCGGTGACCTTACAGAAGGTATTGGTCTTCGGAATATCGCGCTTAAGCAACGAAAACTCGTAGTCCATAAAGCCGATATCGAACGTTGCGTTATGGATCACCAGCTCCGCGCCGCGGATATAGTCCATGAACTCATCGGCTACCTCGGCAAACGTGGGCTTATCGAGCAAAAATTCATCGGCAATACCATGTACGCCAAAGGCTTCCGGATCCACCAGCCGATCGGGTTTGAGATAAACATGGAAGTTATTGCCCGTCAGGCGACGGTTCACCACTTCAACGGCACCAATCTCAATGATCTTGTGGCCTTCATAGTGCGCACCAATCTGGTTCATACCGGTGGTTTCGGTATCGAGAACGATCTGGCGTGTAATTGCAGTGCTCATAGCGGTCATTTATGTCAGACTTGTCGTTTTACAGTTCGATTCAATTACAGGAAGTCTACCAGAGATGCTTAAACAGGTAGAAATTTTCACCGATGGTTCGTGTCTGGGTAATCCTGGACCTGGGGGTTACGGCGCTATTTTACGCTATCGCGGACACGAGAAAACCTTTAGCGCTGGCTACACCCGCACCACCAACAACCGTATGGAGTTGATGGCCGCTATTGTCGCGCTGGAGGCGTTAAAAGAACATTGCGAAGTCATTTTGAGTACCGACAGCCAGTATGTCCGCCAGGGTATCACCCAGTGGATCCATAACTGGAAAAAACGTGGTTGGAAAACAGCAGACAAAAAACCAGTAAAAAATGTCGATCTCTGGCAACGTCTTGATGCTGCTCTGGGGCAGCATCAAATCAAATGGGAATGGGTTAAAGGCCATGCCGGACACCCGGAAAACGAACGCTGTGATGAACTGGCTCGTGCTGCGGCAATGAATCCCACACTGGAAGATACAGGCTATCAAGTCGAAGTTTAAGCCTGTGGTTTACGACATTGCCGGGTGGCACCAACCGCCTGGCGAATTCGCGGTTTATTCTTGCTCTGTTTCATCGGATTTAGCGTTAAAGGAATAGTCCGTTTCCGGGCAACAATAAGTTGTAAGCAACCAAGCGCAGGAATATGCGCATTCAATAGTTTTCCTCCGTGTTTGTTCCACGGAAGAACGTGGAAACGGCTGGCGTGTAGCACTTCAAAATTCAACAAAGAGAGCCAGTCCAGCTGCCGCATCAGAGTGAACATCCGGCTGTTATAGGGCGATGTTTTGCGCAATACCGGCACAAGTTTGCGTAATCCCATTAAACTGATGGGATTGAAGCCACTAATCACCAGCCAGCCATCATCAATCAGTACCCGATCGGCTTCACGCAATAAACGATGCGGATCAGTGCACCACGGCAATGTATGTGCCAGTAGACAAACATCAACGGATTTATCGGCAAAAGGAAGATGAAGTGGATCCGCCTGCACCTGGACGGGCATTCCTTGCGCAGAAACATTCACTTGATGAGAAACCGCGCACGCTTCGCAATTGATTTCTGCGCTTAAATTGCCAATCTTAAGCAGATGAAAACCATACATTTTAGTGAACCACGGGTTGAGCTGACGCTCCAGCGCCTTGCGATAAAGCTCTCCCCAGGGCAAATCGCCCCAGCAATCAGGAGCCACGACAGTTTGAGGGACTCTTGCCGGTTTCATCACAACCTTCCGTTTCACACTGAGAGGTAATCTATGAATCTTAACAGTATTCCCGCCTTTGATGACAATTACATCTGGGTTTTGAATGATGAAGCAGGTCGCTGCCTGATTGTCGATCCCGGAGACGCAGAGCCAGTATTAAACGCCATTGCCGCCAATAACTGGCAACCGGAGGCCATATTTCTCACCCACCATCACCACGATCACGTTGGCGGCGTAAAAGAACTGGTGAAAAAGTTTCCGCAAATTGTGGTGTATGGTCCACAAGAGACACAAGATAAGGGAACAACACAGGTAGTCAAAGATAGCGAAACTGCCTTCGTTTTGGGGCATGAATTTAGTGTAATTGCCACACCGGGTCACACTTTAGGACATATCTGTTACTTCAGTAAACCTTATCTATTTTGCGGCGACACGCTGTTTTCTGGTGGGTGTGGTCGGTTGTTTGAAGGGACACCATCACAAATGTATCAATCACTTAAAAAGTTAAGTGCGTTACCTGACGATACATTGGTATGTTGTGCTCATGAATATACCTTATCAAATATGAAGTTTGCTTTGAGTATTCTTCCGCACGATTTGTCCATAAATGATTATTATCGTAAAGTTAAGGAGTTACGGGCAAAAAATCAAATAACACTACCCGTAATTCTGAAAAATGAGCGGCAAATTAATGTTTTTTTAAGAACGGAAGATATTGATTTAATTAATGTAATTAATGAAGAAACATTATTGCAACAACCTGAAGAACGTTTTGCATGGTTAAGGTCAAAGAAAGATAGGTTCTGATAAAACTTTCTTGTCATCGGCTCCGTTCGCCGTTATGATCGGTCGTCTTTTAAGCAACTATTGACACACACATGAAGGCAAAAGCGATATTACTCGCCTCTGTCCTGCTCGTGGGTTGCCAGAGTACCGGCAACGTTCAACAGCACGCACAGAGCCTTTCTGCAGCTGGTCAAGGGGAAGCAGCAAAGTTTACAAGTCAGGCACGATGGATGGACGATGGGACGTCTATCGCGCCAGATGGTGACTTGTGGGCTTTCATTGGCGACGAGCTAAAGATGGGAATTCCGGAAAACGACCGGATTCGCGAACAGAAACAGAAATATTTACGCAATAAGAGCTATCTCCACGATGTAACTTTACGGGCAGAGCCGTATATGTACTGGATAGCCGGGCAAGTTAAAAAACGTAACATGCCTATGGAACTGGTACTACTACCCATAGTGGAGAGCGCTTTTGATCCTCACGCAACGTCTGGCGCCAATGCCGCGGGCATCTGGCAGATCATTCCGAGCACGGGGCGCAATTATGGTTTGAAACAGACACGCAATTATGACGCGCGTCGCGATGTTGTTGCTTCAACAACTGCCGCGCTGAACATGATGCAGCGTCTGAACAAGATGTTTGACGGCGACTGGCTTCTGACCGTAGCGGCTTATAACAGCGGCGAAGGTCGGGTCATGAAGGCAATTAAAACGAACAAAGCGCGTGGGAAATCCACGGACTTCTGGTCGTTACCGTTGCCGCAGGAAACGAAGCAGTACGTGCCTAAAATGCTGGCATTGAGTGATATTCTCAAAAACAGCAAGCGTTATGGCGTACGTCTGCCAACGACCGATGAAAGCCGTGCTCTGGCGCGTGTGCACCTGAGCAGCCCGGTTGAAATGGCGAAGGTTGCAGATATGGCGGGGATTTCCGTCAGCAAGCTGAAGACATTCAACGCAGGCGTGAAAGGCTCCACGCTGGGCGCAAGTGGTCCGCAGTACGTGATGGTGCCAAAGAAGCATGCAGATCAACTGCGTGAATCTCTGGCTTCAGGCGAAATTGCTGCTGTACAGTCGACGCTGGTTGCCGACAATACGCCGCTTAACAGCCGTGTTTACACCGTACGCTCTGGCGACACGCTTTCAAGTATCGCTTCACGTCTCGGCGTAAGCACCAAAGATTTGCAGCAGTGGAACAAACTGCGCGGATCTAAGCTGAAGCCAGGCCAAAGTTTGACGATTGGTGCAGGCAGTAGCGCACAGCGACTGGCAAACAACAGCGATAGCATTACGTATCGTGTGCGCAAAGGCGATTCGCTTTCAAGCATTGCTAAACGCCACGGCGTGAACATCAAAGATGTGATGCGCTGGAACAGCGATACTGCGAATCTGCAACCAGGCGATAAGCTGACGTTGTTTGTGAAAAACAACAACATGCCAGATTCCTGACAAACCAGATAATAAAAGGCACCGATTCCCCCGGTGCCTTTTTTATTTATGCTGCTTTATGTGCTTCTACCATGATGATATCACTGGTGAAAGAGCCATCATTCTGCAAGGCAAAATACGTTTTCACCTCTGTCGATGCGCTCTGTTGGTAAATGCGAATAGCGTCTACTAACGCTTCTGGCGCACGCATTCTCGCGACCCATGAAGAAAATTCCAGCGGTAACTTATCTGTAATTAAATTATCAACTATCAGATTGGCTTCATTGATTAACTTCAACCACTCACCGCTGGCGTAGTTTCGTACGTGAGAGGTATCGCGTAATGCTTCTACCGTCTGTAACCAGACGTCGCGCACTGGATGACCCGGAGACATTACGTCCATCACAATCAGCCTACCGCCGGGTTTCAATACCCGATTCACTTCACGCAGTGCTGCACCAACATCATGCCAGTGATGGGCAGAATAACGGCTGATAACAATATCAAATGCGTTATCGGCAAATGGCAGACTTTCGGCATAACCCTGGCGGGTGGTGATATTTTTCAGTTGCCGGGCTTCGGCAGCTTGTGCCACGACATCCAGCATTTGGGCAGATAAGTCATACGCCACCACCGTGCTCACGTTTTGCGCAGCGACAAAGCTGGCATGCCCTGCTCCGCAGCCCATATCAAGTACACTTGCATCAGGATAATCAGCCAGACGCACCGCCAGGCGCTGTAAATCTTGTCCGAATGCATGTACGGTACTGGTTAAATACTCACCGGCCTGTGAGCTAAACTGCTTTTCTACGTGGTCATGGTGGGACTGTATTGTCATTGCGCTGTCCTTTTGTTGTTTGAGTATAAAAGGGCAGCGCCAAACGTTGGTCTGCCCTGTGGCAGACCTGACATACCTTATTTATCAGGCTTGCCGGGACTGAATTCAACGAGTAGCGGATTGTGATCGGAAGCGCGCGTAACCAGTACAGAAGCTTCGCTGACGTTCAAACCACGGTAGAAAACAAAATCAAGCGGGCGGCCAAACGCCCGACGGCGCTGATCATCGGTAAAACGCACCTGGCGCAGCGACATTTCCCGCGCAAAGCGATATAACGCGTTCATCCTTCTACGGCTCCAGGCATTGAAATCTCCTGCCATAATGACCGGGCCGCTGTGGTGAGCTATCTGATCACCAATAGGAAGTAACTGCTTACTATAGACATCCACGCCCAAACTGAAATTGACGGCGTGTATATTAACCACCATCAACAGGCGGGTGTCAGGCAATGGATAGACCGTCACCAGGGCCGACTTCGCCAGACGCAAAATGGGTTCTCGTTCACGTAACGGGCAGCAATACACTGGATGCGCCGCCGAAAGGGTCATTACACCGGAAGGATGTTGTGGCAGCACGAAAGCGGGTACCTGATCGGCGGCAAGATAGTTAGCGGTCGCAAACTGCACTAACTCTGGCGTTGTCTGCGCTTCCTGCAATAACACCAGATGTGCATCTTTGCCGTAGTTCTTTAATACCGACAACCATTCAGCGCGTTGCTGTTTGTATATGTTCCACACCAGGATCCGAATACGCTCTTCGGTACTTAACGGTTCTCCAGGTGGTAATGCCTGGCCGATGCTCGCAAAAGACCCCGGCGGTAAGATCCTTTCCGCAGGTTGTCCGGCAACATAGCGCATGGCATAGGTGTTTTTTCGCACTTTTGACTTTGAAACCTCTATTACGTCAACCCTTCCGCACTCGGGAGGGTTCTACTGTTATAGGGATTTTAGCTCACTCTTTCAACGAGCAATTGTATATTGTTATGTAAGCAAGTGCTTACACCGGTCAGAATTTTGCTCATTATTGAGAACATTAAATCGGATGACATATCACGCATCCTGATGGTTTAATGACAAATAAATTCAAAATATCTCTTCTATTTTGCAACAGGAGCAAAAATGAAAGCCACGTCGGAAGAACTCGCCATTTTTGTTTCGGTCGTAGAAAGCGGCAGCTTTAGCCGGGCAGCGGAACAATTAGGGCAAGCAAACTCAGCGGTAAGCCGGGCGGTGAAAAAGCTGGAGATGAAACTTGGCGTTAGCCTGCTTAATCGGACCACGCGGCAACTTAGCCTGACGGAAGAAGGCCAGCGTTATTTTCGTCGCGTACAGTCAATTTTGCAGGAGATGGCAGCGGCAGAATCAGAAATTATGGAGACGCGTAATACACCGCGTGGACTGTTGCGCATCGATGCCGCAACTCCAGTGGTGCTGCACTTTCTGATGCCGTTAATTAAGCCTTTCCGTGAACGCTATCCGGAAGTCACTTTATCGCTAGTCTCCTCCGAAACGATTATTAATTTGATCGAAAGAAAAGTGGATGTCGCGATACGCGCTGGTACGTTAACGGATTCCAGCTTACGTGCCAGGCCGTTATTTAACAGTTATCGAAAAATTATCGCCTCCCCCGATTATATTTCCCGCTACGGGAAGCCAGAAACGATCGACGATTTAAAGCAACATGTTTGCCTGGGATTCACTGAACCCGCTTCCCTCAATACCTGGCCGATAGCCTGTAGTGATGGACAATTACATGAGGTGAAGTACGGTTTGTCATCCAATAGTGGGGAAACACTGAAACAGCTTTGCCTGAGTGGCAACGGGATTGCGTGTTTGTCCGACTACATGATCGACAGAGAAATCGCTCGCGGAGAATTGGTGGAGTTAATGGCAGATAAAGTATTGCCAGTGGAAATGCCATTCAGTGCCGTATATTACAGCGACCGTGCGGTAAGTACGCGCATCCGGGCTTTTATCGATTTCCTTAGCGAGCATGTAAAAACAGCTCCCGGAGGAGCTGTCAGAGAGGCTTAATCCCATTCAGGAGCCAGACCTTCCGGGCTAACCAGGCGGTCGTTGCAATCCAGTGCGGCGATCGCTTTTTTATCTTCGGCATCAAGCTGTAAATTTTGTGCCTTAAGATTACTTTCCAGGTTTTTACGTTTAGTAGAAGAAGGAATTACTGAGTAACCTTCCCCCATAGCCCACGCCAGAATCACTTGTGCCGGAGTCGCATTGTGTTTAGCTGCGATACGAGCAATAACCTCATCTTTCAGGGCCTTACCATACGCCAGCGTCATATAGGAAGTAATATGGATGCCGTACTGTTTAGCCCAGGCGACCACTTTACGGTTTTGCAGATAAGGAGAGAGTTCAATCTGGTTAGTAGCGATGTTTTCAGCGCCAACAGCAGCAATCGCCTTTTCCATCAATGGGATCGTGAAGTTGGAAATACCGATCTCACGCGTCAGCCCTTGTTTTTTCGCTTCCAGCAGCGCCTGCATAAACTCTTCAACAGAGACTTCATCGTTTGGTGACGGCCAGTGGATTAGCGTCAGATCAACATAATCGGTACGCAATTTTTGCAGGCTCTCTTTCAGACTCGGGATCAATTTGTCTTTGCTGAGATTTTCAATCAAGATTTTAGTGGTGATGTAGAGTTCATGACGTGGCACGCCACTTTCTGCAATCGCCTGACCTACGGAAGCTTCGTTATCATATATTTGTGCGGTATCAATTGCGCGATAGCCAAGTTCAAGCGCCGTTTTCACAGATGAAATAACAACGTCGTCTTTCAGACGGAAAGTACCTAAACCAAATGCAGGGATAGCCATAATATGCCTCTTTTAATGCTATTTTCGTTAACTGAGGTGATTATGGACTTTAGACTGTTGCGGAAAAAGGGCGTAAAACGCAGAGGATTTTTGCGATTTTGGCAATAATAGAAATACAGACGAAAAAAACCTCGAGCGTTAACTCGAGGCTTCTTAATAAGTGGCGGAACGGACGGGACTCGAACCCGCGACCCCCTGCGTGACAGGCAGGTATT
>OLSN01000569.1_pt1 | contig 38967 bp, 24 predicted proteins | sample 1672411 | NCBI WGS metagenome assembly OLSN01 (sample SAMEA3136683, study PRJEB25190) | human gut metagenome | biome: human gut; feature: human-associated habitat; material: faeces | place: Austria | collected 2013 | reverse complement strand
TCTTTTATTCATTTTCAGGGATGGTTGCTGTTCAATTATCAATGTTCTTGTTTTGTTTGTTGCCGTTTCAGCAGCAACTCGTTTATATTATCACGATTGTTTTGCTTTGTCAACAACTTTTTTATATTTCTTTTAATTTTTTCTTCGTTATTCAAAACTTAGAATTAATTAAATTTATCTGTCTGAACTGCTGTCTCAGCAGTCAGCTTGTGTATAATACTACGTATTTCGACTGTTGTCAACATACTTTTTAAATTTTTTTATTTTTATGTATTTGTCAATTAAATCTAACTGCAATTATTGCTTCTATTGTATTTTTACATATGTATACAAAGTTCGTTTATTATATTTTGATTTGTTTATTATATCCGGATTCGTTTATTATATTTTGATTTGTTTATTATGTCCAGATTCGTTTGTTATTTTTTAGTTATCGATTCTATTTTAATTTGTTTATGTTGATTATTCAATAAAAAGTTTCTAGCGATCTTTGCTAACTTGCATTAATAAAATTGGATTTGCTTATTAAATATAATATCCTTCTGAGTTTGTCTATTTTGTATTTAACTTGTTTTAATTTATATTTTAAATTAAACTGTCCAGGTCCTGTTAATACTTAATGTTGGATTCTGCCTACTTTTATTTATATTTTAGAAATTATTATAATTGCAATTTAAAATTGTAAATAGTTAGGTCTGCTTTTATTTATATTTTAAAATATCATTTTACTATTTACGGATTATTTTCTTTTTTCTATTTTTTACCGTAAAAATTTTTAAGCTATTTTCTTCTTTTTTAATATTATGTAAACTAAATTACGGATTATCCCAATTTAGCTAGAATAATCCGTAATTATTTTTAATTTTTTTATTTATTTAATTTCTTTTATTGTCTTATTACGGATATTTTTTTCTCTTTCTCATATAAGCCGTAATCATTTTTAAATTCATGTTTATTTTTGATTAAATTTACAGACTATATTCGTTAGTTTAGATTTAATCCGTATTTTTTCAAATTCATATACTGAATAATTCAATATCAAAGTTATTTGTTAATAAGGCAATAGTAAAATACATTCAAATATAGACGTTTCTGCTCATCTATGGTCTTTGACCTAAAAAAATGCATCAATTTTTAAGTCCAGCTTTTTTAGTTTCCGATTATCTATGGTCTTTGGCCTAAGGCACCTTCGAGTGTAAGCGTTTCGCCACTCATGTATTTAAAGTCTGTAGAAGCAAGCTGTACGCATACACGTCCTATTTCTTTCTCTACGTCTCCAAAATGTCCCATTGGTGGTGTTTTTACATTTGCTTTAAATGCATCCGGATAAGCTTTTTCAAAATTTTCAAGCTGAGCTGTCCATGCAAGTGGGCATACTACATTTGCATTTATGCCATCTGCTGCCCATTCGGTTGCAGCAACTCTTGTAAGTCCTCTGATTCCTTCTTTTGCATAAGCCGTTGCTATTCCATAACCTATTGAACCACAGCTTCCATCCTGTAATACTGCTCTTCCTCCACCTGTTATAATGGCTGTCTTTCCTGTTAAAAATCCCATATCAGATTCTCATTTCTTTAATCTTTATTTAAATTTCCAATTTTTTACTCTTTGTTTAACTTAACCTTTATCTACTCTCTATTCAAATTGTCTTAGTTCTTTATTTAATATTTATTATCTTTTTCAGTTATTTTTACTCTTCCATTATTTTTTCTGAAAAGTTTATTTCGCCCCAAGGTTCTTCTAATACAATTGTAACTTTGCCTTTCCATTGTTGATACATTTCATCTGCGCCATGTCTTTCTTTTGCGTTCAATATATCTTCAACTTTCTTTGCTATTTTTTCTTTTTTGTAAATTTCAACTAGTCTTTCTTTACTAATATTAACCTTTGACAACATTTTTTCGCTGGAATTTTCTAAATAGTAGTCAGCTTCTTCATTTGCCTTGCTTTCTTCTTCTGCGCTCAAGGACACATCATATTTTGACGCCTCCTCGTATAGTGCCTGTCTTTCGCAAATGTCGCTAAGTATCTGGCTTTTTACTCCTTCCTCTAGTGTTGCACCTATTTTAAGTTTTTTATCCCACTTAAGTTCTTTGTTTTTTGACATGTAATAAACTTCGTATGTTGCCTGTGTTTTGTAGGCGTAATATCGAACTTCATCCATATATACGTCCGCTATGTCTGCTTTAGAATCAATGTCTTCTATTTTTATTCCTATTGATTCTTTTGATGCAACTGTCTGGCTTTCACCAGATGGTTGATTATTTTGTTCCTGTTTTATGTTGTCTGAAGTTTGGCTTTCATTTTTCTGAATTAAACCTTCTGTAGTTTGATTTTCATTTTTCCGAACTAAGCTTTCTGAAGTTTGATTTTCATCTTCTTTATTTTGTTCATTATTATTTTGTGTTAATGAATTTTCTAAATTTGATTCTACTGTTACTGATTCCGTAGTAGTTTCCTTCTGCTTATTGGTATCAGGGGATTTGCTACTTGTGCATCCCACTATAGCCATTGCCACTACAAAACATGTAAGTGTAGCCATCATTTTTTTATTTTTCATCGATTCTACTCCTGTTCATGCTGCTGTGTTGTTATTTTTGAGATTTGCTCAGCCATAACCATTTTATTGTTATGTTATAATTTTTCCATCATTAGTAATTCTTCTGATTCACTTCTTTTTAAGCTTCGGATATCTTCAATTACTTTTCGCATATTTTCCATCAATTCATCAGCGTCTTTTGCCGGTTTCATCGGAATATATTCGAAGTAAGGTGTTTTGTCCGGAATTAATTTTAATCTTCGGTTATATTTGCTTAGTATTTCCGGTATTTTTTCTGTTTCGATCGGAGCCGTAGGATGCATTGTAAATTTAAGCTTTGTCTTGTTTCCTGTTATTTCAGTTATATAAGCTTCATGTGCTGCTGCTTTTATGAGTACAATTTTTAACAGATTTTCTACCTGTCTAGGCATTTCTCCAAATCTGTCTATTAACTCATCCTGCATATCTTCATATTCTTCCTGCGTTTCTATGCCTGCAATTCGTTTATACACATCCATCTTCTGACTCTCGCTTTTAATATACCCTGCAGGAACGAATGCATCTATAAGTACATCAATTTTTGTTTCAAATTCAAGTGTCGGCGTTTTTCCTTTTCTTACAAGAATTGCTTCATTTAGCATTTTACAGTACAGGTCATAACCTACTGCCTCCATGTGTCCATGCTGCTGTGCTCCAAGCAAATTTCCTGTTCCTCGTATTTCCAAATCTCTCATGGCAATTTTTACGCCGGAACCTAATTCCGTGAAATTCTTTATTGCGCCAAGTCTCTTTTCCGCTACTTCTGATAGCAATTTATTTCTTGTGTACATCATAAACGCATATGCAGTCCTATTTGAACGCCCTACTCGTCCTCTAAGCTGGTACAACTGAGACAATCCCATTTTTTCTGCATTATGAATTATGATTGTATTTGCATTTGAAACATCAATCCCTGTTTCTATTATAGTAGTAGAAACTAATACGTCTATATCTCCATTTACAAAATCATACATAATTGTTTCTAACTGTCGCTCACTCATTTGACCATGTGCAAATGCTACATTTGCATCAGGCACAAGTCTTTGTATTTCGGCAGCACGTTCTGCTATGTTTTGTACAATATTGTATACATAATAAACCTGACCGTTTCGTAAGAGCTCTCTGTTTATAGCTTCTCTTACGATTTCATCGTTATATTCCATTACATATGTCTGTATTGGCATTCTATCCTGTGGTGGTTCTTCCATAATAGACATGTCTCTTATTCCGATAAGACTCATATGCAATGTTCTTGGAATTGGAGTTGCAGTCATCGTTAATACATCTATATTATTTTTTAGTTCTTTAATTTTTTCTTTATGTTTTACACCAAATCGTTGTTCTTCATCAATTATAAGCAAACCTAAATCTTTAAATTTCACGTCTTTTGAAAGAACTCTGTGGGTTCCGATTACGATATCTACATAACCTTTTTTCAAATCTCTTATTGTCTGCTCCTGATTTGCTTTTGTTCTAAATCTTGAAAGCATTTCCACTCTTACAGGAAAATCTTTGAATCTTTGTGTAAATGTCTTGTAATGTTGTTGCGCTAAAACGGTTGTCGGCACAAGATATACTACCTGTTTATTATCCTGTACTGCCTTGAATGCCGCACGTATGGCAACTTCTGTTTTTCCAAATCCTACGTCTCCACATACAAGTCTGTCCATAGTCTTTGTGCTTTCCATATCCGCTTTAACCTGAGAAATTACTTCTAACTGGTCATCTGTTTCTTCAAACGGGAACATTTCTTCAAATTCTTTTTGCCATTCTGTGTCCGGACTAAATACAAATCCTGTACTATCCTGTCTTGCCGCATACAATTCAATTAACTCGTCGGCAATATCTGCTACTGCCTTTTTAACTCTTGTTTTTGTTTTTTTCCATTCAGTTCCACCTAATTTATTAAGCTTAGGTGGTTTTGCTTCACTGTCAGCATATTTTTGAATCATGTCGAGCTGAGTCGCAAGAATATAGAGATTGCTACCGCCTTCATATTCTATTTTTATATAATCCTTCACGGTGCGGTCCACTTCAATTTTTTCAATTCCTTTGTAGATTCCAAGTCCGTGATTTTCATGTACAACATAATCGCCTATATTTAAATCTGAAAAATCTGAAATATGTGTACCTGAATAATTATGTTTCTTTCTTCTTTTTTTCTTTTTCTCGCCGAAAATATCAGTATCACTTATTACTACAAATTTTATCATAGGATAAGCAAAGCCTCCGCGCAGGTGTCCTGTCACTATCATTACTTCTCCACTAAGCGCTTCTCTTTCTTTATCCTCTTCGTAAAATGCACTTATGCCAAACCCGCGTAAATCCTCTGCAAGTCTTTTTGCCCTCGTCTGGCTTGCACAAACCATTATTACTTGATATTTTTGTTTTTTATATTTTTTTAAATCCTCAACTAACATTTCAAATTTGTTATTATAAGGACTTATTGTTTTTGCTTCTACAGATGCAATTTCATCTATTGTAAAATTCTTTACCGTCTGGTCTAATGAAGTAAATAGCACCTTTTTTACTGAGTCTAGCTTACTTTCGATTGTTTTTCTGCTCCACACAATGTCAGTCTGTCCCGGCAAAACGTAACCTTTTTCTAAACGATTGCTCATGCTGTCTCTAAATTCCGTCTCAACAGCTTTCATCTGCTCATCAACTCTTTTTGGCTCGTCTATAAAGAACGCCGCATCTTTTAAATAGTCAATAAAGCTTACCATTCCATCATAGAAATAGTTTACATAACTATCAAATGACATTCCATTTTCATTTATTTCTTCATTATCTATAAATTCTTTTATTATAACTTCAAGTCTATGCGCTTCTTCTGTTTTAAATTGTTTTCTAAGTGCTTCAGAATTTTTCTTTAAGTCTTTTTTTATTTTATCAATTCCGGCTCTTATTTCTTCTTTTGTTAATACATATTCAGTTGCCGGATATATTGTTATTTTTTCAAGATTTTCTATTGATCTTTGTGTTTCTACCTCAAAGCTTTTTATAATATCAACTTCATCATCCCACATGTCAATTCTATATGGGACTTCGTCTGTCAATGTATAAATGTCTATAATGCTTCCTCTTACAGCAAATTGTCCCGGTGACTCTACCTGTTCTGCTCCCTCGTATCCCATTTGAACAAGCTTATGTCTTATGGCATCCATTTCAATAATGCTACCTTCAGAAATTTCCAAAACATTTTCTTTAATTCTGTCTAATGGCATTATTTTATCCATAAGTCCGTCTGCTGTAGTCACAATTGTACATGGTTTATCTTCTACAAGTTTCTTTATGCATTCCAGTCTTTGCTGCAGGATTACGTTTCCATGTACGTCTGCTGAAAAGAATATGAAATCCTTCGCAGGATACAATACAACATTTTTATCAAATGCTTTTAAATCTTCGTAAAGTTCTTTTGCTTTTGTTCCACTAAAAGTAACGATGACTTTATTTTTGTAGCCATCGCTTAATCCTGTTATAAAATGTGCAAGCTGCGAATCCGCACACCCTGTTACCTGACATGTTTTTCCTGTATCAAGGCATTCCTTAGCACGTTCAAATCCATTTAATTTTTGTAGCGGATAAAAAAATGTATTCATTGTGTCCTTCCTTATTGTTTTAATAATACCGGGATTGTGGTGGCGTAACACGGAACAATCCGCAGGCATCAAAGTCGCGAGTTTTTAACCTCAGCATTATTTTAATTTAGTTATATTTGTTCATTGCAGTCTCAATATTTTCTAAAATCATTACTTCAGCAGCTGATGCAGCGTTTCGTACCGCTTCATCTACGATTTCTCTTTCTTTGCTACCGAATTTTCCTAGCACGTGATTGACCAAATCTCCCTGATTTTCACCTACTCCAACTTTTATTCTCTTAAAGTTTTGTGTACCGGTATGGGCTATTATACTTTTTAATCCATTGTGACCACCGGCACTTCCTTTAGCTCTTATTCTTATCTTTCCAACATCGAGACTGATGTCATCTGCTATTATTATTATTTCCCGCTGTGGGTCTAATTTATAGAAATCCATTATCTCTCTTACGGATTCCCCACTATTATTCATATATGTCTGTGGCTTTACAAGTATGACCTTTTCATTTCCTATCATTCCTATTCCACAAAGTGCCTTATGTCTTCTTGTATTTACCTGCACTCCCATCTGAGATGCTAATTCATCTATTACATCAAATCCTATATTATGTCTTGTCTTATCATATTTTTTGTCTGGATTTCCAAGTCCTACTATTGCGTACATGTATTTTCTCCTTTACATTTTACTATTATTATAGTTTACCCTTTATTGTCCTTTATTTAAAGACTTTTTAAAAATAATTCATCTTAAAATGCCCACAATTTTATATATATTACCCATAGTATAATTAAAAATCCATTTTCTTTGAAAATTAGTTTCATAAACTGGTTTCTGCTTTACACAAAAAGACACGGGAACCGCTTTTACACGATTCCCGCATCCGGAAGGTTTAGTGCTTTAATGTACATTTTTTATACATATTATTCTAACACTTTAATGTATGTCTTTTTTTATGCATATTATTCTTGCATTTTAATATACTTCAAATTCGAATAATGAATAGCCATAACCTGTAGCTCTACTTACTCCCTGCATTCTTACATATCTTGCATTTGTATGAGCGAATGATAATGTGTCTATTCCACCATCGCTGTTATTCTCAGTAGCCACTGTCTTCCAGTCAGTTCCATTTGTTGAAACCTGAATATTATATGACTTTCCATAAGCTGCTTCCCAGTTTAATACTACTTTTGAAACATCTTTTATGCTTCCTAAGTCAACTGCAATCCACTGGTTATCTGTAAATTCAGATGACCATCTTGAGCCGTCATTTCCATCCACTGCATTTTCACCAACAAATGGTCCTTCTGTAGATGATACTGTAACTTTACCACCTTTAGCGTAATTTGTTGTATTTGTTGTAATTACTTTTGTTGTTTCAGGCTCTTTTGTTGTCTCCGGCTGCTTTGTTGTTTCTGCCGGCTTTGTTGTCTCAGTTTGTTTATTTCCTTCAACTCCCATTATCTGTAATTCCCAAATTGAGAATCCGTAACCTGTTGTTCTTGTAATACCATTAACTCTTACATATCTTGTATTTACTAATGGGAAAGAAATTGAAATGTTTCCTTCTTTTCCATCATTAACAGTATAAATTGTCTTCCAATCTTTTGCATTGTCAGATATGTCGATAGTGTATTCTTTTCCTGCTGCTCTTTCCCAGTTAATGTTTACTCCATTTACTTTGCAAATTGAACCTAAATCTACATACATATACTGATTGTCTTCATATATTGATTCCCATCTTGAGCCATCATTTCCATCTACTGCCAAGTCAGCTGTATTTGCTCCAATTACTGCTGAAGAATAAGCTTTTTTGTTAAGTGCAATATTTGTCACATTTAATGGTTCCTGTGTTGTTTCTGGTGCCTTTGTTTCAGCTTCTGTTGTCTCAGACTGTGTTGTTTCAATTTCTTCATTATTGTCTTCAGGTTCTGTTAAAGTAGGGTCATATCCTTTTGGATTTCCACTATTAACATATGTTTTTCCTAATTTTGTCAACTCTCCTGTTGCGTTTGTCCAAAGAGCTGCTGCTCCATTATATCCATCTGTTGTGTCAAATGAGAACCATGCATATCTTTCTACATATTCTCTCTGATTTAATCCTTCGATAACAGTTCTCATAAATTCCTGAAGTGACTGTTTTCCATTTTCATTGTCATATCCCCATCCGTTTACAGCAAATTCTGTAATCCAAATTGGTTTGTGATACATTTCATATGTCTTGTCTACCACATCTGTAAGGAATGCTTTTGCTCCTGCTGATCCGCCATACTTGTCGTAATAGCAATGCAAAGGTATAAAATCAATTGAATCTGTATCAACTCTGTCCATAAATGAGCGGAACCATGTTCCTCCATCCCATGAAGGACTTAAAGCCGGTGCCGGTGCACCTAATTTGTAATTACTCTTATATTTCTTAAATATATCCCAATTGTTGATTGCTGTATCTACAGAAATATTACTTCCGCCGTTGTTCCAGCTCATATCAGGTTCATTGTATGCCAATAAATAATTTGGATTCTTTGTAAGGATTTTATTTATTGTATTTTCTTCATCTCCTGCTCCCCATACCATTGGAATGTATTCAATGTTATTATAATTTGCATTGTCAAATGCCTCTGACTGCCAGTTGTAATACCAACCTACATTCATTGTATCCGGTGTCAAATGACCACCCATCTGATTATTTACGCAAAGTCCTTTTTTAGTAATTGAAAATAACCATTCTTTTGATAAGCTGATGTTTCCATCATTATATTCTGTAGCAATTACAATTTTATGTACTGCTACTTTTGTTGTGTAATATTCAAATTCTGTATTTGTAGTTGTTGCTACTTTTTCTCCATCTACATATACTAAATAGTCTTTCACTCTTGCTCTAGCCGGTGCATTCCATTTAATCTTAACGTCCCCTGCGCCTAATAATTTATTATATTCAGGACTTACAATTTTCACCTTTGAATCTGCTGTATTTATTGTTGGTTTAACGTCGATTTCTTTTTCTTCTTCAGGTTCTTCCGGCACTTCAACTTTTCCCTGTCCGTAAAGTACAACCTGCTGTCTTTCTCCTGCTATTGTTACAGCATCTCCCTGTCCATTGATGACATGCGAAATTCCAGGATTTCCGGCAAGCATAACTGTACATGCATTATGTACGCTTACATTATCTGCATCAGGTACTTCTATTGCATTTTCCAAATTTACTGTTGCGTCTCTATGGTATGAATATATTCCAAGTCCATATGCTTCATATGACTTAACATCATCTGCAACTTTGAGCGATGAATATCCATCTACCGTATTATCATGGCTCTTCCAAGCTGCCTGATTTGGAACATCATATGGTATTTCACTTTGATAGAAATACAATCTTCCATAATCACCATTCCATACTGTCTGATATTCATGGAAATGCTCAACGAATAAACCATACATTGTCATATAGTCACCGTTAATTACAATCCCGTTCTTTGATTTATTTAAATCCCATGCTACACCATCTCCATGGTCAGCTCTCCATACCCAGAAGTTATCTCCAATTACATCATTACTGTTAATTGTGATACATGTTTTTGACTGTGCTACTGATGATGTAACACCACCTACTCTAAAGAACAAATCACTAAGTAATGTTGGGTTAGATGCATGTCTTGCTGTTGAGCCCTGTTCGCCGACTTCTAAAAGATTGTCTGTATAATCAGGACCTGCGTCAAATAATAATCCTGATACTGATACTCCGTCTACATCAGCTACCTTCATACATTCATTGTTTCCTGTTGGTGTTAATGTAGCGTAACCCATTCCTAATACGACAGTATCTTTCTTTGTTACATTAATAGGTTTATCTACTTTATAAATACCAGGTGTAAATATCAAATTCTTGCCTGATGAAAGAGCATTATTAATTGTGTCTGCGTTATCCTTCTCCGGTTTTGCTATATAGAATTTATCTATACTGATAGATTTTCCTGCTTCATTTCCATCTTTCCATGATACACCATTTACATCTGTTCTCTTACTTGGAACAAATACACTATAATTATCATTTTCATCTACTGTGATAAATGGTTGTTCTCTTACTACAGGTGTTTTTTCTACATTTGTGTAAAATTGATAATCCGGATAATTATCCCAGTTGCTTTCTACTTTATTTCCTGAATTATCTGACAAATCATCATTCATTCCAATAAACACTGCATTCCATACACCGCCCTGCCATGCACTATATTCACTGTTTCTTGAGCAAAACTGCTGCTCTGACCATGCAACTGCCTGACCTTTAACTACTGTGTCTGATACAAATCCTCCACTTGCCCAGCCTTGTCCCCACTGATCTAATGCAAGCCAATTTTCAAAATTCATTCTTCTAAGTGATGTTGCCTGTGCTGCTGCCCATGTTGTTGTCTGACTTACTGTAAAATTTTCCGCACTTCTCCAGAAATTACATGTTGCATTAGCTCCCATCCAATCTGCATTACAATCAAGTTCATTAACTACTGTGTCTGTCGGATTTTCTCCTAATCCCGCAACTTGGGTATAAAATCCGACTTTTGCTCTTACAGATTCATAATTTCCAGGCTTAAAAAGTAACGCATATCTTTCCTGTCCAAACTGATTTGTTTCCTGCACTCCATAAACATTGTCAATTACCTGTTGTATGTCTGACTCCGAATCTTTGTCATCAAATACAAAAACATTACTACCAAATAAATCTGTAGTAAAATCACTGTTCTGAGCTGCCTGAGTTCTAAAACTACTAAACTGGATACCCGAAAATACCATAGCCGTAGATAATATTACTGCTGACGCTCTCTTACATAATCTTCTCATAAAACCTCCTTAAAATAAAATGTACAAGTTCCGTTATCCCTATAGTTCTAATTATGAATATGAAAACATTTTTTTACAGTAGACAATTATAATAAATGGTGTAATATTTTATAAATTTAGTAAATTGTTCGATTTTTTTAGTATTTATACCCACTGATTATTTTAAAAAGACAATGTAAAAATATGCAATTTATTAATTCATCATAAAACTCATTCGCCTGATTATTTTAAAAAGACAATGTAAAAGGGCATAACCACAATCGGTCATGCCCTTTTAAGATAATAACTATTTTATTTCAATTTACATTATGTTTATTCCGGATCCGGTTCTAATAATGCTTTTTCATAAGCTGCTAAAACAATTTCCTGAATTGAACTACGAGTCTGTGAATTGATTGGATGAGCAATATCTCTATATTCTCCATCTGCTGCCTTACGACTAGGCATTGCAATAAACAATCCTTTCTCACCTTCTACTACTTTGATGTCATGAATAACAAATTCATCATCAATTGTAATTGAAACAACTGCTTTCATCTTGCTTTCTTTTGTCATCTTTCTGACTCTTACATCTGTAATATTCATATTTTTGCCTCCTCATTGTTTTGTAGAACATTACTTTTATTTTTACGCACCTTTCACTCTTAATGCGTCAAATACTTTTATAAACCGTATCTAAAGTTACGTTCTATTATAATCTTAGGTTCACTTTCGTGATTAATTATTTCTGTATTAGGTTTAATTGTTCCGTGACTTTCAACGATACAGTTTTCAAGATGTACGTTGTCTCCAATATAAACATCATTAAGTATAATACAATTCTTTATCGTGCTGTTATTTCCGATGTAAGCCTGTTTAAATACAACCGAATCATCTACTTTTCCATTTACTATGCATCCGCCTGAGATTAAACTGTTGCTAACATCTGCTCCCGGATTATATTTTGCCGGTGGTAAATCTTCTACCTTTGAATATACATCCGGATATGTTCTAAAGAAATAATTTCTAACTTCCGGTTTAAGGAAATCCATGTTTGTATTGTAATATCCATCAACTGTAGAAATATTTCTCCAATAATCTGTTGTCTTATAAGAATAAATTTTACGATTATTCTTATTTCTCTGTATAATGTCAGATACGATATCATATCTGTCTTCTTCCATACACTGTTCAATCAACTGGATGAGTAATCTTCTCCTAATTACATATACCCCTGTTGAAATTAAAGTTCCATCACTTTCAATTGGTTTTTCTTCAAATTTTACAATACGTCCATCATCATTAGTTGTTACTACTCCATAATTAGATACCTTACCATCCGGTAAATCTGTTGTAACAATTGTTATATCTGCATTCTTTTCAATATGATATTCTAATACTTTATTGTAGTCTAACTTGTAAACTGCATTAGATGATGCAATAACTACATATGGCTCATGGCTCTTCTTAAGGAATCCTATATTCTGTGCAATTGCATCTGCTGTTCCTCTATACCAGAAACCATTGTCAGATGTAATTGACGGAGTAAATACATATAAGCCTCCCTGCTTTCTACCAAAATCCCACCATTTTGATGAACTAAGGTGCTCATTTAATGACCATGCGTTGTACTGTGTAAGTACAGCTACTCTCTGAATATGAGAATTACTCATATTACTCAAAGCAAAATCAATAGCTCTGTAGCTACCTGCTATTGGCATTGCCCCTACGGCTCTTTTTGCTGAGAGTTCTTTTAATCTGTTACTGTTTCCACCTGCTAAAATAATTCCTATCGCTCTCATTAAATTTCACCTGCCTTAATTATATAGTCTCCTGATTCAAGTTTTCCGTCAGGGTAATCGCTAATTACAGTCTTACCTGATATAGCTACATTTCTTCCAACTGTAACATTGGATGGTACGGTTGAATTTTCACCAATAACTACTAAATCACTGGCATAAACTCTTGTATCAAGTTTACTTTCTGCATACTCACCCGTTCCGATTGTACATTTTTCACCGATAACGACATTCTCTGCAATGATTGCCTTGTCCACTACAGTTCCTCTCTTAATAACCGTATTGTTCATAATAATTGAATCCCTAACTATTGCTCCTTCTTCAATTACTACATTGGCACTGATTACTGAGTTAGATACATTACCATGTATCTCACATCCGTTGCCTATGATACATCTTTCTACAGATGCCTCCTTGGCTACATACTGTGGTGGCAATGAACTGCTCTTAGTATATATTTTCCAAAATTCTTCGTATAAATTAAATTCAGGTACAATATCTATTAATTCCATATTAGCTTCCCAATATGACTGTAATGTTCCTACATCTTTCCAATAGCTTGAATATTCATAAGCAAAAATTCTCTGTTCCTTATCAAAACAGTATGGAATTACATGCTTACCAAAGTCACAATTAGGCTGATTCTTAAGTGCTAAAAGTGCTTCCTTAAGTACATCCCAACTAAATATGTAAATACCCATTGATGCTAAATTGCTCTTAGGTACAGGTGGCTTCTCCTGAAACTCTGTAATTCTGTGATTTTCATCTGCAATTACAACACCAAATCTACTTGCTTCCTCAATAGGAACCGGCATAACTGCAATTGTAATATCTGCATTGTTGGCCTTATGGTAGTCAAGCATAACTTCATAATCCATCTTGTAAATATGGTCACCTGATAAAATTACTACATACTCAGGATTATAGCTCTGCATATAATCAATGTTCTGATATATAGCATTAGCTGTTCCTGTATACCAGTCTGTATTCTCGCTTCTTTCATATGGAGGTAATACTGTTACTCCTCCGATATTTCTATCTAGATCCCATGGAATTCCAATGCCGATGTGGGCATTAAGTCTTAATGGCTGATACTGTGTTAATACACCTACAGTATCTACACCTGAATTAATACAGTTACTAAGTGGAAAATCAATAATCTTGTACTTGCCTCCAAACGCAACCGCAGGCTTAGCTACCTTGGATGTTAAAACTCCAAGTCTGCTTCCTTGTCCGCCTGCGAGTAACATAGCAATCATCTCTTTTTTAATCATGTCGTTCACCTCGCTGCTAATTTTATAAAGTAATTAAATTATACCATTTAATTGCCCATATTTAAAGGATTTTCTTGGATTTTTTTATTACATTTTTCTATATATGAAACGTTTTTATTTAGTTTTTTGTGCATTTTCAACAATTTTTGTCATATTATTGCAGTTAATTTCTAATTTGTCTTTTTTTTAACAATTCTTTTAATGTCATAATCTTAAATTTTTCCTTTTATTTTCTTTTTTTTAAGAGTATACTTATAAAGCAAATAGGAGAGTTTAGCCTTTATTTTCAGTAAATATGGCGTTTTTTCAGTAAAAAATAAATTAAAAAATAAAGTAAAAAATAAAGCGAAAAATAATTACTTTCTTATTAATAATATTGAAAACTTTTATTTTGTTACTACTTATTATAAAGTAACCAAAAATTATTACTTATTAAAAGAGGTATCACAAATGTATATTTTAAATTTTAACGAACCATGTAAATTACATTTTACGGGAATTGGTGGAATCAGCATGAGTGCTTTAGCAGAAATTATGTTATCAAGACATTTCACTGTTACAGGTTCTGACAATCAGAATTCACAGATTACAGCACATCTTGAATCATTAGGTGCAAAGATTTTCTACGGTCAGCGTAGCGAAAATGTTTCACCTGACACTGATGTACTTATTTATACAGCTGCGGTAAAAAATGATAATCCTGAATTAGTAGCTGCAAGGGAATATGGAATTCCAACATTAACACGTGCAGAGTTTTTAGGACAAATGATGAAAAATTATGATGTTGCAATTGGTGTTTCAGGAACTCACGGAAAAACTACTACAACTTCAATGATTTCACAGATTTTACTTCAGGCAAATACTGATCCTACTATTTTAGTTGGTGGAATTATGCCTGCAATCAAAGGTAACACCAGAGTTGGTCACTCAGGAACAATGATTACTGAAGCCTGCGAATACACAAACAGTTTCTTATCATTTGCACCAACTGTAGGTATTATTTTAAATGTTGCCGCAGACCATCTTGACTTCTTTAAAGATTTAGATGATATTCGTCATAGTTTTAGAAGATACGCAGAGTTACTTCCTGCTAACGGAGCTTTAATTATCAACGGAGACATCGACAATCTCGAATATTTTACAAAAGACTTAGACTGCAAAGTTATTACTGTAGGTTCTGAAGAATCAGGCAGTATGTACACTGCAAAAAATATTAGATTTGATGAATTTGCTCATGGTAGCTATGATTTGTATGTTGAAGGAGAATTTAAGCACAGAGTTACTTTAAAGGTAACAGGTATGCACAACATTTATAACTCTCTTGCAGCAATTGCAACTGCTCACTTTTTAAATATTGATAAAGAAGATATTCTTAATGGTCTTGAAGCTTATGGCGGAACTGACAGACGTTTCCAATTCAAGGGCAAACTTGGAGATATAACTATTATTGATGATTATGCTCATCATCCTGATGAAATTACTGCAACGCTTAAGACTGCTGAACATTATCCTCATAAAAAGTTATGGGTTGTATTCCAGCCTCATACATATACAAGAACTAAGGCTCTACTTCCTGAGTTTGCAAAATCATTATCAGAGGCTGACGCTGTCGTTCTTGCAGATATTTATGCAGCAAGAGAAAAGAACACTTTAGGAATTAGTTCTAAAAATTTGGCTGATGAAATAGAAAAATTAGGTACTGAAGTACATTATTTTCCAACTTTCGATGAAATTGAAAATTTTTTATTAGAAAATTGTAATGATAATGACTTATTAATAACTATGGGTGCCGGAGATGTCTATAAAATCGGCGAAAAGCTGTTAGGTAAATAAAGTTATTAACACTATCCGTAAAAATGTGGTAAAAAGTTATCAACATTTTTACGGATTTTTAGTTTACATAACATTTTATATTTTTAAACCTGACAAATGCCCTATTTAAAGCCTTTTTACAATTTTCGACAAATTATTTTCGAAAGTTATTCACATTATTAACATTATTAACATTTGCCGGAACCCCTTTAAAAATGGGCGTTTCAGCGTTTTTTAACCCTTTTCAAATAAAATTTATTGTGCTATACTTTGTCTTGCTTGAGAGAGAAAAAGGATTTTGACCTTTATTATTTTTTTGCTTTCTCAAGAAATTGGTTTACATAACATTTTGAGAATTTGAGAGGTTTTTATCATGGGTAAGTTAGTTATAGATAGAGGAAATTTTACAGATTTAACATCAGTATCCAATCTTTTTATTGATGAATATATGCCAAACGCCAATGGCGAATTTGTTAAAATATATTTATATCTTTTAAGATTAGTTTCCGGACATTCTACTGAAATAACAACAGCTGCTTTGGCTGATCTTTTATGTTTTACTGAAAGTGATGTTGAACGTGGGTTATCTTACTGGGAACGCCTCGGTCTTATTTCTCTTTCAAGAGATGAGGACATGCATGTTAATGGAATCCGCATGGAAGCATATACAACTAATAAATTTTATGTTAAATCAATATTGAACTCTTCAGGAAGTCAGGTTTCAGCAAGAGCAGTTGGCGATACTTTTTACGGCAGTTATGAAGATGTTAATTCTGAGCCTGCATTAATCGAAAGTATTGCACCTGCAAATGCAATTCCTGCTAAGCGTAAATATACTTCTAAAGAAATTTCCGCTTTCAGCAAGGATCCAAGGGTTCAACAGTTAACATTCCTTGCCCAGACTTATCTTGGTAAGACATTAAACAGTAGTGATGTTAATTCTATTTTATATATGATTGATGGTTTAAATTTATCTTCTGATTTTATCGAATATCTTATGGAAATGTGCATTTCATCAGGAAATAATACTTTAGGCTCTATCGAAAAGTCAGCTGTCAACTATTATAAACGTGGGATTACAACTATTGATGATATTAAATTTGATACAAAAATCAGGAAATCAATTTATAAGAGTGTATTTAAAATATTTGGATTAACTGACCAGAACGCAGCAAAGAAGGATGTTAATTACATTTCTAAATGGACAGAAACTTATAATTTTTCAGAAGATATTATTGTTGAAGCTTGCAACCGTACAATGGAACATACCCATACAGCAAGTTTTCCTTATGCTGACACAATCCTTAAAGGATGGTATAATAACGGTATTACAGAGTTATCACAAGTTGAACAGTTAGATGAAGAACATGCTAAAGAAGTTTCTGAGAAGTTTTCATCTCTTCAGGCTTCTAAGGCTTCTAACAAATCATGCTCAGCAAGTCTTAAGAAGTTTAAAAACATGGACGAGCGTACATACGATTCTATTGAGTTAGAAAAAATGTTACTTTCATCTACAAATAGAAAATAGGTTTTAAATTATGGGTTTAAAAAGAGAACAATACGACGTTATTAGCAATATGTATAATATGCGCCGTTTAAACAATAAAATTGAATTAGAAGAGAGAATTGCCAAGGTTTATGAAAAAGCCCCTGAAGTTGAAGAAATAAGCCACCAGATTAGTTCTTTGGCTATTTCAGCCGGAAGGAAAGCTTTAGCCGGGGATTCTTCAGCAGTTGATTCACTAAAAAGGGAATTAGTCTTATTAAAAGATGATAAGAAGGCTGCTTTACTTGCCGCAGGTTTCCCATGTGATTATCTGGATGAGATTTTTACATGTCCTGACTGTAAAGATACAGGTTTTATAAATGGTGAGCCATGCCACTGCTTTACTAAGGCTGTTGTTGAGGAATTATACTCACAATCTAACTTAAAAGATATTCTTATGCGAGAAAACTTTGACAATTTTAACTTTGACTATTACAATAGTGGCGAAGTAGATTCTATTACGGGAAAAACTCCTCTTGAAAATATTGAGGATGTTGTTGACCATTGCAGGTATTTTATTAAGAATTTTAAAGACAGTCATGAAAGTCTTTTGATTTATGGGAATGCAGGTGTTGGCAAGACTTTTCTAGTTAACTGCATTGCTAAAGAACTTATAGAACAGGCTTACTCTGTTATTTATTTATCTGCAGTTCAATTATTTGATCTGTTGGCTGATTTATCATTTAACAGCCACAAATCTACGGGAAATAAACATATTAGTATGAGAGAACTTCTAAGCTGTGATTTATTGATTATTGATGACCTTGGCACGGAAATGGCTAATTCATTTACTGCCTCATCACTTTTCAATTGCCTTAATGAACGCCTTATACGTCAAAAATCTACTATTATTTCTTCAAATCTTTCAGTAGATGAATTGAAGCAAAACTATACTGAGCGTATTTTTTCACGTGCAGTTGGCAATTATACTGTTATGAAGATTTTTGGCGATGATATAAGAATAAAAAGTAAATTTAACAATTAACACACGGAGGAAATCTAAAAATGTCTAACAAAAAATTTATCGAATCTATCCCTGTAGGTCCGCTTGCAATTGTTGCTTTACCTGGAAGTAAAGCTCTCGGAGATAAAGTTGATGCTTATATTTCCGGATGGAGAAGTGAAAGACTTGAAGCTAAAGAATCACCTATTACCTTCAAAGGATATGTTAAGGATTCTTATCTTCTAAACGTAAGCGTTCCTAGATTTGGTACAGGCGAAGCAAAATGTGCTTTAAAAGATACTGTACGTGGTTGTGACCTTTACATCATTGATGATGTTACTAACCACAGTATCGAATACACAGTATGCGGTCAAAAGAATCATATGTCTCCAGATGATCATTATGCTGATATCAAGAGAGTTATCGCTGCTGCAAGTGGTAAAGCACGTAAGATTACAGTTATCATGCCTTTCTTATATGAAAGCAGACAGCATAGACGTTCATCTAGAGAATCTATGGACTGCGCTGTAATGCTTCAGGAATTAGTAAATATGGGTGTTGATAATATTATTACATTTGACGCTCATGACCCTCGAGTTAATAATGCAATTCCTATTAGTGGATTTGAATCAGTTATGCCAACATATCAGTTCATTAAAAACCTTTTAAGAAATGTTCCTGATATTAAACTTGATTCTGACCATTTAATGATGATCAGCCCTGATGAAGGTGCTATGGGAAGAGTTGTATACTATGCAAACGTTTTAGGTGTTAACATGGGTATGTTCTACAAACGTCGTGATTATACAAAGGTTGTAGATGGACGTAATCCAATTGTTGCACATGAATATTTAGGGGATTCCGTTGAAGGTAAAGATGTTTTAATTATTGATGATATGATTTCTTCCGGTGATAGTATGTTAGACGTAGCTAAACAGCTTAAGAAGAGAAAAGCAAACAGAGTATTTGTTGCTTCTACATTTGGTTTATTTACAAATGGTTTAGAGAGATTTGATGAAGCTTATGAACAGGGATTAATTTACAGAGTTATGACTACAAACAGTATTTACCAGACTCCAGAGCTTCTTGAAAAAGAATGGTACATCAATGTTGATATAAGCAAATTTACAGCTTTATTCATTGACAGGTTAAACCATGACGCATCAATTAGTGACATCTTAAACCCAATTGATAAGATTACTAAAAAGATTAATGAATATAATAATAAATAATTGAATTAATTTTCTATAATATTAAACTGTTGTGTTTACAACCATAGTTGCAAATGCAACAGTTTTTTTAATACAAAAAACCTTCAAAAGATTATATTAAGGAAATTCCAAAAAACAAACTTTTTGGATATATCATCTCATATCTCTTGAAGGTTTTATTTTTATGTATTAATTTTTTATGTATTATTTTTTTATGCATTAAATTGTTATGTATTTATTCTTTATCTCTTGTACAAATTGCTCTGTTCTAGCCGTTTTGTTTTAATTAATTATAATTCTGTCGGAATTAATTATAGTCAATTCCAGTTCTTTCTGTTGCAGTTAACTCTAGTTCTGTTCTGCGAATTCTTTAAGTACGCTTATTGTCATTTCGTACTCTTTTTCTACATCTTTAAGCATTTCATCACAGCCTTCAAGCTTTCCTGCTCTTAACTGTTCAGTAATCTTTGAGCTTACTTCATATAACTTGTCAAATCCAAGATTAACACATACACCCTTTAATGTGTGTGCTGCCCTAAATGAATCATCCAAATTTTTGCCTGCTAATGCATCTTTTAAGTTCTGGAAACTTGAATCGTCTAAAAACTTAATTGCAAATTTTTTGATTATCATTTCGCTGCCTAATCTTCCTAGGACTTTTTCATAGTTTGATCCCATCTTTTCGTAGCATTCTTTTGTGGTCATAGTCTGTTCCTCCTATTTAACCTGTTCAACTTTATTTCCTGTTTTTGTAAACCCAATCCCCACAAACTTATTACATTACCAATCTCATTATTTATTATTTAAATTGATTAGCATGTAGCATCTACTAATCAATCTAATTAATCTTTTTTATTTGTGACCAATTTCTTTAATATAATATTCAAGAAATTACTATAGTATTAAAAAAATCAGCCAAACTATTACTATTCAAATAAGATTAGTCTAATTTCTTCAAATGATAATCAAGTCCAAGCTTGTCCGCCATAACCTTTTCTCTTGTATGACACGAGAACACTATTACCTGGTCAAGATTTTCTGCCATGAACTTCATTGTGTTCCCCATTCGTTTATTATCGTACATTGCAAATGTGTCGTCAAGCAAAATCGGTTTTGTATCGTTTTCAAATATTATATCTGCTGCTGCAAGCCTTAAAGCCATGTAAATTTGTTCAACAGTTCCCTTACTTAATTTAAAAGATGATATCAAGGCATTTCTACCATTAACTGAAACATTTAAGTTATCATCTATAACAATATTGTTATATTTTCCATTTGTAATCTTTGACATATAGTAAGAAGCCTTTTCGTTAAGTCGTCTTCCAAAACTGTTTCTAACTTCATAAGCTATTTCTTCAATTTCTCTTTTAGCATTCTCTAATGCTCTTATTTCAATCTCTGCATTTTTAATGGATTGAAGTTTTGCTTTTAAATTCTCTATATGCTTTTCTAATTCAATATCCTGTTCCTGCTTCTGCTCTAATGCACCTTGCTCTTTTCCAATTTTTTCCTTAAGCGCTGCATATTCTTCATCAAGTTCTTTTATCTCTTCACTATAATCATCGCTTGATAATTCTGATTCTTCAAGATTTTTTAAAGATTCTTTAGCTACACTTAAATTAGCTCTTCTGTTATCAAGTTGACGCTCTGTATATGTTTTTTCATTATTTAATGCATCTAACTTATCCATGATAAGTTTAGTTTCTTTTAAATTTTCAGCAAGTCTTTCTTTGCTCTTTACATTCATAAAAAACTTAACAATTGTTGCTACTAAAAATGCTAATGCTAATCCTGCCGGTATTCCAATTTTTAAAATGCCTTTGCTTGAAAAATCAAGTAATTCAGGATTTGCCATAAACATACCTATTGAACATCCAAGACATACAACTGTTATAAGGGCGAGCACAATCGGTATATTTGTCGCCTTATTTAAGGCATTGCTTACACGTTCCATTACTTCCCTTGTTGGAATTCCTTTTGACTCTAACTGCTTTTCCATTTCTCCCTTTTGAGCCGTTATCTCTGTCAAAGTTCTTGAAGCCTTATCAATTTCATGGTTAAGCTGCATTATTTCATTGTAAAGATTTTCTTTTCTGGCACTGTATTTTGTCATTTCTTCTAATCTGACAGCATCCTTTCCTGCCAAATCCTGCTTCTTTGCCAGTAACTCCGCTTCTTTACTCCTGTCTAAATCAATTTCAGAAATTATTGTATCCTGCTCTCTTTTAGACATCTCTATTTCTTCTGCGGTTTCTTCCATATCACGAATTACTGATTCTTTAGAACCTACTTTATTTTCGCTTATTATTTCTTTACGCTCAGCATCAAGACTTGTCAAAGCCTGTTTCATATCAATTTCCATAGACTTTGTTGAACCTAAATTTGCTGCGTAGTTCTTTAATATGTTTTCTAATTCTTTATCAGTTGCACTTCCAATCTGGCTTATGCTAATCGTGTTGTAATAACAACTTTCATCTAAGCCTCTAAACAACTGCTTTATTTCGTTGTCATTAAGTTCTCTTCCAAGTTCCTCATCTATGACACGAAACGATTTTTCATTTTTATTAAAATTTCTTTCAAAACGATAGTCTTTCCCATCGTTTTCAACTCGCATCATTCCACGATATACTTCAGGATTGATCCATGGTTCATATTTGGTATATGTATCTTTTCCACTGGCTTTTCCACGCTGTTTATCTATACCAAAAAGCATTCCCCTTATAAACGTGTGTATTGTTGTTTTTCCGGCTTCATTTTCACCATAAACAATGTTTAATCCTCTTTCGAAATGAATTTCCGTATCATGAAATTTGCCAAAATTAATCAATCGAATATCTTTTATTATCATTGTTTGTCCTCCATAGCCTCAAGTAACGCCTTAACCCCATAGTATAAGGTCTTCTGCTGTATTGGAGAGAGAACATCCTGGTCGATATATTTTTCAATAAACATTCCTAACAGATTATCTTTATTTCTTTCATATAATTCTTCAAAATCATAGTCAGGCTCTGTTCGGTCCGTTACGGATACTACATTTCCTACCTGAGCCAGACCTTCTAAGTCAATATCAAAATCAGGATTTCTATAACCTACTATTGTTACTTTATATATATTATCTCTGCCTTCTTTTTCTATAAATTCCATAAGAGTGTGTCGCAGTTCCATATTTGTAGCATTTGTAGTTACCGTCATTTCCGCATGTTTATATTCTCTCTTAGAAAAAGACTGGAATCTTATATTCAAATTCTGCTTAGTTACTTCTCCATATATAAATCCTCTAGGGCCTATTTCATTTACATCAATAGGTTCAAGGGAACCTGAATATGCCATTCTGTTAGCTTCATCCAAATCCGGAATGTGAATGTGTCCAAATGCCACATAGTCAAATCCCTCAAGCATTATCTTTCTTTTATTAATAGGAATATGCTTATCATCACCACCGTGAGCTATAAGGATGTTAATCCTATATGGATTTTTTATTTGTATGTCATCATACAGCGGTTCTGTTATCTCATTTTTATAATAACTTAATCCATACACATCAACGCCCAAATCATCTATAGGCACACAATCTACTGTTTTGCTATCAAGAAAATAAACGTTCTTATTCCATTCAAAATTTCTATAAAACGAACCTTTTTTTATTGCATCATGATTTCCTGCACACAACACAACCTTTGTATCCGGAATCGTTGAAAACAGGTAGTCTACCTCCTTCAATTCCCTTAACAATGGCTGTCTGTGGAATAAATCTCCTGCAATTATAAGTAATTCTATTTCATCTTCCTTAACTTTTTTTATTAATCTTTCAAATGTTCCCCACATTTCATCTCCCCTGTGGGCTGCCCAATCCATTTTACTTTCCGGCGTTGCCCCTAGATGAATGTCGGCTGTGTGTATGAACCGCATGTTGAATGATTCTCCTTTTATTCATAATTTTCTTCAAATGTCCAAATTTTTTGTCCATTAGAATCTGTAACAAGGCCTTTATTTGTCTTCGCTACTGTTTCTGCCTCATTTTGATTATAATATATTCCAAATAAATTTCCACCCGCATATACAAAATATTGGTCCTGTGCTGCAGGCTTTATTATTGTATTTACTTCTGTTGATTTTTTGTATTTAATGGAAGCTTCCTCTACTTTTAATTCATTCTTTCCACTTAACTTATTTACAAATGAAATTGCAAGTTCTTTAAGCTTTAATGTATCCGCAAAATAACTTGATTTTGTCTTTGTTTCTAATTTTTCAGTATTATCTATAAGTTGATCATCAGAAATAGCTTTGCCCTTCTTTTCTCTCTTCATGTTAATAATAGTGTCTGTTATTTCAACACCTGTAATAACTGTATTGTCAGAAGAATATGAAGTTATTTCGTTATAATCTTTGTCTATAATTTTTAAAGTATCTATACGCATACTGTCCGAAACATTCTCAGGTTTTGTTATACCATAGATAAGATTGTTTCCTGTATATCCACACGCTGACAACTTTTCGCCATTTTCTCCTGTAAGTTTTTTCTCCTTACCTGTCGTCAAATCTATTACCGTAATACTATCACTATTCATTGTTGTCAAATCCGTATTATAAGCAATTGCTGTTTTTGACTGATTTATTGCATAAGAACCGTCAGGCATATTTTCAACAATTTTGCCGCTTTCCTTTGTTCCTATATTAACATAATATAAACTGTTATCTAACATGAAATAAATTGTTCCATCGTTTACATAACATAATTTGTGAATTTGTTTGTCAACCATTTCCGCAGGCTGACTAAATGGAATAAACAACACTTCTTTACTTTCATTACTTTCTTTATCATAATGAAATACTGAAACACCATTTTCTCCTAAATGTTCATTACTTGGACTGTATCCATAAACCAGGAAATTGGCATTGCCTTTATCATCTGTCTGAATCATCTTTGCCTTTGTCATTCTGTTTTCTGACACACTTTTGGCATCAAGTGCAAATAATTTTTTCATTCCATTTGATGTTAAATCCATTGTATAAACATCGCCATTAATTTCAAATCCAATGTACTGTCCATTTTCACTTTCAGCAACGTCTATTGTTTTCTGATTCTGGATTCCTAAATCTATAAAAGCTTTTCCAACATTGTTGTCATTTGCTTCCCATACCTGATTTATTTCTCTATTATAATTCAATACATAATTTTGTCCTGAAAAAGTCCATACAACTATTGTTTCTGATACGTTATATGTTTCTTCAACACCTTCTGCATTGCTTGCTTTCACTTGATATTCCAGTGTATATGTTCCTGCTTCTCCGCTGTCTTTGATGCAAAACTCTTTTGCTGAAACATTTACCTTTCCCTGAAGTTCAGGTTTCATTTCACTCCACTGCAACATTTTATAACTTGAAGATAATGTTGTATATCCCAAATCATCATTTTTCAAATCTTCATCAGGCTCTAAATATGTCGCAATATTTAATTCTGTATCCTGTCCTAATGTGCTACTGCTAAACTGCTTTGCAAACGCAATCTGTCCATCTACAAAACTGTCATTCATTACCATGACTCTTGTATAGTAGTATATATTTTCATTATTATTTGTTTCCAATGTTAAAACAAGCTGATATTCCTGTCCCGCCTGTAAAATAGCACTGGCATTTATTTCATACGATGTAGTCTTTTCTGTATTTTCTGTCTGCTTTGCTTCCCCATTGTCTATTAATCGGGAATCTTCCGTGCTTCGCACTTCATACTTCATTCCGACAATTGTTCTGCCATTATTTATTATTTTTACAGGTATCACACGACTACTTTCCACCGGAACAATGTTGTCTCTTATATAGTTACTTCCTACTTCTGTTTTATATCCTAATATTGATGCTATCTTTTCTGAGCCATAATATGCATCTGCTTCAGGAAGCAATTCGTGTTCATTTGTAGTATGATTATTCTTTGTATCCGATGATTTATCAAATACTTTACCTCTTGTAATACCAAAAACAGCAAGTGCAACCAGTAATATAACAATTACAATTGCTACAACATATCTTTTTTTCATTTTATGTCTCACTTTCCCATTCCAATATGCCGAAATTTTATTTGCTTAAATACGACTTCAGACGGGAAGCTATTTCTCCCCGCCTGTTTCGTATTCATAAGGCACTTCGCCCATTTATTTTTTATTTACAGCTTTTTTACCCTTAGTGCTTTTTGCATGGCTTTTTCTTGCAGCTGCTACTTTTGGGAATTCAAATATAACTGATTCAAATGGATGCAATGGCATGTCCAAACTATATGGCATTCCGTCACATTCACCTTTTTTAGCTTTATATTTTACTTCCTTTGTTTCTCCTTCTTCTGTTGTGAGAAGTCGTTTGTAGGTGCCTGCTTTAGGAACTCCCACTCTGTAATCTTCTCTTGCTATAGGAGTAAAGTTTGTTACAAATCCTATTGCATTCTTATAATTTTCTTCTCCTGTCTTTCTTATAAAACTAAAGATACTTCTATCATTATCATTACAGTTTATCCATTCAAATGCATCGTATCCTTTTGTTTCAGTATACATTGCAGGATATTTTTTGTATAAATGTAATAGCTTTTTAACATATTCATGTAAATCTTTATGTTCAGGTTCTTCCAGTAAATACCAGTCAAGACTCCTTGCTTCTGACCATTCCTGAAGTTGTCCGAAATCCTGTCCCATAAACAATAATTTTCTACCCGGATGTCCAAACATAAATGTATATGCTGTCTTTAAGTTCTTAAACTTATCTGCAGGATATCCAGGCATCTTGTTTAACATTGAACATTTAAGATGAACTACTTCATCATGTGATAACACTAATATGAAGTTTTCACTAAATGCATATGTTAATCCAAATGTCATTTTATTGTGGTTAAATTTCTTGAAATATGGGTCTAATTTTACATATTCAAGGAAATCATGCATCCATCCCATGTTCCATTTATAAGAAAATCCAAGTCCACCGTCTTTAGGGTCCGCAGTTACCCGTGGCCATGCTGTCGATTCTTCTGCAATTATATATGCCTGTGGATTTCTCTGTTTCATAATACTGTTTAAGTGCTTAAAGAATTCTATTGCCTCTAAGTTCTTATTATCGCCGTATTTATTTGGGACCCATTGACCGTCCTGTCTTCCATAGTCTAAATATAACATTGATGCTACTGCATCTACTCTAAGACCATCAATGTGATATTTTTCCACCCAGAATAATGCATTTGCAATTAAGAAGTTAACTACTTCTGTCTTTGAGTAATCAAATATCTTTGTTCCCCAATCAGGGTGTTCTCCTTTTCTTGTGTCCGCATATTCATATAATGGAGTGCCGTCAAACATTGCAAGACCATGTGCATCTCTTGGAAAATGTGCCGGAACCCAATCCAGTATTACTCCTATTCCTGCTTTATGAAATTCGTCAACTAAATGCATAAATTCTACTGGTTTTCCATATCTGGCTGTAGGTGCATAATAACCTACAACCTGATATCCCCATGAGCCGTCAAATGGATGTTCTAAAACTCCCATCATTTCTACATGAGTGTATCCCATATCCTTTACATACTGAACCAGTTCTTTGGCAAGACGTTTGTAATCATAGAATCCATCTTCATCATTTTCGTCCACAAAATCTTTTTTCCATGATCCCAAATGCACTTCGTAGATTGACATCGGTTCCTCATAATGATTTTTCTTACTGTCTTTCCACTTTTTGTCTTTCCACTGGTAGTTTTCTATATTGGCAACTTTTGATGCATTTCCCGGTCTCATCTCTGCCCAGAACCCGTATGGATCTGATTTGTACAACGTATCACCATCTCTTGTGGAAATAACATATTTATACATTTCCCCTTCTCCAACATCAGGAATAAATAATTCCCATATACCGGAATCATTTTCCATTTCCATGTTGTGGTTGAATCCTATCCAGTTATTAAATTCTCCTACTACGCTTACATTTACAGCATTTGGTGCCCACACTGCGAAATAAGTTCCTTTTACGCCATCTATTTCCATAGGGTGTGCGCCTAATTTGTTGTAAATCTCATAATGTGTTCCTTGTCCAAACAAAAAGCAATCGTCTTTTGTAATTAACTTCTTATATACCATATGGACCTCCGTTCGTATTATACTCTGTTATAATTTATTAAACATCCTTTTAAGATGATTTCCCTTTCGTCATCTGTCATATCACCAAGCTTTAATGTTATTTCTTTTTTGTTTTCTCCGTCCACTACATAAGCTGTGATTTCTGACTTCTTTTCCTTAACTGCATCTGCAATATTAGGAACAAAAATATAGTCGCCTTTCTTAAATGGCAATTCCATGTCTTCATAGATAAATGGAAGCATTCCCCAGTTGATAAGGTTTGAACGATATCTCTTTGTTGCATACTCATGTGCAATATTCGCCCAACCGCCTAAAACTTTCTGACAGCTTGCTGCCTGTTCTCTGGCTGAACCATCTCCCGGTTTAACTGCATAAATTGTACTTCCGATACCCATTGTGTTTCTGTTTAATTCCATATCTGGGAAGGCTTCTTTTACACCTCTCCAAATCTTTGTGAATTCTTCAGAATGTTCACAAGGGCATGCACCTGTAACTCTTATCTTTTCAGCTCTCTGAACTTCCTTTGCATTCTTTACATAATCAGGATCTTTTCTTGATAATGTAAATTCAGCTAATCCTAATGGATTTGAACGATATGATGAAGTTTCTCCTGAAGGAATAAGTTCATCTGTTGTTGTAACAGGATCATGAATTTCTGAAACTACCTTAAGAAGTAAATGATCTGTTAACGCTTCCATCTTTGGCCAGTCCTTAATGTTAGGACCAAACTTAATTTCTGTTGATGAATCTGCAACACCCTTTGAATCAAATACTCTGTTTTCATAAATAGACTTATCGAAATGATATGTTCTTCCTTTGTATTCAACATCCATATCTGTTGCTGCTGTAAGGTAACCCTTGTTAGCTGCTGTTGCTGCAATTGAACGGGCATCCATAAGTGCAACTGATGCAATCTGTCCACTCTGTAATTTTGATCCTTCTCTGTTAGGGAAGTTTCTTGTTGAATGTCTGATACTAAATGCGTTATTTGAAGGTGTATCTCCTGCTCCGAAACATGGTCCGCAGAATGCTGTCTTCATAACACCACCTGCTGCCATAATGTCTGCTGCGCATCCATTTTTAATTAATTCCATGTATACTGGCATTGATGCCGGATATACACTAAGTGTAAATTCATCTGAACCGATATTGTTGCCTTTTAATATATCAGCTGCTGCACAAATATTTTCAAATCCACCACCTGCACATCCTGCAATAATACCCTGTTCAACGTAGAACTTTCCATTTCTGATCTTATCGTGTAATGAATATTCTACCTGTCCATCAAGTGAAACTAATGCTTTCTTTTCAACATCATGTAAAATATCTTCAAGGTTTGCATTTAATTCTTCAATTGTGTATGTGTTACTTGGATGGAAAGGCATTGCAATCATTGGTTTGATTTTATCTAATTCAACATATACCATTCCGTCATAGTAAGTAACTGCTCCAGGATTTAATTCCTTGTATTCATCTACTCTTCCATGAACATCGTAGAATTCTTTAATCTTTTCATCTGTTCTCCAGATAGATGAAAGACATGTTGTTTCTGTTGTCATTACATCAACACCAATTCTAAAATCAGCACTTAAGTTGCTTACACCAGGTCCAACAAATTCCATTACTTTATTATTTACATATCCATTAGCAAATACTTCACCAATGATTGCAAGAGCAACGTCCTGAGGTCCAACTCCCTTTGCAGGTGCTCCTGTCATATAGATACCGATTACGCCCGGCATGTTAATGTCATATGTCTGAGATAATAACTGTTTGACTAATTCAGGTCCGCCTTCTCCCATTGCCATAGTTCCAAGCGCTCCATAACGTGTGTGTGAATCTGAACCTAAAATCATCTTTCCACCACCTGCAAGCATTTCTCTTGCAAACTGATGAATAACTGCCTGATGAGGTGGAACATAGATTCCGCCATACTTCTTTGCACATGTAAGTCCAAACATGTGGTCATCTTCATTAATAGTTCCACCTACTGCACATAAACTGTTGTGGCAGTTTGTAAGTACATATGGTATTGGGAATTTTTCTAATCCCGAAGCTCTTGCTGTCTGGATAATTCCTACGAATGTAATATCATGAGATGTAAGTTTATCAAATTTAATCTGAAGCTTCTCCATATTTCCAGATGTGTTGTGGCTACTTAAAATATCATAAGCCATTGTGTTTTTAGCAGCTTCTTCTTTTGTGAGATAATTCTGTCCTAACTTTGATTTTAAAATCTCTTCAGAATTCTCTCCAACTTCAATTACTTCGTTACCGTTTAAAAGGTAAGCTCCACCTTTACTTAATGTAATCATTATCGTCCTCCTAAATGCCATTAAATATACATATCAATCTCAGAATGTATTTCAGTTTATTATACATTTTTTTGGCCTTTTATGCAATGCCGACGGGCGTTTGTCTGCATTAATAATTGATGTTTTTAACCATAATAGACACATTTCTAATTCCCGTCGAATTTCTTATATTGTAAATTAGCAGTTTTTGTTTTATATTACTTTCTAAAGGGGGCCGAATAGAGGGTTTGTCCTTTTATTATGTATTTGGTTTTATGGAGGGGTTTTATGATTATTGCAATGGTTTGCGATTTTTTAGGTGAGGAAAACAATGGTACCACAATTTTTTGCTACAATTTAATTGAATGGTTAACAAGACACGGACATTCTGTAAATATTATCTGTCCGGATAAAGACAAGTCTGATATAAATTCATGTTTTGTTGTTCCTCAAAAAAAGCATTTAACTAGTATTGAAAAGCGTTTTGCAAATCAGGGGCTTGTATTTGCGAAGCCAAAGCGTTCTGTTATTAGAAAGGCTGTTTTGGGAACAGATGGGGTTTTAATAATTACGCCATTTTCTCTTGGAAAATATGTTACAAAATACGCTTTGAAGCACCACATTCCTGTAATGGCGACTTTTCAATGTCAGGCAGATTCGCTTATTCGTCCTATTCGAATTGGTTCCAAAGATAAATATAAAAAGAAAATTTACAAACAATTTTATGAACAGGTATACAAATATTGTCAGGCTATACATTTTCCATCTGCGTTTTTATGCAGAGATTTTGAAAAATATATCGGATACACTCCTCATTATATTATTTCCTCAGGGATTAGTTCTGATTTTAGCAAGAAAGTGTCATGTCAAAGACCTGCAGACAACAATTTTAGAATTATCTATATTGCACGTTTATCTAAGCATAAAAATCATAAAGTACTAATTAACGCTGTCAATATGAGCAAATACAAAAACAGGATTCAACTTATTTTTGCAGGTGATGGAGATTACAAATCTTCAATTGAGCGTGACGCCTGCGAACTTATAAATCAACCTATTATTCGTACATATTCAAGGCCTGAATTATTAGAAGTTATTGCGACTTGCGATTTATATGTTCATGCTGCAAACGAAGAAACTGAGGGCATTGCCTGCCTCGAAGCGGCCACATGCGGACTTGTTCCTATCATAAACGATTCACCTAATTCCGCCGCTCCTGCTTATGCAATAGATGAAAAAAATTTGTTTAATTATAACGATGCTGCTGACCTTGCTGAAAAGATAGATTATTGGCTCGACCATCCAAAAGAACGTGATAAAAGAAGTTTAGAATATCTTGATTTCACCCAAAAATATAGTTTAGCCGAATCCATGAGCGCCATGGAAAAGATGTTTAAGCTTGTAATTTATAAGCAGTGATTACTTGTTTTTTTAGCTGGATTTGTGCCATGGCGGAAGTGTTTTTGGATTGTATGGTACAGGTATGGCTTCCGGAACTTGTTTTGTGCCATGGCGGAAGTGTTTTTGGTTATATTTAATTGTCTGCATTATGGAATATTTGTTGAAGTTATTATATAACTTTATCATAGTTAGTAATTACTAGCAAGAAAAGGATTAAAGTAAATAATTACGGAGCAAAACAAGAATCGTTCAAAATATCTGTAAAAAAAACATCCTGAAAAACACGAAAAATTATTATATTATAAAAATTACGGATTATAATTCGAAATACAAAATTATCCGTAAAAAATAATTGAAAATTTATATAAATTAATTAGTTAAATAACAAAATTACAGATTATATAGATAATTTTATATATAATCCGTAATCAACAACAATTTAAATAGAAAATAGATTCTTTTTTACGGAATATATTAAAAAGTAATATGTAAATCCGTAATTTAGTTTACATAATTTTAAAAAGTAATAAATATGACAAGTTTTATTTTAAATTATAAAAAAATTTATTAGATGAAACGAATTCACAAGGATTAAATAAATATGGATTTATTACGGACTTAAGATTAAAAACAGAGGTGCATTGGCAATCGCCAATGCACCTCTGTTAATTAAGGAATTTTTACATCCCATTTTTTTATTAAATTCAAACTATTGTAAATTCATTTCTAACTTTATTAAATTCAATTATTCTAACTTGCCAAATTTATTTCTAGTTTGATTAAATTCAATTCTTCTAGCTTGCCAAATTTATTTCTAACTTTATTAAATTCAATTATTCCAAGTTATTATCTAACTTTCTTCTTAGGAATCTTCTTGAACTCAATATAGCCTACATTCATTCCGGCCATTACATGTTCAAGTTCTAAGTTGTAGAAACCTTTGTCTAATTTTACTTTGCAAAGTTTCTGTGTAATCCAGTTTCCATCTGTACCACTTGTCTGAATAACAACCATAACCTTGTCATTTGTATGAACATTTACTGTACACTGTGAAAGATTTGGAAGTGGTGATGAAATATGTACAATTATTGTGTACTCAGCATCTTCATCAATTTCAACTGTAGCATTATCTGTTCCTTCAAATTTAATCTTAGCATCATTTGCAAGTTTCTGAACTTCATATTTTGCATCTGCTGCTGATTCGAAGTATTCAGCTACATTTGTATCTATTAATTCTCTTTCGATAACAGGTGCTACAAGTATAAATCTTAAGATGTTCATTGAAGCTCTCTGAAGTTCTCCAACTGTAAGTCTTCCTTCGATTATTGCTGCCTCTGTATTGTCACCATTTGAATTAATTTCTGCTCCATTGTTGTTTACTACCATGTAAACATCATTCTGTGAGCGAACCATGTCTCTTGTATCCTGATTTGACTCTTCTCCTCCGGTTACAACATCGTTCATTTTTGCCCACCAGTCAGTCATTACAAAGCCTTCGTATCCCCATTCTTTTCTAAGAATAGTTGTACATAAGTCATAATTTGAAGCTGCCCAATGTCCATTGATTGGATTGTATGATGTCATAAGAGACATTACTGTTTTTTCCTTTACAGCCATTTCAAAGCTCTTCAAATAAATTTCTCTGATTGCTCTTTCTGAACATACAGCATCAATCTTAAATCTGTGTGATTCCTGACCATTTAATGCAAAATGCTTAATTGTTCCCCAGGCACCACCATCTTTAATTCCACCTGTTGAAGCAACTGACATTTTTCCTGAAAGGAAAGGATCTTCTGAATAATATTCAAAATTTCTTCCGTTTAATGGATTACGACGAATATTTACACCAGGTCCAAGTAAAGTATCAACCTGATTTCTGTATAATTCCTGACCTTCCATTGTATATAATTCTCTAACAAGTTCTGTATTCCATGTTGCACTTAAAGCTGTTCCAATTGGAAGCTGTGTTGCTTTTCCTTCCATACGAAGACCACTAGGACCATCTGCACAACATGCTGCCGGGATGCCGTAGTTAAATAAGCTATCACTCATTCCACCAAATGCTGATGCTGTTCCTCTTGTTACTCGTGGATTACTCATTCCTTCACCACGAACGATTGTAGCCATTTCTTCAATAGATAACTGAGCAACAAATTTTTCTAATGTTGCTTTACCATCACGAACATCCTGAAGTGTAATTCCCATATCTCCTGTTATTGGCATATCCATTGGAAGATTGTCTGAAATTCTTTTAGCCATGTCAACTGTCTGAGTTGAAACAGGTACATATGTAACTTCATAAGTTCCGTCAGCATTTTTCTTACCAGGCTTCATAATATTTATAGCCTCTGTAGGAGCCATTGCTTCCTGAAGTTCTTCAACTACAACAAGTTCTTCTTCATTGTATGTATTAATCTTTGTAAGCTTCTTAACGCTGTTACCAACATAAATATTATATTCGCCTGCTTCTAAAACATAGCATGATTTGTGTCCTGTAACTCCTGAATCATCATAAGATGCCATATCTGAAATCTTAAATTCTAATGTCAATTCCTGACTTTCGCCCGGTGCAAGCTTCTTAGTCTTTGCAAATGCAATAAGTTCTCTTGCAGGTTTTCCAAGTTCACCCTGAGGTGCTTCATAATATACCTGAACAACTTCTTTTCCTGCAAATTTGTCACCTGTATTTGTAACCTTAACATTCAATTCGATTGAATCTGTCTTTTCTTTTACAGTCTGTGTTTCAATATCAAATGTTGTATAAGATAATCCATAACCAAATTCAAACTGAACTTTGTCCGGTGCAAATGTTTCAAAATATCTGTATCCGATATAAATATCTTCTTCATAAAGATTCTTAAATTCATTACCAAAATTCTTTGTTGATGGATAATCCTCAATACTGTATGCTATTGTATCTGCAAGCTTACCACTTGGTGTTTCAGCACCTGAAAGTACATCAACTACTGCTGTTCCACCTTCCATACCTCCTTGCCATACAATAATTACTGACTTAATGCTTCCGTTATATTCTTCATCATTAATCCAGCTCAAATCAATAATATTTGACACATTTAAAACGATACATACATTATCAAATGCTTTTGTTATATTTCTAAGGTTTTCTTTTTCTTCGTCTGTTAAAATATAACTTCCCTGCCAAATTGCGTTATCCTTATCTTCTCCGGCAGTTCTACCTATAATGTATAACGCCTTGTTAGTCTTTGCTGCCTGTTCCTTAGCAAATGCTTCATCGATAGGCATATCCTTCTGGAACCATGGTTCACATGCCCATCCACCACCACCATTATCAAATGGGTGGTCTTTTAACCATTCCTTATACTTTTCAACTAATGTTTCATCAATGTTAAGATTGCTGTTTTCAAATCCGTCTAAGATGTTAGTAGCATATTCAACATTAACTGCACCACCTGAACCTGTACCACTTCTATAATATTCAATCTGTGGTCGACCGAATACTGAAATTTTGTCTTCCTGTGTAAGTGGTAACATTCCGCCTTCGTTCTTTAACAATACAATACCTTCTGCGGCAGCCTCTTTACTCTTCTGAGAAAATCCCTCTACCGGCACTCCAAACATATTTGTGCTCATTACAATTCCTCCCGAAATCACATACTATTGTTGTTTTTAACTATAACATACTGAATTTATAATTGCTATATTCCGGCAATATAAAAATGTTTTTATTTATTATAGACTTTTAATTGATTTTTTTGCTACTTTCCTTTATTTATCGGCATTTCAAATTATAAAACAGTTCAATCCTCTTTTAATTGAAACGTTTTTATTTTTAGTTGGATGCATTGTTATTTTTTTATCAATTTATAAGGGAGATTTTTTTCTTAATAAGTCATATAATTTAAAACATTCTTCTCATATTGTTTAGGTTAAATAAGAGAAGAAATTTCGGTCATATTAATAAAAAACAAAGTTTAGCATTTGGTGCAAATTTAAAAATTTTCAGCCATATTAGTAAATAACAATTTTAGCATTTGGGTAAACTTAATTAAGTCAGTTAACAAAAAAGTTCCAACCATGTTAATATATAACAATTTTAGCATTTTGGTGCAAATCAAAAAGCTCCAACCATGTCGGAAATATTTTATTACCAACATGACTGGAGCTATTATTTAAATTCGTACAACGCCTTTTATACTAATTATTTATATTTACCTAACGGCTTTCTCTTACTAATTTTCTATATTTCTTTCCCTGTCCTTTAGCGCATTTAATAACAATTTTCGAATTAGCATTCTTAAATGCACCTTTCTTAATTTTTTTCAATTTCTTACCTTTAATAACTAAAGTTTTAAGATTTTTGCATCCTTTGAAAGAATTCTTTCCGATAACTCTTACATTTTTTCCAACTACAACACTTCTTATGTTCTTGTTGTTTTTAAATGCGTTTGGTGCAATCGCTGTAACTTTATAGTTAACATTATTATAATTAATTGATGCAGGAACTTTTACATTCTTCGCCTTTTTATTTATATTTCCTAAAAATGTTACTGTAGGATTCTTTGAATTTGCAGCTGATGTAACTTTATACTTTTTGCCTTTTACAATAATAAGTGTGTTTTGCAAATCATTGTTTGTTGTATTGTTTGCATTGTTATTAGTCACATTATTTTTTCCGTTGTTATTTGCAGGCACCTGATTATTTGCTGGATTTTCAACTGGCGGCTGACCATTTTCTTTAAGGTTAAAATCAAATTTAACAGCTATAACTGTATCCGGTTTCACCTCTACACTTTCTCCATCAGTTTCAGCCGGGCATGAATAATTAAAATTTCCATCAACCTTATAATCTCTATAACCTTTTTTACCTGTCAAATCAGAATTAACCGTTACATCAAATTTAATTCCTTCTTCTTTTAACTTTTCCTGTAAAGGATTATATTTAATTTCGTTATTATCTTCATCAGTTGTTGTAACTGTTGTAGCTATATCTTTAATATCTTGTGCAAATTTATTGAGGCTTTCAATCATATTGTCTGAAATATATTTCTCTGCTTCTACAGGCATTGTTAATATTTCATCAAATCCCGGAAGAGCTTTTAACTGACCGAATACCAAATCAACTATAGTTTTTGAATTTGAAGATAAGGCATCTGCAATAGCCAATACAAATTCTGATGCCTGCTCATCTGTAACTTTAAAAGTTGTCTTCGTTCCATTTGTTGTTTCAAATTTAGCAAATGCAGAATCTGCTGTGTTCAGCACTAATTTTGCAAGATTCATTACTGTATTAACAACCTGTTCACCTGTTAATGCAAAGTTAGCTTCTTTTGCTTCCTCTCCATATTTTAAGTCAATTACTTTTCCTAATTCATCCTGTTCAAATAATTTATTATCAATGTCTTTCTGTTCAACAACTTCCACTCCGATAATAGGATAATATCTTCCACATTTATCCTGTAACATATTATTAATTTCTGCAACAGAATCTAATTCAATTGATTTTAACGCCGGAATTTCGAGTGCTTCACACACTTTGCTTGTTGTCATGCCACAATATTCTGACATGAATTTAACAAATGAATCTAAATCAATTTTTACATTTCCATTATTATATTCAATTTTTGTGAGTTTCATCTCTTTTCCGTTTGCAATATTTCCTGCCAATTCAACTGAAAACTGAGTTGTAGTTACTATTTCTGTTGAAACTTTAGCATTAATTGTAAATCTATCGGTGTACTTATATGTATCTTCTTTTTCATCATAGCTTTCAAGCAATCCTAGCTTTTGTGAATGAGCATCCCATGCTGCCCTATATGCCGTTCTTCCATCCTCACCTTTTGTATCATCGTCATTTCTGTGAGCCTCACGGTATACACTATACAAAATCCCATTGATTTTCTCCGACACTTCGTCTCCCGCAATATCAATACCTACATTTCCACTGCCTGTAGCATTACTTACGTCCATCATTGACACTGCTTTACTAAATATCGTATTTGTTGCAGCCGGAGTCTGAACTCCTGCCATAGAAACCGTCATAACTCCTGCGAGAGTCATGGCTGCCACTTGTTTAAATTTTCTCATATTTCCTCCTTTTTGTCTTTAAATTTTTCGCGCGTTAATCAAGTATGAATATTTGTATATTTTCAACGCACTACTCTTTCATTTTATTCATGTTACCTTTAAATTATACCATTAAAATCATCATATTAATTTGTAACATTTCGCCTTATTTCGACTTTTAAGGAGATATGAAATTAAAAAAATCCTTATCTATATAAATACCTTTATAAAACACAAAAAAGACTTTCCACATGGGAAAGTCTTTTTATATAACCTTATTCTACTGTGTAAGGCATTAAAGCAACGTGTCTTGCTCTCTTGATTGCTACTGTAAGAGCTCTCTGGTGCTTAGCGCAGTTTCCAGTAATTCTTCTAGGAAGAATTTTTCCTCTTTCAGATACATATCTCTTTAATTTGTTTGTGTCTTTATAATCAATTACGTTGTTTTCACTAGCACAAAATACGCAAACTTTTTTTCTTCTACGACCGCCTCTTCTTCTCATTGGAGAATCAGGTCTTTCACTCTTGTTAAATGCCATAGTTTTGACCTCCTATAATACTAATTAACTATGTTTATGTTAATCGTCTAATCTCTAAAAGTTAAATGGTAATCCTACATCTTCAACACCATCAGGGATATTCATAAATCCGTCTCCGGCTGGAGCTGTTGGAGCTGACTGTGCCTGTGGCTGGAAGCCACCTTCGTTATTAGCAGCACTTGCTTTGCTTTCAGCAAATTCCTGATTTTCTACTACAACTTCTGTTGTGTAAACTTTATTACCATCTTTGTTTGTGTAGCTTCCTGTCTGAATACGACCTTCTGCTACAATCTTAGTTCCCTGATGTAAGTACTTTTCAGCGAATTCTCCATTTCTTCCAAATGCTACGCAAGAAATGAAATCTGCTGTCTGCTGGTCGTTATCTCTTCTAAATCTACGATCAACTGCTAATGTGTATCTGGCAATTGCCATTGGGCTATCGCCCTGTGAATATCTTACGTCAGGATCACGGGTTAATCTACCCATAAGAATAACTTTATTCATATTATACCTCTTTATGTTTCAAAAACCTATGCCTCAACTTTTACGCACAAATATCTGATAACATTTTCCATAATACGAATCTGATCTTCTATTTCGTTAGGACAATCTGTGTTATCAGTGTCGAAGTGAATGAAGTAATAATAAGCTTCTGACATCTTCTGAATTTCGTAAGCTAATTTCTTCTTACCCCATTCTTCTACGTCAGTAATTGTTCCACCAAAACGTGTTACAAGGTTGCTTACCTTTTCGATTTCAGCGGCTCTTTCTTCTTCTTCGAGTTTTGCACTAACAACAACTACTAATTCATACTTGTTCATGCTTTCTTACCTCCTTTTGGTCTCTGGCCTCCCTATTTCATTTAGGAAAGCAAGGAAAATTAATATATATCACGAATTGACATTTTATCATAATTCAAGAGCAAATGCAAGAAAATTTTTATTCTAAATTCAACTTTTATGAACCATTTTTGATAATGTCCTAATATACCACAAGGGAAAATGTCCCGGA
>OLSN01000567.1_pt1 | contig 39113 bp, 35 predicted proteins | sample 1672411 | NCBI WGS metagenome assembly OLSN01 (sample SAMEA3136683, study PRJEB25190) | human gut metagenome | biome: human gut; feature: human-associated habitat; material: faeces | place: Austria | collected 2013 | reverse complement strand
TGGCCATGAGCTACGGCTACGTCTATGTGGCACAGGTGGCCATGGGCGCTGATCCCAACCAGACCCTGAAGGCCATCCGCGAGGCCGAGGCCTACGACGGGCCCTCCATCGTGATCTGCTACTGCCCCTGCATCGAGCACGGCATGAAGGCCAGCATGGGGCTGAGCCAGATCGAGGAGAGGAAGGCGGTGGAGTGCGGCTACTGGCACCTGTACCGCTATGATCCCCGGCTGAAGGAGGAGGGCAAGAACCCCTTCCAGCTGGATTCCAAGGCGCCCACCGGCGACTTCCAGCAGTTCCTCATGGGAGAAAACCGCTACGCATCCCTGAAGCTGTCCTTCCCCGAAAAGGCGGATGCCCTGTATCACAAGGCCGCCAACGACGCCAAAGAGCGCTATGAAGGCTACGTCAAGCTGGCAAAGGAATAAGAACAGGAGGAAACGAAAATGGCATTGATGACCGCGAAAGAGTACATCGACTCCCTGCGCAAGCTGAACACCCGTGTCTACATGTTCGGCGAAAAGATCGACAACTGGGTGGATCATCCCATGATCCGCCCCTCCATCAACTGCGTGGCCATGACCTACGCGCTGGCGCAGGATCCGCAGTATGAGGAGCTTATGACCGCCACCTCCAGCCTCACCGGACGCAAAATCAATCGCTTTACCCATCTGCATCAGTCCGCGGACGATCTGGTAAAGAAGGTGAAGATGCAGCGGCTGCTGGGCCAGAAAACCGCCAGCTGCTTCCAGCGCTGCGTGGGCATGGACGCCTTCAACGCCGTGTACTCCACCACCTATGAGGTGGACGAGAGGTGCGGCACCCACTACCACGAGAACTTCAAGAAGTTCCTCATCATGGTGCAGGACAATGACCTGACGGTGGACGGCGCGATGACCGACCCCAAGGGCGACCGCAGCAAGGCGCCCCATCAGCAGAAGGATCCCGACCTGTTTCTGCGGGTGGTGGAGCGTCGCCCCGACGGCATCGTGGTCAACGGTGCCAAGGTGCATCAGACCGGCGCGGTGAACTCCCACTGGCACATTTTCATGCCCACCATCGCCATGGGCGAGGCGGACAAGGACTACGCGGTGTCCTTCGCCTGCCCCTCTGACGCCGAGGGCCTTTATATGATCTATGGCCGCCAGTCCTGCGACACCCGCAAGCTGGAGGAGGGCTGCATCGACGTGGGCAACAGCAAGTTCGGCGGGCAGGAAGCGCTGGTGGTTCTCGACCACGTGTTTATCCCCAATGAATACGTGTTCCTCAACGGCGAATATGAGTTTGCCGGAATGATGGTGGAGCGTTTCGCCGGGTACCACCGCCAGAGCTACGGCGGCTGCAAGGTGGGCGTGGGCGACGTGGTCATCGGCGCGGCGGCGCTGGCCGCCGAGTACAACGGTGTGGAGAAAGCCAGCCACATCAAGGACAAGCTCATTGAGATGACGCACCTGAATGAGACGCTGTACTCCTGCGGTATCGCCTGCTCCTGCGAGGGCTGCCCCACCAAGGCGGGCAACTATCAGATCGACCTGCTGCTGGCCAACGTCTGCAAGCAGAACGTTACCCGCTTCCCCTACGAGATCGTGCGTCTGGCGGAGGATATCGCGGGCGGCCTGATGGTCACCATGCCCAGCGAGAAGGACTTTAACTCCGATCTGCCTGTGGGCAATCAGGGCGAGACCATCAGCGAGATCTGCAACAAGTATTTCGCCACCCACGAGAGCGTCAGCACCGAAAACCGGCAGAAGGTGCTGCGCTTCCTGGAGAACATATGCCTGGGCGCGGCGGCGGTCGGCTACCGTACCGAGTCCCTCCACGGCGCGGGTTCTCCTCAGGCGCAGCGTGTCATGATCGCCCGTCAGGGGAATATCCAGGGCAAGAAAAAGCTGGCCAAGACCATCGCCGGTATCAACGACTGAAAAGGAGAGATCACCATGGAAGAGAAATATTTTTCCAAAGCGGCGCGGAATTATCCGCCCTCCGGCATCCGCAAGATGTTTGATCTGGCGGCCCAGTACCCCGACGCCATCAAGCTGACGGTGGGCGAGCCCAACTTTGACACCCCCGCCTACATCAAGGAGGCCGCCAAGAAGGCCATGGACGCAGGAGAGACCCACTATACCCCCAACGCCGGTATGACCGTGCTGCGGCAGGCAGTGGCGGAGAAGTATCAGAAGGCCTATTGGGGTGGCTACACCGCCGACCATGTGATGGTCACCGTGGGCGCCATGGAGGGCCTGATGCTGACCATGATGCTGCTGCTGGATCCCGGCGACGAGATTCTGGTGCCCGATCCCTGCTTCCCCAACTACTACGGACAGGCGTCCCTCACCGGCGCATGTGCCAAGCCTGTCCCCACCTATGAGGACAACGACTATCGCATGATGGCCGCCGATATCGAGAAGTGCATCACGCCCCACACCAAGGCGCTGCTGCTGAACTCCCCCTGCAACCCCACCGGCGCGGTGCTGACCCGCGAGGACGTGCTGGCCATCGCCGAGGTGGTGAAGAAGCACGATCTGTGGGTGCTGTCCGACGAGCCCTATGACAGCATCGTCTATGACGGCGTGACGCCCTTCAGCATCACCCAGGTGCCGGAAGTGCGGGATCGTGTGTTCGTTCTGAACAGCTTCTCCAAATCCTATGCCATGACCGGCTGGCGCGTGGGCTATGTCATCGCCCCTGATGCCGCCTGCGTCAAGAAGATGGCCCAGATGAATGAGGCGATCGCCTCCTGTGTGTCCAGCTTCTCCCAGGTGGCCGCCGCCGAGGCGCTGAAGAGCACCGCGTGCGTGGAGCAGATGGTGGGGGACTATACCCGCCGCCGGGATATCCTCATCGACGGCATCAACGCCATCCCCGGCTTCAGCTGCAAGAAGTCCGCGGGCAGCTTCTATGCCTTTGCCAACATCAAGGCCTTCGGCAAGACCTCTCAGGAGTTCGCCGAGGAGCTGGTGGTCAATGCCGGGGTGGTCACTGTGCCCGGCTCCGCCTTCGGCGCCTGCGGCGAGGGGTATCTGCGCCTGGTGTTCGCCAACTCCGACGAGAATCTGAAGGAAGCCGTCCGCCGTATGGATGAATATGTTCGCAAGGCGTATCCCGATATGAAGTGATGCTCTGAAGCAGGCGTTTCGGAGGCCAACCGCCCGCGCTGCGGGTGGCTCTCAGGCCGGAGATGTACGCGCTGGGACGTTATGCTATCCACATCAGGCTGAAGTACGAGGCATCCACACGCCGCTGAACAACTGCCTGGACCAGGCGATGTAAACACCAAAAAGTTCCTGATTTCGTTGGAAATCAGGAACTTTTTTGCGGAGACCGCCGGGCTCGAACCAGTGACCTCCTGCGTGTGAAGCGGTTGGTGTGCCCGCAAACCCTGTATTCATCAGGGTTTGCGGGCTTTTTTCGTACGACAGAGCCGCTTCATATGCAGTTGATTTTCATGTTTTGTCGTATTTCTGTCGTACAAAACAGGCTCTTATTTTTTCCAGTTATTGGATATTTTGGAGCGAATCATTACCTGCCGGCTTTAGACCGGATATCGCGCTCCTCGGCAGATCCTCTGGTCGGAAACCGAATGAGAGAAGAGCCGGTGTCATCTCGCCTATGACAGTTATAGTTCAACCGGCATCCGAAAAGCGGGCTCGCTGTCGTTGGTCAAGGACTGTCCCGGCATGGTCTTGCTGTTCCGGATCTTGGAATTCTGCAGATGGTCATACATCGCTTTTTCCGCACCGTCGCAATCGTGGCGAACAATGGCGTCCACAATGCTTTTGTGCTCTTCAATCAGGATGTCCGGCCACAACGCATATGGCTGGAAGCCGGAAGGACTGCGGCCCAAGGACGAAAAGATATTGCGGGACAGGTCACCCAAATAACGGTATATATTGGCCAGTACCGTGTTCCCCGCGATCTCCGTAATGGTGTTGTGTATGATAATGTTATGCCGGTACGCCAGGGTGGCCTTCTCCTGAATGTCCATTTTTTCATTGTCATACAGATTATACAGGAACTGAATCTCACTCCGCAAGATACCCGCCTGCTGTGGGGTACAGTTCTGCGCGGCCATCCGTGCGGTCTTCGGCTCAATGATCATCCTGGCTTCAATGGATTGATCATGCAGAAGCGTCGGGGAATACTCACTCATGAAATCAAGGCTGTCTGAAAGCATTTTCGTCGGCTTATTTTCCAAAAAAGTCCCTTGCCGCTCCCGAATGTCGATCACACCAAGAGTCTCAAGGGCCACCAGAGCCTCTCGCAGCAAGCTCCGGTTTACATGGAAATACTCGCAAAGCTCTCGCTCAGTAAACAGCTTTTCATCCTTTACAATGGTACCGCGATTGATCTCCGTATATATATCCCGGATCAATGCCTGCCGTTGTTTATTCATGCTGTGAATTCTCCTTTTACTCTTCTGTTCTCCGTCTCCTGGCTATTTTCCTTATGTTATACATTATACCACTTTTTTACGTATTGTCTATTCCTAAATGCGGTATTCTGCTCTTTTTCAACAGTTTTCCGTACATAAAAGCATTGGCACAACACACGTTCCCCAGACGGCCCGGGGAACGTGTATTATGCCGGATACAAGGAGAGGTAAGCTTATTTCAGTTCCTTCGGCATATTATGAAGATCTATGTAACGGTTATCTTCTTTGAAGGGAGAAGGCGCTACCGTGGCGCGAATGTGCTTCTGACGATGGCCCGGCTCACCCCAAACAACAACGACTTCTCGACCCATCTGAGCGTATTCCGTATCTATAGAGCAGTGAGAAATTGTCTTGCGGAAGTACTGGCTGAAAATACGGTTGGTGGCAATACCGATAACCTTGCCGCCATCTAGCACCTTGTCAGCATGGTTGCTGTACCATTGAGTACGGGGCAGTTCCATATAATCATATTGCTCTTCGTCACGGAACATAGACGCGGCAACATCCATGACGTCCTCTTCGTTCCAAACAAGTGTTACCAAGGTGCGGGGAGGTGCCTTCTTCAGTGCAGCCAGTGCCTCCTTGCCGTAGAACTCATGATTCAAGCTAATACGGTTTGCCCAGCCCAACTCTACCGGCGTACGATACCAATCCTCCAGCTTTGTACCTTCATAACTGCCGGAAACCTTCAAAAAGCGTTTGAAATCATTGAAACGCTCGCGGTATGTCTCGAAATAACCGTTTTCTTCATCCGTCAGTACAGCGGGCAGATAATCATGCACCACCGTGGGGAAGCTGGCTTCCATATGCTTGACCATCGCAGTCTTGGCGCCGATACGGCGAATGTTGTACTTCTTGCCCTGTTCGTAAATATAATCGTAGATCCGCTGGCCGAAAGCCTTGGGGCCTTGAATCTCGAAGCCGATCTCACCAGACATGCCCTGGCGCAGCATGTCTACATCGACACCCAAGATCTTGGCCTTGCCTACATGCATGAACTCAATGTCACGCAGGCTCTGGCCGGTGACCTCTTCCAGCAGGAAAAGACTCTTGGGGCCGGAAACCTGATACTTGAATTTGGCGTCACGCTTCTCGGCGCAGGTCAGGTGATAACCGCCCATCTTGCAGTTATAGTCGAGCCAGCTCCAGACAGGACCGCCGGACTGGAATTCGAAATCATCCTCGCCAAAACGGATCAGAATACCTTCACCAATGACATAGCCCTTTTTGGTGCAGAAAATAATGTGTTTTGCCTGGCGCAACGCAAACTTATCATCCGCGAAATTATTTACCGCGAAGTCAGAAAAGAACTTCAGCGCATCGGGGCCTGCCACATGATATTCTACCATCTGGCTCCAATCACCGATATCACAGTCAGTCTTCCAGGAGAGATTCTCGTCCTGCCAGCCGGAAAACTCCATCGGTTCCCAGGAACGGGTCAATACCAGATTTTCACGCATGCTCTGCACATCGTATTCCATAATGATCTCCTTTGTCAACTTATTCCAAATCCAGCAGCATAGCCGGGTTGGTGTGGGTCATGGTATAGATATCGTCAGCGGGAACATCCAGCTTCAGCATCTCATAGATGTAGCTCTCCATGGATTCCGCGGGAGCGGGGTTGATCACCTGGCCGCTGTCCGTGCTCATAAGGGAGTGCTCCGGGCCGATGGCCTTCAGCGCGTCGGCGATGATCTCCGGCTCGATGGGGTGCTTCATCTGATGGGTGATATCGTTGACTACATGCTCCAGCATGGTGGCGCCCGCCGCAACGATATCCTTCATATCCTGAATGGTATACGCCTCCATGGGAGAGGTGGGGTGGGTGATGACGATCTTCTTGACGCCGCCAGCCTTTGCCGCGGTGACCATCTGGAACGCCTCCTCCTTGGAGACATGACCGCTGGCCAGCACCACATTGGCCTCGGCAATGATATCAATGATCTTCTTGACCTCGTCCTTCAGGCTGCCGTCATCATTCAGCAGGGAGATACCGGTCATACCGGCCTTCAGCATGGCGGCAAACATGGGCACCGCGCCCACATTTTTCAGATAATGGGTAGCGTGGATGGTGGGCATCCAGATCTCCTTGGCGCCCATCTGCACCGCCACCTTCACTGCCTCGGGGTTCAGACCGCCCGCCTGGTGGTTCAGCGCCAGACCGCCAAACACAGGGAAGCCGGTATATTTCGTGGCGATGACCGCGCGTCCGGCGGTACAATCCACATGGTTTTTCAGCAAGACTGCCTTCATCCCGGCTGCCTTCGCGGCTTCCGCCACCTCAAAGTCGTCCATGCGGCGCTTAAAGATATCCGGGCCGGAATGGATGTGGAAGTCAATGCTTCCCTGAAGCAGTTCCTTCGCTTTGACGCGCAGTTCCGCTCTCTCTACATAGTTCATATGGTTCCCCCTATTCTCTCAATTTGTATTTTTATAGAGCCAGAGCGCGCCTTCCTCCGCACCGGATACGCCCTCCCGATAGGCGGCAAGCGCTCCGGTAAGCGGGCGGTCAGGCCGCTTCCAGTGTTTCTTGCGTTCCTCCAGCACCGTGTCGCTGACTTCCAGCTTGATGGACTTATTTTTCAGGTCGATCTCGATGATATCGCCGTTTTCCACGAGCGCCAGCGGGCCGCCGTCCCACGCCTCCGGAGAGACATGTCCGATACAGGGGCCTCTTGTGGCGCCGGAGAAACGGCCGTCAGTGACCATGGCTACCGAGGTATGCAGGCCCATGCCCACCAGCATCGCCGCCGGGATGGACAGCTCCCGCATACCGGGGCCGCCCTTGGGGCCTTCATAGCGCACCACCAGCACAGAACCGGGTGCGATGGTATCGTGCAGGAAGTAGTCCCGTACCGCTTCCTCAGAATCAAACACCACTGCAGGGCCCCGGTGGTACTGCATGGCCGCCTCAACGCCGCTCTTCTTCACCACGGCACCTTTGGGCGCCAGATTGCCGAACAGTACGGCGTAGCAGCCATCGGCATAGAGCGGTTCAGACGGCTCGTGGATCACATCGCGGTCGATCTCCTCGTCAAAACCATCAAGGTATTCCCGCAGGAAACAGCCCTCATATGCGTTTCTCACATCCTGATCCAGATAGTCCCGGATCGTCTTGAGGACACCGGCCACACCGCCTGCCCGATGATAATCGTAAATGGTATAGCCGGAAGATGGCTTGAACTTGGCGACCACCGGTACGGCTGCCTGCAATTCGTCAAATTGCCGCAGTGTCAGTTCCACGCCCAGCACCTTGGCAATGGCGGGCAGATGCAGCACCGCGTTGGTGGAACCGCCGGTAGCGGAGATATAGCGCAGACCGTTAATGAGATTTTCACGGGTCATGTACTGACGGAAGGTCACATGCTCCTTTGTCAGGGCGACGATCCGCTCCCCCACATCCCGCGCCTGACGGACTTTTTCCGCGTTGCAGAACAGCATGGTGGCACTGCCAAAGGGTGCTACGCCCACCGCTTCCAAGAAGGTACCCATGGTATTGGCCGTTCCGAACATGGAGCAGGTGCCGCAGGAGGCGCACATCCGGGCCTGCCAGCGGTCAAAGGTCTTGCGGTCAATGGCGCCCTTGTTGTACTTGCCGATGGATTCCTTCAGATCAGAGGTGCAGTATGTTTTCTCCCGCTCTGTATAGGTCAGCATAGAGCCTGCCGTCAGGAACAGCGCCGGAAGATCCAGCTGCGCTGCCGCCATCAGCATGCCCGGCACGATCTTGTCGCAGGAGCACAGAAATACAACGCCGTCAAAGCTGTGGGCGGAGACCATGGTCTCGATGGATGCCGCGATCAGGTCACGCTGGGGCAGCACGTAGTGCATGCCGCCGCCCTGGGCCATACCGTCGCAGGGAGCGGGAACACAGAACTCCGCCGGTGTGCCGCCCGCTGCCCAGATGCCTTCTTTCACATATCCGGCAAGCTCCCGCAGCGGTTTATGGCCGGGGTTGACATCGTTCCAGGAGTTCACCACCGCAATGATCGGCTTGCGGGAAATATCCTTCTGCCGGTAGCCGGTGGAGCCCATCAGGCCGATGAAATAGGCTTCGGTCATGTCATTTTCGTTGCCACGTCTGTACATGCGTTACTCCTTTTCGCGGAACTGTACGCCCAGCTGATCCTCAAAGACCTTGATCATGCCGCCCTTATCATTGTCGCCCAGACCCTTCAGCAGCGCCTGCTGATAGGTTGCTGTAGCGGCGGCTAGTACCGGCATGGGAATGCCCAGATTGGCGCCCAGCTCTGCCGCGCTGACCAGATCCTTATAGGCGCTGCGCATGGGATAGCCGTTGTGGAAGCTGTTCTTCAGCACGCGGGGGATAAAGAATTCGGAAGCATAGCTGCGGCCCGTACCGCTGTTGACGACCTGGCCGATCTTCTCGCTGTCCAGCCCCATCTTCACCGACATGGGCAGGATCTCCGCCAGTGCCGCCGCGTTGATGTCGAACAGCAGCTGGTTGATCAGCTTGGTCAGCTGGCCCGCGCCGGAGCCGCCCATATACAACACCTTGTTGCCGATGTAGTCAAAGTAGTGCTTGACCTTATCAAAAATCTCTTCCTTGCCGCCGCACATGACCGTCAGCGTACCGTCCTTGGCACGGGATTCCATGCCGGACACCGGTGCGTCGAGGAATTCAATGCCAGCCTCATCCAGCGTCTTGCGCAGCTCTACGGTGGCGTTGTACTTGATGGTACTGAGGTCGACGATGATCTGTCCCTCATGAAGATGGGGCAGCAGACCGCCGATCACGTTTTGAACGATCTCGGTGTTGGGCAGGCTGAGGAAAATGACATCGGTCTTTGCCGTTTCAGCGACTGCCGTGGTGGCCGCCACACCCTTTTCCGTAAATTCCGCGAATGCCTTGTCCACAACGTCGCTGACAACGATCAGTTCGCCGCTCTTGATCAGATTGAGCGCCATATACTTACCCATGGTGCCAAGGCCGATAAATGCGATAGACATAGTAAAAGCTCCTCCTAGTTACAGAATAATTGGTGTCACATGCTGGCGGGAATCTGCGGTTCGTTCTGCTTATTTCCGCGCTTTTGCAGCAAAAGCACTACGGCGATGCAGATAATTCCCAACAAAGAGAAATACCAATCCAGCGGTAGCAACAGTACCACGGAAGCACAAAGCAGCAACGCTTCTTCCAGAATTGTGTTTTTCCGCAGCAGGTACCGTTCAGCAAAAGAGGCAAATGCCAGCAAACCAATAATGGCTGTTCCCACAACGTTGATGACCTCCAGGACACTGCCTTGCAGCAGCATTGCGGGGCGCATAACGAAGATAAACGGAATGATGAACGCACTCAGACACATTTTCATGGCGTGACCACATGCTTTGACGTAGTTGGCGTTGGCCATCTTACCGGCAATAATAGTAGCGGGCGCCACAGGGGGCGTCAGGTTGGCAATCGTGGCGAAATAGAAAATAAACAGATGAACCGGCAGCAGGGGTAGGCCAATCTTTACCAGCGCAGGGGCGGCCATCATTGCCAGAATAATATAGGCAGCCGTGGTAGGCACACCCATACCAAAGAGGATGGTCAGCAGCGCGGTGATTACCAGGCTGAAAAGCTGACCTTCATTACCCAGGCTGAGGATCATGTTGACCAGACGGTTGGCAAGGCCGGTAGAAACAACGCAGTTGTTCAGAATACCCACCGCCGCCATAGTGACCGCGATGCCGATACAGCTCTTTGCGCCGGAAACCAGACCATCTACCAATGGTTTGTAAGTCTTGAGTACCAAAAGCTCACGAGGAGACTTCACCAGAATCTTAAGCAGATACACAATGATCAACAGCGCAATGGAGTACAGTGCTGCTTTGGTGGTGGAAAAGCCAGCCGCCAGGCAGTAAACAATACTTAGCAGCGGCAAAAGAAACAGCGCACCCTCACGCAGGGTAGGCCCCAATTTGGGCAGTTCCTCACGGGGAATTGGCTGCAATCCCATTTTTTTGGCACGGATGACTACCACGCCAACGATCATCAGATAATACAGCAGCGCGGGAACCACAGCGGCCAGCGCTACGGCCGCGTAGGTATTGCCGGTAAGCTCTGCCATAACGAAAGCACCGACACCCATGACGGGAGGCAGAATCATACCTCCGGTAGACGCTGCGGAGCAAACAGCCGCCGCGAATTCACGGTCATACTTGCGCTCCATCATCAAAGGCAGCGTAAATACGCCCGTAGTAGCCACAACGGCGCTGGCGCTGCCGTTGATAGAGCCCATCAGGCCACTGGCCGCCACCGCGGTAAGGCCAGGGCCAGCGCGGAAGCGTCCACCAACACAAAGTGCCAACTGCACAAAGAAATTACCGGCACCGGTGGTGGTCATAAAACCACCAAGGATCATAAACAGGGCAATGTATGTCGCTGAGGTATTCAGGAGGCTGCCATAGCATCCGCTGAAGTTAGTTACCAGGGAAGAGATCACCCGTTTGAGGCTGAAGCCACCGTGGTAGAAAATACCACCCAGATATGGGCCCACAAACATGTAAATAATGCCGATGATAATCAGGCAGGGAATCGCCTTACCAAAGGATTCCGCTGTGGCCAGCAGAACCGTGACCAGCAGAATACCGCCAATGATCAGATCCAGCGTTGTAGAACGGCCAACACGAAGAACCATGTCATCATAGGATATCTGAATATAGAATGTGGTAACGACGGAGAAAACAAGGCCAATAATCGGTATGATTAAATGCCAGGGCTTTTTATCACTTTTCAGAAGCTTATTGATGCTGCCGAGGAAAATCAGAACCATAGAAAACATCAGATGGATGTTCTGAAGTTTAATGGGATTCATTGATCGAAATAGACTGGTATAAATCTGGAAAATGCCCATTGCCAACGCAATGAGGTAAATCACTTTTTCAAGAGTTACAGCGTACTTTTTATTTGCCATATTTTTTATTCCTTTAACGCATAATGTGTTCATCAAAAAAGTAGTCTGCAAGGTGCGAGTCCACCCTGCAGACTACTTTTCAGAAGCGCTTCAGAGGGATATACCGATAGCTTGAAAAGACTCTGTGACGCTTTAGTGGATCGTACCCACAGTCAGGCTGTCATCCCATACGCCAGCTTCCTTATAGTAACGGGCCGCGCCGGGGTGGATGGGGATATTGGGATCCAGGCCGGAGAGCGCAGTCTCGGGGCGGATGGTTGTACCCAGCGCGTGATAGGCATCCAGCTCAGCGGCATTCTCCATCAAGGTCTTGGTAAAGGCATACACCAGATCCTCGGGAACGTCAGTACGGACGGCCACATACTGGGTGTTGGACATGCACAGGATTGTGCCCTTCAGCTGGTTCAGGCGGGATTCGCCTTCGACCTCCTGTACGGAAATCTCAAAAGGAAGGGTACTCTGGATCTTAGTCAGAACATCTTCGCTGATGCCCAGATAAACAACATCCACCGTGCCGGAATCCAACTCGGAAAGGTAAGAGGCGGGATAGCCGGAGCTCAGATGTGCGACCATGGCATCAACAACGCCATCGCGCAGCGCGTCGGGAGAATCACCGGTGGCCAGGTTGACCTTCTCAATATCATCCCAGATACCATAGCCTGCTTCCAGAACAGCCTTCGCCAGCTCATAAGGGCCGCTGCCCACAGCACCGACGGCAACGGTTTTACCCTTCAGGTCTTCCATGCTGGTAATGCCGCTGTCAGCGCGTACCGCAAAAACAGTCTCATTGGTAAAGGTCTTTGTGACGGCGTACATTTCGATCTCGCCATAGGGATCCAAACCCTTAAGGCACTGGTAGGAAACGTCGGGCGTCATAATAGCTAGCTCCGCTTCCTTGTCGGCCAGCAGGAAGGCATTTTCACCGGAACCGGCGGAGATGATGACGGAGTTCTTCAGGCCGGGCAGGTGACTGTTGACGATGTCGCACATAGCCGAACCCAGGATCTGGCCATTGGAGCTGAGAGAAGTGGTGGTCATTCTCAGTGTGCCTTCAACTTTGCTGACATCAATGTCACCGCCAGCAGTCACACTCTGGCCAGGGGTAGGCGTGTTGTCTGCGTCGCCATTGGTGTTGCCTCCGCAAGCGGTTAGGGCAGCAATCATAGCGATCGCCAGAAGCAGCGCAAGCAATCTCTTCATGTTCATTTTCTTTTTCTTCCTTTCGTTATCTTACTATTCCACTAAGGCATATCCCTAGGCATAGTACTTACTTTCCGAGAACTCGTCTCGGGTTTTCCCGGATCATACGGATGATTTCATTCTCGCTGATCCCGTTTTCCAGCAGCCCGGTGACAAACAACCGCATGCTTTCTGCCGGATGCTCTCCGTTTTTCTGCCCGCGATCCGTGGCAAGATAAATATGTTCCGCGCCGATCTCACGGATGCTCTGCGCGACCTCTGGTACCGTGGCCATCTTTAACGCGATATCCACCCAATCCTTTTCAATGAGTACACCCATTTCAACAAATTGCTTTTGCGCCGCGACACTGATCGGCGTGTGATCATACTCCGGATGACTGAGTACCATCGTCACACCCATCGCCAGGCCGACACGGCAGGCAACAAATGATTCTTCCTGAAGGATATGCCCTGTGGACACCGGGATGTTATAGTCGCGGGCAACTTCGAGAACTTCCAGAAGTGCCGGAAGCGGCTGCATATCTCCATCGACCACATGAAGAGCCGGGCGGTCACGGTAATTCCCGATCCCGGCCTTTTCCATGCTGGAAACAGCCTCCCGTGTCGGCAGCCATACCATTTTCGCACCCATGCGCGCAGCGCTCTCTACGGCGTATGGATTGAGCCCGCCTACCGACCAGTTCAAGGCGATGCTTCCGTAGATCTTGGTTTTCCCAGGGTAGAGGGCCTGAACCAGTTTCGCCCGCCCGGTGGTCGGCTCATAATGGTTCTTGATCAAGACGCCTGCCATGCCCAGCGCTTCCGCCTCAGTCAAAAGCTCCCAATCGTTGAGGCTTCTTTGGTCGTGATCAGGAGACGTATGTACATGCAGATCATATGCGCCACACAGCAGTTCCTTGGTTATGTCGTTATAATCTCTCATAAGCACTGTAATTCTCCTCTCTGCTTTCTGGTATACCTTGGTCGACCAAATTGTGTTATTATTTTATCATATTTGCGCCCTGTTTTGCAAGCGAAAAGCAGATTTTTTGACAATTCATTCGTATGCACAAAACGTCACATTCTCTTTTGTGTAAATGTCACATATAATTGCCCGACACTTTGCACACTTTCTCTCTTTGCAACAATCTTTTCCTGTCGGTCATATATAGCAAGGCCAACTGTGTGATCTCGGATTCACTTATAAGACTTCAGCAACATTGCCCATCACAAAAGAACAAGGGCTCTGCGGTCGATGCGCTTGCTGAAGCTCCGAACACAGCAAGCTGCGGTTCATCAGAGGATTATCTGCATGGCGCTGCCCGGGCACAGGTACGCCTGTCCGTGGGCTGAACCGGGTAAAATACACTCCCACTCAAAGTATCTGAGTGGGGCTTCTATTTATCGTGATAACGCATATTCCGTGCGGTATGGAACGTCGTATATTTGACCTTGCCAGAAACCGGCCTGTTCACTGTATAGGCCAGCTCCGCACCGAATCGCTCCAGGTCCAGCAGAGCGATGTCGGGGCTGTGGATTACCTGCTGTCATCAGACCGGATAGCATGCATGCTCAAACTCAAACTCAAGCGCAAACATTGACTATTCGTACCGAATATGATATATTTTGAACTGAGATGGAGGCGATGACATGGAAAGACGTTTGGCGCGGATCAACAGCAGTACAGCCGGAGGAACAGCCGGCGCCGGTGCGAAAACGCACAAGGTAACGCTGCCGTCCTGCTGGCTTCAGGCCATGGGGATCACCGATGAAAACCGGGAGGTGGAGCTGGCTTTTGACGGGCATCAGATCGTCATCACCAGAGTCACCACCATCGAGGAATTCTACGACGAAAAGAAGGCACAGTCCCACAACGTGAAAACGCTGAAGTTCTGGAATGCCAATACACTCTGTACGACGATCGTAGCGGACTTTACGGATCATACCCTTTGCGCAGAGAACCATACCAAGCAGCTGGTAAAAACGGCATTTGGAAAAAACCGACTCCCCACATGGGCTGATCTGATGACCTTTCTGGAAGAACGGTGCGTTCCCCGACAGCGTGATGGCATCCAGGAATATCTGGAAGCCTTGGGGTTGGACGAGTATGACCCGTGGGAGATCGTCAAGCACACGCAGGGCCGCATGGCGGAAGACCAACAGTGGATCGAGGTAGTGGAATGAGCCTGCATTTTGTGACAAATGAAAGGATTGCTGAGACATCTTCCAAGGGCAATCAGGAAAAGTGGATAGATGAAAACCGCTGGTACAAGCTGGATCAGTTTGGCTATGAAGCCTTGGCGGAGACGCTGATCTCACAACTGCTGGAGCTTAGTAACTGTGAGAAAGACTATCCGTTCCGCTTTACCCGTTACCGTATGGAGCGTTTCACTGCCCATGGCATCGAACGGACAGGGTGCAGCAGCGAAAACTTTCTGCAATCGGATCAGTCCATCATCACGCTGAGCCACCTGTACAAAAGGGAGAGCGAAGTGTCTCTTCGTGATCTTCTGTCGCGGCAATCCAGTGACAGAAAGCGCATTGCCTATCTGGCCGATGCCACGGCGGAGCTAACGGGCTTGGAACGGTTTCCTCAGTACCTGACCCTGCTGTTTGAGGTGGATGCACTATTTCTGAACGACGACCGTCATTTGAACAATATCGCGGTCCTGGAATGTGGCGGTAAATACGATTATTGCCCTATCTTTGATAACGGCGCAGGACTGCTCTCCAATACGCGGACAGCTCCCATGGATATTGAACCGAAAGCTTTGATCGCAGCACAGCGTGCCCGCCCGTTTAACATATCCTTTAACCGACAGGCAGGAGCAGTCCGGGCGCTGTATGGAAAGCAGTTATACATGCCCAAGCTGTCGAGAGAAGATATCTTTGCAAGGCTGGAGCCGCTGCTGCAATACTACCCGCAGCGAGACCGTGGGCTCATCACGGACAGAGTATGTACTACCTTTCTGCAGCGGCAGAAGCAGTTGTGATTGTGAATAGGAACGGTACAAGAGATGCGTGATCGTTGGCATTTCTTCTTGCAAAAGTGAATTTTCACTCTTGCGAGTGAATGAAAAGTAAAAATTCACCCTACGGAGTGAATTACGAGTGAATTTTTACACCACATGATTGAAGAACTGAGCAGCCCCTTCTTTCCACCTGAAAAGAAGGGGCTGCTGTATAGCTGCACACAATGCAAATCCGCTCTATATACTAATGCCGCATTGCAAGATGAACCGCTAAGAAGTAATACCGCTATTCTGTTGTCAAATATGATAGCTGTTGTTTGCGATGTAGGCGCAGGGGCGTAGATCGAGTCGGATCTGCTTTTTCAGGCAGCGTTCAGTGCTCGCAGCTGTTGCAGTCACCGGCCAACCGCTCACGGACGCATTTAGCCGTATGGGTGCAAGCCAAACCGCCGATCGTCGCGCATTTCAGCTCCGGGGGCAGACGCTTCTCCACATCCAGTAGCGCATCCAGCACCTCATCCGGCGGAATAAAGCTCTTGATGCCGGATAGAGCCATATCGGCCGAGATAAACGCATTGGCCACGCCTACAGCGTTTCGCTTGATGCAGGGAACCTCGATCGGTCCAGCAATGGGGTCACACACCAGGCCCAGCAGGTTCTTCATGCATAGAGCCATCGCATGGACAATCACATTGGGATCATCGCTGAACAGGCTGGCAAGTCCCGCGGCGGCAATAGCACTGGATATGCCAATCTCTGCTTGACAGCCCCCCACAGACCCGGAGTAGGAGATGTCCCGCTCCGCCATAATCACACCCAGCAGTGCGCTGACGAACAGGGCATCCACCAGTTGATTGTCGGTGAGGTTATGCTTTTTCTGAATTGCCATCATGCAGCCCGGTACAATGCCGGAAGACCCTGCTGTGGGTGCTGCCACGATGCAGCCCATAGAGCCGTTCAACTCCATGACGCCCAAAGCCATTGCTACCGCTTCGGGTATAATACCCCCGGAGATGGTCTTTCCTGCTGCCACCGCATCTAAGAGCAGCCTTGCATCCTTTCCGGAGGCCAGACCATAGAGAAGTTTATTCTCCCCGAATCCCTGCTCCACAGACAGCCGCATTCGCTCCAGATGCTCATGCATCCGTCCGACGACAGCCTCCCGGCTGAAGCCGGAACGGCTCATCTCGTAGGTAATGGCAATCTCCGCCAAAGATACACCCTGCTCCGCAGCCTCCTCACAAGCCTGCTTGCAGGAGCTGTATATCTTGTGCCCCGGCAAAGACACACCATAAGCCAGCACAGGCTGCACTAGGCTCATCTTAGCAACGCCGGGAACCGCTGCGAGAGCCGCCATCACATCTGGGGAGGGCTGCTTCAGATAGGTCAGGGCCACGACATATCCGTTGGCCCCCTGGCCGCTTTGGCAGGAGATGGCCCCTTGGCAAAGAGATTGCGGCAGGGCCTCATTTCCCCACACGATCACATGCCAGGCATCGGGCGAAAGGCGGATCGCCGCGCCATCCACCTCGCTAATCACAATGCTGCCACCGCCCACGGAGGTGCCCAGGACAGAAAACTGCTTTCCATCACCGCAAGTGACGATGATCTTGGCCGTGTTCTGCGGATACTTTCCCTCTGGCAAGAAATCTACGGCGGTGCTGATGCCCTGTTCATGGGCTAGCCGGATGGCATCCCGCAGTTGGGGACCATCCTCCTTATATCCTAGAGTGCCGCCAAAAAGCGCCGCATCTGTCCGATGACCGCTGTAAGTAGTTCGCAGTTTAGGACTAAGGACCAGTCGGATGGCCTTTGGCTTTTCGTTGATAATTCGGTGGGTCATCATGCCGATGCGTGCCATGCCGGCAGTATGAGAGCTGGAAGGACCAACCATCACCGGCCCGATAATCTCAAATACGCTGGTACTCATAGTCTATTTTCCTTTCCAACATAAGATCAAAAATAGTAAGGCCAGCAGGCATTCGTCCTACCTGCTGACCTTACTGTTATACAATGAGGATCGCCTGGCTTATGCGAAGCCCAGCAGGCGGGGCAGGAACATGGAAATGGGCTCCACATAGGTGGTCAGCAGCATAACAGGTACATAGCCCACCAACAGGAACACCAATGTGTTCTTCATCATCTCGCCAAATGAGGCATTGCCTACCTTCATTCCGAAATACAGCACGCTGGCGTAGGGCGGTGTCAGGCAGCCGCAGGACAGATTCACGATCATCAAAGCGCCGAAGTGGATGGGGTTAATGTTATAGGCCGTCAGCAGCGGCATCAGCAGCGGCGCGCAGAGCATGATGGCCGTGGTATCGTTGACGATCATGCCCACGAACAGCAAAAACACATTCACCATGAGCAGAACCACGAATTTGTTGTCCGTAAAGCCCAGGAAGATGTCCACCAGCATCTGGGGGATCTTCAGCTGCGTCATGCACTGGCTCAGCAGCAGGCAGAAGAAGATCATCATAAAGATAGAGCCGATGGAGGACGCCGTGGTCTTGAGCATTTGTACGGTGTTCTTGACCTTCAGCTGGCGGTAGACCAGCGCGCCCAGAAGCAGGGCCAGCACAGAGCAGACGGCAGCGGCCTCCGTGGCGGTGAAAAAGCCGCCGTAAATGCCACCCAAAATGATCACAGGCAGCAGCAGCGCGGGGATCGCCTCTAAGAGAGCCCGGGAAGCCTTGGGCTTTCCATTGGCGACCTGGCCTTCAACGGCCGCCGTGTTCTCGATTTTGGCATAGCGGCGGGCATAGACAACATTGATGACGGAAAAGCTGATGATGGTGAGGATGCCGGGGACCACCGTGGCCATAAAGCAGCCCAGAATGCTGATGCCAGTGGTCCAGCCCAAAACGATGATGGGAATGCTGGGCGGGATCAGCGTGCCCAGGATGGAAGAGCAGGTCACAAGGGAGGTAGCAAAGCCCCGGGAGTAGCCCTCCTTCTGCAGCTCGGGGATCATAATGCTGCCCAGAGCGGCGATGCCAGTGAAGGCGGAGCCGGAGATGGCGCCCATAATGCCGCAGACCACAACGCAGATGCAGCCCAAAGCGCCCTTGACCTTGCCAACAAAAATTCGCGCAAGATCTACCAGTTTCTCTGCAATACTGCTCTCTGCGATTAGGTTGCCCGCGATGATGAACATGGGCACGGCCATCAGCGAGGTGGAGATCATCTGTGAATAGCCCCACACGAATAGGGACTTGATGGGGATCCCGCAGGTGGCGACCATGAAAGTCAATGCGCCTGCAAAGCAGTAGGGCAGAGGCACGCCTACCAGGAGCAAAATCAGCAGCAAAACCATGCAGATTGCAAATGCTGTCATGACTTCCATTATGCGATACCTCCTTTATTCTTGAGTATCTCCTTCAGCGACACCAGATTCTCGATGGTGCGCGCCAGAGTAAACAGGGCCATCAGGGCCAGGCCGCCCAGGATGATACACTCACCGATGGGCATGGGAATCTTCAGTACCGCGCTGATCTTGTCCACCTTAAAGCTGTACTGGGCATATTCGGTGGCCCATTTCAGCACATAAATGGAAAGACCTGTGGCGCAGATATTCGCAATATTCTTTGCCACAGCGACAACCTTCGGATTTTTCGCTACGGCACCCACCAGGCCGCATTCAATGTGGCTGTTGGTAAAGGAGGCGCAGGCACCGCCCAAAAAGTAAATCCAAATGGTGGGGAATGTCAGCAGTTCCTCAATGCCGAACAGGGGCATATTCAAAGCACGCAGAATAACCTGAACAAACACAAGCAGTGTGATGACCAAGGCAAGTGCCGCGCAGATATACTCGCAGATCTTGCCCATCACATCCACGATCTTCAGGCAAACGGTTCCGATAGTTTTCACGCACAGCCTCCTCTCAACGTTCGTTCTCTCTGGGGATAATAAACTCAAAATCACCGTTGATCTCGGACTTTGTCTCCTCACCGTTGGCTACAGCCACGACCTTGTCCAACAGGGCCTTGCCGGCCTCTGCCAGGGGGGTCCCCTCCAGAACCACGCCGGCGTTAAAGTCCAGCATACAGTCGAACTCCTTATAGCTGATGGGGTTGCCGGTGAGCTTTAGGGTGGGCATCACGGCATTGCCCAGCGGCGAGCCGCGGCCTGTGCTGAACACATCCATATGCGCACCCGACATGGCAAAGCCGCTGGTGGCGTTGCCATCGATGCCGGGGGCCCGAAGATCCAGGATCCACACGCCGGGGTGGGGCACATGCTCGCCTGCACGGATCAAGCCCTGGACGGGGGAGCGGGTGCCGATTTTCTTGATATTGCCCATCGACTTCTCCACCAGCGTGGTGATGCCGCCGGCCTTGTTGCCGGGGGTGGGGTTCATCTCTTCGATGGTTTGGCCATGGGCCTCTACATACTCGGCTCGCAGCTCATCGCACATCTGAATGACCTCCAGGCCCACCTGCGGCGTAACGGAGCGCTCCGCCAGGATGTGCTCGCTTCCGGGGAAGCCGGGCACCTCGCCGATGATAACGCTGCCGCCCTCCGCTACTACCAAATCCGTCATTTCGCCGATGGTGATGTTGCCGGAGAGGGCCGTGGTCCAGTCGGAGCCGCCGCACTGAACGGCCAGCACCAGCTTGGAGAGGGGGAATTCCTTGCGGGGCAGGGCCGCTGCCTGCGCCTGATAGTTCTCCACCATCGCAATGCCCTTGGCCACGGCGTTCTGGGGGCCGCCGCACTCTTGGATGCCGATGTAGCTCACCGGCTTGCCGCTTGCAGCGATGTCCGCCAAGATCTTGTCGTGGTCGGTCTGCTCGCAGCCCAGGCCCACCAAAACAGCCGCATATACATTGGGGTTCAGGGCCGCCGCGGTCAGCGCCAGGCAGGTGCGCCGATGATGGTCCGCCACTTCCACGCAGCCGCAGTCAATGGGAATGACATGGGCGCCGGTTTTGGCAGCGATCTGCTGGGCCACGGTATTGGAGCAGTTGACCATGCTCAGTACAAGGATATAGTTGCGGATGCCTACGCTGCCGTCGGCCCGCTCATAGCCCATAAAGCTCCTGCTCATACCGTTCCCCCCACTTTCTTTCGAAATTCTTCTGCATAGCGGTTACACAGCTCCTCTGTAATATCCTGGAGGTTGTGCGTGTGGACCCATTCCCCTTTGGCAATGGCCTGCGAGGCACGGCCAATGGGCACGCCATACTTATACACCAGTTCACCTGCTGCCATATCCTGCAGCGCGATTTTGTGACCCAGGGGGATATCCGCCAGCGCCGTCAAGGTCTCCCCGGCGGCGTTGACGACGGTTCCAGCTTTCACAGGCTGGGACACCACCGCAACGGTATCCTCCAAGTCACATCTCAATGCTTTCACACACATATCGATAGACCCTCTTTTTCGGACTTACTTGTTGACTTCGGCCAAAATGTCGTTCCAGATGTCGCCATACTCAGAGGAGATCTCGGGCCACACATTGGTGTGGACATAGTCGGCATAGGCATCCACGACCTCCTGAGAGGGCTCATAGACCTCCACGCCCTTTTCAACGAACATTTCATTGTACTTGCTCTCGTTGTCCTTGGCCAGCTGATAGGCCTCGGCTTCCCAGTCCTTGGCCAGCTTGGTCACCGTTGCCTGCTCATCGGCGGACAGGCTGTTCCAGGTATCCAGGCTCATGTACAGCCAGTGGTTTTCCATATGGGTACGCAGGCAGTAGACATGCTTCACCAGTTCACCGTAATCGGACCAATACTGCTCGGCACCGCCGCCGCAGGCACCGTCCACAACGCCGGTCTGCAGGGAGGTAAAGGTATCAGAGGTGGGCAGTGGGGTGGTCTGGAAACCAATGGCGGATGCGAAGGACTCAAAGGACTTCATTTGGGGTACGCGGATTTTCACTCCCTTGCTGGCAGTGGGATCCTCAATGTTGGAGGCGGGCTTGGTGGTCATGATCGCGCCGAAGTATTTGGGCATAACCGCCAGCAGGTGGATATTCTGCTTCTCCAGGCTCTCGCGGACATAGTTGGTGATGATGCCGTTTTCGGAATTATAGAACTCGTAGGCATCCTCCCAGTTGTTCACCAGGTAGGGTGCGATCTGCACAGACAGGGTGGGGTCCACGCCGTTGGACATAGAGCCCAGCATCAGCTGTACCTCGTTGAGGCCCACAGCCTCCTGCACCACCGTGTAGTCGCCCAGCTGGTTGTTGGGATACATATCGATCTGTAGACCTTCGATGTTTTCCATCAAGCTGCTGGCAAACTTGTTGGCCATCACATCGTTGTCAGTTCCCTCAGCACGGGTGTGGGAAAACTTCCAAACCCGGGTGGAGTCATTCTGCTTGCCGCCGCAGCCGGACAGAATACTTGCCAGCATCAGGGTCGCCAGCAGAGCGCTTAAAATTCTCTTTTTCATGCGATGTTTCCTCCGTTTACACATATTTTTCTTTTATCTCACTGACACTCAGACCTTCTAGACCAAGACACTTCAGGTTGCGCCCAACCGCTCTGAAGTCCTGTCCCAAAAGCTCGTTGGCCAGATTGATCACACTGGTTATTACCGGAGTTACCACTCCGGCCAGCTGTCCGAATGCCTCCAAAGGCACCAAACCGCTGGGCGTATCCTCCGTCAAAAAACGATTTTGGAGTGAGGGTACTGATTTTATATTTGCATAGGCCGCATTGTTCTGAAGCATCTCATAGAGGTTGTCTCCTTTTACGCCATAGGTGTCGCTCAGCCACTGGCACAGATTCACGGCTTGGATGCCGTAAGCCGTGGCCACTGCCACACGTTCCCGGTCCACCGCCTCTACAGCTGCCGCTACCGCAGGGGTGATACCTGTGCGGTAATAAAGAAAGCTTTCCCCGGCTTCAATGCGGCCCGCGTTGAGCACCACGGGCGTGGGATGGAGCATGGCACCCGTATTGTTAAAGCCGATGTGCAGAGGTCCCCGAACCCGATACAGATCCGGCAGGATCTGGTGCAGCAGTGCCATCACACGGTCACCGGCTTCATCGGGCAACACCGCTACTGCCATTTTCAACTTCAAGGCCGATACCGTCACCTCGCCCGGTTTGGGCGCGCGGCAAGCATAAATAAGATCCTGTGTCTCCGCCACCGGGTTGTTTTTCCCGGCAGCCAGCAGAGCATTACGAACCACAATGCTGCCGCCGGTCTGCCCCGGGCACAAAATCAGCGTTTGCTGCTCTGTCAGTAGCGGTGCCAGCTGTCTTGCCAAAGAAATATGCTGGTCTGTCGTGGTTGTTACGAAGAGAATTTCTCTGTCCGCTATCGCCTCATCCAAAGATGCCGTGATAAGCTTGACAGCAACCGTACCCTCCAGCTTGCCCAAAATGGTGATCTGCCCTCTGCTTTGCAGTGTCCGGATTTTTTCCCGGTCAATGTCATATAAGCTAACATCATGTCCACGCATCGCCAAATGACCGGCCAGAGCCTGGCCGCCGTTGCCCGCGCCCAAAACCGCAATCTTATGTGCCGCCATATTCAACATCCTCCGACTTCTATGTACTTGCTTTCTGTGATGCCCTGTTTGTCTGTTCGACTGTCCTACAGCTTATCGGCTGGTCTATGCCTATTCCATCATAATCGCCATGTTGTTTATCGTCTGTTAATGAGGTAGATCCCGTTTAATGAGACATTATGTAGTTTGTCAAGCTGTCCTACAGCTTGACTTCTGCAATTATTTTATCATTGTAGAAATTAATGTCAACACTTTTTTATGATCTCTCTCTTCTTTCGGCGTCTGTAACAATTCTCATACTACTTTTTAGTATAAAAAAACCATCAACAGTATACGGAAATATCGCCCAGACAGAAAAGTACTGGTTGTTCTCTTTCCTTATGCTTATGCATTGCCGCTAATTGCCTGGGAATAATGAGTGTAAGGCCGTATCCTCTATAGGGGCCGGCCTTACCACGGATGTTTTATCCATTGTCCTTATCCCGGAGCTTGCGGAGCAGGTGCTGCTTGATGATCTGCTCTGCCGTTTGCGTGTCGTGTGCCTCAAATGCATCAATGAGCCGCTTATGATCCATGTGCCCCTCATAATACAGCTTCGAGTTTTTATCGGCCCCAGAGAACTCACTGCGCTCCTCCATCAGTGTCTGCGTGAGGGAGTTGTATATGGCAGAGAGCACTTTGTTTTTCAGCATTCCCACGATGTAGGCGTGGAACTCAATTCCGCAGCGGTCTACCCCGTAGTAGTCCTTCTTCTCCTCACAAGCCATCATTTCTGCAAAGTTCTGCCGCAGATGGGCGATATCCTCCGGCGTGCTAATTTGGCTGGCCACGCGCGTGGTATAAGACTCAATGATGTACCGACACTGGAGCACATCATCCAAATATTCTGTGCTGCTGAGCATATCAGCCAGGTGTCCGTCCCGGATCTTCTGCAGTGCGTTGGGGGCCACAAAAGTTCCTTGGCCGCTGTGCGCTTCCACAATACCGGCCATCTGCAGAGATTTGATTGCCTCACGAATGGAGCCACGGCTCACCTGAAAAAGCTTTGCCAGCTCCATTTCGCTTTGAATCCGATCTCCCTCTTTCCATGCTCCCTGCTCGATTTGGCTACGAATCTGCGCGGAAACATTTTCGTAAACCCGATTCTTTTGTACAGGAATGATCATAACTATACCTACGCTTTCATAATGATATGTCTTAATTATATAGCATCATATCCTATTCAAAACCGCTTGTCAAGCTGTCTTACATTTGGGCTTTTCGAAATTTGCCGCAGCATTTTTCATTTATCCTTTTGGGGAGACCTGCAACAAAAGGCAATTGATGGCAGAAACTCTATACATTTTCAACAGAAAGGCCATAATATCACATTTGAATCCGATTTTGCCCCATCCACACAGGCATCAAAGAAACACACTCTGACGAGAGCGCTTTTCGCTGTATCCGCCGCATCACAGCAAAAATGAGTTCAGTTTTTTATGGGATATAGACTTCTTGCCGGCCGTGCTGCGCGACCATGTTTTGACCGTCTGTGCTTCCAGGAACTGCACCAGTGGGATCAAGTCCTCCTGCTCATCATAGGCTTGCAGCGCGTCATAATAGGCGCGGCGATCCTCCTCATAGACGATGGTGGGTGGATAGTCGTGCTTCTTGAATTCGCCGGGGCGCTCACCAGTCACAATGTAGCGGCGTTCATCATAGGTTCCCTCCGTCAACGCACGGTGTATGACACAGATCAACTCGACGGACAGAGGCTCTTTTGCAACGATTTTGTCTTGTAAAAGGTCGTAGCACACCTTCTGATTCTGCTGCTCAAACAGGGTTCTGGTGCTGTCGGTATAGCCCACGACCTTACCGTTTTCAAAAATCTCGCGGGTGTCGAGGTAATTGATCTCGGCGTTCTCGATTTTGCCGGAGTTGTAGGCAAACAGAATACGGAAATTGTCCAGCCGCAGAGAAAGGTCGTCAGCCGACCGGATATTCCAGTCCTGCCACATTTTCACAACAGCGTCATATTTGCTCATGGTATGCCTCCGTCATAAGAATAAACCAAATATATCATATTTTTTGCCCAAGCGGGGAAAAATTTAGAGCTTTCTTGTTATGCGATTCATGCTCTTACGGAAGCAGTTCTGCGCGTCGACGGACGTGTATTGTGATTGGAAAGAGTCCAAATCCTTTAAGCTTTTTGATTCATACGACCATCTATCAACTGCGCAATGCCTGTTGGATCAGCCCAAGAATGAAGAGGTGCAGGGGATAGTAGAGATAGAAGAACCACTTCATGATACGGTTGACCGACGCGTTCTTACCTCGCTGGCCGTTGTACAGGAAGAGCAGGGGGATCGAAAGTACCGTGCATAGCTGAAGCAGGCCATAGATTCGATCCAGTGCGAAGAAGTAGACGGCCGCGTAGAGCGCCACATAAAAGACGCACCATGCGATCTGCTTTCTGGCATTTCCGCGGTTGGAGCCGATAGACAGGATGCAGAGGGACGCGATACAGCTCCAGTCCGCAGGGAACATCAGCACACACAGCAGCAGGACGCCCGCGACCTTTACGGGTGTTTTCAATGTCTTGCTGTCGCAGAGCCACAGCATCAGCAGTCCGCCCAGCAGCGACCAGGCCACGCTGGTCTGATTCAGAAAGGAGCCGTAGTAGAAGGGGATAAAGGAGCGCCAGCCCACAAAATCGTTTGAGGCAAACAGGTACGCAAAGTGCGACACGACCGCCAGCAGCAATAAGCGCCCCGCATAGCGCGCTTTGCTGCGCGTATAGTGAAAGCCCTCCGCAATGAAGTAGCACATGATGGGGCAGGTCAGCCTGCCGATGATATGCATCAGGATCGGCAGAGGCTGCTTATCATAGCCGGGGAAGAGCAGCCACGCAAGGTGATCCGCCGTCATGGCCAGGATCGCGATCAGCTTGAGCGCGTTGCTGTTCAGGATGCTATGTGATTTTTCAGGTTGAATTGATTTGGTCGACTGCATGCGTTTGTCCCCTTGACCGCCACCACCCGCTTTCCCCGCGGGGGCGGTTTATCGCGCGCCACGGAAGGCCCCTCATTCCCTGTGAATACAGGGAATGGACAAGGGCGCCCTTGTCGCGATTTTTGGGTATGTTGGTTTCCATGCCGTCCGGTGGCAGCGATCCCAGCACCGGACGATATGGAGAAAGCCCCATTCCGGCGCCCGCAGGCGCGGCGGTTGGGGCTTTCTATGTTCGTTGCTCTTTTATCCTTCCCGCTTTGCTGCCTTACGCTTCAGAACGAGCACCGCGATCATGCCCATGCTGACCGCGCACAGGCCGGCATAGAGGAACAGGTTGGTCTCGTCGCCGGTTTTCGGCGAGCTGGGGGTGACAACGGGAGGCTTGCCGGGCGTGCTGGTGTATTCCTCGGCGATGAACTTCCAGTCCACCTCGCCCTCGCGGTCAGATACGGTGTTATCCGCATTGATATCCAGCGCCAGGGTCACGGTCAGCGTGGTGCCCTCGCCCTTGCGGAAGGTACCCAGCAGGCAGCCGCTGCCGCCAAAGGTGCCCACCTCGTTGGGCTTGCCGGTGAAGATCACCGTGTCGCCCTGCTTCACGGTCATGGTGAAGTTGGCCAGGAACGCGTTCATGGCGTCCACATCAGTGATGTGCTCCTTGTCCACGGGCAGGTTATCCTGGCCGTGAGGCACCGCCACGATGTACAGCTTCACATAATCGGTGCGGGAGGTGGTGCTCTCGTTCTTGAAGGTGATGGTCTCGGTCAGATTATCGCCGGGCATGACGCCCTTGAATTTGCCGAACAGGTCGGTATCGGTGTGATGGCCGTCCTTGGGGGTGATGACCAGCTTCTTCTCGCCCTGATAGACGATGTCCGCGGCGGGCTGTGCGGCCTGTGCGAAGGCGGTCACGGCCAGGCTCATGACCAGGGCCAGCGCCATCAGGAGGGACAGCGCGGTTTTGAAAGTCTTTTTCATCTCTGCACCCTCCTTAGTTACCGCTGTAGGCGGTGACATTGCCTCCGCTGATCGTTACGCCCCAGGCCTGCTGAACCGCCCGGTCGGGCTGGCTCTGGATGGCCTCGGCGATGATCTCCACGGACAGTCGATAGTTCTCCTTAGGAGCTTTTCCCGCCACTTCGGTACAGCTGCTGATCAGTTCGGGGGTATTGGCACCGACGGCTACCTCTGAGTTGCAGTACCAATAGTCACCCTGCCGCGTCCAGCCAGTGCCATAGCTGATGGTATAATCCGTATCCGCTACCGGCAGCTGGCCGTAGACGTTGCCAGAGGGATCCTTCCAGGTGACGACGATGCTGGCCCGGATGTAGACGGGAATGTCGCTGGTGTTTTTGATCTTGACATCGGACTTCGCAGTGCCGTTAAAGCTCTCCTCCACGTTGCAGGTCACATGGGCGGGGGTGAAGGTGTTGCTGACGCTGTCCTGCGCGGTGAGCCAGGCCAGCGTGCCGCCGGCAACCACCAGCAGCAGCGCCAGCAGGGAGACCACCAGCACGAGGGAACGCTTCATGCCGCGGGGAGCGGCGTGCTTACCGTTTTTCATGTTTCATGGCCTCCTTTCTCAGCGATTTGTACTGTAATCAGGGGAAGTAGACTTGTCAGGACGGTTATTGCCCCAGACATTGTCGCACCACGCGCCGCCGGTCAACCACTTGTTGTTGTCCAGCTTGTTGGTGAAGGTGATGGTGTTATTTCCCTCATTGGCAACCAACTGGATGCTTTGACTGTTCTGACTGGTCGGATCAGTCGTATAGCGCCAAGTCCAGCCGGTCTTTTCGGTGACGGTGTAGGTCGTACCGACCTTCAGGCCCTTGATGACAACTTTGAAGTTGTTGCCCTTATTCAGGACAACGGTCAAACCCTCACCCAGATCACCGCCGGTCACAACGAATACCGCGGACTGGTTGGGATCTTTAGGAGCGCCGTCTGCATAGGTCTTGGTGATGGTCAGGTCGGTGATGTCGTAGTCAAACTTGGCATAGTAGGTCGCGGCCTCGTAGCCCATGACAGGCTTCTCGGCTGTACCGTAATTCTTGGTCTTGCCGGGGGTCAGCTTGTTATTTGCGACCCAGTTGGCATTCACAGACTCCGTGCAGGCTTCATTCTTGTACCAACCGACGAACTTGAAGCCGTCCGCGGCGGTGGGCATAGAGCCGTTTACCGTGCCGGTGATGACCTTGAGCTGGGATTCCTGATAGTTGTCCAGCGTACCGCAGTTTGCAGTCGGGCCAACGACCTCATACTTGATGTCCACTGTCTGCTCGGTGTAGTAGAAGGTGCGGACGTTCTTGCTGGCGACATTGGCGGGATCCTCGATGGCGATGTTGATGGCCTGATTCTTCGCGCTTACCAGTGTGTAGCCGGGGATGTCCTTAGCGGTCTGCGTCACCTGGGCCTGATAGCGGGCGTAACCCCGCTCGGCCTCTGCCAGTACTTTCTCCGTTCCCTGCTCCAGGAAGCGGAACTCATAGGGATACTCGATGCGGTCATAGTACAGGTTCAGTACCAGACCGGCAGCGGTCAGTTCGCCGCTGGGATTACTCTTGGCGCCATTGTACTTGAAGCCGGGAATATTCAGCGGGGTTTCGGAATATTCCGTTCCAATCACGCCGTTCAGGTTCGTGCTGCTCTGATACTCGGTATAGCCGTCGCCTTCAATGTTCTGGATCCAGTGGATGATATGCACAGGGGCATGGACATCATCCTTGACATACCAGAAAATGATCTCATTGCCCTCGGCGGCCAGCACAAGCTGCTTCTGGTAAGCGTCGGGAGCATAACCGGTGATCTGCTTGAAGGTCTCGGTGACGACCGCATCGTGGGTTGTTACGGTCTTGGGATCGGCAAGCTGGTTTTCCGTACCCTTCTCCAGATACTTGACGGTGTATTCCACTTCCGGTTTCTCCACATACACGAAGGTGAATTCGTTCTTTGAGGTATCCTCAATGTCAATCGTAATGGAATGGCTGCTGACATTGGGGAAATAGCCGGACTGATAGTCTTTATTCAACTGGGTGCCGGTCTTGGCGTCAAAGGTCTTGGTGGTGCCAGCCAGGGCGCTGCCGGTGGTGGGGGAAGCGATTTCAATTTCCGTGCCGTCCTCGCCTATTACCACATATCGAATGGTATACGTCATCAGCGTGTTGGAGCTCCACTTGGCGAAGAGGTTCAGATCACGGTTGACGGGCATGGAGAAGTTAAACGCTTTTTCCTCACCGGTATCGCTGATGTAGAACCAGCCGACAAACTTATACGAATCGCGCGTGGGGTCTGTCGGGGGATTTTCTACCGCCGTGCCGTGGGGAATCTTGGTGCATGTTTGCAGCGGGGTACCGTCGTCATCCAGCACATCCTTGGTCAGGTAAGTCTTGACCGTGTGGGTCTTGGGCGTCCACTTGGCATAGAGGATCACATCGGAGGCGGGCATGGTCATGGTGCTCAGGTCAGCCTCGGAACCCTCGTAGCAGCCGGGGGTGGTGTACCATCCGGCGAACACATAGGCGTTCTTTTCCAGATTGGTGGGGTACTCCGGGGTGAAGTCGTAGCCTTTCAGCGGCGCTTCAAACTGAACACTGCCGCCCTTGCCATCCACATACGCATTGTAGTTGTAGAATTTCAGGTTGTAGCTGTTGCGGGTGTAGTAGAGGTAGTTGTTTTCCTGCATCTTCACTTCTCCGTCCTTCGGAAGATGAGGATTGGAATCTCCCTGCGTGAAACCGGTAATGGGATGAAATTCCTCTCTGTAAGTCAAATTGACATTGCCACTGTAATCGAGGTCGATCACCTTGTATTGTTTATAGTTTCTGCCATTATAAGTGGTATCGCCTGCTGCTCCGTTTATCGTCTCCACATAGTAGTAAATCTTTGCGCCAGACTCGGAGTCCTTTTTCGTAAATGTGATATTTTCTCCCGGCATGGTATCAATACTGCCGAGATAGCGCTGCTCGTCTGAATTGCCATACGTTTCGGTTCCCTGCGGTACCTTCCACCAAATGGTGTCGTTTCCGTCCTTGATGGGGAAGTTTCCGTGAATGTCTGCCTGATACTTGGCGGTGATGGTCAGGTCGGAAATTTTATAGCAAGATGCAATGAACAACCCACCTCTCGTATGCTTATGTTCGTAACCAACCGGGCATTTTTTCGAATTGCAGCTTATATGCCATCCAGTTTTTGTGCAGCACTGCTCATGGCTATGTTCATGTTCAACTTTGCCACAGACAATTTTGATGTTTCCGTCCTTAAACGTCAGCGTATACTTATTTCTCGTATAGTACACATTCAGCACGGTGGAGCCATCGCCCTTGACAGTGACGGTTTCCACCTTTTCTGTGTTATAGGTGAAATGCTTATCGTCCCGACCGGTAAAGCTCTGATCCTTGTAGTCCTCGCTCTTTTTCTGCGTACCGGGCGCTACATCGGCGGGCGTGTACGTTCCGGCCACGCTGTAGCCGTCGTCATTGGCGTTCTCATACCAGAACACGACGGTAAAGCCAGATGTTCCGATTTCCCAGCTTGCCTTAAAGGTGGTTTTTTCCGCAGGCATGGTCTGGGGGATTTCCTTGTCCCAACCGGTGAAAGTATAGCCGGGCTTGGTGGGGGCAACCACGTTGATAGCTGCGCCATAGCGGGCATAGATGGGCTCCACGCCGTAGCCGCCGTCCAGGTTGAAGTTCATCAGATAGTAATAGCGGTCATAGTAGATTTCGACCACAGTGCTGCCATCCGCGGCGATCTTGGTGGTGGTATCGTAGAGCAGGGAGTAGAAGCCGGTATAGTCCGTCTTAGCAAGCCCGGCTCCAACCGCAGACTCGGTAAAGCCCTTCTTCGTCTCGGTGTCTGCCAGCGTGTATTCGTCATTGGAGACGTTCTGCTGGTAGTGCTTGACTGTAAACTCCACCTCTGCGGGCTGATAGGTAACGGTGTAGGTCTTGGCCTCAGAGGTATTCACATGAACCACCGATTGATCGGGCGTATAGCCCACCACCACAGGGCTCTGGATGTCCTGCACATAGGTGCTGCCGGTGGCGACCGTAGCGCTCCAGGAGGGAGCGGCCTGTTTGCCGTCTGCGAACTGATAATTGATGAGGATGGTATAGGTCGTAGGCACAGGCGCATCGGCATCGGCATCGCCCTCGCTGGCCTGTACCACCGCTTTGTTGATGGCTTCGGCTTCCTTCGTTACGGTGCCGGCCTTGGGCGCAGCCTTGGCGGGCGCGGCGGCGACAGCCTGAGCCTCGGTCACCGTTACGGTGGCGGGATCGGTGGTGCCCAGATCGGTCTTGCAGCGCAGTTGGGCCTTGCTGCCGTTCAGCAGGCTGGCCACCATGGCATAGCTGACCTGAATGGTGCTCTCCGTCTCGCCGGAGATGTCCACCCACAGATCGTCCTCGGCCATGATCTGCCACTGATAGCTCTTGGCGTCCTTGGCCTGAGCGGTCAGGGTGACCTTCTTGTTCCGGGGCAGGTTGGCCTTGGCGGGAGACACTGTGACCTCTGTCTGCGCAGGGGTCGTCTCATCCTCCGCCGTGGCGGTGGCGATCAGGCTGGGGGACAGCGTGAGGAGCATCACGCAGCACAAAAGCAGCGCAACAATACGTTTTTTCATTTGCTGTTCCTCCTTTCTCAGCCGGTCACACCGGTGTCAGTGCTGGGCCAGCCCTTGGCGTCCTGCACGGTGTCGCCGTTGTTGGCGGTCTGCACCGCCTGGGCCTGTACGGTGACGGTGGCCACCGCGCCCTGGTATTCGTTGCCCATGGTGGGCTCAAACGTTACGGTCTCCAGCGCGGGAGAAGCCTTTTCTCCGGCGGTCAGCGGCTTGGTGTAGTAGTACCAGCCGTCCGTGCCCTGTACCCAATCCTTGCCGGTGGCCAGCGTCACCAGGCGGGTGTCAGGGGTGAAGTCCTGGGGGATCTTGGGGTTGTTCTTGTCCAGCTGGATGTTGATGTCGAACTTCACGCGTACCCAGGCGCTGGCGCTGCCCTGGTCGCCGGAAATGACCACATATTTCTCGATGGTCTTGCCGGGCATCACGCCGGTCTGATCGACAAAGGGCTTGGTCTGCTCCTTGTCGGCCCATTCGCTCAGCGTGATCTTCACCTTGCCGGTGGTGATCACGTTGTGGGCCCTCTCGTCCGACGTGAAGAAGGCCAGCGTTCCCGCGGCAAGGGTGGCGACGCAGATCACCAGCACCGACAGGATCAACAGTTTTCGCTTCATAGTCGTGCTCCTCTCACACTGATATTTTCTCTCCCGTTGTGGGGGATATTTGACGGTTTTGCGGCTGTCAAGCCATATGAGGGCATCCGGAAAGCGCCGCCGGGTGCCCTCATATGGCCTGCACCCAAACGGGTGCAGGGCCATGGGGGAAATCAATTATTCACCATCGAAAGCGGCGAAAGCAGCTTCCCAAGTGTGGGGAGACAGGATATTTGAGAAATGCGGGATAAGGCGGGATGAGGGGGGAGACGGCGGGAAAACCCTTGAAATACGCGGGAAACGGCGACTTTCGGCGCGGGACGGAGGCGCGAATTATCAACAATCTTGAGATGAGGATGCGTCGGCGGCGGTCGGCGCTTTTTTTACGCTCACGAGGCCGCACAACGGCGGCGGCGCGGCGAGGCGCACACATACGCAGAATACGAAAAAGCCCCGGAAACGCCCGTATAACGGCATTTCTGAGGCTTTTAGATGATATGAGCCGCTCGGCCCCGTCCCGGAAGTCACAGCAGCAGACCAAGAGGACGAGAGCTTCGCGGCTCATGCTGCTATTGTAGCAGACGCGGCGGCGGATTGCAAGAGGGGCAAGCGTGCTAACGGAGCGTTAGAGCGTGCGAGTTTTGGGGAAAACGGGGCTTTTCGGCGCGGATCGGCGGGGATTAGGGCGTGCGCTGGCCGTGCGAGGCGTGCGCGGCGGGGCGGCGAAGCGGGGCAAAACAGGCGGCGAGCAATGGGACAAATCTGCAAAACCGATGGGACTGTGTCCCATTGCCCTGTTTTCAAGGGTTTTCGGGCTTTCGACCCTCGTTTTTCGCCGCTTCATCAATGGGACAGAAAACAGATTTACAACTAAATCAAAACAGCGCAAAAAATCAAGCGGTTCCACCTTGGGCTTCAGCGTCCTCGGCGGGGCCGCTTTTTGTTGCGGAGCTGCCGTTGTGATACGTCCAGTAAATAGACTCTTTTTTCCGTTCGACGTGCTTTCGATATTTGAGATGAACGAGGTCAAAAATGTCCTCCCGCTGCTCCTCCGGCAGGAGGCGATACATGGCGATCAGATCGGCCTCCTCGCCCTCCAGCGGCGAGCCGTCGCAGATCAAACCCGCCGTCTTCTGATGGGCGAAGAGGTCGTCGCTCGCTTTTGCGGGGGACGGTTCAATTTCGAGTAAGTAGTCGGCGGACACCTCGAAAATTCGGGCAAGCGAAGCAAGCGCATTATACCCCGGCTTGCTTTTCCCAGTCTCCCAATCGCCGACGTTTCCGGGAGAAACGCCAACTTCTTTCGCAAGCTGGCCTTGGGTAAGGTTCTTTTCAGAGCGTAGTTTTTTTAGTAGGGCACTGAACACAAAAATACCTCCTCGAAATTGCGGGTAATTCACACGCAAAACTATTGACAAACTCGTAAATGCGAGCTATACTAAGTGCGAAAAGTGGTTTATGAATAAAGCAAAATAAATCATAGCACACCCCGACCGAAAAGGAAATAGCAAATCGGCGAACGGTAGAGTAAAAGCGAGCGGCGGAGGCGTTTTTCAGAAGGAGAACGACAACATGAAGAACGACATCGCAGACATCCTGTTCAAGTACACCACTGGCGAGGCCACACTGGAAGAGACGAACGACGCCTTGAAGGAGGCGGAGGCGGGTTTCAACTTGGAACCGGGCCGCAACGAGATCACCCCCGACGAGATGGCCCTCACCACTGTCGGAGATACCCCGGAGGAGGCCAACGGCTTCGGTCTGTTGGACACCGGCACCGGCAGCATGGAGAAAGTCCACGTCACCAACGGCAAGCTGGACGAGGCGATCAATCAGGTCAACCATGACGGCACGACCAATATGCTGGCCTTCGTCATCATCGGCCCCAATCGTTACGAGGTCAAGGGCGACACCCTGACGGACTGCTAAAGCCCACCAACACCTAAGCGACTCTTAGATTTAATTCCGCCGACCGCCGTTCGCTTTTGCTCTACCACAAACGCCGAGAAAAGGAAAGGAGGCAGATCATGAGACGCGGCAAGAAGCCCACCCGCAAGCAGAAGATCCGGCTCGGGCAAGCGGGCCTCGCCCCGGAGAACTGGCTGGTCGTGAAGCAGAAAGCAAACGGCGAGCTAATCATTCTGAACAAGTACCACGACACGATCCGCGTCATCCCGCCACTGGCCGGATGAGCTTTGCAGGAAGGAGCAGCAGCATGAAGGAGCAACCGCACATCTGCCCACTGTGTGGGCGAGCATACGACGAGCCGCCCGCGCTGTCGCGAGTGGACAACCAGACAGACATCTGCCCGAGGTGCGGCATGATGGAGGCACTGGCGGCCATGCCGAGGCGGGAAACGCCACAGGATCGGACGCGGCGGGCCGTGTACGCCACGGGCAACCGCTGGGCGATTGAGAACTTTGAAGCGACCCACCACTAAGCCGAAACGCCCGGAAGGGCGTCACCGGGAACTGCCCCACCCGGTCTGAAGATGGCAGGGCAGAAAGGAATGACGGCAGCATGAGAAAGATCAAGAAGATCAACGGCTTCCTCGTGGTCAAGTTCAACGACCGCGAGAAGCGCGAGTACGAGGGCACGGCCCTCGGAGAGTACGGCGTGATCGACGCGGAGGTCTACACGGGCAATCTGGACATCGACCGGGGCGCGATGGAGTACGACGACGCGGACACGCTGGAGGTGGCCGTGGAGCTGGCACGGGGGCTGGAGTCCGAGGAGGACATCACGGATGAGCCGTCCACCTACACCGCCGCCGTGGAAACGAATGAGAGCTATACCGAGGAGACGGTGGAGCCCGCCGCCCTGATCGAGGGCTGGACGCGCCGCCTTGCCACGCAGGTCAAGAGCAAGCACTACCCCGACACCGACCCGCGCACCGCCGCGCACGAGCTTTACGGCTTCAAGATGGCGCTGCATCAGATCGGCTTCCTGCCGGAGAGCGAGGTCATCACCGACCCGGACACCTTCGGCGCGGGACGGCTGGACGGCCCCATGCCGCGCAACCCCGAAGAGCTGCTGGCGTTCGTGTGCGACGAACGGTGCAAGAACCGGGCCGGACACACGCTGGAGGAGCTGGACGCCATTTGCGCGAAGTGCCCGCTGGGACAGCTCTACGAGGACGCGGAGGCACAAGACCTGCGCATCCGGGAGCGGAGCGAGCGGGCACTGCGGGAGCACATCGAGGGCGTGAGGCACGCTGAGGACACTCTGACCGCCCTGCTTGGCGGACATGAGGCGCTGGCCTACCTTGCGGCGCTGCGGGACGGACAGATCCTGCAGGAGAACGAGTGCGAGCACTATGCGGCGCAGATCGCCGAGGCGGGCGCAGCGTGGGAGACGGTGCTGGAGGGCGTGAGCTTTGAAGACCTCTCCCAGCTGCGGCGCCTGCTGCGGGAGGTGGACGAATACACCAAGGACGGCGGTGAGCTGTTCAACGGCTTCCAGCACGAGACAGAGCGCATCCCGGCGCATCGGCTGGAGGAGCTCCACCAGCTCGGGACGGCGCTTCTCGGCGAGTGCCCGGAGAACGACTGCACGATCTACCGCAACGTGTTCCGCATGGCGGTCGACGTCGACGGGCAGATGGGCAAGCTGACGGGCCACGCGAGGGAGACGATGCAGCGGGAGTATGATCGGCTGCTCCGGGAGCTGAACCACCTCTACACCATGAACCACGCGGTGAAGAAATACCGGGAGGCGCAGCATGACAGGACTTGAACTGCTCAAGGCCCCGGAGGCCACGGCGGGCGAGATCGCGGATATCATCTCCGCGCCCTGTCCGCCAACTATCCCCGCCCACTGCGACGGCGTGAGCTGCCGGGAATGTTGGCTGACGTGGCTGACAGGCGAGCCGATCAAAGAGAAAGAGCCGCCCGACAAGCGGACGGCTCCGGATGATGCTCCCGCCTACTACCATCCTCCAGTGAAAGCAATCCGAGAGGCGGCGGAGAGGATCAGGGAGGGGCGCATGGAGTACGCAGCAGAAGCGCTCACTCGCCGATCCGATCCAGAAGAGCCTCGACGGCCTTGAAGGCGTAGGCCCTTGCGACTACTGACGTCGCATAATAAGTTTCCCGGCAGACGGCAACAATCGCCGCTTTCTGAGCTTCGGTGAAACCAGCGTCAACGTGCTCGCCAGAGTCGAGAATGGCAGAGCGAAGACGCTCGCCGAGAATAGTCCAGTCAACATCGCGGCTCTTGTCGACTTCGTCGAGTACACGCTCGACGACATCAAGGGTAGCATCAGCCATAGACAACACCCCCTCCCCGGGCAGTGGCCCAGCTCAATTATACACGAGCAGGAGGGCAAAGGAAAGGAGCAGCAGAATGTTCAGCACAGAAGACCTCAAGACCGCGATCGGCGCGACCGTCACCGCACGGCGGAACGCGGCAGCGCGGCTGCGGGAGGCGGGCAACCCCCGCGACCCGTTCCGGGCGCTGCCGGGGATGGAGCAGCAATTCTTTGAAGCGGCGCAGAGCGTGCGGACTTACGACCTCATTCTCAAATTACTTGAGAACGAAACCAAGCGCGAGGCTCTGAAACGCATGAGACCCGCGCGGGTCAAGATCACCAAGGCGGTCGACAGGATGGTGGACATCTACGTCGGAGCCGGATTGATCGCCCTGGCGACCCTCGGCTTCGCGGCGGCGCTGCTGCTGATGCGCTGCCCCGTCCCCGCCGTGAGCGTCACCGCGTTTATAGGTGTGGCAGTCTCGCTGGGCTGGGCGGTCATTCGGAAGTAAGTCTAAGAACGATGAGAAAGGAGGGCAAGCGATGAGAGGCCCGAAGAAACGGCTGACGCCGTTCGGGAAGATGGTGGTGAAGGCGCTGGCTGACCGGGATATGAGTCGGGCGGAGCTGGCGGCCACGGTGGGCACAAGCCCGCAGTACATGAGCTACATCCTGAACGGGACACGCTCGGGTGAGAAGTACCTCCCGGCGATCATCGCCGCCCTCGCGCTCGACCCGAAGAAGGCGGAGCGGGCGATCGCGGCATGACGCACGGAAGGGAGGGAACGGAGTGCCGGACGTATTCATCACGCTGGAGGAGGCAGCGGCTTTTGAAGGTATCACTTACGAGGCCATGAAGAAGCGCGTTCAAAGAAGCCCCGAACAGCATAACGTAAAGTCACAGGCCCGGGAGGGCGGCGGCAAGGATCAGGTGTTGATCTCGACAAGCTCCCTCTCGGCAAAGGCGCGGAAGGCATGGCGAGCCGCGCAGAAGGTGGAAGGGAGTGAGGTCATCATAGACAAGAGAGCACAGGAGGCCGTGCCGTGGTACGTCACCGCCGACCTGAACCAGTACACGGAGGCGAACAAGAAGCGCTTCTATGAGGCGGTAGAGCTGGCGGCGCGGGTGCAGGACTTCATCGACTATGACGGCCCTGACCGCACGGGCTACGCCGAACGGTACGCGCTGGGGCTGGGGATCAGCCCGCAGAGCCTGTACCGCTACATGAAGAACGTGCTGGAGGCGAACGCATGGGCGCTGAAGCTGGAGAAGGAAGACGGCAAGAGCCGGGACTACTTCCGGGCGCTGGCGCTGTGCAGGAAGCCGAAGGAGACGGGTACGTTCCCGAGCTTGACGGACGAGCAGAAGGCGATCATTGAGAACATCTGGTTCGATAAGCGGTTCGCGGCGAACCTCGGCACGATCGAGATGCTCTATGAACGGTTTGAGCTGGAGGCGGAGCGGCGGGAGTGGGAGGAGTATCCCTCCATCAAGACGGTGGCCCGGTACATCAAGTTCCTCATGGGACAGCGGGGTGCGGAGTCTGCCCGGTTCCTCGCCGCCAATGGGACGCGGGAGTGGAAGAACAAGCGGATGATGAAGGGCAAGCGCGACGCGACGAGCCTTCAAGTCATGGAGTATGTCGTCGGCGACGAGCACACCTTCGACTTTTGGGTGCAGTGGACGGCCCCGAACGGCAAGATCAAGGCCGTGCGCCCGAAGCTGGTTGCGTGGCTGGATATGCGCTCCCGCGCTATCATCGGCGATGTAGCGTGCGTCAACGCCAATTCGCAGACGCTGAAGGAGTCGCTGGTCAAAATGATCTACAGCAATCCGGGCGGCGTTCCCCACATCCTGCACGTCGACAACGGCAAGGATTATACTGCCAAGGCCATGACCGGACAGAACCGCAAGCACCGCAAAATCGACCTTGACTTCGCGTTTGACTCGGAAACGGTCGGCTTCTATCAGAGCATCGGCATCCAAGAGGTCGGACGCTCGCTGCCGTATCAGCCTTGGGACAAACCGATCGAACGCTTCTTCTCCACGGTCTGCTCGAAATTCTCCAAGTGGTTTGAGAGCTACACGGGCACGCTGACAGGCTCGAAGACCTACGCCAAGCGGCAGAAGGACATCGACCAGATGCTGGAGCGCGGGGAGCTGCTGACGATGGAGGAGTTCTTCGAAGTCTGGACGGAGTGGAAGAACACCAAGTATCACACCCGCAAGCATCGCGGCCTGAGCGACGCGGGCGAGAAATGGGTTACGCCGATCGAGATGTTCGAGAACGGCCCGCGCTATGAAAAGGCAGCTCCACCCCGAGAGTACGCGGCGATGCTGCTGATGAAGGCGGCGACCGCCCGCGTTACAAACCAAGGCATCAACAAGTTCGGCACACTCTACACGGACACGGAGCTCGCCTACTACGTCAATCAGAAAGTCAACATCAAGTGGGACATCGACGATGTCACCAAGCTCTATGTGTACGACATGGACGGCAAGAAGATCTGTGAGGCGGTGTCCGCCGAGCTGCTCGCCTTCGGCCCGCATTGTTCTCAGGCGGCACTGGAGAAGCATCTGCGAGATCAGAAACGAAACGAGCGAGAGGTCAGGGAGTATCTGGAGGAGCGAGTCCGCCCCTACGAGCTGCGGCTCGAGGACGGCGCAAGGCCCTCGGATGCAGTGGGT
>OLSN01000566.1_pt1 | contig 39113 bp, 46 predicted proteins | sample 1672411 | NCBI WGS metagenome assembly OLSN01 (sample SAMEA3136683, study PRJEB25190) | human gut metagenome | biome: human gut; feature: human-associated habitat; material: faeces | place: Austria | collected 2013 | reverse complement strand
TTCTGCTGACTATCGCATACTTTGAGCATGCGGAAAAACCTGTCGCGTTCCGCATCGGTCGGCAAACGGGAATACGAGAGTCCGTGAGGCAAACGGCAGTCCCAATCGATTCTCATGCTCGGTTCGGGCAACGGAGACTCGGTCATCAGCACGCTCAGAGAAATCCCGTCGCATGCCCAGCCGCTCACGACCGCATAAGAGGGAGGATTGAAAAACTCGTTGTCAGAAAACACGTACAACTCACCCGACCGGAGATTTTCCATATTAACGACTTGATACATCATTTTACATGCAAAGTCACAGAAAGATATGAATATCGTTTCTTTCCTGGATTCAAATGCGGTTTCAATCCGCTATCCAGGGATTGTCTTCCATGAAATCCATCCCTTATATGGCCGATACCCTCCCTACCGGCCTTGTTCAAACAAAAAAAGCGGATGTGCGCACAAAGGCGAAGCTGCTGGCGCTGCGGTATGCGGGGATCAAGCTTTTGATCGTGCGCAGGACGCTGCGGGAGCTGCAGAACAACCATATCGACCCGCTGCGGCAGGAGCTGGCGGGGATCGCGAAATATAAGGCGGCGGACAAGCGGTTCGAATTTCCAAACGGGTCGACGATCACGTTCGGCTACTGCGCGTGCGACGGCGATATGGGGCAGTATCAGGGCGCGGAATACGACGTGGTGTTTCTCGACGAGGCCGGGCAGCTGCAAAAGGCGTGGATCGACGCGATCAATGCCTGCGTGCGCGGGACAAACGGGCTGCCGAAGCGGACGTACTACACGCTGAACCCCGGCGGGCCGGGGCACGGATATTTTAAACGGCTGTTCATCGACCGCCGGTTCGAGGCGGGTGAGGAGCCGGAGAATTACAGCTTTGTGCAGGCGCTGGTGACGGACAACCGGGCGCTGATGCGGCAGCAGCCGGAGTATTTGAAGCAGCTGGAGACACTGCCGCCGAAGCTGCGCGAGGCGTGGCTGTATGGGTCGTGGGACGTGTATGAGGGGCAGTTTTTTGAGGACTTCCGCGACGTGCCGGAACACTATGAGGACCGGCAGTGGACGCACGTGATCGAGCCGTTTGCGCCGGACAAGGGATGGACGGTCTGCCGGAGCTATGACTTCGGGTATGGAAAGCCGTTTTCCTGTGCGTGGTGGGCGGTCGATTACGACGGCGTGATCTACCGCATTCTGGAGCTTTACGGATGCACGCGGATGCCGAACGAGGGCGTCAAGTGGACGCCGGACCGGCAGTTTGCCGAGATCAGGCGGATTGAGACGGAGCATCCGTGGCTCAAGGGCCGGGAGATCACGGGCGTGGCGGACCCGGCGATCTGGGACGCCTCGCGCGGGGAAAGCGTGGCGCAGACGGCGGCGCGGTACGGCGTGTATTTTACGCCGGGCGACAACGAGCGCATCGCGGGCTGGATGCAGTGCCATTACCGGCTGCAGTTCGATGAGAACGGGTACCCGCGTATGTATGTATTCAAAAACTGCAAAGCATTTATCCGGACGGTGCCGCTGATGCTGTATTCACAGACGCGGCCGGAGGATCTGGACACAGCAATGGAGGATCATGTGTGCGACGAATGGCGGTATTTCTGTATGTCGCGGCCGGTGAAGCCGATGATGCAGGCGCAGACGGCGGCGGTCTGGTCAGACCCGCTGAATCAAATCAGAAGCTAGGAGGAAGCAATGGAGGTACGGACAACAGGCGTTCCCGTTATTGGGGAGCGGGAGCTGCGGCGGGCGGCGGATATTCTGCGCCGCTACAAGCAGGGCAAGCAGAATCTGGAACGGCGCATCATCGCCGACGAGGACTGGTGGAAGCTGCGGCAGTGGCGGCAGTTTTCGGATAAGGGAAACCCGAATGACGACCGGCCCGCGTCCGGGTGGCTGTTCAACGTCATCATGGGCAAGCACGCGGATGCGGTCGCGGCCTATCCGGGGCCGGTCATCCGACCGCGCGAGCCGGACGACCGGCAGGAGGCGCAGATGCTCTCGTCGATCATCCCGTGCATTCTGGAGCAGAACGACTTTGAGGAGGTCTATTCCGACACGTGCTGGCAGAAGATGAAGCAGGGCACGGGCGTGTGGGGCGTGTACTGGGATCAGGATAAGCTCGGCGGACTGGGGGATATCTCCATCCGGCCTGTGAATGTGCTGAATCTGTTCTGGGAGCCGGGCGTGACGGATATCCAGAGGTCGCAGAATGTGTTTTATCTGGAGCTGGAGGACAACGAGACGCTGCTGGCGGCGTATCCGCAGCTGGCGGGGAAGCTCGGCGGGAGCAGCGCGGTGCTTTCGCGGTACCGGACGGACGATGCGGTCGATCTTTCGGAGAAGACGCTGGTGGTGGACTGGTATTACAAGAAGCGTGTGGGCGGAAGGACGGTGCTGCACTACTGCAAGTATGTGGGCGAGACCGTTTTGTACGCGACGGAGAACGATACGTTTGTCCCGTCGGTCACGCGGGAGGCGCGGGACCCGGAGACGGGCGAGACGGTTCTGGTGCAGACACCGGTGCGTGCGCCCACGTGTGAGCGGGGGCTGTATGACGACGGGGAGTATCCGTTCATCTTTGACCGGCTGTTTCCCATCGAGGGCTCGATTTGCGGGTACGGCTATATTGACATCGGCAAGGGCGCGCAGGAGCAGATCGACCGGATGGATCAGGCCATCGTGAAGAACACGATCATGGCGGCGACACCGAGGTGGTTCCGCCGCTCGGACGGGTCGGTCAACGAGCAGGAGTATGCGGACTGGACAAAGCCGTTTGTGCACGTGGATGGGAATCTGGGGCAGGATTCTCTGCAGCAGGTGCAGGTCAATATGCTGCCGGGCATCTGCGTGCAGGTGCTGAACAACAAGATCGAGGAGCTCAAATGGACGACGGGCAACACGGACGTGACGAACGGACAGGTTTCGTCCGGCGTGACGGCGGCCTCGGCCATTGCGGCTTTGCAGGAGGCGTCCGGGCGCAGCTCACGCGCGTCGACGCAGTCGGCGTACCGGGCCTATGCGCGGCTCATCCGCATGGTGATCGAGCGCATCCGGCAGTTTTATGATCTGCCGCGCAGGTTCCGCATTGCGGGTCTGAGTGGGGCGGAGGAATTTGTGTCCTACTGCAATGCGCGGCTGAAGGCGCAGAGCATGGGGCCGGAGGCGCTCATGCGGACGCCGGTGTTCGATGTGACGGTCACGGCACAGAAGCACACGGCGTATACGAAGCTGGCGCAGAATGAGCTGGCGCTGCAGTTTTTCCAGCTGGGCTTTTTCCGGCCGGAGATGGAGCAGCAGGCGCTGGCGTGCCTCGACATGATGGATTTTGACGGCAAGCAGCAGATCTTGCAGAAGCTCCGTTCGGGTGCGGATGCGGCGGCGTGGCAGCGGATGGCGCTGACGCTGGCGGGACGGTATGAGCCGGAGCTGTACGAGCGGCTGGCAGGACAGCCCTCGCCGGAGGCTCCGGGGACGGTTCGGACGGCGAAAAAGCAGGACGCGGAACCGGCCAGAGTGCAGCAGGCGCGAAAACGCGCCGGAGAGGCGGCGCAGCCGGGATGATCGAGGTATGGCTGGACAGAACGGCGCTGACGGTGCGCGGCCACGCGGGTTTTTCGCGGTACGGCAGCGATATCGTCTGCGCGGCGGCGTCGATGCTGGCGTTTGCGCTGGCGGAGGCGGTGCAGGCGGCGGGGATGAAAACGCCGCCGGTGATCGAATCGGGCTGCGGACGCTTCCGGCTGGAGGCGTTCGCGGACGGACAGGAGCAGGCGCGGCTGGACGGGATGTTTGAGACGGTTCGCGCGGGATACCGGCTGCTCTCAGCGCGGTATCCGGACTATGTGCGGGTTTTGGGTGAACGTGACCCTGAAAATAAGTTGGAAAGACCCGAGCGTCGCCCGCTTGAAGGGCAGAAGGAGGAAAAGGATGAAAAACTTTGATTGGCTGCAGGCATTTGCGATGGAGCAGCAGGAGCAGCCGGAGCCGGGCGTATCGGCGGACGCCGCGCCGCAGGATGAGCAGGAGCGCGCAGAGGCGTTCCGGGCGCTCATCCAGGGACCGTATAAGAAGGACTATGACAGGCAGGTGCAGATGATCGTGCGCGAACGGCTGAAAAACTGCGCGAGAAGCGAGCAGGTGCTGAAGTCTCTGGGGCCGGCACTGGAAAAGACCTTCGGCGTAGATGCGGCACAGCTCACGCCGGAACAGGCGGAGCGGCTGGCCGCGTGCGCACCGGAGGGGAAAGTCCCCGTGACAAAAGAGCAGCGCGAAGAGGCGATGCGGCAGGGGTATGAGGCGCTTCGGGAGCAGTTTGCGGCGGTGCGCGAGGCGTATCCGGGCGCGCAGCTGCACGAGGAGCTGGAAAGCCCCGTGTTCATGCGCCTTGTCATGCGCGGCGTGGATGCCAGAAGCGCTTACGAGCTGACACATTTACGGGAGCTTCGTGCAGGCGCGATGGCATACGGCGCAAGACGCGCACGCGAGGAGCTGACGGTGGCCATGCAGGCGGGTTACCTCCGCCCGCGCGAGAGCGGCATGGCCCCGGCAGCGGGCGGCGCATTTGCCGAGAGTCCGGAGCACTGGTCCAGACAGACGAGAGAGGAACTGAAGGCGCGGGCCAGACGGGGCGAGACCGTCCGGCTCTGAGAAAAGGAGAGATTTTAATGAATCTGAAGCAGGAACTGAATTTGCAGCTGTTTGCCGACGCGGGTACGCTGGTGAACGCCAGCGGCAATTACGTGAACGCGTATTCCGGTGAGACGAGCGCGTTCCCGGATGGCGGCGGTATGACGGCGTCCATGAAGACGTTTTACGACACGGAGCTGCTGGAAAACGCGCGTCCGGAGCTCATCCACACGCAGTTTGCACGCAAGCAGGCGCTGCCTGCCGGCCGCGGCAAGACCGTGGAATGGCGCAAGTGGAACACGCTTGAGGACGCAGGCGCGCTGACCGAGGGTGTCATTCCGACGGGCCAGAAGTTTGGCCAGAGCGCTGTGACGCAGGCCATCACGCAGTACGGCACGTATGTGTCCGTGTCCGACCAGCTGGAGCTGCACGCCATTGACGACGTGATTCTGGGTGCGGCGGAGGAGCTGGGCGCGTCCGCCGGTACGACGCAGGATAAGCTGGTGCGCAATGTCGCCGCAGCGGGCACAAATGTGCAGTACTGCGACAAGGTCGGCACGAACGGCGCACATACCGCCGTGACCAGCCGCGCAGGTCTGGACACCACCGCGAAGCTGACACCGGACGAGGTCAACAAGGCCGTGACGCTGCTCAAAAAGCTCAAGGCCCCGAAGATCGACGGCAAGTACATTGCCATCATCCACCCGTCCGTGGCATACGATCTGCGCTCGTCCGAGGCCTGGATCGAGGCGCACAAGTATGCGGGTCTGACGGAGCTGTTTACCGGCGAGATCGGCGAGCTGCATGGCGTGCGCTTCATCGAGACGACCGAGGCCAAGATCTTTAACGGCGAGGGCTGCCCGGTCAAGACGGCGGCGGACGAGTCCAAGGGTACGCCTGCGGTGTATTACAGCGTCTATGCAACGCTGTTCCTCGGCAAGGACGCCTACGGCATGATCGACCCCGAGGGCGGCAATCTGGAGATGATCATCAAGGATAAGGGCCAGGTCGGCGGACCGCTCAACCAGTTCTCGACGCTGGGCTACAAGTTCTCCAGCGCGGCGAAGATCCTGTATGAGGACCGCATGGTGCGTGTGGAGAGCTGCGGCGCGTACTCTGCCGAGGACGAGGCAAACTGAGGAAGCAAGATGGAGACCGGCGCAAGCCGGTCTCCGGAAAAGACGGGACAGGAAGGGAGAATTGTCATGGAAAACGCATTTGCAAGTATGAAGACGATCACGCTGCCGCGTGCGTGCGGCACGGAGCAGCAGTCGGTGTTTGTCTGCGTCAACGGACGCACGTTTCAGGTGCCGCGCGGCAAGGCGGTCGAGGTGCCGGAGCCGGTGTATGAGGTGCTGGAAAACGCAAGACGGCAGCTGGAGGCGGCACGGAAGCTCGAGGATGAGCTGGCCGCTGGCTGAGGGCTGCGGACAGAAGAAAGGAGGCGGGGCGCATGACCATCCGCGAGGCGCTTGAGACGGTCGACCGGCTCAAGCCCAACCAGTATGGGAGCGCGGACAAGCTGCGCTGGCTGTCGGAGCTGGACGGAGCGGTGTACCGCGAGATCCTGACACAGCATGAAATGGACGTTCCGGCGTTTGCAGGCTATACGCCGGAGGCGGATCTGGACGGGACGGTGCTTCTGATCGAGTGGCCGTATGACGAAATTTACCGGTGGTATCTGGAGATGAAGATCGACGACGCCAACGGGGAGATGGCGAAGTACAACAATTCCGCCGCCAAGTACAATATGTACTATCAGGCGTACCAGAACGCGTACAACCGGGCGCATCTGCCGAAGAGCGAAGCGGCGTATATCAAGCTGTAGGGGGGATAGCGGGATGTTTTATCCAAAGCTGACGGAGCAGCGGCAGCAGACGCTGACGACCGAGGCGTTTCTCGGCTATGACCACGATCTGAAGCTTTCTGACGGGGAATTCTACGACATGGAGAATCTGACGTCGGACTGCTATCCGCTGCTTGCGCCGAGAGTGCGGCGGGGGACGGTGCAGGCGCTTTCAGGGGTGCAGGCGATCTGCGCGCGGGACAGGCTGTGCTGGGTGCAGAATCAGGTTTTGCATATCAACGGCGCGTCCATGGAGGCGTATATGCCGTCGGTGAACATCAAGGCGGGAGAAAAGCAGCTCGTGTCCATGGGCGCGTATCTGTGTATCTTCCCAGACGGAATTTACTTCAACACGGAGGATTATTCCGACAACGGGTACATGGGGCATGAGAATACGGTCGACGCGGCGGAAACGCCGATCAGCGTGTCGCTGTGTCTTGCGGACGGGCAGGCGCTGACACTGAGCTTCTCGCAGGCGGCGCAGCCGGAAAGCCCGTCGAACGGGCAGTATTGGCTGGACACGTCGGGGAGTCTGCACACCATCAAGCAGTGGGCCGAGGCCTCGGGGCAGTGGGTGTCCGTGCCGACGGTGTATGTGAAGCTGGCGGCGAACGGCATCGGCAAGGGCTTCAAACAGTATGACGGCATTGAGATCTCCGGGCTTTCCGGGAACGAGCAGCTCAAAAAGCTGAACGGCAGCCAGATTTTATACGGCGCAGACGAGAGTTCTATCGTCATCGTGGGGCTGATCGACCAGGCAGCGGAGGTCACGAGCGGGACGGTGAAGACGGCCCGGCGCGTGCCGGATATGGACTTTATCACCGAATGCGGCAACCGGCTCTGGGGCTGCAAGTACGGCGTGGCGGACGGGAAGACGGTGAACGAGCTTTACTGCTGCAAGCTGGGCGATTTTAAAAACTGGGCGTGCTATCAGGGGGTGGCGACGGATTCGTGGCGGGCCAGCTGCGGCACGGACGGAAAGTGGACGGGCGCGGCGACGCTGGCCGACAGTCCGATGTTTTTCAAGGAGGACTGCTTCCACCGGGTCTATCCGTCGGCCTCGGGCGCGCATCAGGTCGTGGTGCAGAAGTGTGCGGGTGTGCAGAACGGGTCGAGCAAGAGCCTCGTGGTGGTGGACGACCGGCTGTATTACAAGTCGCGCATGGGCGTGTGCGTGTACGACGGGAGCCTGCCGCAGGAGATCGGCGGCTGCTTCGGCACGGTGCTGTATGCCAACGCGGCCGCGGGCGGTGTGCGCGGGAAATACTTCATCAGCATGGAGGATGCGGCGCACAGCTGGTCGCTGTTCGTCTACGACACGCGCAAGGGTCTGTGGCACCGGGAGGACAGCACGCACGCAAGCGAGTTTGCGCGGGTCGGCGACGAGCTGTATTTCCTTGAAAATGGAACGCTCAGGACCGTTTACGGCACAGCCGGGACGAAGGACGGGCCGGTCGGGTGGATGGCGGAGACGGGGATCATGACGTATGGCCTTGTCGGAAAGAAATACGTCTCGCGCATCAATCTGCGGATGCAGCTGCCGAAGGGGTCGAGCGTCGATTTCTGGGTGCAGTATGATTCGGACGGCGTGTGGCGGCACTGCGGGCACATTGAAGGCCGGGGGTTGCGGACGTTCCTGCTGCCGATCCGGCCCGCGCGGTGCGACCATCTGAAGTTCCGGCTGACGGGAAAGGGTGAGATGAAGCTGTTCAGTCTGGCGAGAGTGCTGGAAGGCGGAAGCGATGTATAACGCGTTCTGTAGGGGCCGATGCCCACATCGGCCCGGCAGAATGCACGTCCGAAACGAAAAACGCTGCGGCGAAATTGAAGGTTCCCAGTGGGCCGGTGTGGGCATCGGCCCCTACAACGTACGGAAGGAGGTGCAGAGGATATGGGAAGTTTAACGCTTGCATATCCGTCCATTGCGGGGAAGACGGCGCAGGAGCAGCTGGAGAGTATGCGGCGGTATCTGTGCGGGATGGCGGAGCAGCTGAATCTTGCCGACTGGTCGGCACGGGCGACGCTGACGGAGATCGCGCAGGCAATCGACGCGGACAGCCTGCCGGAGGCGGAGAAGAAGACAACGCTTTCGGGATACGCGGCTTTAAAGTCCCTCATCATCAAGACGGCGGATTTTGCGGCGGCGAATTCGGAGGTCTGGTCGGCGAAGCTTGCGGGGAATTATGTCGCGGCGTCGGACTTCGGGACGTATCTGGAAAAGACGCAGCTGACGATCGAGGGCAATTCCGTCGGGATCAAACAGCTGTATGATTACACGGCGGGCGTGAACAACGCGTTTTCCGTGAATGCGCAGCAGTATATCAAGACGGGGCTGCTGTATTACAACGACGTGACGCCGGTGTACGGTGTGGGCGTGGGCAATATCGAGACGACCGTAACAGACGGCGGCGGAAGGATCGTCGACCGGACGAAAAACGAACTGCTGACCGTGACACCGAAACGCATTTCCTTCTGGCAGGAGGGGATGGAGGTTGCGTATCTGTCGGAGAAGAAGCTGCATTTCCCGTCCGGAACACTGGAGGCGTACAACGCGAAGCTGACCGGGACGATCACGGCGGCGGCAGGCTCGGCCTTTGGGCCGTGGACGATCTCGGACGGGAGCATCTACCGCGTGGAAAACGTGTTCGGCAGCAGCGCGGGTATGTATTTTGGGACGGGCGGCCTCTCCGTATCAGACCGGTTTCAGGTGGACGCGAACGGATATCTGACGTGCTCCGGCGCGACGATCTCCGGCGCGATCAGGGCCACGAGCCTGAATGTGACGGGCGCAAGCATCACGGGGCTTACGGTCGATGCGGCAAACGTCACTGGCAATTTGTCTGCTTCGCGTATCAACGGCGGCATTCTGGATTTCAACAACTTTTCGGTCAATCACCTGTCGGCAAACGACATTACGACGGGGCTTTTATCGGCGGATTATATCAAGCTGGGCGGCGATATGGCGGTATACGATGCGCTGAACAGCGGTACCGTCGGCGGGTGGCTCGGCTATACGACGGGCGCTTACGGCGGCGCGGGGATCCATATGCAGAGTGGGCTTGGCGAGGTCGTGGCGACGGCAAGCGGCGCGAAGCTCTGCTATGGTGGCAATACGCTCTCCGTCACGGAGGGCGGCGCGCAGACGAACTGCCGAATGGCGGTAGGCGGCGATCTGGTCGTGAGCGGCAGTGCGGCGCCGTCTGTTGACGGCGCGGGATCGCTCGGGTTTTCCGATTACCGGTGGTCGGTCGTGTACGCGCAGACGGGCACGATCACTACATCTGATCGGGAGAAGAAGACGGACATTTCGTATGCGCTGGAACGCTATGACGCGCTGTTTGAGAAGCTGCGTCCGGCAAGCTACCGGCTGAAAAGCGGCACGTCCGGCAGGACGCACACGGGGCTTGTCGCGCAGGATGTGGAGCAGGCGCTGCGGGAGTGCGGATTGACGGGAAAGGACTTCGCGGCCTTTGTGAAAACGCCGAGGGAAGACGGCGGCGCGGACTACGGCCTGCGCTATGAGGAGCTGATCGCCCTGTGTATCCGGCAGGTCCAGATGCTGCGGGAAAGAGTGAGGAAATTGGAGGAAACGGCATGAGTAAGCTTTCGAATGCGATCGGCGCGCTGCGCATGGGGCTGGTGGAGGCGATCAACGCCTCCGGGCTCCCGCCGTGCGTCGTCGGAATGGTGCTCGATCAGGTGCGCGAGCAGGTGCGGCTGCTCGAGGCGCGGGAGGACGCGGAAACAGAGGAGAAAAAGGAGGAGGACAATGGCGCTTTACAGAGTGCAGGGTAACGGAAAGGCTCCGGCAGGGCTGCAGGCGGGCGACGAGGTCGTGACGGGCGGCGGCACGTACCGCATTCTCGGCGTAAACGCAGACGGCAGCTACCGCAGCTCGCTCAGCAACAAATATCAGACGATCTATAACTATCGCGGCAGCTACGGGACGCCTTCTGCCGGTCAGACAGACGCGGCGCAGGTCAGAACGCCCGGCTATACGCCGTCCGGCGCGGCAAGCGAGGCAAAGGCGGCGCTGGACCGGGTGCTGTCGGAGAAGCCCGGCAGCTATACGTCCCGGTGGGACAGCGAGCTGGACGCGCTTTATGACCAGATCACGAACCGGAAGGCGTTTTCCTACGATCTGGGGGCAGACCCGATGTACCGGCAGTACCGGGAGCAGTACCAGAGCGCGGGACGGCTGGCAATGGAAAACACGATGGGCGCGGCGGCGTCTCTCACGGGCGGCTACGGCTCAAGCTACAGCCAGCAGGCAGGGCAGCAGGCGTACAACGTGTATCTGCAGAAGCTCAACGAGGTCGTGCCGGAGCTCTACGCGCAGGCGCGCGATCAGTATGACCGCGCGGGGACGGCGCTTTCCGAGCGCTATGCGCTGATTGGCAGCCGGGAAAAGAGCGACTATGACCGCTACCGCGACCAGGTGTCGGATTATTACGCGGCACTGTCCGACGCGCGCGGCGCGTATCAGAGCGAGGCGCAGCGCAGCGAGAATCTGGCGCTGCAGTATGCGAAGCTGGCGAACGACAATTACTGGAATGAGCTGAACTATCGCTCCGACCGGGAGGACGCGGCGAACGCGCAGTATTGGAAGCAGCTCGCCTACGCGGACAAGCAGGCTGCGGCGGCAGAAAAGGCGGCGCAGGCCCGGCAGAAGGCGGCGCAGGCGGGCAAGACGAAGGACAAGCAGACAAAGCGCTCGTCTTCCCTTGCCAGAGGCAGAGGCGAAAAGCGCGGCAGAACGGCGCCCGGCACGGCGCGCCGCGATGAGATCAACTGAAAAGGCCGGAAGGAGGAGAACAGATGACAAAGCTTCCGGGCGCAAAGCCAAGCCCGCGCATTGCGGGCGGTGTGCTGCGCTGGTACGCGGGCGATACGTTTTCCGTGACGCTGGCGCTGGAGCTGCGCGATCAGGACGGTGATCCGGTCACGGTCGGCGCGTCCGACAGTCTGACGGTCAGCTTTTTTGACGCGTCGCATGCGCCGGTGCATACGTTTCAGTTTGACCGCGTGACAGGCGGGCAGGCAACGCTGACGTTTGACGATACGGTCAGCGCAAAATTTCCGAAGGGTGCGTATTTCTATGACATTTTGTATACGCACGGCGACAAAACAACGCTTGCGCGGGACAACCGCGCGGCGGCAGAGTGAGGTGCGGATATGCGGGTAGAGATTCCGAATACGATCACAGCAACCATTGGCGGACTGATCTCCAGAGGCGTGAAGGCGGTTGAGGTCACGGACGGGGGACGGCTCGTCTTCACGCTGACGGACGGCAGCACCGTCGATGTTGGAAGCGTCGTGGGGCCGCAGGGCGAGAAGGGCAGCACCGGCGCGCAGGGCCCGAAGGGCGATACCGGCGCGCAAGGCCCAAAAGGCGAGACGGGTGCACAGGGGCCAAAAGGCGAAACAGGCGCGCAAGGGCCAAAGGGTGAAACAGGCGCGCAGGGTGAGAAGGGCGACACCGGCGCACAGGGTCCGAAGGGCGACACCGGCGCACAGGGCCCAAAGGGCGACCCCGGCGAACGCGGCCCGAAGGGGGAAACCGGCGCACAGGGTCCGAAGGGCGAGACTGGCGCGGGCTTTCTCGTGAAGGGGTATTATGAGACGGCCTCCGCGCTGGAAGCGTCCGTGCAGGCGCCGATGGCGGGCGACGCTTACGGCGTCGGTACGTCGGAGCCGTATGACATTTATATTTTCGACGGCGTAACAGAGAGCTGGATCAACAATGGGCCGCTTCAGGGCGCAAGGGGCGAAAAGGGAGACAAGGGCGACCCTGGCGCGGACGGTGCGCCCGGAAAGGACGGCGCACAGGGCCCGGCGGGCGCGGACGGTACGCCGGGGCAGGATGGCACAACGTTCACGCCGTCTGTTTCTGCAGCCGGTGTTCTCAGCTGGACGAACGACGGCGGGAAGCAGAACCCAGCCAGCGTCAGCATCAGAGGCCCGGCGGGGACACCCGGGCAGGATGGGTCTGCCGGGCCGGCAGGTGCGGACGGTGCGCCGGGACAGGACGGCACGACCTTTACACCCCATGTTTCCGCAGCCGGTGTTCTCAGTTGGACGAACGACGGCGAAAAACAGAACCCGGCCAGCGTCAGCATCAAAGGCCCGGCGGGCGCAGCAGGCAAAGACCCGGAGCCGTTTTATGTGACCTGCACGCTGTCGGGGCAGGATGTGTACGACGAGGATGCTACACATGATAAGTCATTCGCTGAGATCCTTGCCGCCCATCAGGCAGGGCGGCCATGCCGTGCAATTTTGAAGCTGGACGGGGGCACAGGTGATGATACCGTGCTGCTTCCGCTGGCAGAGCTGAATGCGGACGCTTCGGACGGATATGCAAAATTTGCGCTGACAGAAATGACGCAGGGCGATACGCCGGAGGAACTGAGGGTCCGCTACGTGTGGATCAATTCGGCGGACGCCGCAGAGGGCTTCTGGGGAACCAGATATACGCTGTCCGGCGATGAGACTTTCCTGCCGGATGTGACGGCCTCCGACAACGGAAAGTTCCTGCGGGTGTCCAATGGCGCATGGGCGGCGGCGACGATCACGAACGCGAATGGAGGCAGCTTCTGATGGCGGAATTTTTGACATTTGACACCGACCTCACGGCGGTCGCGAACGCGATCAGAGCCAAGGGAGGCACATCCGCGCAACTGATCTATCCGTCTGGCTTCGTGTCGGCAATTCAAGCGATCCAGACCGGTATTACGCCGAAGTTGGTCGTCACAACGACACCAGGGGCTGCGATCACAGCGACGCCTGCAGAAGGTTTCAAGGTGGTAAAGGGAACCGCCGGTGCTGACGGAATGTGTACGCTGGAGTTGCCAAAGGCGGGCACATGGCACGTGACGGCAATGGCAAACAGTGTAAGTAACAGCCAGCACATCGTAATTGGAACACAGAATATGCTTCTGCCGCTATATCACGATACCTTTGCCAACAATACATGGGAAGAGATTATTACAGTGTGCAGGACCGGGATCGCCCCGGACAGCTGGGCCGTGGGCGACAGCAAGACCATGAACATCGGCGGGACGGCCTATCAGGTCGATATCATCGGCAAGAATCATGACGAGTATGCGGACGGCTCCGGCACGGCTCCGCTGACATTCCAGCTGCATGATTGTTACAGCGAAGCAAAGCAGATGTACAGCACCAACCTGAGCGGTCTCGGCTGGAAGAACACCGATATGCGCCTGACCTATCTGCCTGCGATTCTGGCGCTGATGCCGGCGGAGGTGCAGAACGGCATTCGCGCGGTAAACAAGAAGACATCTGAGGGGGGCAACAGCACGACGATTGAGACAGTATCGGACACGCTGTTCCTGCTCAGCGAGGTGGAGATTTTCGGGACTGCAAGTTCTTCCGTAGCCGGGGAAGGAAGCCAGTACGACTATTACAAGGCAGGCAACCCGAAGATCAAGAAGAGAGAAGGCGTTGACGAGTTCTGGTGGGAACGGTCGTCAGCCAGCGGCGGTATGTTTTGCAGAGTCAGAGCAAACGGCCAGGCGGGCGCGTCCAATGCCTCAAACAGCCTCGGCGTAAGCTTTGCGTTCTGCTTCTGAAGGGAGGAAGCGTATGGAATATCTGAAGGTAAACGGAACGGAGTACCCCGCGCACTTCTGCGGAAAGCAGATCGACCGCGACTGGGATGGCCGCGCGTCGAAAACCGTCACGCTTGCCATGCCGTATGCACAGGCTGTGCAGCTGTTTGTGGATGGGCTGCGCTGGGTCATCGTCCGGCGTGAGGCCGGCGCAGATGATGCGGCGCAGGAGCAGGACTGCTCCGGCTACTGCGTCGCAGGCCCGATCACAGACAACCGGGACGGGACGCTCAGTATTAAAATGGGCAGCTATACGCAGCTGGAGCAGGCGCTGCGGGAGCTGGAGGAGGCTCTGGCATGACGAGACTGGAACGGGAACTGCTCACGCGGATTAAAGCGCGGCTGGACGCGCTGGACCCCGGCGCGGCGGAGAAGCTGGCGGCCCTGCTGCCGGTGCTCAGGCGCTTCGCACAGAGCTACGCGGCGCTCGGGCCGGCAGCGAAAAAGACCATCGAAGCGCTGCTGCCGGAGCTGGCGGCGCTGCTGGAGGCGGCGGAAGGAGCGATGCAATGAGTGCGGAGCAGACGGGCGCATTCTTCGCGCTTGTAAGCGTGTGCAGCGGGCTTGGTTCCGTGCTGAGTCTGCTGCTGCTTCTGGCAAAGCCGGTGCGCGAGCGGCTGTTCGGCCTCAGCGCGATCCGGGAAGGGCAGCGCTGTATGCTGCGCGCGGATATGCTGGCGGCATATTATAAGCATAGGGAAGAAAAAACCATCCGGCAGTATGAATATGAGAATTTTCTCTATGAATACAAGGCGTATAAGGCGCTGCACGGCAATTCGTTCATCGAGCGCATTGCCCGCGAGGTCGCCGAATGGGAGATCGTGACATAGGCACAGGTACAGGAAAGGAGCTTTGGAGGTATGGAACAGTTTTTGAAGCGCATCGAAAATCTGTTGACGGTCAAGTCGATCGTGACGCTGGCGCTGACGGCGGTGTTCGCCTGTCAGGCAGTCAGGGGCGAGGTCAGCCAGGACTTTATGATGATCTATACGACGGTCATCGCGTTTTATTTCGGGACGCAGGCGCAGAAGCTGCAGAGCGGCGCGGAGACACGGCATGACGACGGCACATCCGAGTAATTACACGAAGGGCCGCAGCGCACCCATCGAGTTTCTTGTGCTGCACTACACGGCCGGGCGCAACGACTCCGCCGCGGCGGGACTCAAATATTTTGAGTCCCCGCGCGGGGCCTCGGCCCACTATTTTGTCGACCGGAACGGCTGGCTGCAGTCGGTCAGCGACGAGGATACGGCATGGTCGGTCGGCACGGCGGGCGTTTATACGCAGAAGCACCCGCGCTGCCGCAACGGCAACTCGATCTCCATCGAGATGTGCTGCCGGTATGACGCGGGGCGCTACTGGCTGGAGGACGCGGTCGTGGCGAACGCGGCGCTGCTGACAAGAAGGCTGATGCGCAAGTACGGCATTCCAATCGAAAACGTGCTGCGGCATTATGACGTGGTCAGCAAGCGGTGCCCCGCAATGTGGGTGGACGACGAGAACGCGTGGTTCGCGTTCAAACGGCAGGTCATGGAGGTGATGGAGATGACGAAGGAGGAGCTGCTTTCTCTGAAGGGAACGGGCGACCATCCGTCCGACTGGGCGCTGCAGGCGGCGCAGTGGGCCAAGGAGAACGGCATTTTTACCGGCGACAGCGCGGGCAACTTCGGCTGGCAGCAGCCGGTCACGCGCGAGGCCGTGGCGAAGCTGCTGTACGAATACGATCAGGCACGTAACGTTGACAGCGGCGCGGCGGACATGGTAAAATAAGCGGGAAGAAGGAACACGCGGAAAGGGGGGAGGCGGATGCTGGAGATTCTGCTGATCAGTGCGGGCGCGGTATTGGAGACGCTGTTCATCATGCGCTCTTATAAGCGGCGCGATGCGTCGTCTGTCGTACTCAAGACCATGGCGTCGGTGGTGTTCGTGCTGCTGGGGCTGCTGGAGCTGCGGCGGATGGGGCCGAGTTTGTACGGATGGTATGTCGTGGCGGGACTGACGCTCGGGATGCTGGGCGATCTGCTTCTGGCGCTGCGGTTTTTGTCGGAAAAGCTGCACCGGCTGTTCTTCGCTGCTGGCTCCGTGTCGTTTTTTCTGGGCCATATCGTGTATATTCTCGCGATCCTGGCGCTCTGCCCGGCGGCGTGGCTGTACGCGATCCCCATCGCGGTGGTGGCGCTGGGCGCGGCCTGCTTCTACGCATACGCCAAGGAGGTGCGCGCGGGCAAAATTACGCTGCTCGGCGTGCTTTATATCGGCGGCGTTTTGTTCATGACGGCCTGCGCGGCGACGGGCGCGTTTATCGAGTCCAACCGGGCGCTGTTCCTGTTCTTTGTCGGCGGCATCTGCTTCTCGACGAGCGATAATATGCTGGTCGTGCTCTCCTTCGGCAAAAACGACAGCCCCTACCGCAACGCGGTTCTGCACGTGCTGTACTATATGGCGCAGATCTTTATCGCGCTGACGATCAAGTTTGTGTAAAGCAGCGCATTCGAAGCAAGAAACGGGGCTGTTTCGCGGCAGCCCCGTTGACAGTCCGCCAGTCCTGCACGGCAATGAGCCGTTCCGCCGTTACCTCGAATCCGGCTTCCTCCCGCACTTCCTTTTCCATGTTCGACGCGATGGACTGGTCGACATCGCACCAGCCGCCGGGCAGAGCCTAGGTCCCGTTGTTTTCGTGAGCGAGAAGAATTCTGCCGTCTGCAAACACAGCCGCCCGCGTGTCGACCTTCGGCGTCTGGTAGCCTGTCTCATTGCAGAACAGGTCATGGATCTTTTCGGTTGGAAGACCGGTTCGCGCGGAGAGCATTTCGGCGGCGATCTGCCGCAGCTCCGCGTAACGCTCCCGGTCATATTGGTCCTTCCCATATTGCAGCCCGGCCTGCGCGATATCGTCCGTGTGGGAAAAGGCGGTGATGAGCGGCTGCATAACGCCGAAGGACAGCACAATGACTGACAGGAACATCTCAGCAGACAGCGTGCCGCGCATGGAGAGCAGGTACCCGACCGGCAGAATGCCGAGCAGCGTCGACGGCAGGATCGCCATGCCTGCGCCGGTGCGTGATGTCAGGGACTATTGTGAATCTATGGGCGAGGATCTGGATGATTTCGAGTCCGATGTGGGCGCGAATTACAAGCTGCGCTATGAGGTGCAGGAAATCGATACGGCTTCCGAGCGCAAAATGAGCACCCTGACTCTGCTGCAGAGCGGCTGCTTTTTGACAGACTGACAAAAAATCGATGCAGAAAGGCGGATTTTTGGGGCGAATCTGCCATTGACATTTGCTGGCCCGCTGTATATAATGACCCCAGAAATCAGGAAAGGAGCCGACGCGCGATGAAAAAGCTGTTTACGACTGCTATGATGATGCCCATGTGCATGCGCTGCATGTGCATGTTTTCGCGTACTCAAAAATCGGCTCGCTTTGTTTCATAAATTTCCATATTGGCAGTCAAACCGCCAATGCCGGAGCTGAGAAACGATGTGAGTTTCCCGGCTCTTTTTATTTGTCTCAGAAAACCTATTAAAACACTGTGGAAGGGGATTTCCCATGATCGAGCTGAAACACCTCGGCAAAATCTATTCCTCGGCCTCCGGCAGCGTGGAAGCGCTGAAGGATGTGAACCTGACCATCGCGGACGGCGAGATCTTCGGTATCATCGGCCTGTCCGGCGCGGGCAAATCGACGCTGGTGCGCTGCATCAATCTGCTCGAACGTCCGACCTCTGGCGAGGTCTGGGTCGACGGGCAGAACCTGACGGCGCTCAGCGAGAAGGCGCTTTTACAGGTACGCCGGCAGATCGGCATGATCTTCCAGAGCTTCAACCTGCTTGAGCAGCGGTCGGTCCTGCGCAACGTCTGCTTCCCGCTTGAAATTTCCGGCACGCCGAAGGCGGAGGCAAAGAAGCGCGCGGAGGAGCTGCTGAAGGTCGTGGGCCTTGCCGACAAGGCCGCAAGCTTCCCCTCGCAGCTGTCCGGCGGACAGAAGCAGCGCGTGGCCATCGCCCGTGCGCTGGCGACCAATCCCCGGTACCTGCTGTGCGACGAGGCGACCAGCGCACTCGACCCCAACACGACGCGCTCCATTCTGGAGCTGCTGCGCGAGATCAACAAGACGCTCGGCGTGACGATCATTGTCATCACGCACGAGATGAAGGTCATCGACCAGATCTGCGACCGCGTGGCCGTCATCGATAAAAGCTGCATCGCCGAGGAGGGCCGCGTGGCGGACGTGTTCACGAACCCGAAGTCCGATATTGCGCGCGAGCTTGTGCTCCCACAGGAGCGGCCGGTGCTCGATCCCACGACCGGCGGGCGGAAGCTCCGCCTGATCTTCAACGGCGAGGATACGCAGAAGCCTGTCATTTCCGAAATGATCCTGGCCTGCCGCGTGCCGGTGAACGTGCTGTTCGCCGATACGAAATCCGTCGAGGGCGCGGCCTACGGCCATATGATCCTCGAGCTGCCAAACGACGAGCACGACGCGGAAAAGGTCGTCAGCTGGCTGAAAAACAGCGGACTGACGTGGAAGGAGGAGCGGTAAATGGCTACTGAATATTTCGTAAAGATCTGGGATAACAACATTATCCAGCTGGGCATCTGGCAGACGGTCTACATGACCGCGCTCACCACGATCTTCGCGTATCTCATCGGCCTGCCGCTGGGCGTCATTCTCTGGGCGACGGACAAGGACGGGCTGCACCCCAACAAGGGTGTCAACACCGTGCTCGGCTTCATCGTGAACTTCTTCCGCTCCATCCCGGCAGTCATTCTCATGGTTGCCATGATCCCGGCGGCGAAGCTGCTGCTCGGCACCTCGACCGGCAACGGCGCGGTCATCGTCACATTGATCATCGCCGCCGCGCCGTATGTGGCGCGCATGGTCGAGTCCTCTTTGAAGGAGGTTCCCGCAGGCGTGATCGAGGCCGCACAGGCCATGGGCTGCACGAATTTTCAGATCATCTGGCACGTGCTGCTGCCGGAGGCAAAGCCGTCGCTCATCTCCGGATGCGTCATTTCGACTGTCACCATTCTCAGCTACACGGCGCTGGCCGCGACGCTGGGCGGCACGGGTCTTGGACAGATCGCCATCATCCACGGCCACCAGAGAAGTCAGAAGCTCGTCGTCTGGGTCTGTGTGCTGCTGATCGTCGTGATCGTCCAGCTCATCCAGATCGTGGGCACCACTGTTGTTCGGAAGACCGATAAGCGCGCCCGCTGAAAGGAGCGTCCCATGAGACTGATTTTTGAGCGGCTGCTCCGCATCAACTGGCGATGCGGCCGAATGTGACCGAAGCCGTCCGCACGTCAGAAACAAACCGATTTTAAATTTTATAAAGGAGATTTTATCATGAAAAAGGTACTTGCAATCGTTCTTTCCGCTCTGCTGCTCGTCGCCGCGCTTGCCGGCTGCGCTTCCAAGAGCGAACCCGCTTCCAACGACAACAATGCTTCCGCCGATACCGCCGCTTCCACCGACGGCAAGCTCGAAACGCTGAAGGTCGGCGCTTCCTCCACCCCGCACGCTGAAATTCTCGAGCAGGTCAAGGACGCGCTGGCTGCCGAGGGCTATGACCTCCAGATCGTGATCTACGACGACTACGTCCTGCCCAACCAGTCTCTGGCTGACGGCTCGCTCGACGCAAACTACTTCCAGCATACCCCGTATCTGAACAGCTTCAACGCCTCCAACGGTACCGATCTCGTCTCCGCAGCCAAGATCCACTATGAGCCGTTCGGCCTGTACGGCAACGGTGTTGCCTCTGTTGCGGACATTGCCGCCGACGCGACCATCCTGATCCCCGCCGACGACTCCAACGAGACGCGTGCTCTGCTCCTGCTGGCGCAGGAAGGCCTCATTGAGCTGCCCGCCGATGCTTCCGCCGAAAAGGGCGTGACCACGCTGGATATCGTCGACGCGAAGGGCCATGACGTGCAGCCGCTGCAGGCCGATACCGTCCCCGCACAGCTGGCGAACTCCAACCCCGGCACCGTGGCCGTCATCAACGGCAACTATGCACTGCAGGCAGGCCTCCACGCCGCTGACGCGCTCGCGATCGAAGATGCCTCCGGCGACGCGGCCCAGACCTACGCCAACATCATTGCCTGCCGCGCAGGCGAAGAAAACAGCGCCAAGATCCAGGCACTTGTCAAGGCGCTCCAGTCCGACGCTGTGAAGGAATACATCGAAAAGACCTACAACGGCGCTGTTGTTGCGATCTTCTGATCCTAACGCATTTCCGCCCGGCTCCGATTTGGAGCCGGGCGGTTTCTCGTTTTGGGGCAGCGGTATCAACGGCCCTTGGAACAGGCGCAGCAAAGGCTGGCTCTATTCCAGCGCCTCGTACAGCGGGCGCAGCTCTTCGAGCTTGGTGAGACTGCAGGAGGCGTTCCATGCCATGAAGCCGCCGGTAAGCCCCTCTTCCCGCAGCGCGCGGATCTCGTCGCCGATCTCCTGCACGCCGTATTCGTTATAGGGCGGCTGGATGGCGTTATACGCCTGAATCCAGGTGCGGTCAACTGCAGGCGTGGGCGTTTCAGTCTGCCGCTTGGCGGCGGACTCTGCCCAGTCGAGCAGCGTCTCATATGGATGCTCCCACGGGCGGTAGGCCCCGTTGCGGGCAAAATGGTCAGGATACGGCATGCCGGAAATCACGTCAACAACATTGCTGATCGCGGGCCAATACTGGCCGTAGGCCGTGACATAGTTGCCGCTCGTCTCACCAAAGACATCCGCGCCGACGTAGACACCGTATTCGTGCAGAATATCCGTGGCATACATCAAAAAGCGCTGGATGGCCTGCGCCTTTGTCTCGCCGTACTCGTTGCGGAAGTCGATATCGCCCGAGGCTTCGTATTGGTCCGTATTGTCCGGGAAGCGGACATAGTCGAACTGGATCTCGTTAAAGCCCATGGTCTGCACTGCGTCGATAGCCAGCGCGGCCTTATACTCCCAGACATAGCGGCAGAAGGCACTCGGCCAGTAGCTGGCTGCGACATACAGCGGCTCGCCGGAGCCGTCGGCAATGGCGTACTCGGGATGATCCTGGCAGAAGAAGGAGTCGTTGAAGGTTGTCAGACGGCCGATCACATAGAATCCTGCGTCCTTGATTTTCTGAATGACTGCCTGATAATCTGCGACGGAGTTTTGGGCGTACTGATACGCCGTGGGGGAATATTCCTCGTACACAGGCGAATCGTAGCCGATGGACGTGCCATCCATGATGTTGACGACGAAGGCGTTGATCTTCGTCGATTTTGCGTATTCGATGTACTTGTCGATATCTTTTAAAATTGCCGGGTCGCAGGTAAGATAAATTGCGTAGCACGGGTTCGGCATTTTGTTGTCTTCAAAGCTTGCCTTCGTGCGTGGGAAATAATCAAGGCTTTCCGCGTCGCCGCCGCCCCACTTATCACCGCGTCCGGCGTGGATGGCGTAGACGCCGAAACGGTCATAGACGTCGTTGGCCTCCTCCTGCACCGTCGAGACATACTGGCCGCTGATGTAGCCCGTCTGACCCTGATAGGCTACCTGATATAAATCAACGATGCCGTCCGTCGTACCCTCGTAACTCAGGACCTGTAGTTCTGCTCCTTTTTCAACCAACGTGCCGAGTTCGAGCGTGTCTTTGTCTACGCGGAGGTTCTGCGGCGTGCGGACATAGACAGCCTTCTCGGCAACCACAGCAGCGGGATCCTGTGTCAGATTTTCCTCGGAGACATAGCCGCAGTCCAGCGTGGAGAAATAGGTCAGATAATACCGGATGCCGTCGCGTTCGACGGATTTGTCGGTCGAATAGGTGATCTGCATGCCGCGTGCGACTGTCCCGGCCTCGGAGAGTTCTTCGGTGTAATACGGCACCTGCGTCGTAATGGCGCAGATAAAGCCCGACTCATAGCGCGGCGTTTCGTCCTGCGTCGTCTCCGGCGCAGGCGCTTCCTTGGGCGCGGCCCCGGCGATCACGCAGACGAACAGGATCAGCGCGATCATAATCAGGACCGTGATCATCACGCCCCAGGTGTGCTCGCGCAAAAACCGCTTCAGCTGCGCCAGCCTCTTTGCGCGCAGCTTCTGCTTTGCCGTGGCGGGCATTCGCTTTGTTCTGCGTAGTTTCATATACACTCCCAAGCGTCCGCGCAGCGGCGGGCGCTGTTTATCAAGATAAGGGCATTATACTACATTTTGATCAGGATTTCTACCTTTTTTGGAAGATCGTCCCTGATCTAGCCTGAATTTTCCCGCTTATTTTGCGTTTTTCCTCCACTTTGCGAAAAATCTCTTTTTTCTTCGACACGCATATGATAGGATAAGAGGCAAGATATCCTGTTCAAAGTGAGGCCATATTTATGCTTGGAGTTCTTGTCAACGCGCTTGCCATTCTCGCCGGAGGCTCGGTCGGGCTGCTGGCAAAGAAGGGCATCCCGGAGAAAATCACAAACGCGATCATGACCGCGATCGCGCTCTGCGTGATCTATATCGGCGTCAGCGGGATGCTGAAGGGCGAAAATACGCTCGTGCTGATCGTGTCAATGGTGCTCGGCACCGCCGTGGGGACGCTTCTGGATCTCGACGGGCGCATTGAGCGCCTCGGCGGCAGGATCGAGCGCCGCTTCCAGCGCGGCGGGAAGCGGACCCCCATCGCCGAGGGCTTTGTGACGGCGTCGCTCCTGTTCTGCGTGGGCGCGATGGCGATCCTCGGCAGTTTCAACGCCGGTCTGAAGCAGGACTATGAGCTGCTGTTCACAAAATCCCTGCTCGACGGCATTTCGTCTTGTATGCTGTCCGTCTCGCTGGGGCTGGGCGTGCTGTTTTCCTCCGTGCCCGTGTTCGTGTATCAGGGGTTGCTTGCCCTTCTGGCGCACGTGATCGCGCCGCTGCTGTCCGACGCGGCCATCGCGGAGATCACGTGCTGCGGCTCGGTGATGATCCTTGCCATCGGCCTTAATATGCTGCACCTCACGAAGATCAAGACCGCCGACCTCCTGCCTGCCGTGCTGTTCGCGCCGGTACTCACATGGGCGTTCTCCTTCCTGCCGCTGTGACTCCGCAGCGGTCTGGTTCAGAAGCAACTGGCAGCAAAAACCGCACGTACCCAAGCCGGACGCTCCTGGCTGCTGCTTCTCTTAAATGAGCTCCCGGCTATACCGGCGGTTCCCACGGTTTCCCTTGCAAACACTGGATTTTGTGGTATGATAAGAAAAAATAACATTGATGAGGTTTTTCTATGATCACCATTTCCAACCTTGCCATGCAGTTTGGCGGCTCTGTGCTGTTCAAGCAGGTCGATCTGCAATTTACGCCCGGCAGCTGCTATGGCATCATCGGCGCCAACGGCGCGGGCAAATCAACGTTTTTGAAGCTCCTGTCTGGCGAGCTGGAGCCGACATCCGGCGAAATTTTCATCAAGCCCGGCGCGCGGATGTCCGTTCTGAAGCAGGATCAGAACCAGTACGACGCGTATACCATTCTCGACACCGTCATCATGGGCAACCAGCACCTGTACGACGTGATGAAGGAGAAGGACGCGCTTTATGAAAAGCCGGATTTCTCCGAGGAGGACGGGATGCGTGCGAGCGAGCTTGAGGCGGAGTTTGCCGACATGGACGGCTGGGAGGCCGAGTCCGACGCGTCAAAGCTTTTGCAGGGCCTCGGCATCCCGGTGGAACTCCACTATGATCTCATGGCCAACACCGACCCGCGTCTGAAGGTCAAGGTGCTGCTTGCGCAGGCGCTGTTCGGCAAGCCCGATATCGTCATGCTCGACGAGCCGACGAACAACCTTGATATCGAGGCCATCAACTGGCTCGAGGATTTTATTCTGGATTACGAGGACACCGGCCTTGTCATCGTCGTCAGCCACGACCGTCATTTCCTCAACACCGTCTGCACGCATATCGTCGATATCGACTACGGCAAGATCAAGATGTACGTCGGCAACTATGATTTCTGGTACGAATCCTCCCAGCTCATCCAGCAGCTCATTCGCAACAAGAATAAGCGTGCCGAGGAAAAAATCGCAGAGCTGCAGACCTTCATCGCCCGCTTCGCGGCCAACAAGGCCAAGAGCAAGCAGGCGACCTCCCGCCGCAGGCTGCTCGACAAGATGACCGTCGAGGAAATGCCCGCGTCCTCGCGCCGGTACCCGTTCGTGGGCTTTGAGCGCGAACGCGAGGTCGGCAAGGACATCCTGTTCGTGACGGATGTGTCCAAGACCATCGACGGCGTGAAGCTTCTGGATAAAGTCTCGTTCATTGTCAATAAGAATGATAAGATCGCCTTTGTCGGCGAAAACGAGCTGGCGCAGACGACGCTCTTTAAAATTCTCATGGGCGAGCTGGAGCCGGACGAGGGCAGCGTCAAATGGGGCCAGACCGTCACGACCAGCTATCTGCCGAAGGACAACACTGCCTATTTTGAGGGCTGCTCCGACTCGCTTGTCGACTGGATCCGGCAGTATTCGGCGAAAAAGGACGACGTGTACCTGCGCGGCTTCTTGGGCCGGATGCTGTTTTCCGGCGAAGAGGTCTTCAAGCCCGTGAATGTGCTGTCCGGCGGCGAAAAGGTCCGGTGTATGCTCTCGCGCATGATGCTCTCGGGCGCGAACGTGCTGCTGCTTGACCAGCCGACGAACCATCTGGACATGGAGGCCATTCAGGCTGTCAACAAGGGCCTGTGCGCTTTCCCCGGCAACATTCTCCTTGCCTCGCACGACCATGAGCTTTTGCAGACGACCTGCAACCGCGTCATCGAATTCCAGCCCGACGGCACCATTATTGACCGCCTCTGCTCCTACGACGACTATGTCGCGTGGAAGCTGGCGAAGGAAGCATAATAAAAGAGGTTTTTATGGACATTCCGTATCAGGAGATCAACAGCAAAACCATCGACCGCTGGGTCGAGGAAGGCTGGGAATGGGGGAAGCCTGTTTCCCACGAGGAATATGAAAAGGCAAAGGCCGGTACGTGGGACGTCAAGCTGACTCCGGTCAAATTCGTCCCGCACAGCTGGCTTGGCGAGCTGAAAGGCAAGCGCGTGCTGGGGCTGGCCTCCGGCGGCGGGCAGCAGATGCCCATTTTCGCCGCGCTGGGGGCGCAGTGCACGGTACTGGACTATTCGCAGCGGCAGCTGGATTCCGAGAAACTGGTCGCGGAGCGGGAGGGCTATGACATTACCATCGTCCGCGCCGACATGACTAAGCGCCTGCCGTTTGACGAAAACAGCTTTGATCTGATCTTCCATCCCGTCTCCAACTGCTACGTCTACGCAGTGCTGCCCATCTGGCGCGAATGCGCACGGGTCTTAAAGCCCGGCGGACGGCTGCTGGCCGGGCTTGACAACGGCCTGAACTTCGCCTTCGACGAGGACGAAACGCGGATCATCAACACGCTCCCGTTTAACCCGCTCGAGGATGAGGAGCAGATGCGGCAGCTGGAAAAGGACAAAAGCGGCGTTCAGTTTTCCCACACCGCGCACGAGCAGCTCACGGGCCAGCTCAAGGCGGGATTGCAGCTGCTGGACCTCTACGAGGACACCAACGGCTACGGCAATCTGCACGCGCACAACATCCCCACCTACTGGGCGACGCTTGCAAGAAAGGCATAAGGCAGCACCGCACAATTGCGTCGGCGCGCTTCGGCGCAGCTTTTCCGCCAATTTCGCGGTTTGAAGTGTTTGAAATACATACAGTATTCCCGCGCTTTTCAGACCTTGACTTGACGAAAAACTCTCACCGGATCAGCTTGCCGAATGGTGCGGTGCTGCCATAACATCATACAGGGGGAGGACGGCTTCGTCCTCCCTCCCTTGGTCATGTGCAGCTATGGCGGCTGAAAAAGCCTATACGGAGCGCCTCAGCATCTGCTGCGCACAGGCAAGCATCCAGAATACGCTGCCCGCGTAGATCAGAAGTTCCGGCAGCTGCGCGCCCGCAAGGCTGATTGCGCCGAACAGAACGCCCAGCAGCGAATAAAACGCCAGCCGGCGCCGTGCGCCCCGCTCAAAGCTGAACGCGCCCGCGTGATAGCTTGCCAGCATGAACGCGATCATGGCGAACAGCGAGAAGCAGTAGTCCAGAATCGCGGGATTGATCTCCCAGTGGCGGAAATCGCGGAAGAGCTTCGCAACATAGAACAGCACAACGAAGACGGAAAACGCCGCCGACGGCTTTTTTTCCTTCCACCGCAGCACGGCCCCCGCGCCGAGCGAAAGTCCGGCCAGCAGGCCGAGCAGGCTCACGAGCATCTGCGCAACAGAGCCCCGGAAGCTGAGCACGCAGCCCGCGATCAGCCCCAGCGCACCGAGCAGCGAAAACGTCAGATCCTGCCCGCTGGGCCGGTAGACGGCTTCATAGGCGGACTGCTTTTCCAGACTGACCGCAGCGAGCGCAAAGACGAAGACCATCAGGATGCTGAACGCGATCAGCGGGACGCTGCTGCCGCCGGACAGCTGCGTCATGCGAAAAAAGTAACCGGCGATGGCGGAAAGGATCGCGGCGTAGACGACGCCGATCATGCCGGATTTCTGCTTCATATCTCAAATACCCCCAAGCGAGCTTCATTTCATATAGTATAGCACACACGCGGGGGAAATGACACCCCGCAGACAGGAATTTGCGTTTTTTTCGCGCACAGTGCGCTTTTGCGCAGATCAGGGCGAAAAAAGAAGGAAAAAAACAAGAAATTCCGGGTCAAATACAGAAATACTCCTTGCAATTTCCGCCCGCGGATGCTATAATAAGGTCATCTTGATAGTATTTTACTTGAGAGTGGGGAATTGCTCCCCACTCTTTCTTGCTGGTAAGGGGGATTTTTCATGAAGGTAACGGAGCAGGTGGCGCAGTTTGCAGAACCTGTCGTGCAGGCGCACGGCTGTACGCTCTGGGATGTGGAATATGTCCGCGAGGGCGGAGAATGGTTCCTGCGCCTGTACATCGACAAGGACGGCGGCGTGGATATCTCCGACTGCGAGGCCATTTCCCGCGCGCTCGATCCGATCCTCGATGAAAAGGACCCCGTGCCGGACAGCTACAATTTTGAGGTCTGCTCGGCAGGACTCGAACGGCAGCTGAAGCGCCCGTCTGATTTTGAGCAGTTTATGGGCAGTTCTGTTTCGGTCAAGCTGTTCAAACCCGTCGGCGGCGCGAAAGAGTTCGTCGGCAAGCTTACGGGCTACGCAGACGGCGCCGTGACCATTGAAGCCGCAGGAACCACATATACATTCCAGAAAAACGAGGTCGCGCAGGTGCGGCTTCACGTCGAGTTTTAAGGGAGGAATTTAGAAAATTATGAATGCCGAAATTTTTGCAGCGCTTGCGCAGCTTGAAAAAGAACGCGGGATTCCGCAGAGCTACATGGTCGAGAAGATCACGCAGGCTCTCGTCGCTGCATACAAAAAGGACAAGGATGGCTACACCGACAACGTCTTCGTCGAGGTCAAGGACAACGACATGCACATGTATGTGCAGAAAGAGGTCGTCGATGACGTTATCACCCCCGCCACGGAAATCACGCTCGACGCGGCCCGCAAGATCAGCAAGACCGCGCAGCTGGGCGACCTCGTAAACGTCGACGTGCAGACGAAGGACTTCGGCCGCATCGCCGCGCAGACGGCCAAGCAGGTCATCATCCAGGGCATCCGCGAAGCAGAGCGCGGCATGGTCTTCGACACCTTCTCGTCCAAGGAGCACGAGATTCTCACCGGCACGGTGCTGCGCATTGAGCCCGCGACCAACGACATGACCATCCGCATCGGCGGCGGCAACGACAAGACCGACGCCATGCTCTCCGCGTCCGAGCAGGTCCGCACGGAGTATTATCACGAGGGCGACCTCATCCGCGTCTACGTCGTCGAGGTCCGCCGCTCGACAAAAGGCCCGCAGGTCATTGTATCCCGGACGCACCCCGGCCTTGTCAAGCGCCTGTTTGAGCTTGAGGTTCCGGAGATCGCCTCCGGCCTCGTCGAGATCAAGTCCATCGCCCGCGAGGCAGGCTCCCGCACGAAGCTGGCCGTCTACGCCTCGCAGGACGGCATCGATCCGGTCGGCGCCTGCGTCGGCACACGCGGCGCAAGAGTCGGCGCGGTCGTGAACGAGCTGCACGGCGAAAAGATGGACATCATCGTCTGGTCGGAGGACCCGGCGAAGTTCGTCGCCGCGGCGCTTTCCCCGGCGGATGTCAAATCCGTGACGCTCCTGCCCGGCAGCGCGAAGGCCTGCCGCGTGATCGTCCCGGACGATCAGCTGTCGCTCGCCATCGGCAAGGAGGGCCAGAACGCCCGTCTCGCCGCCCGCCTGACCGGCTACAAGATCGACATCAAGCCCGCCTCGCAGGAGCAGGAGCTCGAAGCGATCGACGCGCAGCCGGACGCAGCGCCGGAAGATGCCGAGCCGCAGGCGTAAGCCTGCTTCTGAAAAGGAGGCGCGCATATGCAGAAAAAAATTCCCATGCGCCAATGCGTTGGCTGCCGGGAAATGAAGGCGAAAAAAGAACTGGTCCGCGTGGTCAGAAGCCCGGAGGGGGAAATTTCCCTCGATTTCCGGGGCAAGGCGCCCGGCCGCGGCGCATATGTCTGCCCGCAGGCCGAATGCCTCAGGCGGGCGATCAAGTCCAGGGCGCTCGAGCGGGGGCTTGACTGCCAGATCCCGCAGGAGATCTACGATCAGCTCATTTTGAGAATGGAGGCGGGCGATCATGACTGACCAGCAGCAAAAGGCGCTGCGCCTGCTGGGCCTTGCCCGCCGCGCACGGCTTCTGGAGATCGGCGAGGAGCCGGTCGGCATCGTCTGCCGCAGCGGCAAGGCGAAGCTTCTATTGGTAGCAAAGGACGCCGGCGACCATACCTTCCGCCGGGCACGCTCCTTTGTTTCGGGCAGCAAATGCCCGTATATCTGCGCGCCGTACACCAAAGACGAGCTGGGGAACGGACTGGGCTGCAATGCCTGCGCGCTGTGCGCGTTTACCGATCCCGCGTTTGCAAAATCGTTTCTTGAGGCACTGGGCGATCCGGGACATGATGAGATCCTGACCCAGCTGACCGTGCAGACGCAGCGCGTCCTGAAGCGCCGGCAGGAGGCGCAGGCGCACAGAAAGAATGTCAAAACAGGGAAGAAATAACTGGAGGTGGCTGTATTGAGTATTGAAGTGAAACAGAAGATCAAGGATGTCGCGGACGATTTTGCGATGCCGGCCAAGAAGCTGATCGAGATCGTCGGGAAATTCTACGAAAAGCCGAAAAGCAGCTCCCAGAATTTATCGGAAGACCAGCTGAACGTGATTTTCGACTATATCACGCAGCAGAACCAGATCGATTCGATCGAGCAGGTCTTTGCCGCAGCTGCGCAGAAGAAGGAAGCTCCCGCGCCGGCACAGCAGGCAAAGCCCGCCGCACCCGCACAGACCGCGCAGGCCGGGAACCAGCCGCGTCCGCAGGGCGGTCAGAGCCAGCCGCGCCCGCAGCAGCAGGGGAATGCGCCGCGTCCGCAGCAGAACAGCCAGCGCCCGGCGCAGCCGCAGGGCGGCCAGAACCAGCCGCGCCCGCAGCAGACTGCTGCCCAGCCTGCCGCCAAGCAGCCGCAGCCCGAGCGCAAGCGCGAGCGCCGCGTCATCGACACCAGCGCCGTCACGGTCAATGCCGACCGCTATGACGACCGCGTTGATTCGCTCGTCTCCGACCGCGTGCAGAATTATTCCAGCGGCAAGCAGAAGATCGGCAGCAAGAATAAAAAGCAGCAGCAGGCCAAGCGCTTCGGCACAAAGTCCCGCTCCGAGGAGCAGGAGAAAATGCGCCGCCTCCAGCTTGAAATTGCCAAGAAGGCGCAGCTGGTCGTCAAGATCCCCGACGAGATCACCGTCGGCGAGCTGGCCTCCCGCATGAAAAAGACGGTGGCCGAGGTCATCAAGTGCCTGCTGAAAAACGGCGTCATGGCCACGGTCAACCAGACCATCGACTTTGACACGGCGGAGTTCGTCGCCACCGAGCTTGGCTGCAAGGTCGAGCACGAGGTCATCGTCACCATCGAAGAGCGTCTGTTCGACGACCATCAGGACACCGCAGACGAGCTTGTCACCCGTCCGCCGGTCGTGGTCGTCATGGGCCACGTCGACCACGGCAAGACGAGCCTGCTCGACTATATCCGCCACGCGAAGGTCGCGGCCGGAGAGGCTGGCGGCATCACGCAGCACATCGGCGCGTATACCGTTGAAATCAATGGCCAGCCCATCACCTTCCTCGACACCCCGGGCCACGCGGCCTTTACCGAGATGCGTGCGCGCGGCGCGATGTGCACCGATATCGCCATTCTCGTCGTCGCTGCGGACGACGGCATTATGCCGCAGACCATCGAGGCCATCAACCACGCCAAGGCCGCTCAGATCCCCATCATTGTAGCTGTCAATAAGATGGATAAGCACGGCGCGAATCCCGACCGCATCCTGACCCAGCTGACCGAGCATGGTCTGACCCCGGCAGAATGGGGCGGCGAGACAGAGGTTTGTAAGATCTCTGCCAAGACGGGCGCAGGCATCGACGAACTGCTTGAGACGGTCATTCTGACCGCTGAGATGGAAGAACTCAAGGCCAACCCGAACCGTGCGGGCAAGGGCTGCGTTCTTGAAGCGCGTCTGGATAAGAACCGCGGCCCGATTGCGACGCTGCTCGTGCAGAACGGCACGCTGCGTCAGTCCGACCTCATCATCGCGGGCACGGCTGTGGGCCGCGTGCGCGTCATGACGAACGACAAGGGCGCGCAGGTCAAGGAGGCAGGCCCGTCCGTTCCGGTCGAGATCACCGGTCTTGCTGAGGTCCCGTCTCCCGGCGACGAATTCAGCGTCGTTTCCGACGAGCGCATGGCGCGTCAGCTGGTCGAGCAGCGTAAGCAGAAGATCAAGGACGACGCCAACAAGCTCAACCAGAAGGTCACGCTCGAAAGCCTCTTCTCCAAGCTGCAGGAGGGCGAAATGAAGGAGCTGAACCTCATTGTCAAGGCAGACGTGCAGGGTTCTGCCGAGGCGGTAAAGGCCTCGCTCGAAAAGCTGTCGAACGACGAGGTGCGCGTGCGCGTCATCCACGCGGGCGTCGGCGCGATCAACGAGTCCGATATTCTGCTGGCTTCTACGTCCAACGCCATCGTCATCGGCTTCAACGTCCGCCCGAACGAGCTGGCACAGGCCGCCGCGAAGCGTGACAAGGTCGATATGCGGATGTACCGCGTCATTTATGATGCCATCAACGAGATCACCGACGCCATGAAGGGTATGCTTGCGCCCAAGTTCCGCGAGGCCATCATCGGCCACGCCGAGGTCCGTCAGACCTATAAGGTCTCCGCCATCGGCACCATCGCGGGCTGCTACGTCAAGGACGGCAAGATCACGCGCGACGCGTCTGTCCGCGTTCTGCGCGACAATATCGTCATCCATGAGGGCAAGCTCGGCTCCCTGCAGCGCTTCAAGGACGCGGTCAAGGAGGTCGCGGCCGGTTACGAATGCGGTATGTCGATCGAGAAGTTCAACGACATTAAGGAAGGCGACATTTTTGAATGCTTCGTTATGGAGCAGATCAAGGAGTAAGGACGGTATGGTCAGCGCCGGAAAATCGGCGCTGGCCAACCTGATTGTTTACAAGGAGGTACTATGGCTTCCAACCGAATTGGCCGGATCAACGAGGAGATCCAGCGGGAGCTGGCGGAGCTGATCCGCTCGCTGAAGGACCCGCGGGTGCAGACCATGATCTCCATCACGCGCGTGGACACCACGCCCGATCTGCGCTACAGTAAAATTTATGTGAGTGTGCTGGAAGAGGCCCGGTCGCAGGACGCGCTGCGCGGCCTGAAGTCCGCGGGCGGCTGGCTGCGGCGCGAGCTTGGCAGCCGTCTGCAGCTGCGCTATACGCCGGAGCTTGTCTTCACGCTCGACGATTCGCTCAAATACGGCGCGCATATGTTCGATCTTCTTGAGAAGCTCGAACGGCAGGAGGCTGCGCGGGAGGCGGAGAAGGCCAATGACGAGGGCTGAATTCTGCGCGTTTGCGCGCGCACATGACAACTTTGTCATCCTGACCCACCGCCGCCCGGACGGCGACACCATCGGCAGCGCAGGCGCGCTGTGCCTCGGCCTGCGGCAGCTGGGCAAGACGGCGTTTGTCCTGACGAACGAGCAGTTCACGCCCCGCTTCGATCCGTTTCTGGACGGGCTTGTCTGCGAGGCGCTGCCCGCAGGCGCGACCGTCATTTCGGCGGATATCGCGTCCGAGGGCCTTTTGTCCTTCGATGCGGTGCGTATGGGCCTCACGCCCGTCTGCGCGGTCGACCATCACGGCAGCAATTCCCTTGCCTGCCCGAAGCTCGTCGAGGCGGACAAGGCCGCCTGCGGCGAGATCATCCACGCGATCCTGCTGGAGCTTGGCGTGACCGTTACAAAACGGATCGCGGAGTGCCTGTATGTGGCGATCTCGACGGACACGGGCTGCTTCAAATTTTCCAACACTACGTCCAATACCCACCGCACGGCCGCTGCGCTGATCGAGGCGGGCGCGGACGTGTATCCCATCAACAAGCTCTTTTTCGATACCAAGAGCTTTTCCCGCCTCCGGATGGAGGCAAAGCTGACGGAGACGATGGAGTTTTACGCAGACGGAACGGTCGGCGTGTGCGTCATGCCCAAGCGTCTGCTTGCGGAATTCTCCGCCACGGAGGACGATCTGGACTCGATCTCCGGCTTTGCCCGCAGCATTGAGGGCGTGCGGATCGGCGTCATGATCCGCGAGGTCGAGGACGGCCTCGGCAAGATCAGCCTGCGCACCGAAGCGCCGTATGACGCGGCGCAGATCTGCGGTCTGCTCGGCGGCGGCGGCCATGCCGCTGCGGCGGGAGCCAGCGTCCCCGGCGGCGTCGAGGGCGCGAAAGCAGCCATTTTGCAGGCGCTGCGCGACAGCGGCGTGAAGCTTTGAGGAGAACCTATGGCAAACGGAATCCTTGTGATCGACAAGAGCGCCGGTTGGACGAGTCAGGATGTGGCGGCCAAGCTGCGCGGCGTATTTCATGAACGCCGCGTCGGCCACGGCGGCACGCTCGACCCGATGGCAACCGGCGTTCTGCCCATTTTTATCGGCCGCGCGACAAGGGCGGCGGAATTTCTGGAATCAGCGGAAAAGGAATACATCGCAGGCCTTTGCCTCGGCGTTGTGACCGACACGCAGGACACGAGCGGGACTGTCCTCGAAACGCATCCCGTGACCGTCACGCGGGAGGATGTGCAGGCCGCGCTCCAGCGCTTCCTCGGCCCCATCGAGCAGATCCCGCCCATGTATTCCGCCATTAAAATCGGCGGCCAGAAGCTCTATGAGCTGGCCCGCAGGGGCAAAGAGGTCGAGCGGAAGCCCCGCAGCATCACCATCCACGAGCTGGAGCTGCTGGAAGGGGAGGGGACGGAGTATGTTCTTCGCGTCCGCTGCTCCAAGGGAACGTATGTGCGCACGCTCTGCCACGATCTGGGCAGCGCGCTTGGCTGCGGCGGCTGTATGTCGTCCCTGCGCCGGACACGGGCCGGAAGCTTTACGCTTTCGCAGGCCGTCACGATGCAGCAGGTGCTGGATTTTGCGGCAGAACACGATCCGCAGGAGCTTCTCATGCCCGTCGACGCGGTTTTTTCGGTACATCCGCCGCTCATCGTCACACTGGGACAGGCTGCAAAGCTCAAAAACGGCGCACAGGTCAGGGACTGGCAGTTCCGGTCCGGAACCTATCGCGTCTACGCCGAGGACGGCGAGTTTCTGCTGCTTGGCCGCGTGGAAAACGGGCTGCTTACCACCATCAAGAGCTTTTTCGAGGTGAACACACTTGCAACATGACCGCGTTCTGGCCCTCGGCTTTTTCGACGGCATCCACCTGGGCCATGCCGCGCTTCTGAATGAAACGCGCGAGCGTGCGCGGGAGCTTAGCCTTACCCCGGCGGCCATGAGCTTTGACACGCATCCGGATACGCTCGTGTTTGGAACGGCCGTGCCGCTTCTCAATACCATGGCCGAGCGTGAGCTTCTCATGCGCAGGCTCTGCGGCATTGAAGAGGTCATTTTCGCGCACTTTGACGAGGCGATGATGCATATGCCGTGGGAGGTCTTCATCGAGGACTATCTCGTCCGGCAGCTGCGCGCCCGCCATGTGGTCTGCGGGCACGACTTCCATTTCGGCGACCGGGGACAGGGGAATCCCGACCGGCTGCGCGAAAAATGCCGCGCGCTCGGCGTCGGCTGCGACGTGATCCCGGAAATTCAGCTGAACGGGCAGTGCGTCAGCTCAACGGCCATCCGCGCGCTTCTGCGTTCCGGCGACTGCAAAACTGCCGCGCGTCTGCTCGGCCACGGCCAGCTTGTGACCGGCACCGTGCAGAAGGGCGCGGGCAGGGGAGCCGGGCTTGGCTTCCCAACGGCGAATCTGCTGTTTTCCCCGGACGTGCTCGTCCCCGCCTTCGGCGTCTACCGCGCGGAGGCGGAGCTTGACGGCAGGCGCTATCCCGCCTGCGTCAACATCGGCGTCCATCCGACGCTCGGCGCACTGCCTGCGCCGGTGCTGGAGGCCAATCTGATCGGCTTCTCCGGCAATCTATATGGAAAGGAACTTGCAATCTGGCTGGAGGAGCATCTGCGCGGCGAAATGCGCTTTGAGAGCATCGAGGCGCTCCGCGCCCGCGTGCTGTACGACCGGAAGCTGGTCGCAGACTTTTATCAGATATGAACTTTGAACGCATCGGCGCTTCCCATCCGCTGTTTGAAGCGTCGTTTACCCTTTACGAAGCCAGTTTCCCGCCCAACGAGCGGCGCACGCGGGAAGACCACCTGCGCGCCTTGCAGGACGCGGACTTTTTCCCGCTTGGCGCAGTCGAGGACGGAAAGCTGCTGGCGGATGTGTTTTTGTGGGAGACAGAGGACTTCTGCTATCTTGAGCATTTTGCCGTCCAGCCGTCTCTGCGCGGCCACGGGACTGGCAGCACGATTCTCCGGCAGCTGCTGACGCAGGACAAGCCTTTGATTCTGGAGATCGAACCGCCGGACGATGAGATTACCTGCCGCCGCAAGCATTTTTACGAGCGAAACGGCCTGCGGGCACAGCCGTACCGGCACGTGCAGCTCCCGTTTCAGGGCGGCGGCCCTATCGTCCCGCTTGTCATCATGGCGAACTGGGACCTTACTGCGCAGCAGTGCCGCGCATTTCAACAATATCTGCTGAACCGTGTCGTCCGGTACACGCAGTACCGGAAAACGCTTGACATGGCTGATATAATTGACATATAATACACATCGTATGATTGCCGGAGGGAGGTGTGTTCCATGGCGGAGGGCGTGAAGATCGCCGCGCGGAACCAGAAAGCGTTCCATGAGTATTTTATTGATGAAAAATTCGAGGCCGGCATCGAACTCACCGGGACCGAGGTCAAATCCATCCGCCTCGGCACGCTCAGCCTGAAGGAAGCCTGGTGCCAGATCAAGGACGGGCAGCTTTTCATCCGGCAGATGCACATCGCGCCCTATGAGCAGGGCAATATCTTCAACAAGGATCCGCTTCGCCCGCGCAGGCTGCTCATGCACAAGCGTGAGATCATGCGGCTGTACGGCAAGGTGAAGCAGGACGGATATGCGCTGATCCCGCTGAGCGTTTATTTCCGCGGCAGTCTCGTCAAGGTCGAGGTTGCGCTTGCAAGGGGCAAAAAGCTCTACGACAAGCGTGACGACGCCGCAAAGAAGGACGCCAAGCGCCAGATCGACCGCGCAATGAAAGGACGGTAATCCCATGGAAAATCCCATTATGACCCTCACAATGGCAGACGGCGGCAAGATCGTCTGCGAGCTCTACCCCGACAAAGCGCCGCAGAGCGTCCGCAACATGATCTCCCTTGCCAACAAGGGCTTTTACGACGGCCTGATCTTCCACCGCGTTATTTCCGGCTTCATGATCCAGGGCGGCTGCCCCAAGGGCACCGGCACCGGCGGCCCCGGCTACTGCATCAAGGGCGAGTTCAAGCTCAACGGCGTGAAGAACAATCTCAGCCACAAGCGCGGCGTTCTGTCCATGGCCCGCGCGCAGGCGGCCAACTCCGCGGGCAGCCAGTTCTTCATCATGCATGAGGACGGCGAATTTCTGGACGGCCAGTATGCCGCGTTCGGCAAGGTGCTCGAGGGCATGGATGTCGTCGACAAGATCGCCGCTGTGAAGACCGACGGGAACGACCGCCCGCTCACCGAGCAGAAGATCGCCTCCATCCGCGTCGACACCAGGGGCGAGGAATACCCCGAGCCCGACAAGCTCCGCGACCCCTACGGACGCGGATGACCGCAGCCGTCATTACCGGCGCGTCCGCCGGACTCGGCGCGGAGTTCACGCGTCAGCTTGTGCGGGAATTCCCGGAGATCGAGGAATTCTGGCTCATCGCCCGCCGCGTGGGCAAGCTCGAAGAGCTGGCCCAGCAGTTCCCGGAAAAGAAATTCGTCTGCATGGGCCTGAACCTGCTCGACCCCAAAAGCTTCCGCTATCTCGGCGAAAAGCTGGCCGAGCAGAAGGCCGATGTGCGCGTGCTCGTCAATAACGCGGGCTGCGGCACGACGGGCAATATCGGCTCAAGCGCGTCGCCGGCAGACGTCATGCGCGTGGTCGACCTCAATGTCCGCGCGCTCACCATGGTCACGCAGACTGTCGTGCCGTTTATGACGCGCGGCGCGAAGATCATCAACGTCTCGTCCATCGCGGCCTTCTGCCCCACGCCCCGCATGACGGTCTACAGCGCCTCCAAGGCGTATGTCTCCGCCTTTACCGGCGGCATCGCCGACGAGCTGCGCCCCAAGGGCATTTCCGTCACAGCCGTCTGCCCCGGCCCCATGAAGACCGAGTTCTTCGATGCCGCGGGCGAACATGACCTGTTCGGCAATATTCCATGGTGTGACCCGGTAAAGGTCGTCGCCGGGACGATCCGGGCAGCAAAAAAGGGCCGGACGTTCTACACGCCGACGGCATTTAATAAATTCTATCGCTTCGTGGCAAAACTCCTGCCCATGAAGTGGATGATAAAAGCAACGAGAGTCTAATTTAGAGTTTTCCAGCGATCCGCAGCGGTTTTCCGCTGCCATATGGGGCTGCACTGGTTTCGACGGGGGCAGTGAGGCTGGATAAGCGGGCGGAGGCGCCTGGCCTCCACAAAACGGGCAATTTTTCTAAATTAACTGACAACACTTACGTTGCTCAGGCTGCCTAATTAGGCAGCCCGTCCTCCCCGGAAGGGCCACGAGCCGGGCTTGGGCGTGATCTAGTGGCGTCCGTGAACGCAGTAAGCTTTGCCTGCGTCATGCATCATGAAGCTACCAAGGCGCGTAGAGTGTCTGCTCCCGCCGCGCCGAGGGAATGTAAATAACAGACTGCGCCCGGAGAAAGTCCAGTCAAGTTGCTTTCGGACAGGGGTTCGATTCCCCTCAGCTCCACCAAAACAATATAATCCGAACCTTTTGCCGATTGGTCATGGGTTCGGATTTGCTGTTTTTAGGCAGCAGATGCAGAGTGGAACTGCAACAGGAGTACCGCTCATGAAGTATTTATTTATCGCGCAAACAGCCGAACTTTGGGGCATATCCACACGCCGTATTCGGATTTTTTGCGGCGAGGGGCGCGTCCCCGGCGCTATCCGCATTTGCACGGTATGGGGGATTCCAGAAGACGCAGAGAAGCCGGCAGACGCGAGAATCAAGAACAGCGAGTATATCAAAAAAGCTGCCGAAAATGATGCATTTTACGGGAATATAAGGAGCGCAACATGGATAAAGGACTTGAAAACCTGAGCTTATTGAAAGATATTCAGGACATTGATGATATGCTGAATCAATACTGCCACAATGGCTTGATAAATCGAGAAAAAGCCATTTCCAAAATCAAAGAATTGCGGATAACAAATAGAGATATTGGGAAAGCCGTTGCGGCAACACTTCCGTTTAATTTCGTTCCATTCAGCGAAGCAAGTAACGCTCAACTTGCTGGCGAATTAAACGCATATAAGGCACTTCTGGAAGAGAACTATTTGCGCAACATGCAGGAGGGGTTCCATGCCAACACTTGAATGGATTGGAAAGAGCAAGGTGATCAATCACCATCAGGACGTGCCGTTTCGGGTGTTGGAGCGCAAGTACAGCTTTGATGAAAACGGACAGCACAACGAGGATAACGGCAGCGAAAACATGATCATTCGGGGCGATAATCTGGAAGCCCTGAAAGCGCTGCTGCCCCGGTATGAGGGGCGCGTCAAGTGCATCTACATTGAAATAAAGACGCAAAATTTGATACAAAGCACAACGGCCTGACCAAAGGGGTGTCGGTCTGATTAGGGGTGTCGGTTTTCTGAAATCGACGCTATTTTAATCTTCGGAAGGATTTTGTGATGCCTACAATTTCAAAGAAAGAATACGAAGAGTACAAGAAGTTGTGTTATGATAGAGACCACGGAAGGTTTCTGACATCCGACGGGTTACGCCTCATCTGTGAATCTTATAATAAAAATCCTGAAGCCATTGGGAAGCATATGCTGGAGGCATTGGCTCGGATTGAGAGTAAGGAGCATTAAGAATGGTATCATCAGCAAAAGACCAAGCAGATGTTATCGAACAGTTTCTGTTTGAAATAATAGAAACTGAGGAGTACAAAGCTGTTGAATATTTAGCTTTCTCTATTTATAAACCGATGCTGGATTATTTTACGTCCTTAAGAACCCAAGAGAATACGTTTCCAACTCCGCCATTTCTAATTCCGTTGGTTAATCGAGTCGGTGAGCTATTTTGTGAAAAAGGTATTACTGGGGATAATATTCTGAATTACATGGAAAATAACGATAGCCACGGATGGATAATGTACTATGATACGGCTTTTATTCGTAGGCCCGGAGTAACCGGAACCATTCAGGTTGAAGCTGAGTTTCTTTTTCTTATTATCTCAGGGTTCATTCTAGACACATTCGGAAAAAAATATATAGACATAAACGATATGCTGCTGG
>OLSN01000565.1_pt1 | contig 39133 bp, 28 predicted proteins | sample 1672411 | NCBI WGS metagenome assembly OLSN01 (sample SAMEA3136683, study PRJEB25190) | human gut metagenome | biome: human gut; feature: human-associated habitat; material: faeces | place: Austria | collected 2013 | reverse complement strand
TTGTCCGGAATGCGGTGTATCAAAAAGTGAAATGATTTCAGCAGTAACAAGAGGATAGATAGGAGGGTGAAGCATGAACGGTGTAAGAAAAGTAACGGAAGATTTATATTGGGTTGGCGTGAATGATAAGCGAATCGAATTATTTGAAAATATTCATCCAATTCCGGAGGGTGTTTCCTACAATGCATATCTGTTGTTAGATGAAAAAACGGTTCTTTTTGATACTGTGGATTGGTCAGGCTGCCGTGTATTCCTTGAGAACATTGCTGCTGTTCTGGATGGCAGAAAACTGGATTATCTTGTTGTCAATCATATGGAACCGGATCATGCAGCTTCTCTTGAGGAAGTCCTGATTCGTTATCCGGAATGTAAAGTTATCAGTAACGAAAAAGCATTTATGTTTATGCGTCAGTTTGGTTTTGATGTGGACGGCCGAGAAGATACCGTCAAAGAGGGCGATACAAGATGCTTCGGTAAGCATACAGTGACATTCCTGATGGCGCAGATGGTGCATTGGCCGGAAGCGATGGTGACCTACGATACAACCGACAAGGTGCTCTACTCCGCGGATGCGTTCGGCACGTTCGGTGCCCTGAACGGCGGTATCCTGGACAGCCAGCTTTCGCTGGACCATTTCTGGGACGAGATGCGCCGCTACTACGCCTGCATCGTGGGCAAATACGGCGCCCCCGTACAGAAAGCCCTCCAAAAACTGAGCGGCCTTCCCATCGAAACGATCTGCTCGACGCACGGCCCCGTATGGCAGCAGGAAATCGGGCGCGTAATAGGTATCTACGATCAGTTGAGTCGCTACGAAGGCGAACCGGGTGTGGTGATCGCCTATGGTTCGATGTATGGCAATACGGCCCAGATGGCCGAGAAAATCGCTCGGGAGCTGACCGTACAGGGTGTAAAAAACATCATCGTTTACAACCTTTCGTATGCCGACATTTCGAATGTCATCCGCGACATTTTCAAATACGACACGCTGATCGTGGGTTCTCCGACCTACAACGGCGAACTCTTCCCCGAAGTCGGGTCCCTGCTGCAAAAAATCAGCGAACGTTGCATTCCCTGCCGGAAATTCGCCTATTTCGGCTCCTATACCTGGGCTGGAGCAGCGGTACGCCTGCTGGGAGAATTCGCCCAGAAAATGAAATGGGAGGCCATCTGCCAGCCGACAGAAATGAAACAGGGATACGACGATCAGGGGGCACAATGCTGCACGGCACTTGCCAAAGCCATTGCCGAAAAAATCCGGTAGAAAATCCCGATTCGTCCGCAATAAACAGGGACGGTGCCGTCATTGGCACCGTCCCTGTTTAGTTTCTATCTCTTTCTGAGTCTTGCGACCGCGGCACAAGCCCCTATTTCATCACCTTTACTACCGCCTTTTTGATCCGTCCCCGACCGATCATCGGAGCATGGGCGTCCTCGGGACCGAAAACGACGAACTGTCCGGGCCTGATCCCGACGAAAAGCTGCGGCCGGTCTGCAAAAAACCGAATGTCTTCTTCCGCATCGAAAGGCCCCCGGGGGACACGGCACTCCCGACGCTCCCGCCAACCCATCGTTTCGACTTCGCCGGCAATCAATACCTGTACGTCGATATATTTATCGTGCACCTCCAGCGAAGCCTCCTCTTCCCGTTTGAGCTCCCCTTCTGTCACTTTCATAAAAATTTCAGCTCCTTCGATCTCGTACCGCCCCGGCTCAAGAGTATTCAAATCGGCCGCAGCGAGGTATTCCAACGCCCGCTTCAACCGGGAATCGGCCCCGCAATAAAAAGCCCAGTTTCTCAATGAATCCAAAATCATAACAACAACTATCTTTTGACCGGCCTCAACCGGACCACGACCGGATAGTGATCCGACAAATCCACATCGTACAAAACCTGGTAATCGAGACACTCCAAATCTTCGGAATAGAGGACGTAATCGATCCGCAAAACATCCATGAATCCGCGAAAGGTATAGGAATACCCCTTACCGCTCGCCCGGAAAGCATCGTCGAGGTCTTGTGCCATCACCCGATAGGTATAGGACATAGGCGTATCGTTAAAGTCACCGCAAACGATCTTACAGCCCGGAGTCGCAGCGATCGCCCGAGCGATCGTGTCCGCCTGTGCCGCCCGCAACATGCTGTTGTCGCGGAACCTGCGGAAGATATTCTTGATTTTCGCTCCGCCAGCGGTATCCGTAAGAAACTGATGCTCCGAAAGATACTTATCGTCATGCACGGTAATTGCGGTCGAATGCAAGTGGTTGTTAAAGATCCGAATCGTATCGTCCCCCACCAGCAGATCCACCCATACCGACTGCCCGTCCTGCTTCATAGGACCCAATATCGAATGAGATTTTCCGAGGATCCGGTATTTGGTATAAAGCGCCAGCGGAAATACAGGATCCCGTCTGTTCCCCTCCATAACCACCGTACGATCGTAATCGGATAACAGCGAATCCAACTCTTCGGCCTTGCTCGAGGTACGGTTGAACTCCTGTAAGCAGACAATATCGGGATTCACACGGCGGATCACCTCCGTCACCCCGTCGAAACTCCACTGTCCCCGGTCGTTATAAAAACTGCGAACATTGAAAGTCAGCAGGGTGATCGCCCCCCGGCCGAAGCTCGTCTCTTCACCGTAATGACGGCGCAACTCCGGCTTCAGGAAGAGCGGCACCTTGAAAAGGCCCGCCAGCAACAGTACGACAAGCGGAAGGGCAATGCGCCACCGCCACCGAATGATCCAGTACAACGTCACCAGCAGGGTGATTACATAAACCGCCGGAGCGACCAACCCCAGCACCGGAAAAATCCAGGTTCGCCCCGGGTGCACGAACGGTGCCAGCAGCGTTACGATCATGGCCGCACCCGTCGCGACCGAAAGGATCAGCATCACCCCGTTGAACACGCTGCCCGGCAAACTTTTCCGACGTTTCCGGGAAGCACCGTGTCTGTAATCGTCGTAATACTCCCTGCTCATCGATCAATAGCGGATCACCCCTTTGTGTTTCCAATAATAGAGCAGCAGGAATCCCCACAACATACCGCCGACATGGGCGAAGTGGGCGACACCGTCCATCCGGCCCGAAATGCCGAAGAAAAGTTCGATCACGCCATACACGACCACGAACCACTTGGCTTTCATCGGAATCGGCGGAATGAGCAGCATGATGACCGCATTGGGGTGCATTACGCCGAAAGCAAGCAGCAGACCGAACACGGCACCCGAAGCTCCGACCGTCGGCACCATCAGGGCCATCATACCGACATTGCCATAGCGGTATTCCAGCCAGCCGACCAACAGTTGCAACACCCCGGCACCGACGCCGCACACCATGTAGTAGGTCAGAAAGCGCTTCGACCCCAACTCGTATTCGAGCGTACGACCGAACATCCACAAGGCGAACATATTGAAAAACAAGTGGGAAAATCCACCGTGCAGAAACATATAAGTCACCAACTGGTAGGAATGGAACAACGGACTCTCGACGTTGAAAAGCGCCAGCGCCCCGACGATTCTGTTCCCGACAGGCAGCAGCTCGGTCGCAAGAAGCATCAACGCATTGATGATAATCAGGTTCAGCACTACGGGAGGCGTCGAAGAAAAATAGCGGCTATTATTCATAGACAAAGTAAGATTTAGATGCAAATGTAACGATTATATCCCTTCCGGCAACCTCTCAACCAAGTTTATTGCGGATTTCTTCCAGTGTGATTTTGGCCATGACCGCCTTGCCCGAAGGCGTGAAGCTGACATTCCCGCCTTCGCAGAGCTGCCCCAGCAGAGATTCGGCCTCCTCCGTCGAAATCGTACGGGACATGCTGCGGGCTCCGCTGCAAGCCATGACAGCGGCGATCTTCTCGCGCCGCAATGCCTGAACGTCCACAGGCACGGCGAACTCCTGCAGCAATTCGTAAATCAACCGGTCGATCGTATCGTGCGGAATGTCGGCCGGAACGCCCTTTACCTCGACGGCTCCGCCGCCGCAAAACTCCAGGTCGAAACCCAACGCCGCGAAATCGACCGCATTCTCCTCGAGCAACGCATATTCGTTTTCCGAAAACGCGAGACGCTCCGGGAAAAGGAGCTGCTGGCTGACCGACGATCCGTTGGTCAGGAGCAGCAGGTAATTGTCGTACAACACCCGTTCCCGCGCCCGGCGCAGGTCCACGACCACCCACTTGCCGCCGTACAGCGCCGAGGCATACCCGTTGCCGAGCACCGTCACACCGCTGAAACAAGCCGCAGGATCGTCCATCAGCCGTTGTTGCACCGGTTCCCCGGCAGAAGGAATGAACTCCATTTCGGTCGGAGCGAACCCGGCAGAAGGGATCATCTCGTCGTATCGATCCTCCGCCCCCACACCCTTTCCGGCAGGCATCTCCCCGTCGTAAGGAGCGTCGAAGCCCGAAAAATCCACGTCGGGCATCCGTTCCGACACATCGGAAGCGTAATCCGCACGAAAAGGGTTGTAACTCTCGTTCGACATCGCCTTGGGTTCACGGTAAACGGCCCCTTTGGTCAGCACCGGAATCTCGACGCTGTCCGTCTGATCGAAATCCATGAGCGGCACCGCTCCCGTCTTGGCGAGAGTTTCCCGCACGGCAGCGTTGATGATCTGCCACACGGCCTCTTCGTCAGCGAACTTGACTTCGGTCTTCTGGGGATGGACATTGACGTCGATCCGCGAAGGGTCGATCGTCAGGTAGAGAAAATAGGAGGGCGAACAGGCATCGGGAATCAGCTTCTCGTAAGCCTTCAGGATCGCCTTGAAAAAATAGGGGGAGCGGAAATAACGCCCGTTCACGAAAAGATACTGTTCCGAACTATTGCTCTTCTTGGCGGCAGCGGGACGGCCCACGAAGCCCGTCACCCGCACGATCGACGTGTCGGCATCGACTTCCAGCAGGTTCTGTTTGATATGACGCCCCACCACATCGACGATCCGCGAAGCCAGCGAAGCAGCGGGCAACCGATAGAGCGGCTGATCGTTCATCAGCAATTCGAACCCCACCTGCGGATTGCAGAGCGCGACCCGCTGAAACTCGGACTTGATCTGCCCCGTGGAAGTCGTACTCTTTTCGAGGAACTTACGGCGGGCAGGCACGTTGTAGAACAGATTGCGCACATAAAACTGCGACCCCACAGGACAAGCCGCGAGGGTCTGCGAAACGAACTCACCGCCATTGACCGTCGTGAGCGTACCCACTTCATCCTCCGCCTGGCGCGTACGCAGCTCCACCTGCGACACGGCGGCGATCGACGCGAGCGCCTCGCCCCGGAAGCCGAACGTCTTGAGCGCATAAATATCGTCCAGCGAAGAGATCTTGCTGGTAGCATGCCGGTCGAAAGCCATGCGGGCGTCGATGGGCGACATGCCGCAACCGTCGTCCACGATCTGAATCAGCTCCTTGCCGCCGTCTCGGAAATTGACCTTCACGCTGCGGGCTCCGGCATCGATCGCGTTCTCCATCATCTCCTTCACCACCGACGACGGACGGTTCACCACCTCACCGGCGGCAATCTGGTTCGCAACGACCTCGGGCAGTAATTTGATACGATCAGCCATTACTCCTCATAATCGTTAGGGACGACCGTAATCGGAGTGTAGGGATTGAACTCCTCGGTCTGCGGGGTTTTGGGTTTCTGCATGTCGGAAATGAACGCGACCACACGCGGATAGCCGAACACCAAGAACAAAAGCACCAGCACGACCAGTACGACCATCATCCACATACGGCCGGAGCCTCGCGACATCTCTTCGCGGCGGCGGGCTGCCCGGGCCTGGCTTTGCGTACGGATATACTGTCCCGGCTTATACTCTTTGCCCGCATCCTCGGCCCGTTCGCCGCGCAGCTCGGCACGACGCCGGTCGCGCTCCTCTTTCTCGGGATCGTAGTAGCGCGGCAGGTAGTTGAATTTATTGGCGTGTTTCTTAAACGGCGTAAAACCGGACATAAAATTCTGTTTTTTAAGGTGAAGACAGCAGCGGCCCGGGCGAGGCTCCGAACAGACGAATTGCATCGGCCCGCTTCATCGTCATCCGCAAAAAATACGGGGCCCGCAACACGTCGTGTTACGCCCGATCGGAATGCAGCCGTCCAAACCGGTTATTTCTTCGGTAAAGATACGAAAAACTCCCGGAATAACCAGCCATGTCACTCCGGGAGCTCTCACTTTTCGACCGGAAATTACCGGAAGAAACTCTTCATCCTGTCGAAAATGTTGTGTCCTTTGGACGCCTCGGCCCGCTGGAAGGAAGGCTGTGCGGCCAGTTGCTCCACCAACCGCTTCTCCTCGGCATTGAGCTTGGCGGGGACCGTAACATCCACCACGACCAGTATATCGCCGCGTCCGTAACCGTTCACGTCGGGCAAGCCCTTGCCGGCCAGCCGCAGCACCTTGCCCGCAGGCGTACCCGGTGCGATCTTGATCCGCGCCCGGCCATCGACCGTCGGAACCTCGACCGAACCGCCGAGCAAAGCCGTCGGAACCGTAATATTCAGATTATGGATCAGGTCGTTTCCGTCGCGCAGCAATTCCGGATTCCGCTCCTCCTCGATCACCACCTGCAAATCACCGTTCACACCGCCGTGACGAGCCGCATTTCCCTTGCCCGACACCGTCAATACCATTCCATCGCCCACACCGGCCGGAATCCGAATCTCCACCACCTCGGAGCCTTTGATCGTCCCTTCGCCCTTGCACTCGTCGCAGGGATTGGTAATCACCTTGCCCGTACCGCCGCACGTGGGACACACGCTCTGGGTCTGCATCCGACCGAAAAAGGTATTTTCGACACGATTCACATACCCCGCTCCGTTGCAGGTCGAACAAGTCGAATAGGAGTTGGCGTCCTTGGCTCCCGTACCTCCGCATTTAGGACAGGCGATCTGCTTGTTGATCTTGAGCTTCTTGACCGTTCCGGCAGCGATCTCCGCCAGGGAGAGCTTCACCCGCACACGGATATCCGTACCACGGCTTACGCGACGGCCGCCGCTCGAAGAGGTCCGATAACTTCCGCCGCTGAAATGACCCCCGAAAATATCGCCGAACTGCGAGAAGATGTCCTCCATCGAGAACCCGCCGCCGAATCCGCCGAACCCGCCGCCGGCTCCGGCCGCACCGCTCATTCCGGCATGGCCGAACTGATCGTATCTGGCTCGCTTTTCGGGATTGGAGAGCACATCGTACGCCTCGGCCGCCTCCTTGAACTTCTCCTCGGCCTCCTTATCCCCCGGATTCTTGTCCGGGTGATACTTGATAGCCGCCTTTCGGTAAGCTTTCTTTATCTCATCCGCGTTGGCGTTCTTCGCCACGCCAAGCACTTCGTAGTAATCTCTCTTTTCTGCCATAGTATTCGAATGCCGGACTTCGATTCCGGCTCAATATTCTTTTTCAATAGTCGTATTTTCACACTCTACGCTCGGCACAATAGTGCGCGACGGAGCAACTCCGCGCCCGTTAAACGAAAACGCCCGTTACTCTCCGACGACCACTTTCGCAAAACGCAACACCTTGTCGCCCATCTTGTAACCGGGCTGTACCACATCGACGATCTTGCCCTTCTTCTCCTTCCCGGCATCGAAACGGGCAACCGCCTCGTGGTGATCGGTATCCAACTCCAGTCCGAGCGCCTCGATCTCCTTCACATTCTGTTTCTTGAGCGTTTCCCTGAACTTCTGTGCGATCAATTTCACACCCTCACGAAGCGCCTCCAGGTCATTGCTCTTCTCGATCGCTTCCAGCGCCCGCTGCAAATCGTCCATCAGAGGCAGAAAATTCTTCACGCACTCGGCGCTTCCGCTCTGCACCAGCTCCATCTTCTCCCGCAGCGTGCGCTTGCGGAAATTGTCGAACTCGGCCTGCAAACGCAGGTACTTGTCCTGCCACTCCGCAATCTCCGCCTCCCAGTCGCGCGAAGGCAACTCCTCCGAAGCCGCTTTCGGTGTATTCCTATCCCCTGCCATTGTGTCAGCATCGGCAGAGCTTTCATCTGTCACATTGGCACACGGCTCCCCGTCGCAGGAGGGATACCCATCGCCCGCCGCGAAGCCTTCGTCGCCGCCAACCGCTTCATTATAAACCTTTTCCTTGTCCATATCTGATGTATTATTTGATTTTCCACTCCTCTATTGTCCAAAATATATACCAACCGGCAGAAGCATCAGCCCAAAATGAAAATTGCAGGCCGTTTATCCATTTCCGGCAGCAGGGCCGAGCGCCACTCACGAACCGTCAGCGTGCGGATATACTCCTGCGGCGAGGTAATATCGACGGCCAGCGTAAGCCGCGTATCGGGGGCGCATACCTCGAGCAACTGCCCGAGCAGCTTCGCATTCCGGTAAGGAGCCTCGATAAAAACCTGCGACTGCCTCTCGCCGGTCGCACGCCGTTCCAGCGTCCGGATCGCCCGGGCCCGTTCGGGCGGTTTGACCGGCAGATAGCCGTTGAAGGCGAACGACTGTCCGTTCAACCCCGACGCCATCACTGCCAGGATGATCGACGAAGGACCGATCAAAGGCACCACGCGGATTCCGAGCCGGTGACACCGGGCCACCGCCAGGGCCCCGGGATCGGCCACTCCCGGCACACCCGCCTCGGAGATCACTCCGGCAGAACGCCCCGCAAGAATCGGACGCACCATCTCGTCCACAGCCCGGGCATCGGTCGTATGCTCGTTCAGCTCCCGGAACTCCAGGCTGTCGATCGGACGGCCGAAGCCCGCCTTCGACAGAAAACGCCGCGCCGAGCGGACATTCTCCACGATGAAATAATCCAGCGAGTCGATCACGGCCCGGTTCGCCGCCGGCAGCACGTCCCACACGGGCGTATCCTCGGCGATCGGACACGGAATCAGGTAAAGCGTACCCGGCTGTCCCGGTTTTCGTTCCTGCGACATATCTTCATTCCATTTATCGAAAACCCCGCCTCTGCCACCGCCCCGGCATCCGGCTCCGTCGGGATTCTCTTTTTTACTCTTTGCTGTAAATCCGTTTCACACGGCCCGACACGGAGGTCATCACCTCGTAAGGGATCGTATCGAGTACGCGGGCCATATCTTCGGGCGTATTGCCCGGCACCGCGGAGAAGATCACCACCTCGTCCCCCTCCTCCACGCCGGGAATGTCGGTCACGTCGATCATACAACTGTCCATGCAGACGCGGCCCACGATCGGCGCGGGCCGCCCCGCGACCAGCATCGACCACCGGCCGCACCCCAGATGACGGTCCAGTCCGTCGGCATACCCCATCGGCACGGTGGCCGTCACGCTGTCACGCGTCAGCTTCCCCGCCCGGCCGTAACCGACGGCTTCGCCCGCCGACAGGTGCTTGAGCTGCACGATACGGCTTTTGAGCGTCGAAACGGGTTTCAGCTCGTCGTTATGCTCGAAGCCGAAACCGTAAAGTCCCAACCCCAGACGGCACATGTCGAACTGCGCCTCGGGGAAACGCTCGATCGCCGCCGAATTGGCCGTATGGCGAAGCACCGGATAGGGAAGCGCCGCAGCCAGACGGCCGCTCATACGGTCGAAACGGGCGATCTGCTCCCGCGTATAACGATCCTCCTGGGGCATATCGGAACAGTTCAGGTGCGAAAAGATCGTAGCGACCTTCACCGACGGAGTTTCGCCCAGCGTTTCGGTCAGCATATCCAACTCCCCTTCCATAAAACCCAACCGGTGCATGCCCGTATCGAGCTTGATATGGATCGGGTAACTCTCCTCTCCGACCCGTTCGACGGCTTTCGAAAAAAACGCCAGCGAACGGAAATTGTATATTTCGGGCTCCAGCCGGTGAGCGACCATCAGATCGAAACTGCCCTCGTCGGCATTCAGAACGACGATCGGCATTCTAATTCCCCGCTCGCGGAGCAGCACCCCTTCGTCGGCGAAAGCTACGGCCAGGTAATTGACCCCCTGATGCTGGAGCATCTGGGCCACCTCGAAATCCCCGGCGCCGTAGCTGGCCGCCTTGACCATCGCCACGAGCCGCACCCCGGGACGGAGCCGCGCACGGAAATAATTCAGGTTGTGGATCATGGCATCGAGATCGACCTCCAATACCGTCGTATGGCTCTTGCGTTCGAGCGCATGACTCACCCGCTCGAAGTGGCTGTCACGGCTGCCCTTGATGAGCACCACGCGCCCGGCCACATCGTCGCGGCGCAGGTTGCGCAGCAGCTCGTCGGTCGTGCGGTAAAAGGCGCTGTCGCAGGCGAAATTCGCCCCGGCATTTCGAATACGGTCTCCCACGCCGATCAGACGGCTCACTCCGGCGGCGGCCACCAGACGGGCCACTTCGCCGTAAAGCACTCCGTCCTCGACGCCGCTCTGCTCGATATCCGAAAGAATAAGTGTCATGGGACGGCCGGCGGCCATATTATGCAGGTAGTCGAGCGCAATGGAGAGGGAGTTGATGTCCGAATTGTAAGCGTCGTCGATCAGCAGCGAACCGTTGATTCCCTCCTTCAACTCGAGGCGCATCGCCACGGGCCGAATCCGGCCGAAATCGGGGTCGGGAAAGCCCATCACCCGACAGAACGCCCCGACCAACTGGGCATCGACACGCCCGGCCCCGCTCTCCAGAACCCCTGCGGGCAACTGCTCCGGCAGCGGATATTCCGCAGCGTCCTGCAACTGCCGGCCGCCGTATAACGTGCGGATCATCCGTTCGAGCAGGGAGGAGCCACCATGATAAATAATGGTTCGCGCTCCCTTCGCCAACACCAACTTTTCGGCACTCTTCTCCTCGAGCGAGGTGAAATTTTCCTGGTGCGCCTCGCCGATCGAAGTGAAAATCACCGTATCGGGGCGGATCATCCGCTCCAGACGCACCATCTCCCCGGGACAGGAGATCCCCGCTTCGATCAACGCCAACTCCTCGTCCCCTTCGATCATCAGCAGCGAGAGCGCCACGCCCAACTGCGAATTATAACTTTTCGGCGACCGGAAATATTTGACGCCGGCAGGAATCTGCTGGGCGATCCATTCCTTGACCACGGTCTTCCCGTTCGAACCCGTGATACCGACCACGCGCCCCTTGAACCGAGTCCGGTGATGGGCCGCAAGCTGTTGGAGGGCAGCGATGGCGCTCGGAACCACCACGCAGCCGCAACCGGCCGGAAGTTGCGTCTTCCGCTCCGCAAGAAATGCCTTCACATCCCGGCGAACCATCTCGCCAATAAAGGCGTGGGAGTCGTGATTGGTACCTTTCATGGCCACGAACAGCGGCTCCTCGCCGAACGAACAGTTGCGGCTGTCGGTAAGCACCCGTGCCACCGGCAAATCCTCCCCGATGAGTTCGCCCCCGCAAATGCGGGCGATTTCCGATAACATGTATTTCATGTCGTATCTTTCCTTTACATAACTGCCGTCAATCCATACGCAGAGTCACCACCGTAATCCCCGCTCCGCCCCGGTCGGCGTGTTCGTCCGCAGCCCGTTCGACCTCCGGCACCGTGCGCAGATAACGGCGGATCTCCTCCTTGAGCGCCCCCGTCCCCTTGCCGTGCAGGATCGTGACCGTACCGACGCCAACCATGATCGCGTCGTCGATAAAATCCCGCACCTCCTCCAATGCTTCGGCGGCACGCAGGCCCCGCACATCGATATGATCCTTGAAATTGAGCTTGCGGGCCGACACATCGACCGATACCACCGTGCGCGGCTGCACGGGCCTGGTCGCCTGCTTGAATTCGGCGCCCGAGATCACGACGAGCGAACTTCTATCCACCGTCGTAAGAATCTGTCCGAATGCCACCTGCGCCTTCCGGCCCTTGATCGAAAGCACCACGCCGGGAATGTCCTGCCCGGCGATCTTCACCTTCGAGCCGACCTCCGCCTCGCGGGGTTTCTCCGGCACGGCAGGCTGTGCGACCTCCGGAGTCTCGCCGGCCTGCTGTCTGCGCTCGGCACGACGCTGGCGGCGGCGTTCGAGTTTCTCCATTTCGCGGGCCACCCGTTCGTCGTGCGCCGCATCCGCTGCATCCGTCCTCTCCACCCTGTCCCGAAAATCGTTCAACTCCTTACGGGCCAACTGGGTAAGCTCCTTCTCGGCCTGCGCTTCGCGGATCGTCCGAATCGTATTCTCAATCTGACGGTTGGCGTCGGCGATCATCCGCTGCGCCTCCTCCTTGGCCTTTTTCAAGATTTCCGAGCGCTCCTGCCGGATGCGCGAAAGCTGGTCGGCATAGGTCTGTTCCAGCTCCTCGACCTTGCGGTCGGCGATCCGGATGCGGTCGCGCTTCTGCTCCCAGTAATGTTTGTCACGGGCGATTTCACGCAACTGTTTCTCGAGGTTGATATGATCGCTGCCGGCCTTTTCGCCCGCATCGCGGATAATATCCTCCGGCAACCCGATCTTGCGGGCGATCTCCACCGCGAACGAACTGCCCGGCTTGCCGATCTCGAGCCGAAACAGCGGCCGGATATTCTGCACGTCGAACATCATCGCTCCGTTGGCGATTCCCTCGGTGTTCGACGCATAATACTTAATGTTGGCATAGTGGGTCGTAATCACCCCGTAACAGCCTTTACTGCGGAGCCGTTCGAGGATCGACTCCGCGATCGCCCCGCCGATGATAGGCTCCGTACCCGAACCGAACTCGTCGATAAGCACCAGCGTCCGGTTCGAAGCTCCGGCGAGCATGTTCTTCATATTGAGCAGGTGCGACGAATAGGTCGAAAGATCGTCGTCGATCGACTGCTCGTCCCCGATGTCGATCATTAGGTTGCGGAACAGGGGCAGCTCCGAATTCTCCGATGCCGGAACCAGGAATCCGCACTGGAACATATATTGGATGATGCCCGTAGTTTTCAGACACACCGACTTGCCGCCGGCATTCGGCCCCGAAATCACCAGGATATGACGCCGTTTGTCGAGTTGCAGATCGAGCGGCACCACCTGCTTGCCCTGCGCCCGGAGCGTCTGCTGCAACAAGGGATGCCGCGCATTGCGCAGCACCAGCCGGTCGTCCGTCGAAACGATCGGCTTCACCGCTCCGTTGGCAACGGCCCAGCGGGCTTTGGCACGGATCATATCCAGATCCGAAAGATAGTCGCCAATCAGCGCGATCCGATCCGCTTCGGGGCGAATCGAGTCGGTGAAGGCCGAGAGGATCCGCACGATCTCGCGCCGCTCGGCGTACTCCAGCTCCTTGAGTTCGTTATTGATTTCGACGACCTCGACCGGCTCGACGTAGAAGGTCTTGCCCGTGGCCGATTCGTCGTGGATGAAACCCTGCAACTTGCGTTTATTGGCCGCTGCGACCGGAATCACCGCCCGGCCGTCGCGGATCGAGAGCATCGCGTCGGCCTCCACGATACCGGCTTTCTTGGCATTCGACAACACCTGCTGCAGGCGTTTGGCGGCCTGCCCCTCCCGCTCGCGGATCATCCGCCGGATCTGCTGCAACTCCGGCGAAGCGTCGTCCCGGATCTTGCCGTACTGATCGACGATACCGTCGATCGCCCGAACGATCTCCGGGAAAGCCTCGATCCCCCGGCTGCGGAGCCGCAGTTCGGGATATAGCTCCTCACCGCGCCCCAGGATAAAACCGGCGATCGCCCCCGCCGAAGCCAGCGCCCGGCGCAGCAACACGACCTCCTCGACTTCGAGGAAACTGCCTTCGATCTTCAGTTTGGAAAGGATATAATCGACATCGACGAACTCGTCGTCCGGAAAGTCCCGTTCCATCTCCAGCAGACGGCGCATCTCGTCCGCCAGCGCCAGCCGCCGCTCGACATCGGCCTGCGAAGTGCTGAATTGTTCGGCGCACAACCTTTCCCGGCCGCCGCGAATCGTACACAGCGCCGCGACCTGCTCACGCAGCCGGTCGAAACCGACTTTCTGTTCAAAGTTCGCCGGATAGATCATCGCACAGAGAAAACATTCGAAACTATCGGGCCGCTTTCAGGGCCTTGAGCGAATCGCGCCGGGCATGTTTCGCCTCTTTTTTCTGCTGCTTGCGGTCGGCCTTTTCGGGATCGCGGCCGAACAGCGAGAAATGGACGTAACGAGCAGGATGGGCCTGCAAGTTGGCCAGCAGCGACGCCAAGTTCGCAGTCGCCTCGTTGAGCGATTCGTACAGACGGGGATCGCTGACGAGCTGCCCGACAGTCCCCTCCCCGGCATTGACACGGGCCAAGATCGCATTGAGGTTCATCAGAGTCGAATCGAGCGCCCCGGCCAGATTCTCACGCTGTATTTGGTCGGTAAAATTGCTTAAATTCAGGATAATACTGTCCATACGCGGAGAGTTCTCGCCGAGCATCTCCGAAAAACGGGTCAAATTCGCTACGGCGCTCTCCAGATTCGCACGCTGCGACAGCAACATACCGTTTACGCTGCCCGTAATCGAATTCAGGTGCGACATCGTACCTTCGATATTCGCGGCGTTCTGCTCCATAATCAGATTCAGGTTATCCATCGTGCGGCTCAAATCCCCCACGACCTGCGACATCTTCTGCTTGAAAAATTCGAGTTCCGAACCCGCCATATCCATCAGGCCCTTGCTGCGGCTCGAACAGAGGGTGTCCCCGGATTGCAGGTAGGTCCCGGCATCGCCCAGAGCGATTTCGATCGCTTTGGCGCCCATGATGCTGTTGCTGTAGATCCGGGCTTCGGAATTGGACGGAATCCGGTATTTCCGCTGGATCGTCAGTTGAAGTACGACCTCGTTACCGATCGAAGGATCGAACGAAATATCCGTCACGGCTCCCACCTTCACGCCCCGGATCAGAATCGGCGAAGCGTTCTGCACGCCATCGACCTGGTCGTAAGCGGCATAATAGACCGCGTTGCGACTGAAGATGTCGAACCCCTTCAGAAAGCGGATACCCGCCCAGAGGGCGCCGATCATCAGCACGGCGAAAATGCCGATCTTAACTTCTCTTCTCATATACCTGTTTTTTTCGTTTTATTTACTGTACGATCCGGTCGCCCCGACAACTCACCACGAACGCATCGCGGAACTCCCTGCGCACCTCGGCCAACTTGGCTTCGGCCTGCTTGCGGGTATCGAAACGCCCCACACAATACTTATACCTGAACCGGCCGCCGGTAACGAACTCCGTGACTTTTCCCCGGTAACTTTTGAACTGCCGGTCCTTGGGCGGCACGCGCTTGGCGCTGGCGATCAACTGCACGGCATAAAACGTCTTCTCCTGTTCGGCTTTCCCGGTTTTGACACTACCCTTATCCGCTTTGTCCGAAGCGGCAGCCGAAGCCGGCTCTGCGACATCGGCATCGGCCTGTTCGTAAATGGCATCGTCATCGACAAGCAGCGCACCCCGAACGAAAGCGACGTAATCCTTCACCGCATCGCACAGCGCACGTGCGATTTGAGCCTGCCCCTTCGCCGAATTCATATAAGCGTACTCCTCCGAATTGGAAAGGAAACCTATCTCGGTCAGGATACCGGGCATATCGGTAGCGTAGAGCACTTTGAGCGGCTGTCGCTTCACACCGCGATTGTGCCGCCCGGACTTGACGTAATGTTTCTGCACCAGACGGGCCATCGCTTCGCTGTATTCACCATAGGTGAACTGCAGGTTCTGGATATAAGCCCGAACGATCGCCGCCGTCTTCTCGTTCGACATATCGAGCAGCTCCTCCTGGTTGTTATAATAGAGGGCCCGCTCGTTGGCGTTCTTCTCCAGCGGACTCTCACCCATAATCAGGGTCTCGACTCCCCGTGCCGACGCCGATGCCGCAGCATTGGTATGGATCGAAATGAACAGGTCGCCGCCCGCCTTGTTGGCGATATCGGCCCGAGCCTGCAAATCCTGGGTCAGACTTTCGGAAAACTGCTTGTCCGTCTTACGCGTGTAAACCACTTTCAACTGGGGGATCTCCTTCTCGATCAAGGCCCCGAGCTTCAGAGCGATCTGAAGGTTGAGATCTTTCTCATAAACGCCTCTGTAATGAGCTCCCGGAAACTTCGGCCCCCCGTGCCCGGCATCGATTACGACGACCCGCACGCCCTGTGCAATATTCTGCGCGGCAACTCCGTTGAAAGAGAGTGTCGCAATCAAAAACAGGGCAACAAGAAAAAGCGATTTCCGCATAGCAAAAGTGGCTGAAAATTTAACGGTTCTGAATTTTTTACCTATATTTGCCGGATGTTAAAACCCCCGCACTGAGGCCTTCGGAGCCATTTTCGGGCGGTTTTGCCGACTCGTCGGCAAAGGTATGATTTTTTTTGGAATTTTGGACAGGCTAAAGGCAAAATATATCTTCTCGGGAGCACTCCTGCTGCTCTTCCTGCTTCCGGTGCTCGGCATGGCGCTGCCGGGCGGAGTGCAGCATCCCGCGACACCCGAACGCCAAACACCGCCCGACAGCACTCCGACACAAGCCGTACAAAAATCCCGCCGCGAAACCCGCCGGGAGATTCGGCGCCTTCAACGGGAAGCCGACCGCCCCCCGACCGCCGAAACACGTACGGAAGAGGAGCAGGATTCGCTTTTCGACACCAAGATCGACTCGATCTTCGGAGCGCCTCCCCTCTCGCCGATCGCCCCCGCCGACAGTACGGCTCCCACCGGCAACGACTCGCTGCTACGCGATTCGTTGCGTCAGGACACGACCCGGCGCGATACGACCCGGAAAAAATCTTTCCTGGACGACATCATCAGCGGCAAAAACCAGGACTCGCTCTACTACGACGTACGCAACCGCACGGTCTATATCTACAACCAGGGCGATATCAACTACCAGAACATGAATCTCAAGGGAGATTTCATGCGGGTCAATATGGACGAAAAGATCATCTACGCCCACGGCAAGCGCGACACGATAGACGGCAAACCGACAGTTACCAACCCCACTTTCACCGAAGGAGCCGCCAATCCCTACACGATGGACACGATCACCTACAACATCGGCAGTAAAAAGGCGAAAATCAAAGGCGTGGCGACTCAGGAGGGCGACGGCTGGCTGATCGGCAACAACGTCAAAAAGATGGACGACAACACCATCCACATCCAGGACGGCAAATACACCACCTGCGACCAGACGGACCACCCCCACTTCTACCTGGCGATGACCAAGGCGAAGGTGATTCCCGGCAAGAAAGTGGTCACGGGTCCCGCCTACCTGGTCCTGGAAGACGTTCCCATCTACTTTCCGCTACTGCCCGAGGGTTTCTTCCCGCTCAGTTCCGGCCCCAAGTCGGGTCTGCTGATGCCGACTTTCGGCGAGGAATCGACCAAGGGATTCTACATTCGTGACCTGGGCTACTACTTCACGCTCGGAGAGCACATGGACCTGGCCATCCGGGGCGGTATCTACACCCTCGGATCGTGGGAGGCATCCGCGATGTCGCGCTATATGAAGCGTTACAAGTACAACGGCACCCTGAATTTCAACTACTCGAACGTCCGTGTCGGCGACAAGGGCGAACCCGACTTCCTCCAGCAGAACAACTTCCAGCTCTACTGGCAGCATACGCAAGACCCCAAAGCCAATCCGGGATCGACCTTCTCCGCATCGGTCGATTTCCGTACCAGCGGCTACAACCGCTATTCGGCTACCAGCCTGAACGAAGCGCTCCAGACGCAGACAAGTTCGACGATCTCCTATTCGAAAAGCTGGCTCGGCACACCGTTCTCCCTTTCGGCCAACATGTCCGTTTCGCAGAACTCGCAGAGCGGAACGCTCTCGATCGCCCTGCCGAACGTCGTCTTCAACGTTTCGACCTTCTACCCCTTCAAACGCAAGGAGGCGATGGGCAAGCAGCGGTGGTACGAAAAGATTTCGCTCCGCTACACCGGCAAGTTCAACAACAAGGCCAACGCCAAAGAGTCCGAAATCTTCACCAAGGAAACACTCCAGAACATGCAGTACGGCTTCGAGCATAGCATTCCTATCTCGGCGACGTACAACATCTTCAACTACATCAACTTCGGACCTACGATCAACTACACCGAAAAGTGGTATTTCAAAAAACAGGAGCAGGTTTGGAACCCGGTGCTGAACCGCATCGACAAACTCGACCCGGAGTACGGATTCTACCGTCTGTACAACTACAACTTCAGCCTGCAGGCCTCGACGATCATCTATGGCCGCTACGAGGCCAAGAAGAAAACGCGCAAGGTACAGGCGATCCGCCACACGATCACCCCGACGGTGAGCTTCTCCTACGCCCCCGACTTCTCCAAGCAGAAATACGGCTACGTAAAGACCGTGCAGAGCGATACGCTGGGTAATTTCAAGACCTACTCGCCTTTCGAAGGGAGCATCTTCGGCGTGCCCAGCTCCGGTCAGTCCATGGCCATCAACGCCTCGCTCTCGCAGACGCTCGAAATGAAGGTGCTCAGCAAACGCGATACCTCGGGTATGAAGAAGATCAAACTGATCGACGAACTCCGCATCGGACAGGTATCCTATAACTTCCTGGCCGACTCCATGGGACTTTCGAACATCCCCATTTCGCTGCGCACGACCGTTTTCCAGAATTTCGGCATCAATATCAACGCTACGCTCGACCCTTACCGGGTCACCCCGCAGGGCCAGCGTATCAACAAACTCTTTTTCCCGGGCCGTGTGGTATCGGCCAGCACTTCGTTCGGCTATACGTTCCAATCCCGCCAGGACAACTCCACCCCGGCGATCAACGACATCAACAGCGCCCCGGTCGATCCGGCCTACGCCAATCCTTTCTACGACCCTTACGGGCAAATGAACCCGGCCCTGCGACGGCAATACATGACCCAGGCCTACTACGACTTCTCGCTACCCTGGAACCTGGGATTCAACTATACGATCAGCTACTCCGCATCACCGACCAACAACGGCACGACGGGCTACCAGAAAAACATCACCCAAACGCTCGGCATCAACGGCAGCGTTACGATTCTGCCAAAAATGGGTGTAACAATCCAGGGCGGTTACGACTTCCAGGCCAAAGAGCTGACTCCGGCCTCCATCACCATTACACGCGACCTGCATTGCTGGCAAATGTCGTTCGCGTGGGTCCCCTTCGGCCACTATCAGAGCTGGAGTTTCAACATCGGCGTCAAAGCGGCTTCCCTCGCCGACCTGAAATACGACAAAAGCCAGAGCATGTTCGACAACCTGTATTGATTTTCCGCGTCGTTCCCTTCTACCCCCGGAATATAAAGATTCTGTGAAATTTAGTTTTTTCCTACTCTTTTACATAAATATTCCCTACATTTGTGCGTAAACATTTTAGGGCGAGAAAAAACTCTCAAACATAATACCTCTATGATTATGAAAAAACACTACGAATCTACGGTTAAGGGGGGGGGAACTTCGTACTCCGCTCCTTCGGTTGAGATCCTCAGCATCTCGATCGAGAAAGGTTTTGCCAACAGCACTGTCCTGGACTATGGCGGAGCCGGCGAAGCAGGCGGCAGCGTTAATGACACCGATTACGGAGAATACTAACAAACACATCCTACGACTATGAAAACTTTTTTCAAATCCATTTTGGCTGTCGCAGTGTGTGCATCTCTGTTCGCAGCCTGCTCCAAAGACGACACGGTTTCCGACCCGTCGAACGGGCGCAAAGTAACCATGACGGTCTCCGCATCGTCAGAACTCGAATCGGCATCCGGTTCCCGTACAACGTATGATCCCCTGACGGGGAAAGTTTCGTGGAATGCGACCGGTGAATTCCTGCAAGTACTCGAAACGGCAGCTTCCACTACCGTATTTGCTACCTCGCAAGAGGGCGTGATAAGCGGCGACATTGCAAAATTCGCCGTAACGTTTCCCGCAAACGAGAACACCCCGCTCGTTTACAACGCGGTTTACCCCGCTTCGGCATGGGTTACCACCAGCAATACGGACATCACCAACATGAAGGTCATCACTCCCACAGTCCAGCAGCCGACCGCTACGAGTTTCGATTCGAACGCGGACCTGCTGATCGCCAAATCGATCTCTGTGGAGAGTCAGCCGACCGAACTGCAAATGAGTTTCGGCCGTGCCGTTGCCATCGGTAAGATGACGGTCAAGAACCTCGCATCTGCGGAAAGTGTCCTCGGCGTCAAATTTACGGCTCCCGACAAAAAAGTCACGGGCCGCAGCTATGTCGATATGACGGCAGGTACCATCAAGGAGTATGGCTATATTAACAATTTCGCCGATAACGTGACGTTGAACTACTCTTCGGAGATGAACATCACGGCCAATAGCGAAGCGGGTATGACGGCTTATTTCACCTGCTTCCCGTTCGAGGTAGCTGCCGGTGAAACATTCACCGTTACCGTGACCACCGCATCGAAGATCTTCACCAAGACGGTAACCGTTCAGGAGGGCCGGACCCTGGCTTTCGCAGCGGGCGACAGTTCGACTTTCGCGGTCGATATGACCGGCGCTACGGAAGAGGAGAACGAAACATTGAGCGGCGACTACGTCATCACGGCGACCCAATCCGAAACAACCTATGCAATGAGTTCTTTAGCTGAAGGCTCCCGTTTGGCTCCCGTAGTGATTACGCCGTCTAATCCCTACAAAACCGGGGACGAAACCCTCATTTGGACAATTACCAAATCGGGTGACAACTACACGATCAGTCAAGGCGAGAACTACCTCTCCTGGGAAAGCGGCAACAGCGCTACGACCTCTACGACTCCTTATGAACTGGTAATTACCAAGAACAAGTCCGAAGGCACTTACCAAATCGCATCGGCAGCGACCCCTTCCCGTATTTTGGCGAAAAACGATCAAGCAGCTCTCGGTTTTGGATTCTATACCGGTTCCCAGACAAAAGATCTGACCCTGATCCCTGCCGAATACGTCAAGTTGCCTGAAATCACATTGGATCCGTCCACCCTGACACTGTCTTATAACGATACGGAAACACACTACATCCCCGTTACGTTGAAGAACGCCGAAACGCAAGACGTTTCCGTCGCTATTTACGACGGCACTGAAGGAACCGAACAGCCGGACTGGATCACCACAGGTGATTACAACGGCAGCGAAAATCGCCTCGAAGTCGCAGCCACAGAAAATACGATCGCAACACCTCGTACAGCACGCATCGTTCTTACCGCTACCACTTCACTGGGTACAGCCAACGCGACATTGCTCATTACCCAGAACAGCAAGCCGGAAGGCGGTGTCGGAGAAACTTGGACCTACACTTTCGAAAGCGCGGATAAAGACAAGATCGCTGCCGGCTTAACAGTAAACGGACTGACATGGACTGCAAGCAAAGCGCCCACTGCATTCGATACCAATAGCGGGATACGCGGTCTTTCTTGGTCGAAACCCGATAATGTCACCATAAAAACGTCCGATTATACCGGAGGAATCAAAAAAATCACGTTGGTTATGTCGGCAAATACGGCAAACTTAAGCACTATGAACGTAACGGTCGGAGGACAAGCACTCGGCGAAACGATCTCCTTGGCAAAAACGAACAACCAGGAGTATGTTGTCGAATCGGAAACTCCGCTGTCCGGCGAGATCGTCCTTACGTTAAACACTGAATCGGGCGGCAAGTCGTTGATGATTAAAACCATCACGATCAACTGAAACTCGGGAGAAGGGGGAGGCGATAATCCTTCCCCAGACCCTACCCCGGGAATTGCCACACCGAGCGTAAGCGACATAACTTCGAGTACAGCGAAGGTTTCCAGTAGTCTGACCGACGCCGCTTACGCAACCGAGGTGCAGTTCTTCTATTCCGCAACGAACGGCAGCGACACAGGAAGTGTCGTTGCCGCTGTTGTCGGAAACGAAGCGACCGCCAACCTCTCCGATCTTCTGCCCGCAACGACGTACACGGTTTACGGCGTCGTAACGGCGACCAACGGCTCCACGCCGCAGAGTTCTTCGACAACCTTTACCACCGAAGGAGCACGGACGGATCATGCCGCCTGGTACGAGCTTCCGGCCCGCACGACAGCCGACGCGACGATCACGCAGACGGTTTATCCCGCCTCCGGATCGCAGCGCAACTACACGATGTACTACGACAAATCGACCTACACGGCTTACTGGGTAGCCTATCCGCTCGCAAAAGGACACATGGGAAACGGACGTTCCGACAAATGGCAGCGCAATCCCGGACTGGCCGAATCCGAACAGATCAACGTCTGGTCGAGCAGCTACGGGGTCAATCTCGGAGCTACCACATCGGACGGATATGACTATTCGAAAGAGTTCTACGCCCGGGGGCACCAGATACCCAACGCCGACCGCAACGGTTCGGACGAATTGGTCGTACAGACCTATTACGCAACCAATTCCACGCCGCAGATTCAGAACAAATTCAACGGCGATATTTGGCAGAAGCTCGAAAGCGGCGTCCGAAATATCACTGCGACTACGGACACGGTATATGTGGTGACGGGCGCTATTCTCCAGACCGCAGGCAACCACGAAGCGATCACCTGGATCACACCGAAGTCGGACAGCAAACGATGCCCCGTACCGAACTATTACTACAAAGCGTTGTTGAAAGTCCGGCGCGACGCGTCGAACAAAGTGACGTCGGCCATGACGATCGGTTTCTGGATGGAACACAGGGAGTACTCGAACGATAGCTACACGAACTATGCGACTTCCGTCGCCGAGATCGAACGGCTCACCGGCTTCGATTTCTTCGCCAACCTGCCTGCCGACATCCAGGCCGCAGCGGAGCAAAATTCGAACTGGAGCACATTCGCATCGTTCTAAACGGGCGAAAAAACCTCCGATACGACAAAACGACACGCATCATTCCATTCGATGCGTGTCGTTTTGTATTATCCATACATCCGAACGGCTCATTCTTCCGAAAAAACAGTTATCTTTACGAATCGGAAAACCGCCGAATCCGAAAACCGACACTCGAAGCGGATGCAACGAAGAGGCGGGAATATTCCGCCGCATCCGAAGGAGGCAAACCGCAAATATCCGATCGACGAGGCCCGTGATTGTCCGCGAGGTCCTGCCGAACGCAGAAAACGAAAAAAACACAAAGTCAAAGCCAGGTTCTCCGTCCATTTCCCGCGATCCGGCTCCGTTATGCTACGACTCAAGTCCGAAAACCTCCGGTCGAAACTCCGGCGCATGCCCATGCTCCGCGCATTGCCGCCGCTCGCGGCCGGCATCCTGCTGGCCGACCACTACGTACTGCCGCTGTGGTTGTTAGTAGGCGGATTCCTCGTCTGCGGTATCCTGGCATTGCTCGCCGACGACCGGGGCGCAAACCTCGCCACCCTGGGAGCCATTCTGCTTTTCGGCATGACCGTCACCGAACTGGGACACACTCCCGCTCCGCCGACCGGCACTCCGGGCGAATACGAAATCGTCGTCCGGGAACGCCTCTCCGAACGGGAAGGCAAAACGGCCTCCGGCGCATCGCTCCGCGCCCTGCGGAACTCCGAAACCGGAGAATGGCTCCCCGCCGCCGGAAACCTCGTGGTTCGATGCGACTCTTCGACCGTGCTGAATCCCGGCGACCGAGCCGTCGTACGCGGCAAAATCTACCCTTTCACCGCCCGTCACGGCGGCTACGGACGACTGATGACCCGCCGGGGATACGTCGGCACCCTCTACCTGAACCGCTCAAGCCTGCTGCTGCGCGACACCCTGCACCGGGAGCTTTCCCCGAAGCATCTCTCCCTGTTCCTGCACGAACGGGCCGTCGCACGGCTCGACCGTCTGTCCCTGGCGCCCGACGAACAGGCCCTCTGCAACGCTATGACGGCCGGGGATCGACGCTCGCTTTCCCCTGCACTCCGTGCGGCCTACTCGCGCAGCGGGACCTCGCACCTGCTCGCCGTTTCGGGATTGCACGTGGGCATCGTCTTTCTACTCGCCAACCTGCTGCTCTGGTGGCTGCCGCTTTTCCGGCACGGACACATCCTGCGCAATATCGCGGTCATCCTGCTCATCTGGCTCTATGCCGCCACGACGGGATTCCCGCCCAGCGTCGTCCGGGCCGCGCTGATGTTCTCCGTCCTGCAATTCGCCCTGGCCTCGTCGTCGGAATACGTCGGGATGAACACACTCGCCGGCGTAGCCTTCGTCATGCTGCTCTTCCATCCCGATTACCTGTTCGACATCAGCTTCCAACTCTCGTTCATCGCCGTCGCCGGCATCATCGCCTGGGGACTCCCCCTCTGCCGCCTCCTGCGAACACGCCGCAAAAGCATCGATATGCTGACCGCAACCCTCGCCATCGGATTTTCAGCGTCCGCTGCGACTGCACCTCTTATCTCCCATACCTTCGGCCAGATCTCGGTCGTCGGACTGGCACTCAACCCCGTCGTCATCCTGCTCTCCTACGTCGTGGTCGGGAGCTGCACGCTCTGGCTCGTGATCCCGGGAACGGCGCTCGCACCGCTCTTCTCGGTCGTCGCAGGATTCGCAGCCCGGGCACAGAACGAACTGATCCGAGCTGCAGCGGCACTTCCGGCAGCCGCCCTCGACATCCGGCTCACGACGACCCAATGCTGGAGTGTTTACGGACTTTTCATCTTCGCAACCCTACTCCTATGGAGCGCCGAACGGAAAAAATCGGTATCTTCGCTCCCGGAATGATGACTCCGGAACAATACCGACTGCTGCTGACTCCCGAAGTGCGGCATACCGTCGAGGAACAAATCGGCCGCGACCCTGCGGCGATCGCCCTCGACAAGCGTATTCCGCATGCGGCACTCGTCGCCACGCAGGTCAAATACCTTGCGCGGGCACGGACGAAACTCCCCTCCTACTATGAAGCCCGCTGCATCCTCCCGCCGCTGGCTTTCGAACAGGCCTCGAGCGAGGCATGCGCGGCCCGCAAAAGTTGCAGCGGAAACACGGTGCTCGACCTTACCTGCGGACTGGGCGTCGATGCCCTCTACCTCTCAAAACGCTTCCGCGAAGTCATCACCCTCGAACGGGATGCGACGCTGGCGGCCGTCGCCGAAGAGAATTTCCGGCGGCTGGGCGCAACGAACATACGGGTTATCAACTCCTCCGCCGAGGCGTTCCTCGCCTCGACCCTGGACCACTTCGACTGGATCTACGCCGACCCCGACCGTCGCAGCGCCGGAGGGCGCAAGCTGGTGCGGCTGGAGGATTGTTCGCCCGACATACCGAAGCTGCTACCGGAACTCCGTCGCATCGCCCCGAACCTCTGCGTCAAGAACTCCCCGCTGTTCGACGTCGGCGAAACATTCCGGCTCTTCGGTCCCTGCCGCACGGAAGTGGTGTCCCTGCACGACGAATGCAAGGAAGTCGTCGTCTATACCGACGGAACCGGCCCCCTGCTGACGGCCGTTGCGCTCGAACTGGGAGAATTTTCCTGCACGCCGGCCGAAGCCCGTGCAACTCCCTGCGACAAGCCCTTCGATCCGGCCGCTTACCGCTGGCTGCTGATCCCCGACGTAGCGCTTCAAAAAGCCCGGCTGACGCCGACCTACCTGCAAGGCCACGCCGACATCTGGAGCCCGAACGGTTACGGATTCGCAGCGGAAAAGTCCGAAGACACATTGGGCCGCTGGCTGGAGATCGAACGGATCGAGCCCTACAACCCCAAGCAACTGAAACGGGAGCTTTCCGGCAGCCGGCTGACGATTCTGAAACAGGATTTCCCGCTCACGGCGGCTGAAATCGCCGCACGGCTCGGCATACGCGAAGGCGGCGAGCGACGGATCGCCTTCACGAAACTCGGGCAGGATTATTGGACAATCCGTCTAAAATAGCTACCTTTGAGAAACGTCCCGAAATGAAAGTCAAGAACGTCTTCACCTACTTCACGGACACGATCCTGCGGCGCAACGCAAACTCCTACCGCAATCCCCGCGTCCGGTGGGCCGTCAGACAGTACAAGCTGCTGTTCTACACGGCACGCGGCCTGATCGCCCACGATACGATCGTGCGCAGCGCCGCCCTGACGTTCTATACGCTCATCTCGATCGTCCCGATCCTGGCGCTGGTATTCGCCGTAGTCAAGGGATTCGGGCTTCTGGACGGCCTGATCGACGATCTCTACGCCCTTTTCCCGCAAAACGTCGAAGTATTGGACTACATGGTGGAATTCGCCCGCAAAGCCCTCGCCAATACGCAGGGCGGGCTTATCGCCCTGGTCAGCGTCGTAACCCTTTTCTGGGCCGTCATCCGGGTTTTCGGGTCGGTGGAGAGCGCTTTCAACAACATCTGGGAGGTTCAGTCCTCGCGCAATATCGCCCGCCAATACCTCAACTACATCGTCATCGCGATGGTCGCCCCGATCCTCTGGCTCGTGGCCAGCACGATGGGAGGTTATCTGCTCCGGTTCTTCGACGCGGGGAATACGTTCCTCGGCATCCTTCTTTCGAAACTTTCGGCCCTGGTCATCATCTGGGGCAGCTTCACCCTGATCTATGCCGTCGTGCCCAATACGAAAGTCTTGTGGCGCAGCGCTTTCATGGCGGGTATCGTCGCAGGAACGGTCTTCATGCTCTTTCAGTGGGGCTACCTCTATCTGCAAGGATGGATGACCTCCTACAACGCGATTTACGGCAGTTTCGCAGCCCTGCCGCTCTTCCTGTTATGGCTGCAAATCTCGTGGGAAATCCTGCTCTTCGGCGGCGAACTCTCGTTCGCCTACCAGAATATCGACCGTTTCGCCGAAGAGCGCGAATCGCTCGGCATCAGCAACGACCGACGACGCCGGATCATCCTGGCCGTCATGCTCCAGGTCGTACACCGCTTTCGGGAAAACGAAGGGGCGCTCCCGGTCGATGAACTCCGCCGCCGACTCTCGCTGCCCACCCGCATCGTGAACGATGTCCTGCACCAGCTCGTGCGCACGGGCCTGCTGATCGAAATCCGGAATCCGGACGACGACCGCGAAGTGGCTTTCGCCCCCGGACGGGACATCCACGAAATGACGCTCTACAACATTTTCAGAACCATCGACAATTACAGTTCGACACGCCTCTACTTCGCCGCGACCGAAGAAACGCGCCGAATAGACCGCGCGCTCGACGAGCTTCAGACGGCCTGCCGTACAGCGGGCGACCGGCTTCGGCTCATCGACCTGGACGACGCAGTGAACGCCGCCCGCAAACCGGCTTCCGGGCCGCAGCCCGAATCGAAACACTCGGAAAGATGAAAAATATCGTCCTCATAGGCAGCGGCAACCTGGCCGAAGCGCTCGCCCGCGCGATAAGCCGCACGGAAGGAGCAACATTGCTCCAGATCTTCGCCCGCAACGCGAAACGAGGTACAGCACTCGCCCTCGAAAACGGCACCGCGTGGAGCTCCGATCCGCGCGAGCTGGCCGCCGCAGACCTCTACATCCTGGCCGTCAGCGATGCGGCGATCACCACGCTGGCCGAAAGCCTGCCCATACCCGCCGAAGCCGCTGTGGTACATACGGCCGGAGGCATCGGAATAGAGGCTCTTCCCGCACGCTTCGACCGTCGGGGCGTTCTCTATCCCCTGCAAACCTTTACCCAAGGCCGCAGCGTGGATTTTGCCAAAATACCTCTTTTCGTCGAAGGAAACGACGACTCCTTCACCTCGGAGCTCGAAGCGTTCGCCCGCAATCTGAGCCGCACGGTATATCGTGCCGACTCCGACCGTCGCGTACGCCTTCACCTGGCCGCGGTTTTCGCCTGCAATTTCGTCAATCACCTCTACGCATTGGGAGGCGAGATTTTGCACGGGACCGAACTGCCCTTCGACGTACTGAAACCCCTGATCGCCGAAACCGCAGCCAAAGCCGTCGATTCGGGCGATCCGCATCGGGTGCAGACCGGGCCTGCCGTACGCGGCGACCTGCCGACGTTGCGGCGGCACGAAGCCGCACTCGCTCACGATCCGCGACTGTTACGAATTTATGAATCATTAAGTCAAGATATATGGGAAACTTCAAAGAAGACATCGTAAAGACCGAAGCGTTCATTTTCGACGTGGACGGCGTAATGACCGACGGGGGAATCATGCCCCTGGTCGATGGGGATTTCATCCGAAAATACTATGCCAAGGACGGCTATGCCATCGCCTATGCGCTCCGTATGGGCTACAAAGTGTGCATCATCACGGGCGGACGGGGCGCAACGCTCGACCACCGGCTCAAAATGCTGGGAATCACAGATGTTTACCTGGACTGCATGGACAAAATATCGGCCATGCAGGATTTCTTCGCACGCCACGGACTCGATCCGGCGAACGTCATCTACATGGGCGACGACATCCCGGACCTGGAGTGTATGAAGGCAGTCGGAATCCCCGTCTGTCCCTCGGATGCGGCATCCGAGGTGATCGAAGCCTCGCGCTACGTTTCGGAGTTCGCGGGCGGGCACGGCTGCGTGCGCGACATCATCGAACAGGTACTCCGCGCCAGGGACGACTGGGCCCGCGATTCCCGGGGCATGCACAGCTCGAATATCGCCGCGTCGCGGTAAAACCAAAAAGCAACGAAAGGGGCTGTCTAAAACTGTTAGACAGCCCCTTTTTCATTTTTCAGAAACAGCAGGAATTAACCACAATCGAACCCTCTTCCTCCGGGAAACAGTTCCCGTGATCGGACACATTCCTCGGTTCCAAGAATTTATTTTTACTCAAGTCCAAAGAGGACAACCGGTTATTGCAACAATACAGCTTTCTCAAAATCGGATTTCCCGAAAGATCCAACGTAGTCAATTGGTTGTCATTACACCACAACGTTTCCAACACCGAATTATGCGACACATCCAACGTAGTAAGCAAATTTTCACCACACGACAGCCAATTTAACGACCGGTTGTGGGATACATCTAACGAGGAGAGCGAGTTCCTGTCGCACGAAATCCATGTCAGAGCCTTGCAACGAGATACGTCCAGTCGGCTCAATTTATTCATGGGACAATCCAATTCCTTCAAATTCGGAACAGCGCCGAGATTCAGACGCTCCAATTCATTTCTACTGCAATTCAAATATATCAAATCCCGGTTCCGACTGACATCCAAGGTTTTCAGCCAACAGCCCGAGCATTCCAACGTGTCGAGTTTGGTATTTTTACTAACATCCAGGGTTTCCAAACGGTTCTTTTTGACAAAACCATTTCCGCACATAAGTTTTTTCAGTTCCAAATTATGCGACACATCCAAACTCGACAGACTGTTTTCCGTGCACACCAACTCTTTCAACAGGGGATTACCAGTCACATCCAACGCTTTCAACGAGCGATTAAATGCACAATGCAAAACAGTCAGCTTCGGATTCCGATCCGTTTCCAATGCCACCAGCTCATTCAACATGCACCGTAACTCCATTAGCACCGAATTATGGCTTACATCCAAGGATTTAAGACAATTTCCCGAACAATCCAACTTTACCAAACGAGGATTCTGCGTCAAATCCAACGTCGATATCATATTCATACAGCAATTCAACTCCTCCAACAGCGGGAAATACTCGATTCCTGCTAAGGAAGCGATACCCCGCCTCGAACAATCTATCTTCGTCGCAGCCCGACCGGCAGGTGTTACTACGACCCGGCTCCCGTTTTCGCCGATCTCTTCGATATACCCCTGTTCCAAAAGATAAGCCCGGAAATTGGGATCGGGAATCATGTATTGCAGATACGCCGGGCGAACAATCGTATCCGCCGCACGGTATATCCGACCTTTTTTCAATCTTACGGGGAATTTGCCACCGCATTGAATCCTGAACATATTCCCGCTGTCACGATCCGTCACGACCGTTAACGAATACCCTCGGCGAAACTCCACAGGCAGTACAGGCAGATAAAAAGAGGTCGATTCTTCCGTCAGCTCCACCCCCGATCCGCAATCCAATACGACGCAAGGACTGACTTTCCTCTCTTCGCACACACTGTCGGGCAGCTCCTGCCTACTGGCTACCACCTTGATCGATCCTGCCAGAATTTCACCGTCGTTTCCCTGCAAAATAACTTGTTTCACCTTAATCGGTTCGAGAGCGAAGCTGTCTTTCCTCAATCGCAACTCCACAGCGGAGAACATATTTTCGAAATCGAGTGTCATTTCAGCCAGATTTCCCCGGTACCGGCCGAGCATAGGCACGCTCCGGCACCCCTTCTCATCATACTGCGCCACACCGACCGGAAGAAAAAAACTCCCGTCCTCTTGTAACGCAAATCCATACGGTCGCCAAGCTACGACCGAAACAGGATCCTCGATCCGCTCTTTCGGCCACATCTCTTTCATCAAATCCTCCGTCGAATAGGTTATTCGACCGTCAGCAGCCTGCATAGCAAACACCGGCCTCGATGTGAAAGACGATTTAATAAAGTCCAAATAGCTATTATCCTGAATTAAGAAGCCGATTCCATCCTCTTCGTTCCATACGAACTTCTCGACCGCACCATCGATGCCGATCGTATCCAAGGCGATACATCCGGCCTGATCGTTTCCCGATGTGTTCGACACTCCATTCGTCTTCGTCGTCGAAGCTCCGGAGCATGCCTGCAGCAAAAAACAGATAAAAAAAGACACTACCAATCTTGTACGCATACAAACTTCTCTTTTCTCTATAAAATTACAATTTTTCGAGAAATTCCGCATCCATAAACAAAAAAATTACACCGAAAAGGCGTAATTTTATCAAAATAAGACATCCGACCCGGGAAAATCCGGCTCGACTACACTTCCCATCTTTTCCCGATACGCGAGAGATGCTCCTGCAGGCGGAGGCGGAAATGTTCCCGGCGCTGCTTGAGGTTTTCACGCCACCCCTGCCAACGCATATAACGCTGTTTTTTCTCGGGATAAATGTCCGGAATGGTCAGCAGAATACCCGTCTCCTCCACACCGCCGAAATCGGTGTTGATTACCGTATCGAACACCCGCATCGTAGGCGAGAGATTCATATAGGCATTGATCAGCGGAGGAATGTTCTCGTTGAACTCGCGGATGCGCTGGATCAGGATACGGTAATTCTCCTCATAGGTCTTGCCCGTGAAAAAATGCTCGTAATAGGGATCGTCCAAATCGAGCTGCACGGGATTTTTACCCGCCACCAGATGATCGGGATCGGGAAAATAACGGCGCAGGAACCAGATCAGGGCATTGCGTGCCATAGCCTTGTACGAAGCGTACATCGTCACCTTGCCGAAAAGGTATTTCACCTTGGGATTCAGCACCACAAGCGCCCCCAAACCGTCCCAGAGGTTGTCCAGCGCATAGATACTCTTCGAATTGCCGCGCGACTGATAGGAAGGCTGTACGAACGAACGCCCCAGTTCGATGGTATAGGGCAGGTATTCCTTGCGGAATTTGTCGCTGAAGGTGAAATAATGTTCAGTGGAAAGATGCCGGGGATTTTCCGACGTGCAGACGATAAAGCGATAACCGCCCACGATCTCCTGCTCCGCAGGGTCCCAGACGATCAACTGGTAATAACCGTCGCCGGCGAGATCCTCCTCGTCTATATCCACGGCGAGCCCCGTTCCGCCCCCCGCCGACCGGAAGGCGACCTCCCGCAGGCGTCCGATCTCCCGCAGCAGGGACGGGCATTCGGCGGCATCGAAAATATAGATTTCATTCGAAGCCTTGTTCGTATTTCGGACCTTGCGTTCAGGGGTCAATTCCGCGAGCAACAGACTTCGGCTTACAGGCTCTATGATGGGTTCCATGCTGTTAAATTTAGAGCAAAACTAAACAATTTATCCGTGTTTTGCTTCGGCACGCAACTTTTTTTCCAAAGAATACGCCTTTTCGCGTACGTAATCCGCCCGCTGCTGCCACGATCCGCATTCGACCAGCTCGTCCGTCGAAACAGGCTCCCCGACCAGTATCCGGAAATGTTTTCCCTTCTGCGAAAACATCTCGTCGGGCAGATAGAGCATCTCGATATTGAACCGGATACCTATCTTCGTCCGAAAATTGGAAAGGCGGTAAAAGAAATCGGATAGTTCGCCCTCGACGAAAACCGGCACGATCCGGCGCCCGGACGCCGCCGCCCGCTTGACGAAATTCGAACGCCACGGCAAATCGGACACCACCCCCTGCCGACGGCGCGAACAAAGCCCGGCCGGGAAGGTCAGAATCGGACAGTCGCTTGCGAAAGCTTCGTCGAACCTGCGCAGGTATTCCCCGCATTGCGAACCGTGCTTGTTCACCGGAATCCAGAGCGGTCGCAGCGGCTCGACGTGCATCAGCAAATCGTTCACGATCACCCGCGCATCGCCGAAATATCCGACCAGCTCGTCGGCCAGCATCATACCGTCCATTCCCCCGAAAGGATGGTTCGACGCAAAGAGATACCGTCCCTTCGGATCGAGATTTTCGAGCCCTTCGACCGAATAGGTCACTCCCCAGAACTTAAAACAAGCCTGGATAAACTGCTGAGGAGGAAGCGCGGAATACTCATCCAGAATATAGTTGATTTCGTCCTGATGGATCGTGCGCTTGAGCCAGCGGATAACGAATCCCGGCACCCATCGGGCGATCCGGGGAGCCTTTGCCGCAAGCACGGCATCGACATCTATTTTCGGCATAACGTAACCCTTTTAATTATCGGTCGAAAGTCGTACGACGCCCGATTTGCACCTATCGCACCTACGCTCGGATTTCCAATCGAAACTCCGCATCGGTACAGGGAGATCCCGGAAGCGGGACACCCCGGCCTTCCGGAGTACGACCGTTCTCAACCGTTTTTTCTTCGGTAAAGATAACGATTTTTCCCTGCAAATTGTCTAACTTTACACCCTAAATATATATCGAAGCCAAATGACCTCCGTCTATCATACGCCCGTCCTGCTCGAAGAGTCCGTCCGACTGCTCGACATCGATCCTGCAGGAACCTATGTCGATCTCACCTTCGGCGGTGGCGGACATTCGCGCCGCATCCTGTCGGCACTGGGCGACCGGGGACGTCTTTACGCCTTCGATCAGGATCGGGATACCCGGGACAACTGCCCGGAAGACAGCCGCTTCCATTACGTCGAAAGCAACTTCCGCTTCATGCGGGGCGCCCTGCGGCTGCACGGAGTAACCCGGGTCGATGGTATCCTGGCCGACCTGGGCGTGTCGTCCCACCATTTCGATGCCGTCGAACGGGGATTCTCGTTCCGGGGTTCAGCACCGCTCGACATGCGGATGAATCAGCGCGGAGGAGGCACGGCGGCCGACCTGGTGAACACGCTCGACGCCGACGCCCTGACCCGCATCCTGGGCGATTGGGGCGAAATCGACACCCCCTGGAAAGTCGCCGCCTGCATCGTCCGCGCACGGACCGCGCAGCCGATCCTGACCACCGCAGACCTGGTTGCGGCCGTAGCGCCCTGTACCCCGAAAAAGGACGAATCGAAATTCCTGACCAAGCTGTTCCAGGCCCTGCGCATCGAAGTAAACGGAGAAATGGAAGCGCTCAAAATGGCGCTGGAACAGAGCCTCAAGGTGCTGCGCCCCGGCGGACGGCTGGTAGTGATCTCCTACCACTCGCTCGAAGACCGGCTGGTGAAGAACTTCCTGCGCAGCGGCAATTTCGAGGGGCGCATCGAAAAGGATTTCTTCGGCAAGCCCGAAACGCCGTTCGAAATCATTACGCGCAAGGCCGTCACTCCCTCCTCGGAAGAGCTCGTCCGCAACCCGCGTTCGCGCTCGGCCAAACTGCGAGCCGCTGCCAAAATCGTACGCCAATAACCGTTTCCGACCGACATGAAATACAACGACCACGAATTCGACCCCGTCACCGACGAGGAGCGTGCCGCCCGGGAGCGGGAGGAAGAGCTCGCCCGCCGCATCCGGCGCGAAGTGCTGCGCGTGCAGAGCGGCGAAGCCGACGAGGAAATTCGTGCCGACCGGGAGCGGGAGCAGGCCGAAGAGGAGGCCCGGCAGGAGGAGCAGCGCAAGGAGGAGCGCCGCCGCTCGAACATCTTCTGGCTCCTCTTTTCGGGCAATATTCTGGTTCGGAAAGGAGCCTCGGAATACTATCGTTACATGATTTGCATCGCCGCGATGTTTTTCGTCAGCATCTTCGTAATGTTCACGGCGCTGCACCTCGACATGAAATACTCGCGGCTTTACCGCGAGGTCCAGATGCTGCGCGAGCGCTCGACGCGCCTTCAGGAGCAGCGTTTCCGCCATACGACCCACTCGGCCATCCTCGAAGAGCTGCGCCGACGGGGCATCGACTTGTACGACCCGGTCGTTCCGGGTGAAATTCTCGACGACTGATGAGCAAGATGAAACCGGAAAAATCGCGCATCAAAAGCGACATCCTGCTGCGGGTGAGGTTGCTCTACATCCTCTTCATCCTGGCGGGACTGCTCATCTTCGCACGTCTGGTATGGGTGCAGCTCTTCAGCTCGGAGGTCGCCTACAATGCCGAACGGCTCGCCGGACGCATCTTCACCGAACAGATCATCCCGGCCCAGCGGGGCAACATCCTCACGCGGGACGGAGATCCGCTGGCCACCTCGATCTTCCGCTACCGCGTCGAATTCGATTTCGGCAGCCCGGGGCTCGACTCCGTGCGTACGTTCCACGAACAGAGCGACTCGCTGTCCAAACTACTTGCCGCCTATTTCGGCGACAGATCCGCAGCCGAATACCGTCGCATGTTCCGCACGCAGCATGCCAAACACTACCAGGTAAAATACCGCAAGGACACCCTCGTTCCCCGCTCCGAAGGACGCATCGCCCGCTGGATCGACCGGATTTTGGACCGGGAATTCGTGCCGAAAAAACTCTACGATACCCTGCGCGACCACACTCCCGTCCAAATCTTTCCCCGCGACATCGACTACACCGAATGGGAAACCCTGCGCAAATACCCGCTCCTGAACTGGAACATGGGCATGGTTTACAACCTGCGTGAAAGCGACGAACGCATCTATCCGCAGGGCGAACTGGGGCGCCGCACGATCGGACTGACCGGCGACCGAGGCAACTACGGCATCGAGGCCGTCTATCGCGAAGAGTTGGCCGGCCGCGACGGTCGGGCCACGCGCCAACGCATCGCCCGGGGTTTTTACGGCCGCGTCGTGGACGGCGACAACATCGACCCGATCGATGGACTGGACGTGGTCACGACGCTCGATCTCGATGTGCAGGACGTGGCGAACCGTTACCTGCGCGAACAGCTCGAAGCCCAGAACGCCATCTGGGGCACCACGATCGTGATGGAGGTCCGCACGGGCGAAATCCTCGCCCTCGTGAATCTGGGGCGCACCCCCGGCGGCGGATACGCCGAGCGGGAGAACTACGCCATCGGGCGTAACACGGAGCCGGGCTCGACCTTCAAGCTGGCTTCGATGCTGCTGTTGCTGGACGACGCGGATATGCCGCTGGACCAGACCTACGACACGGGCAACGGACGTGTGGTGAAGGTCGGCGGCATCCGGGTGCAGGATTCGCACGCCGGATTCAACGACATGGATTTCCGCACGGCGGTCGCCCAGTCGTCGAACGTCTATTTCGCCAAGGCGATCTGGGAGCGTTATGCCGACAACAAGGAGCGTTACAGCGACTTCATGAAAAAGCTGCACCTCGACCAAACCGTCGGACTGGAGGCTTTCGGCGAGAAAAAACCGCTCTTTCAGGATTGGAAGGAGGTGCCCGACCCCAACAGTATGCTCGTACGCCGCTCGTTCGGCTATCGTATCAAACTCTCCCCGATCCAGGTCATCACCCTCTACAACGCCATTGCCAACGACGGCAAGATGATCTCGCCGATTCTGGTCCGGGAGCTGCGTCGGGACGGGGACGTGGTCAAGCACTTCAAAACCCAGACTCTCGTGGATAAAGTCTGCTCCGAACGTACGCTGCGTGAGGTCCGCAAACTTCTCGAAAGCGTCGGCACGGAAGGTACGGGTGCTGGATTTTTCCGCGACACGACCCTCTACACCGTAGCGGCCAAGACCGGTACGGCCCAATACGCCGACGACAAAATCGGCTACCGCGACGGCTATTACATCGGCAGCATGGTCGCCTACTTCCCGGCTCACAACCCTCGCTACACGGTGCTCACGACGATCCACACCAAGCGGCAGGCCGGCAAATCCTACTACGGCGGCCCGCTCTCGGGTCCGGTGGTCAAGAAAGTCGTCACCTACCTCTACAACCGGGAGCACGACTGGGATCTCTCGCCGGAAAATTCAGGGGAAAAACACTATCCCCGGCGAATCAAAGGCGGCGACATCGCCCAGATCCGCCGCATCGCCGACAAATTCTCGCCCCGCACCTCGTTCGAAGACCGCAAAGGCTGGGGAACGGTACGGATCGACTCCCTCTCGAACGTCACGATCTCGACGCTCGCACAGGACGACCAAACGATGCCCAACGTCGTAGGCATGGGACTCAAAGACGCCCTGTTCCTGCTCGAAAGCCGGGGCCTCAGAGTTTCCTTCTCGGGACGAGGCTCCGTCCAATACCAAAGCATCGCTCCCGGCACGCGGATCTCGCGCGGGGGAGCCGTAACCATAACACTCAAATAAAGAGATGAAACAAATTCAAGAATTAATCAAGGCGACACAGGTGCTCCGCGTGGAAGGCAACTCCGATACACGTGTGAGCAGACTGGCGTATGACTCCCGCCGCATCGCTCCCGGGGACTGCTTCTTCGCCGTGAGCGGCACCCAAAGCGACGGGCACGCCTACATCGACGCGGCCGTCACCGCCGGTGCCGCAGCCGTCGTCTGCCAGCGGCTGCCCGAACACCTCGCCCCGTCGGTCTGCTACGTCGTCGTAGCGGATACCAACGCCGCGATGGCCGACATGGCCGCCGCATTCTACGGCGACCCGAGCCGTCAGCTCAAACTGGTCGGCATCACGGGCACCAACGGCAAAACCACCACCGTCACCCTGCTCTACGACCTCTTCCGGGGCTTGGGCTACAAGGTCGGCCTGATCTCGACGGTCGTTTACCGCATCGACACCGAACGCATCGAATCGACCCACACCACCCCCGACGCCATCCGCCTGAACGAGATGATGGCCCGCATGGTCGAAGCCGGGTGCGAATACTGCTTCATGGAGGTCTCCTCGCACGCCATCGTGCAGGAGCGCATCCGGGGACTGCATTTCACGGGCGGCATCTTCTCGAACATCACCCATGACCACCTGGACTACCACAAGACTTTCGCCGAATATATCCGGGCAAAAAAACTCTTCTTCGACAATCTCCCGAAAGAGGCTTTCGCACTGATAAACATCGACGATCGCAACGGCCGGGTCATGGTGCAGAACACGCGGGCGACCGTCAAAACCCTCTCGCTGCAATCGATGGCCGACTTCCGATGCAAGATCCTCGAAACACACCCCGACGGTATGGAACTGCGCATCGACGGACGTGAAGTATGGGTCCATTTCCTCGGCCGCTTCAATGCTTACAACCTGCTCTGCGTCTATGCCGCAGCCCTGCTGCTGGGCGCCGACCGCGAAGAGGTGCTCCAAATCATGAGCACGCTGCATCCCGTAAGCGGACGCTTCGAATTCGTACGGGCCGCCGACGGCACCACGGCGATCGTCGATTACGCCCATACGCCCGACGCTCTGGAAAAAGTGCTCCAGACCGTCGAGGAGATCCGCCGCCCGGGACAACAGCTCTTCGTGCTGTGCGGCTGCGGCGGCGACCGGGACAAGACCAAACGCCCCGAAATGGCGCAGATCGCCGTAAAATACGCGACCACCGCAATCCTCACTTCGGACAACCCCCGCCACGAAGATCCCGACGCGATCCTCGACGACATGGTCGCAGGACTCGCCCCGGGTGACCGCTACCTGCGGATCGCCGACCGCGCCGAAGCCATCCGCACGGCCGCGATGCTCGCCAAGCCGGGCGACATCCTCCTGCTGGCCGGCAAGGGACACGAAACGTATCAGATCGTCGGCGACGTAAAAAACCATTTCGACGACAAGGAGGAGGCTCTCCGTGCCTTCGCCCTCTACGCTAAAAATTAACCTGCGACATGCTCTATCATCTTTTCAAATATTTCGACAACGTTCACAACCTGCCCGGCGCAGGTATGTTCCAGTACATTTCGTTCCGCGCGGCGGCAGCCATCATCATCGCCCTGCTGATCGTCATCGTCTTCGGACGCAACATCATCAACTTCCTGCGCCGCAAACAGATCGGTGAGGAGATCCGCGATCTGGGGCTCGAAGGACAACTCCAGAAGAAAGGCACGCCCACGATGGGCGGCGTAATCATCCTGCTGGCCATTCTCATCCCCGTACTGCTTTTCGGACAGCTCGACAACGTCTATATCCAACTGATGCTGGTTTCGACGATCTGGCTGGGGCTGATCGGCTTTCTGGACGACTACATCAAAGTCTTCCGCCACCACAAAGAGGGGCTCAAAGGGCGTTTCAAGATCGTGGGACAGGTCGGCCTGGGCATTATCGTAGGTACGACCATGTGCTTCTCGCCCGACATCGTCGTCCGGGAAAAGACGACCGAACCGGTCGAAACGATCTACCTCGACGAACACGGCCGAACCATCGCCGACCACATCCAGCGGCGCATCGTCAGCTCCGAGAGCCGTCAGACGACCCAGACCACGATTCCCTTCGTCAAGGACAACGAATTCGATTACAGCTGGCTCACGGGCGGCAACCGCACCCTCACTTGGATTCTCTACGTCGTCGTGGCGATCCTGGTGGTCACGGCCGTTTCGAACGGCGCCAACCTCACGGACGGACTCGACGGCCTGGTGACGGGGGTATCGGCCCCGATCGTACTGGTGCTGGGCATCCTGGCCTATCTCTCCGGACACATCGTCTATGCCGACTACCTGAACATCATGTACATTCCGGGCAGCGGCGAACTGGTCGTCTTCGCAGCGGCGCTGGCCGGTGCGCTGGTCGGCTTCCTCTGGTACAACAGCTTCCCGGCACAGATCTTCATGGGCGATACCGGCTCGCTGTTTCTCGGCGGTGCGATCGCGGCGCTTGCCTTTGCTTACGATATGCCGCTTATACTCATAACACTCGGCATCGTGTATATCATCGAAACTCTGTCGGATATTATCCAGGTAACCTACTTCAAGCTTACTCACGGCAAGCGTGTGTTTAAGATGGCCCCATTCCACCACCACCTTGAAATGGGCGGATGGACGGGCAAAAAGTGGAAAGAGAAAGAGCTTTTTGCACTTTTTACTTCCGTATCCCTTGTTTTTGCAATAATTTCATTCATAGGAATATATAATCGTTTCCAGCTCTGATAACGGAGGGGTCGCCCATGCAGTACGGCAGTGCCGAGCTCAGGATAAAGGAAAC
>OLSN01000559.1_pt1 | contig 39418 bp, 34 predicted proteins | sample 1672411 | NCBI WGS metagenome assembly OLSN01 (sample SAMEA3136683, study PRJEB25190) | human gut metagenome | biome: human gut; feature: human-associated habitat; material: faeces | place: Austria | collected 2013 | reverse complement strand
CATGAAAATAAAAAGCAATGCTCTCTTCATATGAACACCTCCTCAAATCCCGATTGTTCTAATCTTTTTTACGCCCACCTTCTTGCCCTTCGGACAAGAAGTATCCCTCGCTCAAAGAGCTCGGTCAATTCAAATCTTCTGTTGCTTTCAGTCTCTGCTGAAGACTGAAAGTTACCTTCGCTTTACTATTTCTAATAGTTTTCTCACATAATCATCTGCGTGGTTTATTGAAAACTCTCCATGATACATATTAGGAAGAACTTGTATAAAACTATCCTGCAATTTTTCATGAATGATTTTAGCAGATTTTTTCATTGATTGCTTTTCTTTTTCTCCAACATAAATTTGAACGGTTGCTTCACACTCTCCAATGCCATCTTTTAGTGAATATACTGAGTTTTCCTGTAAAAAGGCAATCATATCACTCTTTCTAATAGCACAAGTATCTTTGTAATATTCATCAAACAAATTCGACTTTATTCGTAGTGATTTGAATTGCAATTTTGAAAACCACTTATACTTTATTAAGCCATAGCAACTTCCAAACGCCGGTTTAATCATAGAATATGTAAATTTTGAAGGTATCACAAGTACACTTTCCACTATTGCATACTTACATATATCTTTGCGTTGAGATAAAATTTCAAGCAAAATCTGCCCTCCAAGCGATAGTCCTCCCATCATTAAAACAGAACCGCCCAATTTGCTATTTACAAATTCTATAATATCCAAAGCATTATTCTCTATCGTTGTAAACTGCTTATCACATCCTGCATGACCATCTAATATAGGCAAAACCACATGATAATCTGTTTGAAGTCTTTCAGCAACCTCTTTGTAATTCCACCATGATAAACCGCCTCCGTGTAAGAGGATAATTACATCGCTGTTTTCTTTTCCATATTCTACATAATTCAACCTCTTTCACCTCGCTGTAAACTTCAAATCTTCTGTTCTATTCATCCCAATAATCTATCGTATCTTGAGGTGTAGTATCAATTCCAAACAACTGCCACATAAAATCCTCTTTCTCATGATAAAGATTGATTATTCGAATGTATTTATCTTCTATCCTATAAAATACATAATTTCTAGACACAAATATGTACCGATAATCTGACACCACATCAAACATTTTCGATACCTTAGGACCCTTTTCTTCATAATCACAAAGCCCTCTTATTGTATCTGTTATGCTTTTGATAATTTTCTTTGCTTTATCCTCGCCATATTCTTGAGATATTGCCGATTTTAATGCACGTAGTTTATCCGCTGCATCAGGAGTATATTTTATCTTTTTCAATCAATTACCCCCAATTCCCGTTCCAAATCATCTGCATCAATCCAACCTTCAATTTCAGCTCGCTCCTCTGCTCGCTTCAAATCAAGCATCAGCATAGCAACCGCCTGTTCCCTCAACGCTTCTTTGCTATTCTTGGTAACAATAAAAGGAAGACCTTCAACATTTAGAGATTGCTGTATAAAGGTATTAAATGCATCCGTCAATGTCATTCCGGTTTTTGCATAAATATCCTCGACCGCTCTTTTGATTTCTGAATTTATTCTTACTTGAAACGTTGAATCCTTTGGTGCAATAGCAACATTCAAATTTGTATTCATAAGACATACCTCCTCACTTTTTCTACATTATAACACTTCTTTCACCACGTGTCAATACATTGTCATTACGCACACTTTTATGATATATATTTTCTATGAGACAATTTCACATTGTTTTGATTTACTATAGCATATCTAAGCGTTGTATCTATCTGTTCATGTCCAAGTATTTTCTGTACTTGCTCTATCGGCATTCCCTTTTCAATCGCTCTAGTTGCCATAGTTCTCCTGAATTTATGTGGATGCACCTTTTCTACACCCAACTTCTTACCCATTTCTCGCAGGCGCAATTCTACGCCACTTTCAGTAAGTCTACTGTGTGGTTTATTCAGAGAAACAAATAATGCACTATTATTATCTGTCCTTGATTCGATATAGTTTATCAAATGAATCTTTGTCTTTGCATCAAAATAAGCTTTACGTTCTTTATCTCCTTTTCCATAAACAACACATTCACGTTCTGAGAAATCTATATCATCAATGTTCAATCTTACCAATTCACCTACCCGAATTCCTGTCGAAAGCAAGAAATCAATCATTGCCCTGTCACGTAAATTATTACAATTATCCCTAAGGATTTCAACTTTCTCATCTGAAATAGTATCTTTTACAATAATCGCTGTCTTCACCTTATGAATTCTTTTCATCGGACTTTTTATAATATAATCTTCTTCCTCCAACCAAGAAAAGAATGTGGAAAGGCTTCTACGAATATTATCAATAGTTACCTTTCCACAATTATTTATCGTTTGATACTCTACAAGATATTTTCGTAGCATCTCGGTCGTTATCTTTATGACCGGATTATTTATTGTATCCAACATCTTTTTAATATTACACCTATAATAGCGTATTGTTTTGTCAGAACACCCTTCTAAATGCTTGGCAGTTAAAAACATATCCAGAAATTCCTCATTACCGGTTTGTAAATAGTCAACTGTGTTATTCTCTGACAAACGATTTATTAAAACTTCTTGTAATTTCTGCATCTGTGATGCATTTAGTACCTCTGCCATATCATTGATAATGTTATAGATTTCTTTACCCATAAGAGCACACTCCTTTTTGAAGGAGTATAGCGCAGAAAAATCAGCACATCAACAGAGCGTATTACTGAAATTTGTCATTGCGATAATTCATCCAATTTACTTAATTGCCATTGTCTTTCTTCGATGACTTTAGACATATCACATGGATACATAAGATTAATCAACTTAATTGCATAATCACTTGCGACCATTCCATGTTCTTTCATATGTCCACTTGCAACTGCTTGACCAATGACTCTAAATGTTACAGTCAATAGTTCATCTGTTTGAGCACGTGCAACTTTGTGTATTGCGAATCCCGCTTGTCGTACTTCATGCATTCTCGCCTTTCCTGCTTGCCACATTTCATTTATTCTAAATCCCTCAGCAACTTCTGGAAAAGAGTTTTCGCAAATATTACATATACAAATACTACGCTTCGCAATTTCTAATGACCACTTTGCAATTGTAATTTGCGGTTGTATCTCATAAAGAGCATCTATTTGGTTTCTTAATTCATCATCATCTAACAGATTGATTTTTCTTATAGTCATTAAAACCTCCCTACAAATTCTTATTTATCTAATTGCTCTACATATTGGAATTTACCTAACTATTTATACCTTGCATGCTCATATAATCATCTCTAAGCATACCGTAGATATTATAGTCGCAATAAACAGAAACCATTTTTCCTTGGCGAACAGTTCCTTCTTTTATAAAACCACATTTTTCCATAACTTTATTTGAAGCAACATTTCTTACATCCACACGTCCATTCAATCGGTCTATTTCTGTGTTCTCAAATATAAACCGTACCACTTCCTTTAAAGCTTCTGTAGTAATCCCCATATTCCAGTACTTCGGATTAACTCTGTATGCTATATCACCCATTCTTGCATTTTGGATATCAAATACTGCAATCATACCTACCACTTTATTGGATTCTTTCAATACAATTCCCCAATCAAAATCAGGAGAAGGTTTTCTTTTTACCCAAGGGCGAGGGTCAATAAACATGAGTTCAGGATTTTTCTCGCTCTTGCTTGCTTTTCTTCCCCAATATGTATAAATTTCATCTCTTCCCAACCACTCTTTTAAATCATCCCTATCGTTTTCGTTAAGCACACGAATAATCAATCTGTCTGTTTCAAGAATTGGCTTGTCTATTTCATAATCTTTTAACATAGTTTCCTCCGTCAAATTCTGGTTTATGCTGTAAAATCAAACTCTCCTTTAAGTTTTTTCGTTGTTCAATATATTTTCTCTCAGTTGAATTAGTTTCAATTAGATTATAGCTGCTCATTGCATATTGTACCAATTCATCAAGAGTATGTGCGTCTGCAACCACTTTCTTCTCTACTATCTTACGTCTATATTTGTAAATAATATTTCGTATCCTTACTTTTAGAGGTCTTTTCCGTGCTCTGCTAGCTATAAAAATACTTGTTGGGCCATCTGCACCACCTATTATTGAAACTTCACTTTTGCTTTTTTCTTTCATAAGTGTTCATCCTTGCAAATTCAAATCTTCCGTTGTATCCAAGCTCTCCATAAGCTTGGAATTTAACGCTTTTTGTATATTACTTCCATTATTCCGTTATAGTTTCGATTTTCCATTAATTTCAGCTTGAGTTCTACATCAAGTGGTCCAAACAACCTAACACCAGATCCCAATATGGTAGGAATTATGGAAATATAAAACTTGTCAATCAGACCATCTTGCATAAGCTGTTGGACAATGCTTGCTCCACCACATATCCAAATGTCTTTTCCATCCGCTTCTTTCAATCGCCGCACCAAATTACTCGGAGATTCGTGGATGAATCTAATCTTGTCTGTGGAAGTTCGTTCCTTATGCGTAATTACATAACTAATAAAATCACTGTAAACCCATTCTGAAGGCGAAAGTTCTGTTACCACCTGGTAATAAGTCTTCCATCCCATAACAACTGTATCGATATCCTTTACGAATTCAGAATAAGTATCTTCATTCTCAACTTCGTCACGCTGCCCATTAAGCCAGTCCACACTACCATTCAAATCTGCAATATATCCATCCAGACTCATGGCGATAAATAGCATAACTTTTCTCATAACTTCCCCTCCAACTTCAAAGTTTTCGCAGATATTATATCACTAAGATGTGAAAAAAAAAGATAGAAATAGCAAAATACGGCAATAGCGTCAATGGTCACGATGAACAGTGCAAGCACCGCCATTGACGCTATTTCTTTATTTTGCTCACAAGCAGACAAGGGCGATAAGCCCTTTGTTTTCAAGGCTTTTGGAGGATTTTATTAAAACCCTGTGAGGGTTAATAACTACTTATAAAATTGTGGTTTTCAAATTTGTATTTACATTAATTTATTAAATTTCGTGGATAGTTTTATATGTCTATTTAATTGCAATTTGCAAACAAAGCTAAGCTTAAAGCGACTTTACATTTATAACTTACAATTTATATAATTATCAATGCAACAACTATTAATAATACGAGAATTGTAACCGGATAAATTACAAATCCAATCAATCTTATCAACATATTTTTTTCTTTTACAATCGGAAGTCTGTCTCTTATTCCTCTCCAATTAAAGTAAATTGCTACTGTAACTAATTCTGTTATCATCATAATTATCCTGAACACTATATCTTCTTTTGTCTTAACAACCGGATTAGAACTACTTGACTCCATTGCCATTGCAAGACTAATCATACTTGCATATCCTGCCAATGCAATTAACATGTTAGCAATCTTTCCGCTTCTAAATCCCGGTGGTAAAAATGACTGTTTTATTTTTTCATCAGTTTCATCACACTGAAGACTAATTCTTTCGCCCAATTTATTATTTAATGCCTGCTCTAACTTTTCTATATTTTTATACCTTTTTTCAGGGTCTATAGATGTACATTTATCTATTATTCTTTTAATCCTCTTTGTTTCTTTATCAGGATACTCATCAACCATAAGTATATTTTTCATTAGCATCCCTATAGAATAAATGTCTGACCTGCAATCCGTCTGTGCAAAGCCACACTGTTCAGGTGATGCATATCCTTGTGTTCCCATTATTACTGTATCAACACTTTGATTTTCATCATATTCCCTTGAGATGTTGAAATCCACAAGATATACGACATCATCATTTGAAACTATAATATTTGTTGGTTTTATGTCTCTATGAATAATAGGTGGATTCATGTTATGTAACTGTTTTAAAATATTGCACAACTGTTTCATGATTTTTTTAACTGTTTCCACATCAGTTTTGTTATATTTTTTGTCCAAAGTCTGTCCATGTATATATTCTTCTATAACAATAAGTTCTTTCTCATCTTCTATAATTTCATATACTTTTGGAATTCCTTTGATTTGCCTGTTTTTCAAAATTTTATATATTTCTATATTATAATTTTTCAAAGTCTTTTTAATGTATATTCCATCGTTTACAGTATTTTTTACTAATTTCACATTTTCATGTTTTCCCATATCGGACAGTTCTTCGTAAATTGACAAAATATATTTTTCTCTGTTAGTCATATTGATTTCCCCTTACATTTTTTATAAACTGATGTAGTTAAGATTATACACTATTTTTGATTATCGTTAAAGAAAGGGCATTTTAATTTGGAAAAATCAGACATAAAAAATTTATCAGAGAAACCAACTGATGATCTTTTAAAAATATTAAAATCTGCTAATAATGAAAGTGATTTAAAATCATATATTTCATCAAATTTAGATGAAAGTCTAAGTCTTGATGAATATTTAGAAAATAAACTTGCTGAGAAAGGGATTTCTAAAAGTCAGGCAATTAAAAATTCAAACCTCGATAGGACTTACGGCTATGAAATTTTTAAAGGGCAAAAGATTATAGGACGTGAAAAATTAATCGCAATCTGCATTGGAATAGGTCTTAACCTTACTGAAACGCAGCGTGCTCTCACTATTGGCAAACAAAAAATCTTATATGCGAAAGATGCAAGAGATTCTATAATTATTTTTTCCATCAATAATAATTACTCAATCATGGAAACAAATGAATTATTGTTTGAAGAAAATTTTGAACCTATAAAATAATAGTTACAGAAACGGTTCTAAACTTTACTCAAAACCCGATAAATAGCGCAGGAATCAATATTTTTTGGTTCTAAACTTTACTTGGGGGGTAAGGTTTAGGACCATTTTCATTTTATGTGATTTTTTTAAATTATTAATCTTTCTGTTACCGGATAATCTAATATAATACACAAAACTCTCAACCTGTTAGGGCTGAGAGTCTTTGTGTTGTTATTATATATACATAATTCCTACTGGAATAATGGAGTTGAATAGTATCTATCACCACTATCAGGTAATAGAACTACAACATTCTTTCCTTTGTATTCAGGACGCTTTGCTACCTGAATTGCTGCATAAAGGGCTGCTCCTGATGAAATACCTACTAACACACCTTCTTTAGCTGCAACTTTCTTTCCATATTCAAATGCAACTTCATTTGGTACTGCAATAATTTCATCATATACTTTTGTATTCAATGTGTTTGGTACAAATCCTGCTCCAATACCCTGAATTTTATGTGGTCCTGATTCACCTTTTGATAAAACAGGTGATGTTTCCGGCTCTACAGCTATTACCTTAACGTTAGGGTTCTGTTTCTTTAAATATTCGCCTACACCTGTAATTGTTCCACCTGTACCTACACCTGCAACAAATACATCTACGTTTCCATCTGTATCTTCCCAGATTTCAGGTCCTGTTGTTTTTCTATGTGCTTCAGGGTTAGCCTGATTTTCAAACTGTGCCGGAATAAAGCTGTTTTCGATTTCTTCTGCTAATTCATTTGCCTTAGCTATAGCACCTTTCATTCCCTTAGCGCCATCTGTAAGAACAATTTCAGCTCCATACGCTTTAATAATGTTACGTCTTTCAATACTCATTGTCTCAGGCATTACGATAATGCTCTTATAGCCTTTAGTTGTTGCAATTGCAGCTAAACCGATACCTGTATTACCTGATGTTGGCTCGATAATTGTTGAACCTGGTTTTAATTTTCCTGTACGTTCAGCGTCTTCAATCATTTCTTTTGCAATTCTATCCTTTACGCTTCCTGCTGGATTGAAGTATTCAAGTTTTGCCAAAATCTTTGCTTCAACACCTTCAGTTTCTTCAATATGTGTAAATTCAACTAATGGTGTATTTCCAACTAATTCTAAAGCTCCCTTATATATCTTTCCCATAATAATCCTTCTTTCTTTTCTTGCGGGTTCCGTTGTCTTTTTACGCTTAATGCGCTTTTTGCGGGTTCCGTTTTATTTTTATTACAAATTTTATTATACCACAATATTTTGCAATACATATATTATATTACATTGGTATCAAAATTCTCCAACTTTAATGCCTCCAGATTGTTCCGTGCTATGCACTCCCACAATCCTACCCAATATTCGCATATCGTGGGTATCATTATTTCACTACTTTAAATGCTTCTTCTAAATCTTCAATAATATCATCGATATTTTCTGTACCGATTGATAATCTGATTGTGTTTGGTTTGATTCCTGAACCTAAAAGTTCTTCTTCTGTCATTTGTGAATGAGTTGTTGATGCAGGATGAATAACTAATGATTTAACATCTGCTACATTTGCCAACAATGAGAATAATTCAAGATTATCAATGAAATCTTTTGCCTTCTGTGCATCACCTTTAATTTCAAATGTAAAGATTGAGCCACCACCGTTAGGGAAGTATTTCTTGTAAAGTGCCTGCTGTTCAGGGTCCTTTGATACTGATGGATGATTTACATTTTCAACCTGTGGATGATTATTCAAATATTCTACAACCTTTAATGCATTCTGAACATGTCTTTCAACTCTAAGTGATAATGTTTCTAATCCCTGTAAGAAAATGAATGCATGAAATGGTGAAATTGTTGCACCTGTATCACGAAGTAAAATAGCTCTGATTTTTGTTACAAATGCTGCAGGTCCTACTGCCTTTGTAAAGCTTACGCCATGATAACTTGGGTTTGGTTCAACTAATGAAGCGAACTTTCCTGATGCTTCCCAATCAAATTTACCGCTATCAACGATTACACCACCGATTGTTGTTCCATGTCCGCCGATAAATTTTGTTGCTGAATGAACAACGATGTCTGCACCATATTCAATTGGTCTTACAAGATATGGTGTTGCAAATGTATTATCGATTACTAATGGAATCTTATGTGCATGTGCAATATTTGCAATCTTCTCAATATCTACTACGTCTGAATTTGGATTTCCAAGTGTTTCAATAAATACAGCCTTTGTGTTTTCCTTAATTGCTGATTCAATTTCTTCATAATTAAATGGATCAACAAATGTTGTTGTAATTCCATATGATGGAAGTGTGTGTTCTAAAAGGTTGTATGTACCACCGTAAATGTTCTTTGCTGCAACAATGTGGTCACCGTTCTGTGCAAGGTTTTCAATTGTATATGAAATTGCTGCTGAACCTGATGCAACTGCTAATGCTGCTACACCACCTTCAAGTGCTGCAATTCTCTGTTCAAAAATATCTTCTGTAGGATTTGTAAGTCTGCCGTAAATATTTCCTGCATCTGTTAATCCAAATCTTGCTGCTGCATGGTCGCAATTTTTAAATACATATGATGATGTCTGATAAATTGGAACTGCTCTTGCATCTGTAACCGGATCCGGATTTTCCTGTCCTACATGTAACTGTAATGTTTCAAATTTTAAATTTCTTTCTGCTCTTGTTTTCTTTGCCATAATGTTTACTCCTTATCTTTCCTTAAATATTAATTATGTATACTACTTTCCAAATAATTTTCTCTACTTAATAACAACAACACATTCGATCATCTTTTGGAATATAGTATGTTTCTTGTACAAAACTTACCATGTTTTATCCTCGCTTTCAATTTCATAGTTTTCATAGTAGAATGCTATGATTTATCAACTGGTGCTATCATATCCTACTTTTCATAGTATGTCAATAGGAATTGAGGATTTTTTTATATTTTCTTTGGTCTTGGATTATATTACGCCTGATAACGACATCGAAATACTGAATAGAAGGAGTATATTTTCTTTGGTATTGTGTTATGTAAACTAGTTTACAGATTATTTTCCTTTTCTTTCATATAATCTGTAAATTTGTTTTAAAAAATGCTTTTTTATAAAATTAAATACGGATGACTCTCAAATTTTGAAAATCATCCGTAATTATATTTTCTTATTTTAAATTTTATTCGTTTTGCCATAATTTTTTACGGATAATTCTGCAATACACACAATGTTTCCGTAATATTTAATATTCATATCGCTTACTTATCAATTGCATCTGTATTTGGAATGTCTACACATTCAGGATTCTTCACTGTTCCTTTTGCCCATGCGCTTCCAACATCACAACGGCCATGATGATGAACTTCTCTCACTTCACCATCTTTTACACCATCAGATACATTTAAATTAATTCTGCTTGTACCTGCTGCAACTTTTCCATCTAACATATTAATAATATTTTCAATATCTTTTTCGCTTGCCATATTTTTTCCTCCAAATAAAATCTTTCACTTTACTTATAGCTCTACAATAGTATATATAGTCATCAAAGTTGGGGACTTTTGGTCTCAACTTTATGGAATATACTGTTTTACTTAATTACTCCACCACAGTATACATAGTCATCCATGTAAAATACCGCTGCCTGTCCCGGTGTTACTGCTCTTTGAGGTTCGTCAAATGTACATTTAATTGTACTCTCATCTATCGCTTCAACGACACATGGTGCTCCTTTATGTGAGTATCTGATTTTCCCTACAAGCCGTACCGGTTCATTAATTGATTCAACTGCCATATAATTTACATTTTCAACAATTACTTCTTTTGTAAATAATGCATCATTTTCACATAAAACAATTTCATTTGTATCAGCTTTAATTTCTTTTACAAACATTGGTTTTCCAAATGTTACACCAAGTCCTTTTCTCTGTCCTATGGTGTAATGCGTTATTCCTTTATGTTTACCTACAACTTCGCCATCTTCTAATATAAAATTCCCGGGCATACATTTAGTATCTGACTCTTCTTCTATAAACGAAGCATAATCATGATCCGGCACAAAGCAAATATCCTGGCTGTCAGGTTTGCTTGCCACTTCCAAACCAACCTTCTCTGCTATTTTTCTAATTTCATCTTTTGTGTATTCTCCTACAGGCATTAACGTATGAGCTAACTGTTCTTGAGTTAAATTGTATAAAGCATATGTCTGGTCTTTTTCGACTGTTACTGAATTTCTGATTGTATATCTGCCATTTTCCAATTTTATAATTCTTGCATAATGACCTGTTGCGATATAATCTGCCCCTATTTCCATTGAGCGCTTTAAAAGTGACTCCCACTTTACATAACGGTTGCAGGCAATACATGGATTTGGTGTTCTTCCATGCAAATATTCATCTACAAAATAATCTATAACATACTTTTTAAAATCAGTTTTAAAATTCATTACATAATATGGAATATCAAGTCTGAAAGCTACCCTTCTTGCATCGTCAACTGCTGACCAGCCACAACATCCACCTTCATGTTCCATTGTTATATTATCTTCATCCTGCCATATCTGCATTGTTGCTCCCATAACATCATATCCCTGCTCTTTAAGCAAATATGCTGCCACCGATGAATCAACACCGCCAGACATACCAACGACTACTTTTTCTGCCATAAAACTCTTATCTTTCCTTTCATTTTAAAATTTCAAAAATTTTATTTTACATTTTTTAGATATACTTTTTATATCCACATCATTTTATCATTATAAATGAAAAAAAGCGAGAGGTTAGTGAATCAATCTATAAAGTTAACATCTTTTAACAATTATAATTAGCAAAAGCCTCTCACTTTTATAAATCCCAGAGTCCTATTTCAATTTTTGTAGTTTAATATTCTTCTTCCTCTTCTTTTTCACTGATGTCATTAACCGGCTTTTCAAGACCTTCAATCTTAATATTATGCTTTTCTGCATAATCCCATAATGCTGCGTGAATTGCCTCTTCTGCTAATAATGAGCAATGTACTTTTACAGGTGGAAGTCCGTCTAATGCTTCCATAACTGCTTTGTTTGTTACTTCTAAAGCCTGCTGTATTGTTTTTCCCTTTACAAGCTCAGTTGCCATACTACTAGTTGCAACTGCTGCTCCACATCCAAATGTCTTAAACTTAACATCCTGAATTATTCCATTATCATCAATATCTAAATACATTCTCATGATATCGCCACATTTAGCATTTCCAACTGTACCAACACCACTTGCGTTTTCTATTTCGCCAACGTTTCTTGGATTCATAAAATGATCCATAACTTTTTCACTGTACATAGTTTATCCTCCTTCTTTGAAATTTAAAATATTATTTATTTTTTGCTACGTAATCTGCATACAATGGTGACATTGCTCTTAATCTTTCTATAATCTGCTTCAAATTATCAATTACAAAATCTATTTCTTCTTTTGTGTTTTCCTCACTAATTGTAAGTCTGATTGAACCATGTGCAATTTCATGTGGAAGACCAATAGCAAGTAATACGTGTGAAGGGTCTAATGAACCTGATGTGCAGGCTGAACCACTTGATGCACATACACCCTTTTGGTCTAATAATATTAACATTGATTCTCCTTCTATGAATCTGAAGCAGAAATTCATATTATTAGGAAGACGTTTTTTTCTGTCTCCGTTTAATCTTGTAAATGGAATTTCATTTAAAATTCTGTCAATTGCATAATCTCTTAATTTTGTTTCGTACTCACTTCTTTCTTTAAGTGTGTCTCTTGCAATTTCAGTTGCTTTCTTTATTCCAACAATTCCAGGTACATTTAATGTTCCGGCTCTTCTCTTTCTTTCCTGAGCTCCGCCATGAATAAATGAACCAATCTTTACACCTGTTCTGATGTATAAAAATCCGATTCCCTTAGGGCCATTAAATTTGTGACCACTAACACTTAACATATCAATATGTGCTTCATCAACATCGATTGCAATATGTCCATAAGCCTGTACAGCATCTGTGTGGAATAAAATACCATGTTCCTTCGCAATTGCACCAATTTCTTTTATTGGTTCGATTGTACCAATTTCATTATTTGCTGTCATAATTGATATTAAAATAGTATCCGGTCTGATTGATGCTTTGAGCTGTTCTAAATCAACAATACCGTTTTCATCAACATCAAGATATGTTACTTCAAATCCTCTTCTTTCAAGATATTCACATGTATGAAGGATTGCATGGTGCTCAATCTTTGATGTAATAATATGTTTTCCTTTATTTGCATAAGCTTCTGCTGTTGCTTTTAATGCCCAGTTGTCAGATTCACTTCCACCTGCAGTAAAATAAATTTCCTGCGGTTTTGCATTTATAAAATCAGAAATTGTAACTCTTGCCTGATCTACAACCTTCTTAGCATCATTTACAAATGAATACACAGAAGATGGATTTCCATACTGTTCCAAAAAATATGGTTTCATTTCTTCAAATACTTCAGGCAACACTCTTGTAGTTGCTGCATTATCCATGTATATGGTCTTGTTCATAACAGATACCTTACCTTTCCACAAACTTAAATCTATTGTTTTATTGTATATATTCCTAGTAAATTGATATGATTTACACTATGCATTATAACACGTTAATTCCTATTGTCAAGGTATGATTTGTAATACCTGGCATAGGTATATAAATTCTAGTTTCAAAGCGTGTTTGCAACAATTGTTAGAATTGAATATCTCACGAAATATATTTTATTCTCAATATTGCTTTTTCTTATAACGCACAATGCCAGAGTCAAAAACCCGAAACTGCAATGTTCTTATTCAAAACTAGTTTACGGCTTAGCGACTCTGGCATTAAATATATTTCTTATTATTTGTAAGTTTTAATTAAAATATGCACTGTTTTTAATATTCTTATGCATAATGATATCTTCTCTTCTATTTTTTAATTCATCACATTATGCAATGTAATAATACACATATTCACCTACTTCACCTTCACGTTTTACATATTTATTTTCTATTTGCAATATATTTCTTATTCATTATTTTTACTATTTAATTGTAGTATTTTGTGAATAAATATATGCTATTTATTTGTTATACAACTGAAAATCGTATAATCTTAGTGTTCCAACTCCGTCATCTGGTGTGAACACCTTAATCATTACATAACGTGCCTTCTGATTTCCTATGTTAAATGAAGCTACTGCTGAGTTATTGGATGCCTGATAATCTACTGATGTCCAATCATTATTATTGTTGGATATAAGTACCTCCCACTCTGTGGCATTTCCAAATCCTTCTTTGCTTTTTGTATTATAAATTGTATATGTATTAAATTCCTGCTCTTTTCCAAGGTCAATTTTTACCCAGTGTTTTACTCCATTTAAGCTGTATTCTCCACTTGTTACATTTGAACTTGTTGCGCACCACTTTGTATCCAGTTTACCATCAATTAACTTATCAGCACTTTCATTGTCATTTGTGTAACCTGAACATTCATAAACTTTTCCATTAAGACAGAGATTTGTTCCATCCGAAACTGTATTATTTAACTGTGCTGCTGTTTTGTTTCCATGTATTTTTTCTCCTACCATTGGATATTCAGGATTTGCAATTCCATCTATGTTTTCTGTTACCCAGTTATCTTCATAATTAGCAAATCCCTTAAATGTCCACGTTCCAGCCTTTAATTCCTCTACATATTTCTTTCTCAAGGATTCTATGCAGTCATATCCTGTAATCTGTTTTACAACATTGTTAAATGGTGTTGTTGTATCATATGGGTCATCTGTGTATGTTTTTCCTGTATTGTTATCTTTGATAAGTTTATTAATACTATCAATTAATCCATATTTCAATGTTCCATCCGCATTTTTTCTCGTTGGGTATCTTGAATCCATATATGCAAAGAACCATTTGTTATTTCCGTATTGTTCGTATCCCCAATCCTGAAGAGTCTCATCTGTTGCTTCATACACTTGTACATACTTTGGATTTGACCAATGGAAATATCTAAATCCTCCGTAATTTGCCATGTTTTCCGTCCACCATGCAACATCATCTCCGTAATTCAATTTGCCACTGTATTGCTGAACTGAATGCGTAATTTCATGGGAAAAGAATCCAATGTCTGTTGGATGACTGTTAGCATATTTTGTTGATACACATACAGTTGTTCCCTGACAATATGCCACTCCATCATAATTTTTGTCTGCCTTAAATGTTATCGTTGTCGGTTCTGTTCCGTTTCCCCATCTCTGATATAATCTTGGGTAACTGTTATAAAACAATTTTGTAAGTTCTTCCAAATATCCGTCAACCGTCACATCATTCCAATCACCTGTAAATAAAATATCATATTTACTTGAGCTTACAGTTGCACCTCTAAGTGCTATTTCCGAAAGTTGAATAGAATTACCATAAGACGCCTTGACATCCATCTTGTAATATTTATATGAACCTGTCTTATCTACTGCATAATTGTATGTCTTATAATTTTCATCTTCCATACCACTTTCATTTACAACATCAATTTTTTCCCAGTTATAACCATCTTTCGAGCCGTATAAAATCCATGACTTTGGATTTCTTCCTTTGTATGTTGCATTGTCATTTGCTGTTGTAAGACTATAACTATACAATATAGTTTCCTGCTTCATTTTCCATGCAATACTAAAATTACCAGAAAATTCAAATAACTTTGTTGTTATATCGCTGTCAAATATGTTCGCCGGAATTTCATTTCCATTTCCTTTTGCAGTTGTCTGTTCATTATAAACGCTTTCGAAATAAGTCATTAAATCATCACCCATTTCATCAGTTACATCTGCTATGTCTCCATGCAATGAAATCTCTGCTAACTGAAATCCATAGTAATTAGTTCCATTACCTTCAAACTGAATTAAAAAGTACTGAAAACTTTTTTGTACATCTGTTTCATATGTATATGTTTCTAAATTTTTAGCTTCAATTCCACTATCTGTCACAGTATCAATTTGTGTCCATGAAGTTCCATTATTTGAGCCATATAAATGCCATACTTTTGGATTTCTGTATGAATAAGCTGCACTATCATTTGCTGTTGTAAGTGTATATTTTTTAAGTACTATTGGTTTTTCCATCTGCCATGCAATACGCAATGGGAATCCATTTGATGTACACATTTTTGTATTTATATTTCCGTCAAATAGTTTTTCCACTCCTTCATTTGCACTTGTAGAAACTTTTGTTGAGCTTGCAGCATCAACCTGACTAATATATGAATCTACATTTATATTCTTTGGATGTTCTTCTGTTTCAGCTTCCTCATGAAATTCTGTAGTTACTTCTTGTAGTTTTGTTGTTTCTTCTATTTTCGTAGTTGTCTCTTCCGGTCTTGTTTCCGGTGCCTTTGTTGTTTCTTTGATCTTTGTAGTTGTTTCTTCCTGCGTTGTTGTCTCTGGTGCCTTTGTTGTTTCTTTAATCTTTGTAGTTGTTTCTTCCTGCGTTGTTGTCTCTTTAATTTCCGTCGTAACTGATACAATAGTGCTTTCTATTATTGATTCTGATTCTTCTGTTACTATAGGATAATCTTCCTCTTTAGTCGTAATTTCTTCTCTATTTTCCTTTGATGTAACCGGAATGTTTTCCTTTTCTGTTTGGTTTTCTTTGTCCTTTGATGTTACTTCCACTGTTGATGATTCTACAGATTTTGTTGTGAAAACAGAACTACCTTCTCCTGATTTATTTACAGTCTCCTCATTCGCTTTTAATTTTACCTTTAATGTAAATTTTTTATTACCATATATTGCTTTAATCTTAGCATTTCCGACTTTTCTTCCTTTAATTACAATTTTTTGTTTATATTTTCCCTTCTTTTTAATTGAAACATTCTTCTTGCCATATACAATTTTCCATACTACTCTGTGCTTTACTTTCTTTAAAATAATAGTTTTCTTTTTTCCTACTGATACTGTAACCGTTTTTTTATTAAGTTTAACTTTGCCTGTAGCTGCATTAACCGGGATTACACTATCAGGCACTAAACTTACTGTTAAAACTAATGCAAGAATAATTGCCAACCCCTTTTTTACCAACTCATTATTTTTTTTCATAAAACCTCCTGCTTTTCCTTTTGCCTTTCTAAATTTTAAAATTAAATCTATTTTAACATTATAAAGAATTGCATTCAATTTTGTTCATTTCACATTTTTTACTTTTTTCATTCATTATTTTTACTATTTTCATATAGTACTTTGTCTTTTTATATCAAAATAACTTTATACTTTTATTAATTTCAAAAAAATAGGCCGTCACTAAGTGAACAGCCTATTTTTAATCAAGTTCCATTATTCTGATATTTTTTCCAGTATTTTACCTATATCATATTTAGGCACCGTCTCTTCTGCTAATTTTTTTATTTTAGCAACCGCATCAACGCTCTCTTCAAGTTGCTGTGCTATCTGCTCACAACTTTCACCTTTGCTTAATTTTTTGCATACCAATGATATTAAAAATTCTTCCATACCAGCTTGTCTGCCAACACGTCTGCCTTCTTCTATTCCTGCCCTCATCCCTTCTTTCATACCCTCTTTCATACCCTCTTTCATACCCTCTTTCTTTCCTGCTTTTATACCTTCTTTAATTCCTTCTTTAATCCCTTCTTTCATACCTTCTTCACGTGCCAACTCTTTCTCATCCTCAAGCCATTCACTCAAACGCATATACTCCGTCCTCCATTCTGTACTTGATTTTATTCGTTCCACTTCTGATTTTAATATAACAGAAAACGAGTCATCAGTAAACTGGCTTCTAACTGCCCTAAGAAAAATTTTACAGTCCTCACTAATGTTTCCCATTTTTCCTTTTGTATTCATAAAAATGGTTGTTCTTCCCTCATTTAGATATAATCCTTCAACTTCTTCACATTTACTTGTAAATGTATACTTATATTGTTCTTCTCCAAACAAATCAAAATCACATATAAATATTACATATGTGTTGTTTAAATTCTTATATCTACAGCCTTTCTCAAGTAAATCCAAATCTATCAAATCATGATAATATCTGCTTCTTTTTTTCAGATTATCTATCTTTAGATTCTGCATTTCCACGCTATACACAGCGTCTTCACCTTTGATATATGCATCTAATCTTATGCCTTTAGCATCACTTCTTATAGATATGGTTTTTTCGTAATCTTTATACTCAACCTTCGAAACCTCAACACCAATTATTTCAGTTAGAATCTTCGTGCATAATCTTTCATTCATCATTGCTTTCTGAAAAATAAAATTATCAGAAAGACCTAATTGTTCCCACTTTTGCAAAAATACTCCTTCCATATTCCGGCCGAACTTTTAATTTTTATTAGAATATTCTATATTCAAAGTGTAACATCATTATTTAGATTGCGCAACATCTATATTATGTGATATTTGTCAAATTAAATAATTAATATGTTGCTCTAAATTTCCAATGAAATTATCGCATCAATTCCCTACATTAGCTCGCCCTGCATATCATCATTAAACAGTGCCATAATATTTGCTACTTTAGCGTCTACAAATTCATCTGTTAATTTTGTTGAACGTAATACAAGCTTATTATACAGATATTCTATTCCACCTCTTGCATATGAATTAAATAGCTCCATATCTTCCTTGTATCTATATTCGCTTTTGTCATTTGTATCAAATGCAATTCTTGCTTTTTCTTCCGGTGTCATATTTCTGCTATCATCAATTAGCAAAATAACCTGCATAATCGTTTTAAATCTGTCATACTCTCCTGCAATCTGCTTTAATTGAACTGTTCTTTTGTAATCTGTTTCAAAATCATCAGCTTTTTTATTTCCGGTTCTAAGTCCAATTATGGCACCCACTGCATATAAATCTACAAGTCTCTTAAATCTACTATTCTCTTCAACTTTTACCTGTGTCCACATTGCATCAGCATATTGAGCATATCTGCCATGTAATACAAAATCCTCATTTTTAAAATAGTCATACTTTTTTTCTTCCATTATTTTGCCCCTCCATTTCCAACTATAGTTGAACTTACATCAGAATATTCTCTTTCTACTCTGTAGCAATAATCGTCTAATGTATATTTATCAAGACCTGATGCCTCCCAGTCCTTATCAAGCATGAATATAATTACCTGTTCAGCAAATTCAGGCAATTTTCTTGAAATAAGTCCTATATTCTGAGTTCCCAATTTTGAAAATGGTGCATCGAGAACCAACGGAAGACTTAATACTGATTCTTTTTCTTCCTGATTGTTCTTTTCTCTCTTTGCTAATTCCAAAATGCTTACTATATATACAAAATTAATTGCAGTAACTTCTCCTTCTGAGAGGTTCTTTTCTTCTCCTCCCGCTTTGTAATACATATGCATTTTGTAATCGTCCTCCAATTTTGCATACTTTTCGTTACTATTAAACATTTTTTCATAATTATCACTAATAAGAGCGTTTAACTCATCTAATGTTTTATTTTTTCTGGCTTTTACATTGTAATCTGCCTTTTCAAAAATTGCTTCTGCATATGCAATAGCTCTATATACAACCGCATTTTCCCTATCCTGTTTTGCTATATCATCTAATTGTTTTGTTAAGCTTTCTTTTTCTTTTTGTAAACGTTCCAAACTATAGTTATATGCATTTATTGTACTCTCACAATCATTGCATCTATTTTTAAAATTCCTATACTTTCTTCTTACCTCCTCAAGATTTAGTTTTCTGTCAATCTTTCTTTCTAAATTTTCTATATTATTTTCTATTTCTTCAACTTCAGTCTGTGTATCTTCATAATCTCTACACTTTTCTCTAATTTCTGAAACTAACTCTGAATTATCATGCTTCCAATTAGCAAGTTTTGACTTTAATAATTTTGCCGGTCCTCCGATTTTATTAGGATATACATCCTGTCTTAACTTAACCATAGTTTCATAATGTGGGCTACCTTCTTCTAATTTTTCACCACAAAGACATACTCCATTGTTAAGAAGCCAGTCTATAGTGTCAGAAGTAACTCCCGGAATATCTTTTCCTTCAATATCAACTTCATTTAATATCGCCTCAACTCTCGGAAGTAATTCGCTTGTAAAAAATTTATCTGATTTACTAAGCAAATTTACAACATCTACATAATATTTTCGAGCATGATCCTTTTCACTGTCCAAGTTTCTTTCATATTTTTTTAAGTCTATCTGATATTGTTCCATGCTTTTGTTTTCATTAAGAGTTTCCTCTAATTCTTCAACCTTCTGTCTTGCCATTTCAAGGTCAGCCTTTTTGTTTTCAATAGCTTCTTTAGTGCTCCATATTTTTTTATCTATCTCTTTTATTTTATAATCTGCTTTTCTAAATTCATCTGTAGAACCTTTTACACTTCTTCTTAATTTAGTTAATACACTTGTCCTATACTCAGAATTTCCATTTTTTAAATGTTCTGTCATCTTAAGGATTGACGAAATACCTAAAATAATATTTATCGATTTTTCTATATCTTCTGATTTATTTTTAGTCTGACTCCATCTTTCACCATCGAAAAATAAATAATTTGATAATTTTTCAGGGAACATTTCTTCTATGGCTTTCTGTACGCATCCTGACGGATGATTTTTGTCACGATTTCCGGCATTACTTATAAGACTTCCACCATTCACACTCATATCCAAAAATGGAGTCATATTTATAGGCGAAACTGTTAAATCTCCCGGATCATCATATACTTTTTTAAACTTTTGGGTTCTTATAAATTCATAAGTTGTATCCCCATCTTCAACCACAAGCTCTACTTTTACATCAGCACTCTCATCCTGCCTAAGTGATGCAATAACTTCATTGTTTAATAATGTTATTTCTTTTACATTATCTACATAATTAGTTTTATTTACATTTCCGTATAATACCCATCTAAACGCCTGAGCAATTGTAGTTTTTCCAAATGTATTATCACCTAATATAATTGTTACATTCTTTTCCGGATCACATGAAAAATTTAATTCATTGTCTCCTTTATATCTCATAAAATTATGTAATTTAATTTTTCTGAATTTCATACTGTTCCCTCCAAATCTTTACGTGCTTTTTTTTGAATAATGTTGCAAATTCTATCTACCATTTGCTTATCACTGTATTCATTACTTCGTACATTTCTGTTTTCCATTTTACGGATTTCATTAAACATCTCATCAACTACCTGTTTCTCAACCTGAATTTTTTCATCCATCGTAATATTCCTCCATTTTTTCTATTTCTTCATCGATATCAAAAAATACACTATATGCGTTCATAATTTCTGTCATAAGACTTTCACCTACTATTCTGTTGTCCGCAAGTTTTGCAAATTCATTAATTCTATATAGTTCCCCAATTATAATTGACCTGTCCCGTTCAAAATCATCGTAAGCCACGTCTGTCAATTTTCTCGGTAAAGTTACAAAATCATAGATTTCTGCAAATTCTTTATTTGAACTTTTTCGTAAAAGTCTTCCTCTCCTTTGAATAAATTCCTTTGGATTTCTTGAACTGCTCATAATAAACGCTGTCTTAATCCCCGGAATATTTACACCTTCATCTAAACATTTAATAGCCGTAATTACCTGATAAAGACCATTTTGAAAATATTTCTTTATCTCCTGACGTTCATATAAATCTTCTTCTGCCGTAAACCTGTGAGCCCTCATACCTAATGATTTGTTTATCATTTCTGTAACACCATCTATCTGTCTTACCAAATCAACAGTTTCGTTCTCTTCATCTTCATTTTCCATTGATGTTGCCCCACAATAAACTAAGATACTGTCTTCATTTTTATATTTTTCCATTAACTCCATTAGTTTTTTAGGTTTATTTCTAGCACCTGCTAACAATCTCGACCTTTTAAAAACTAATAATTTCCCCTCTTCCGATATTTTTACTTTACCTTCTTCTTCAACTACAAATTTCTTTATTTTTTCCGTAAGATATGAATATTTATCCAGCTCATCTTCATCCAAAAATACCGGTATAGGATAATACTTATATTTACATAGCGCTCCTTCTTTTATTGCGCGCTCTAAATCATAAACTATGCACTCATCTCCAAAATAATCAAAGATTTTCTGAGTTCCTTTTTTATCCATATGACGTTTTATTGTAGCTGATAAAGCAATTCTATATTTAATATTTTCAGGCAACATATTTGACAATCTGACTGAACCAAAATTATGTGCTTCATCAATTATCAAAAGTACATTTTGTTCTTCATTTAATTCCTGTATAATATTTTGTATTTTTTCACTTGCGAAAGTATCATTTGTAGTTATACATACAAATGGCTTTCCACTATTTCTAAATCGTTTATATGCTTTTACTAAATTTGCATCCCATTTTTTATCCGAGGACTTTGAATGCGCTATTATAGGGTTACATGCCCAATTAATTACATCTTCTTCCCATTGTCCAACTAAATGTATATAAGGGCATACAATAAACACTGCAAGTTTTTCATCTACCTTTTCAGCTAAATGCGCCATACAGGCAAGAGCGGTAAATGATTTTCCTGAACCTGTTGACATTGAAAAGATTCCTCTGTACCCTTGCTTTTTCCACCCATTTATCGCCTCGATCTGGTAATCTCTAAGTTTCACATTCTCAGGAATTTTAAATATTTTATCCGGCTTTATAAAATCATGATAATCATACTGTTTCTTATCTATATCATAATCAACTTTATCTTTTTTAAATTGTTTTAACTTTTCTATAATTACTTTTGGAAATGGAATAATTCGCAACTTGTTTGTACTGTCACTCCACATTTTGTCAAAATCTTCTTCTAATTTTTCTATACCATCCTTCTGACTTTCGTCTTTCCAGCTACAAAATGTATAAATAGATTCAAAATTATCATTAAATGCATTCTCTGATTCATTAAGCGAACCTGTAAATCCGATTCTGTTTCCAAATTCATCTTCAAATATCGCTAATTTTTCATGGTATATATTAATTCCGGTCTCATTTTCCATAAATGCAATTTTCAAATCTAACATTCCACTTGCTATCATCGTTGCAACAAGATTCAATCTTTCTTCTTCAAAATAATCCATAGGTGATGTAATGCTAAACTGTAAAGCCTCCGTGAAAGCCTCATCTCTTGTCTTATATCCTAAATTAATGGCTTCAATATCCTCTTTGGAAAGTCTAGGTGAACAAATAAGTTCAACCTTTCCATTATTTTGTGCCATTGCAAATAAACCTACAGAAATATTTAAAAGAGCGGACGTTGAGAAAAATCCAACCGACCTTTTATAAATCACACTTTTTTCTAACACCGGTATTAAAAAATCCTTTGGTATGTCATTTTCATCACTTCTGTACCTAACCTGTATTTTTAAATCTCTAAAACTCATTATTCCTCCCCAATTTCCTCCACTGCCATAATCAGCCTGTCCACATCATCTTTCGTGGTATATCTTCCAAGGCTTGCCCTAACCACACCTACATAATCCTTGTCTTCCAAATGATCGTGTATAAGTGGTGCACAATGATATCCTGTTCTAACGGCAATGTTGTAATCTTCGTCAAGAATCATTCCTACATCTGACGATTTATAACCTTTTATATTAAATGCCACAATTCCTACATGTACATCTTTAGGTGGCAAATACATAACTACATTTCTATTTTTACTTAATTCAGAAGTAAGATAATCTGTGAGTTCCTTCTCATGTTTAAAATAATCTATACCTTCTTCTTTAATAACATCTGCTGCCGCATTTAGTCCTGCAACTGCAACTATATTTGGACTCGATGGTTCAAACATTCCCGGAATTGATGACGGCATATTCAAATTGAGTGAATCACTACCTGTTCCTCCTGCAATAAAAGGATTAAGTTTTTCTCCTTTTCGCATATAAAAACCGCCTATTCCAAATGGTCCGTACATATTTTTATGACCCGCAAACACAACAAAATCCGCCTGCATATTAACCAAATCTATATCAATTAATCCTAGCGATTGTGAAGCATCTATAATCACCTTGCAATTGTATTTTTTTGCAATTTTTACAATCTGTTTTACCGGCAAAATATATCCCGTAACATTGCTTATATGGGTTATAAACAACTTTGTCGGATTATTAACAGAAAATAAATATTCCATTTTTTCCAAATCAATTGTCATGTTTTCTCTAATCACAGGTAATTGCTTAATTTCAAATTTAATTTCCTCCTGTGCTTTTTTAAGAGGCCTCATTACCGCATTATGTTCAAATGGTGAAACAAAGCAAATATCATTTTCGTACCAGTCAAGACCACCTATAATCATGTTAAGTGCAATTGTTGCTGAAGGTGCAAATATAACATCCGCTACCTGTTCTCCATTAACAAGACTTAGCATTTTTGTCCTTGTTTCATCTATTAAACCTGTAGCTTTCTTAGCCAAGTCATACGAACCTCGTCCGGCATTTACAGCCAGATTTCTATTTACTTCATCCATTACCTGATATACTTTTTCAGGTTTAGGAAATGTTGTTGCCCCATTATCCAAATAAGTTAATTTCATTTGCTTAATAAATCCTCCAATGCCTTTGCAAGTACCGAAACTTTTTGATTAAGTTCCAACGTATCCCCAAATTCTTCTAATGCTTCTTCAATAGCATTTTGTAAAAAGTAACTTGTGCTGTCGTCATCATCAGTCTCATAAAATCTTTCTATCTTATTTCCACCATTTTCAATATAAATTCTGTTTTCACCTGAGCCTGATTCATTATTTTCCTTTACTGCCTCAACACTCGCCTTTACTCTCATCAATTCATCCATAAATTGTTCAAATGAATCATTCTTCCAGTCATTTATATAAATTCCGGAAATTATCTTGCACACTCTAGATACGATTTCTAATTCATCGTTAGTTTTTAGCTGTCCGATATAAGTCATAAAACCTGTTATATTTTCTGCAAAAATATGTGACTTTGCTTTTTCACTTTGCTCTACATACCATGTTTTTAGACATTCACCAAGACTGTCATTTGCTTTTTCGCCAAAAAGTTTCTTTATATCTGTTGCAGTTTTTATTTTCGTAAAATACAGGTTTTCACTCATGCATTTCTTTATTTTCAAAACTTCCTGTGTGCATTTTTCATATGCATTATCATCAATATTTCCACAAATTGCTTCCGGTATTTTTTCAAATAAGACTTCTCTCGGATTTAACTCTATCCCTTTAAAAATCTTTCTAAATTTCTTTATTTTTTCAAATGTTTCCTCTTCTATATATCCCTTTTCTTTTTTATTGAAAATTTGTTTTGTAAATGTAAGAGTATACTGGTCTATTGATCTGTACCATCTGTGCATACTTTCAACAATATTGCTTAATCTCTGCATTTTAGACTGTTTCTTTTTCTTTATTTCCTCAGTAATAAAGTTTTCTTCTAAAATATTGAGATACTTTTCCTTTTCCATATTTTCTTTTTCAATGAATAGGAAATATTCTTCCGGCTTTTCATTTATGTTATTTAGTATTTCGCTTGATATATCTACTTCTTTGTCACGAAGATAAATAATTGGCGTGTCCTGCAAACCTACAATTTCATTTGCAAGAAAAATAGGTATTACTCCCTTTCTTACACCAAATTTTTCTCCCATTAATTTTGAATACAACTCATCAAAAGATGTTTTTTTACCGGCACATTTACCTATAAAATCACTTATCTCTTTTAAAATTTTCTCGCATCCTGCCTCATATTCATTATTGTCCATAATTCCTGTATGAACTAATGTTGCCCTGAAAATAGTTGATTCTGAACTTGTCCCTTTTTCAAATCCCGATAAATCTTCTTCTCCAAGAATAGCATCAATTATCTGATTTCTTGCTTTTTTAATCTGTGCTGAAACATTCTGTCTGTTTATCAGCTCGTTATTAATTTTAGGAGCATTTTCGTAATACGAAGAACATATATCGCTTAAAAATCTGTTAAATTTCTTTTCTGATTCAAACTTTAATTTCTCACTATCACATCCACTGTAAAAACAAATATCATTTCCATTTTCAGGCATATAAAGACTTTCAAGTTCTCCATTAATTTCAAAAATTAAATCATCTCTATATAATTCGAGTTCCTGTTCTAAAACTTTATTTTCATCTATAAAATTCTTATCTTTAAGCAATGCCTTTACGGCTTTTAATTTTCTGATGCTTTGCTGCTGTCCAAATGCTTTTTTAGGATAAATTACTACTATTCTTTCATCCTTAAGCATATCTGTATGCACCTTTACTTCATTTGCATCATTTTCTTTTAACATCACAATGCATACAATTAATCCGTCAGCTTTATATGTATCAAACAGATAGTTTGAATTCTTTACACTAAGAAACTGTTCCTGCGTCATATACACATATTTAAAGAAACGTGTCATAGTGTATTCCCTGTTATATTTTTTAGGAAGTACATATTCTAATTCAGAAATATTTGCAAACTCTTCTGCCCAATTTAAGCTTAATGACTGCTTTTCAATCATCTGGTTCATATACTTATCCAAATTAATTCCAATATTATTTTTGAAAGTATATATTCCAAGTTTATTACGGTATTTTATAATTTCCTTGTTTTCTAATTGTTGCAAATATCCTGTAAAATCCTCTTTACTAAGTCCTGTCGCCAGACGAATTTCTTCTTTTTTTACAGGTACCTCTTCATTTTTATTAATCATATGAAGTATGGCTATAGCTTTAATTACTTTTTCCTCACCTAAAGATTCTGCCTTAGTTAAAGCATAATCTGCCTTTAGCCATTCATTGTGAATATTTGTAAGTGAAATACTTTCCTTAAATAAATTTTTAAAATAATCATAAATAACATCTATCGAAAGCAATTCATCTGCTCCGTTTTCAATTAAATTAACAAGGCTTCCCTTTTCGTCATTTGCCAAAAAAGTAAAAATGCTTCGCTCGTTTTGGGCTACTTTTTCACTTATATTGAGTAGCGCATACGCTGTTAAAGGCAACATTGGGAATGCGCCCTTTACAACTATCTGCTGATAGTCGCTAAATTTAAACATACTTTGAAAACATGGTATTTTATAGGATTCTTTAATAATTTCACTATTATTTTCCTCTTTTAGCCATGCCTTATATTCTGTTCCTTTTTTCTTAATTACATGTTGCAAAAGTTCATAATTATTCTGAGCTGATACAATAAATCTTATTTCCTTTAATCTGCCTTCTACACCTTTAAATGCATTAATCATCTCCTGAGGCAACGCATTTCCATACTCTTTTATACTTTTATGGGCAACAAATGTAATATGTATCTGTTGTTCTTTTGAATTATTTGCCAATTCACACATATCCTGAAGTATCTTCATATCATAGGCAAATGTTTCCCTTTCATGCCCTTCTATATATTTGCTGAATTCATCAAAAATAATATAAATGCCACCATATCCATGCTCTTTAAGTGCAATGCTTATCTCTCTATACAGTGTCATTGCATTGTCCTGAACCATCGGTCTGAATTCACTTCCTGCCGTCAATTCAGGGTATACTTTCTTAAAAATTTCTAACCCATTACGATTCATTGACTTAAGGCTTTTTTCTAATTCCTTAACGTTAGTTTCATAACCTGTTAAAATATTCTCAAATTCCTTATAGACTTTTTTATATTTATTTTTCCAATTTTCAATCACTTCAACAGCTTTGCTGTAATCACTATCAGGAGCAATGTCCATCAAATCATTTTTCTTTAAAGCCTCCATTAAGCCAAGTACAAACCCATGATTCAAATCCCTGTCCGTTCCCGAAATAATAACGGGCAAAAATGGCTTATATTCTTTATGAATAAGTCTTGCGTTATTGGCTGTCACATCTGATATTTTTTCTATTTTCTTTAGAAGTTTTTCTGTTGTTTTATCTTCTGATTCTTTAAGAATAGCCAATAATACCAGCAATAAATGTGATTTGCCTTTTCCATATGGTCCAATAAGGATATTTGCCTTTTCTTTATTATTAATAACGTTCTCAAGAAATCCATTTAATATATTTATTGATGAACGTGTAGGTATATAACTGTTGAGTTTTTTTCTATTGTCTATATCCAGTTGTAAATTTATTGAATTCTGAAATTTCTTGTCTATTTCAATAAAATCCTTTAATTGGCTCATATTATGCTCCTTCACAGTTTATCTTTAATTTTTCTCGTAATATTTTTCTACTATTTCATTTAATGGAATATTTTTCTTCAAATAAACCATATCAAGTCCTGCCGTTCTATTTACTGTTATGTAATTTAAAGCTGCAAGATTATCTAAATACTCATTTAATGCAATTCTTTTCAAATTCAAAACCCTTCCCGGAGACAATGGTGCATTTAGCAATTCATCTATTCCAACAGAATCTTTGGATTTTTTTTCAAAATATTTCATCAATGCATATAAAAATACTTCGTTTATCAATACTTCTCTATCCGGCTGTGTTTTAAAATATCTATCCCTATCCTTCTTTATTAATCCTAATTTTGCAAATGGAGATATTTTCTTTTCTTCCGGATCATAGTCTTCTATTCTTTCTTTCACATACATATTTAAAAGAACCGAAATATCATCTCTTAATGAACGCTCTGATATCTTCTTTCCTTCAGCTAATATTTGCATTTTTCCAAGAATAATATACTCAATTTCCTCTTTATTGAATTCATCTATATTCGTCTCATTAAAAAATAAATACCATGTTGTTGCCATATCCTTATTAAATACAAGATTTATATGATAAATCCACAATGCAAAACTATCCTCTAAATATTCGTCATTATCTTTTATTATCTTTGCAATATCCGTTAAATTTGCTCCATTTTTAGGCGATTCCCTGATAAATTCTCCTGCTTTAAGCCAGTATCTGATAGCTTTCGCCATATTGCTTCCGACTCCTAAAGCATCTGCTCCATAGTTTTCAGAAAAAACTTTTCCATTGTCACTTACCGCTTTTAACCCTTTATCAAGCCAACCTTCACGTATTGTAAATGTTTCATGTCCTTTAAGTTTTATTGCCATATTTTTATCCTTTTTTTGTTGCTAATACTTTTCGCATATAACATCCTGCCGTGTAATGATTAACGCATTCTGCGCATCTTACACATTTATCATCCAAAATTTTATAATCAAGATTACCTTCCTTATCTTCTTTAATAACAATTGCATTATGCTTGCAGATACTCTCACACGCCCTGCATCCCATACACATTTGATATTTAGTAATCTGACATTTAACTTTGTCTTCTGCTGCCTTAACACTTGCAGCTCCATCTATTTTGTAATCGATTATCGTTACTTTTAACGTTGTACTTCCAATTCTTCCCTGAAGTTTAAGCACCAGTCTTCCATCTTTTCTCGTAACATAAACTTCTCCAAGTCGTTTATTTCCAAGTTCAAAATTTAGATATCCAAATGGTTTAAACAATTCATACAATTGTTCTGAAATCGGTCTTTTCAGTTCATAATTAAATGCATTTTCTTCCAATGCACATGGTTCAAAGGAAACTGCTGTCTTTTTTGCATAATCTACGCCATTTCCACCCTGGCGTGCTTTCCATTTGCCATCATCTACATATACTTCCGGGTCCGGTTTTCCAATCTGTTTTGCAAAATCAATTAGCATCTGCCTAAACCTTTCCGACTGTTGTGGCATATGAATTTTTGACAAAAATTCTGACCACCCACTGTTATTTGGGCAACACCAGCATCCTACTCTTGCATATCCCAATCTGTACGCATAATTAAAATCTATTTTCGTTGTAAGCATATACAACCAGACATCAAAATCCATCCAGTCTATAATTGGGGATATTGTTATTTGCTTTGTAATTTTAGAGCCTTCTGTTTCTCTTTCGTATTTACTTCTACTGGCAGACTCGCTTCGTCTTATTCCATAAAATGTTATTATTTTGTTTTTATTTCTAAATAAAGTCTTTATCTTTCTTTGTATCGCACCGGTTTTAAATATTGTGCAGCACCATCTCATCACTCTGCTTGGCGGTCCCACTAATTTACATAGTTCTTCAAATTCCTTATCTTTGTTTCTTGAAGATAAGACCGGAGTCTGGGGATGTTCTTTTTTAAACCTCTCAACATATTTCATTGTTTCCGGAAATTCTAATGTAGTATCTCCAAATATGTGTAATATCTTTGGCTCACTTAACGCCCTCATAACTATATCTGATGTAACTGTGGAATCTTTTCCCCCTGAGAAAGATACAAACATATCTTTTGCCGTGTAATCTTTTGTAGAATTTTTAATGTAATCCACTGCTTCTCTTACAATGAATTCGTATCTGCTTCTGTTCGCCTGAACAAATTTACCTACATATTGTTCGAAATATTCATAACTTATGTTTTTTGATGCTTCTTCATATTTACTTCTAATATCAGCAACATTTTTATTTTTTAATTCTTTAACTGAAAATTTAATTCGTTTACCATTAATTAAATATTTATTCCCGGAGCAATTCCATACTGAGTCTTTCTCGTATGTCCCAGGTTTTTCATCTAATAAAATCTCTAAAAGCAGTCTTTCTTCCGGAAACACCGGTCTTATATCTGTTGTTATTCTTGTCCCTTTTTCACTACAGCATTCGCATTTACTTTGAAATAGCGGAACCTTGCAATTATCACACCAGTAAATGTCTGATTTTTCTAATTCAGTTCTTTCTCCACACACCGGACATGTGCTGCTTTTTGTCTTTATATTGTCATTTCTACATACGTATTTAAGCACTTTATCACCTATCTCATATCCCTTGGGTTAAATGCAGATTCACTCTTATTTTCTTATCTGCAAATGTTATCTCATATCTTTCGGGTCCAAATGCAGATAGGAACATAGTTCTAAAAATTCACCTGCGCTAAAATCCGCATTATTATCCATGAATTCTGACATATGTATCCCTGTATCTTTTTCTATCTGGGCAACTGAAATTTTATTACGTTTTATATACTCAACTATATTTTCAGATACCCTGTTATAACTTTTTTTCTGATTATTCATTCGATACCACCATTCTCGTTTCCCAAGAAAATTTTACTAATATTTATATTATATTCTTTGTTTAAAAGAATTGCAATGAAGTTTTTTCTTTGAAAAAGAGAATCTGTTGACGTAAATTTTTTCTTACTATATTATTGAAAAGAGAGGTAAATAAAATGAAGAATGCAAAGATTTCCGAGGTATTAAAAAATTATAGAAAGTTAAACAAATTGAGTGTACGTGATGTATCAGGGCTACTCAAAGAAAAATCTTTAAACGTTGCTGAAAAGACCATATATGGCTGGGAAAGCGGTCAAACTCAACCTAATGCTGATACCTTGCTTATGTTATGCGAAATTTATAATATTGAAAATATTTTAAGCACTTTTGGATACACTGACGAAGAGCCTATTAATCTTACAAGACACGAAGCAAAATTAATAAAACAATATAGAAACCATCCCGAAGTTCAGGATGCTGTTAATAAACTTTTAGACGTGTAATTTTATTATAATAAAATAGTCGGAGCATTTATACCTACCCCAATTGTTAAATTAACTAATGGAATCGGTACAAACGCTTCGGCTTTTTTTAACTGAATTATTATAAATCATATATAAAGAGCAGACGATTTTTCATTCATCTGCTCCACTTATTTTATGTTGTATTTATTTAATTTAGATTAAATACAATAGTCACTTGTTTGATTTTCTTCTAACTGCCACTGAACTAAATCTGCCAATGTAATATTATCAACTACATCTTTTACTGCATCATTTATCTTCTGCCATACTCTAACAGTTGCGCATCCTGTCATTCTTTCACATGGTTCTGCATCATCTTCCACACATGCGACAGGAGCTAATGATCCTTCTGTTAATCTTAAAATCATTCCTACTGTATATTCTTCCGGTTTTTTCTTTAATAAATATCCACCCTGAGGTCCTCTTGTACTTCTTACATAGCCAGCTTTATTTAAAACTGAAATAATCTGTTCCAAATATTTATCAGATATTTCCTGTCTCTTTGCAATATCTTTTATACTTACCGGTGTATTTCCCTCCGAATGCTCTGCAATATCAAGCATTAATCTCAATGCATATCTTCCCTTTGTAGAAATTTTCATTATATTTACATCTCCTATTAGTTTTTATTATTTAACAGATGCCTAAATTTATAATATAAATTTATTTTGCGTAATCGTTAATTAAAATTGCAACAATTATAACGTCAAATACTTCTCAGGCATCTTTTATCTTTAATAATATAAATGTATTATAGAGCATAATTCATACTTTTTCAATAGGAATTAAGAAGAATTTAGTGTTTTATCTTTTAAGCATCCTTCTAACAGACTCCGAATCTACTCTTTTTATACCCATAAAGAAACTACCGCTTCACAAATCTACATTTGTAAAGCGGTAGTACCGTAAAAAAAGAAAACTATTAGTAATAATTGACATAACAATTATTAATGATAACTTATATAATTAATTGGTATGATAAACAAACTATTTAGAGTGCTAGTTGCTATGTTTATCAATACTAATTATATAACATTGTGTTAATAAGATGTCTTACGGATTGTTTTGTGTAATACACTTTCACAATACCTGCATTCATAAAATTATTTGGATACATTAATTTATCCTTTTACTGCACCTACTACCAAACTTTCCTGTACCTGCTTACTTAAGAAGAAGTAGATAATAATTGTTGGCAATGTTGCAATTACCATACCTGCTCCAATTAATCCCCATTCTGTCGAATACTGTCCGGCAAGTGACATAATACCTACAGGAAGTGTTCTGAACTCATCACTGTCAACAAATGTATTTGCTAACATCAATTCATTCCATGTTCCTAAGAATGTAAATATTGAAGCTGTTGCAATGGCTGATTTAACCATAGGGAATATGATTTGTATAAAACATTTAAAAATTCCGCATCCATCAATATAAGCCGCTTCTTCCATTTCTCTTGGAATTCCTCTATAGAAACCTACCAGAATCATTATACTCATAGGAAGTGCTCCGGCAATGTAAGGAATTAACAATCCTAAATATCCACCTTTAAGTCCCAGTCTATCTAAAATCTGAAACAATGGTAACAATGCTGCCTGCGCGGGTATCATAATCCCAATCATAAATAACCCATATACAAGGTTTCTTAATTTCCATATCATTCTTGAAATGGCATATGCTGCCATTGATGAAATTATTCCTGCTGCTACTACCGTAACCACTGAATAAAATACTGAATTAAGGAAATATCTGATTAAATTTGATGAGCTCAATGCTGTCACATAATTATCCCATCTCCATACATGAGGAAGTCCAATTACATTTTCACCAAATATTTCCGTGTTGCTTTTTAACGAAAATGTTATAAGCCAATATAGTGGAAACAACTGAGTTAAAGCAATTAATAATAAGATAGCAAATTTTATTGCTCCCATAATTTTTTTCTTTTTCATTGTGCCCTCCTATACTGCTGAAACATTCTGCTCTGCTTTTTTAAATATTCTGTTAACTATAAATGTAAATATGAGACACTCTATTACTATAAAGAACGCCTGTGCACTTCCATATCCATACAAACCTTTTCTAAATAAATTATTGTACATTAGCGTAGCGGGAACTTCACTTATGTGGTTTGGACCTCCACCTGTCATAACATAAACAAGGTCAAAGGCTCTTAATGATCCGGTTATTGCAAATATTACGCATGTTTTTATTACCGGAACAAGTAAAGGTAATGTAATTTTCATATGAACCTGCAACGTTGACGCTCCATCTATCTGAGCTGCTTCATAATAGTCTGTTGAAATAGACTTTATACCTGCATAGAAAATAATCATATGATATCCTATGTACTGCCATATAGACGGAATTAAAACTGTCATAAAAGCATCCTGTGTTAGCCAGGAGTGCTCATATTTAGGATTAAAGTATCTGATTACGGTGTTAATTACACCGTAATCATTATTAAACATTTTAAGCCACAACTGTCCTATAACCATACTTGATATTACAACCGGGATAAAATATACAGTTCTGAAAAATCCATCGCCTTTTACTCCTCTTGATAATACCAAAGCTAAAATTAATGATATAGGTAACTGAATAAATACTGATGCCACTACAAGAATCAAAGAGTTCTTTACTGCAAGTGGGAAATATCTGTCTTCAGTAAACAATTGTATGTAGTTTTTTATACCAATAAAAGTTTTTGTTCCAATTCCATTGTATTCGAAAAAACTGTAAATTCCTGACGTAACTAATGGAATCAAGGTAAATCCTAAAAACAATAGTAGCGCCGGTAATATAAATATTAATATGTATTTCTTATTTCCAAGCATTTTTTCCATAACACTACCTGCCTCACTTATTATTTACCGTTAATAGCTGCCTTATGTTCATCTATAAACGCATCAATGTCTGCGCCATCTGCAAATAATGTCTGAACCTGTTCATTATGTACTGCTGCCGGTTCTGATTCTAATGATGTATCCCAAGCAAGTACACCCTGTTTTCCTTCTGCTAATAAATCTTTAATCTGGATAAATAATGGGTTTAAGTTGCTTTCATCTGCAGGAGTTGTCCATCCACTGAATCCTGATCCTGTTTCATATGAAGCTACGCCCATTTTTTCATTAATGTAAATACAGAACTTAGCTGCTTCTTCTTTGTATTTAGTGTTATTGTTAACCCAGAATGATTCAACGAATCCACCACAGTAATCTGTTGCTTCACCTTTTCCATCTGCGATTGTTGGAATCTTTAATGCTACTACTTCTTCAGGTTTAACTGTTGCTGCATCGTCTGTGTATACATTGTTTGCAAACCAGCTTCCCATAAGTCTCATAGCTGCTTTTCCATTTTCAAATGCTGCATTTGCGTCATCATTTCCCTGTTCTAAAGGATTGGCCCCAAATGCTCCCATTTCATATAAATCACTTACTTTCTGTGCTGCTTTCTTGAATCCTTCATCTCCGAATTCTTTCTTTCCTGATAACATTTCGTTAACGCCTGTTGCACCTACTTCTCTTAAAGCTAATGCCTGATATACGAATGCTGCATTCCATCCGTCTTTAGCACCTGCTGCCATTGGTGTAACACCATCTAATTTCTTTAATTTCTTAACTGCATCTACTAATTCATCGTATGTAGTTGGCAATGTAGCTCCTGCCTTGTCAAACATTGTCTTGTTACAGAATAATGTCATATACCATGAAAACATTGGTACTGAATATAATTTTCCATCAAATTCAAATGCTGATGTTGAACCTTCTAAAATCTTTGACTTAACATCGTCAGTTACATAGTCATCTAATGCCATAACTTTTCCTGCATCAACTAACTTCTTTGCTGTACCTGCACCCCACCAATAGAATACGTCGATTCCTTTTGCGTCTCCGGCAAATTCAGCGTTAATCTTTGTCTTGTAAGCTTCTGTATCCAAAGTTTCTGTCTTAATCTTAACACCTGGATTTTCTTTTTCGTAAGCTTTAACTGCCTCTTCATATTTGCCCTTAAGTTCATTAGTATCATTTGACCACTGATGCCATACATTTAATGTAATTGTACCATCGTCATTTTTAGCATCGCTGCTACCACCTTTGCTACCACATCCTGCCATTGAGAATGCCATTGTTGAAGCTAAAGTAAGCGCCAACACTTTCTTAAATAAATTTTTTCTCATTGTAAATCCTCCTCAATTTATTTGATAATCAAAGTATACTTAATCAGACACTCTATCTCAATTTAATATTTTGACTAAAAAAGGTTAAAAATTTTACTATAAATTTTTAACCTTTTTTTATTAACATCTGTATTCTTTTACTGTCTTTCCTGTCTGCTTTTTAAAGCAAATGCAGAAATAATGTGAATCTTTAAACCCAACTTTTTCCGCAACTTCATACACTTTTAAATCAGTCTGCTTAAGAATTCTTTTACTTGCCTCTATTCTCTTTTCAGATACATATTCTATAAAACTGACTCCGTACGTCTTCTTAAACTCCCTACTTAGATAACTTTCATTTATATATAAATCCGTCGCCGCTTTCTTTAATGAAAGTTCTGAATTGTATAAATTTCTATTAACATATTCTAAAGCATCTTCTATAACATTTTTATTACGTTTAGATTTTTTTTGATTATGATAATCATAAACAATTTTGATATATTCCTTGGCGCATTCTAAGGCATCTGTTACACTTCTAATCGCTCTTACATCCTTAAAAACGTCCTCTTCATTTATTAATTGATACAAATTTATTCCATACTTATTAAGAGTCGAACCTGCACGTAAAATAATTGTCATTGTCATAAGTTTTAAGTATTCTTCATCAGCTATCTTGCCTTTTTTAATTACTTCAATATAATCTTTAATGTATTTCAGCATTTCTTCTTCCCTGCAATTATTTATAGCTTCCGCAAATTTATCCCAGTCAAGTTCTATTTTAGAATTATTTTGCTTCATAACCTCCTGGTATTCAGAATATGTAACCACTCTGTTTCTTCCAAGCAAAACTGAAACTCCAAGCGCCTTATCTGCCTGACCATATGCCGATGCAATGCCACAAAATCCTATATTTTCACCACTTATTCCGATGGTTGCAGTTATTCCAATCTTATTTAATTTTTTATGCAATGCTTCTGCATAATTAATGCATTCATCCAAATCCTTATTTACAAAATAAATTATTATATTATGCATAAAATGAACAAACGAAATCATATTGTCGTTATTTTGATTTTGAACTAACTCATAAACTTTTTTATAATTTTCCTCTTCCTGATTATCTTTAATTTTTACATCTATGCATACACAACCATCAATAAGTTCTTTGCAGTTATATGTATCCATTTTTTTCACTGCTTCTTCTTCATCTATTCTATTTTCAACAAGCCTTAAAAGAAAACTTTCTTTTAGTATGTCATAATTATTCTCCATGCTTTCTTTTAATTTAGCCACCTCTGTAGCCTCTTTGTTTCTCTGGTTAATCTCCTCTTTTAATTTAGCCATCACTTCACTTATTTCTTTTATGTTAATTGGCTTTAAAAGGAATTCGTCAACACCTAAATTGATAGCTTTTCTTGCATATTCAAATTCCCTGAATCCTGTTACAATTACAACCCTGCATTTAGGATGTGCTTTCAATAGCGCTTCAGTAAATTGTAGTCCATCCATTCCCGGCATATTAATATCAGTCACCACAATATCCACCTCATGATAATTTATATATTCCAATGCCTCTTTTCCGGACGCTGCTTCCCCTACAATCTTAAAACCATTTTCTTCCCATTTATATCCTTTGCGAATTAAAACCCTCTCTAATTTTTCATCATCCACCAACAATACATTTAACATAATTATTTCTCCGATTTTTTGCTTAATTTAATGTGTTTTTCTATTTTCTTCCCACTTTACATTTATACTATTTTGTCTGATTGTACATTTACACTATTGCAAATCTTACTCTGATTTTATCTTACCTACAGTAACAATTATTTCTGTTCCAACACCTATTTCACTCTGAATTATCATTGGATTCTCTATTTCATACATTAACTTTATTCTCTGTATTGAGCTATAAAGTCCAAATCCCGATTTTCCAGTAACAGATTTACCTTCCATTATTTCCTGTATTCTTTCTTCACTCATTCCAACCCCATCGTCAGATACAATAAATATTATTTCATCATCCTGTTCAAATACTTTTATATTTACAGTTCCCTCTTCTCCATTTAGTCCGTGATGTACCGCATTTTCCACTAAAGGTTGAAGTAAAAGTTTAAGAACTTTCTCTTTTTTTACCGATTCTTCTATTTCATAATTAACTTTTATCTGATTGTCGTATCTCATGTTTAATATTGTAATGTAACTTTCGATACTACTTATTTCATCCTCAACTGTTATATAATCAAGTCCACTGTTTAGACTGTTTCGATAAAAATTTCCTAACGCCTGCGTCATCTGGAAACATTTTTCATTTTCCTCCATTAATGCTAATGCTGAAACCGCATCTAAAGTGTTATATAAAAAGTGTGGATTTATCTGCGCCTGTATTATGTCTAACTTGCCTTTTGCAACAATTCTTTCTTCATCCTTTACTTTTCTCATTAAAGATTTAACAGACAAAATCATATGGTTAAATACTTTTTTAAGGCTTGTGATTTCATTATCATTTTCTTCAACAGGCATTGTCACAAATTCACCGTTTTCAACTATTTTCATATGTTTTTCTACTTTTGCAAGTGGTTTAAATATGAGATATGTAAGTAACATTGAGCATATAAATACAAATGCAACATTTAAACACATAATTATCACTATCACTGTCGAATAATATGGAGCTAAAGATGTAATGTTATCCATTGAAAATACTCCGATAAGTTTCCAATCCTGTATTCCTATATCCTGACTTACAACAACACTTTTTCCGTCTTTATTATTTACTTCCATGTACTCCTTAGACATATTTTTTGCAATTTTTGTATACTTTTTAAAATCACGCTTTTTGTCTTGAGGCTCAATAATATAATTTTCTTTCGAATCAACTATGTAGAACTGATTCTTGTAATCATTACTAACCTGATTAAAATAGTCCTGCAATACTGAATCATCAAATGTTATTAGAAGTGTAGCCAAAGGTTTATAATCTTTCTTATCTACAATCTGTCTTACATAGCACAGATAATCATTAGGTGAATAATATTCTATTGTTCCATCGCTTCCGTTATAGAAAAATCCGTTTCCATTTGCTTTCTGCATTTCCTTATACCAATTTGTATCCTGAATTTGCTTATTTATTTTTTTTGGTGGTCTCTTATAAGAATTATAACAATTATTATATTTATCAAATATATATACTCCGGAAATGTATTCTCCGGATAATATCATATTAAACAAACTCTTTGTTATGTTTTTTTGATAATTTAAATTAATATTCTCTGAATTTATTTGTCTTAAAGAATCCTGTACGATATCATCAAAATATATCTGTGTTGAAAATTGAGTTACATTATCAAAAATAAGCGCTAAATTACCCTGAAGTGCATTAACTGTCTGCACTCCTGCTTTACCAACTTCAATTTTCGTATATCTTCCGTTTACAGCTGAAATTAATGTAAACGTCATTATAAATGACAATAAAAGAACCGCAATATAAGTCAGAATAATCTGCGTTCTTATCTTTGCGTTTTTCCATTTCTTTAATAATTTATTCACTTTTCTCTCCACCATACATTATATTACAATTTTCTTTAAAAATTGTTTATGAACTTCATCTGCCGTTTTTTGGTACTTATAATTTTTTATAATATTTATGCTGTTTCACTCATATACATAAACATACTTTATAAACCTATAACTGCAAATTAACTTATATAAAATTCATGAACATTTCCATGTCCAATATAACAAATACCCTCCTTTTATAGTAAATGATTAGGGCCAAAATGTAAATATTTACTATTTTTTATTGTAAAATAAAAATGCCTACAACCTCTTTTTCTATAAAGGATTGCAGACAATATAATTTCCATCTCGCTGATGCGGCATTCGCCGCATCACAAAAAAAGAACAGGTCCTTTCTGAAAGCTAACTTTCTAAAGAACCTGTTCTTTTTTTGTGTATGTGGACTCATTGCTTCGCACATATGTATGCCGGCGACCGGAATCGAACCGGTACGATATTGCTACCACAGGATTTTAAGT
>OLSN01000553.1_pt1 | contig 39869 bp, 40 predicted proteins | sample 1672411 | NCBI WGS metagenome assembly OLSN01 (sample SAMEA3136683, study PRJEB25190) | human gut metagenome | biome: human gut; feature: human-associated habitat; material: faeces | place: Austria | collected 2013 | reverse complement strand
TCTGTACTTTATTCAAAAAAGTTCATTTTAGGTCTTGACTTTTAATAGTTAGTCTCGTATAATAAAATACCTGAATCCGTGAAGTTGATTTCTTCACAGACTCCTTAAATCCTATAATTTCAAGCTTTTGCGATACTCTGTTGTTCAATATCATTATTCACCCAACCGGTGAAAGCAATCTATGGTAAAATAGACGTAACAAAACCTATAGATTGGAGTCTTTTACCATGAATAACAACCACCGAATCACACTGAGCACCAATAAGAACATTATTGTTGAGTTTACAAATGATACAATAAATCGTTCTGAATAAAGTGTTTTTCAGGAAACATCCAATTTAGGAATTTTGATTAAGAGAGAGATAATAAAATGAAAATATGTTATATAGTTGTTTCAGCTTTTTTGATTATTTTCTATCCAAGACAATTAACACATCTTATGTGCTTTGGGAGACATCGTGATAAGAATATTGTCAAAAGCAAAGCTGCTTATTGGGGAATATATTTGTTTTGGACAATTATTTTTTTGATTGGTTGTCTGATGATGGGTTCAGCGATGAAAGTAAATTCTACAATGGATAAATTAGTGTATTATTTCATTTTAGGAAGTGATAATAGGGATTGTGTTGAATTGGGAAGTGAAGAGAATGATGAGGCATATATTTCTACATATTATACACGAAAGGAAATCAATGAGAGCTTTTTATTTGAGGTTGTCCAAAAACATGAATATGCATATGAGATGTGTCAATTACAGGAGTTGATAATTAAGAAACAGGATGAAAGATGGATACTTTATTTGAATGATGAGGTGATGGGATATGTAGAAGTAAAAAAAGGTTTTTTAATTAAGGAGTTTTGTTTTGTGTGGGATAGGCAAAAAATAGACCAAAGGAGGCAGTTATATGAGTAAAAAAATGTGCAAGAGGATATTTTCAGTAATTTTATCATTAGGTCTTGTTATGGTTCAATCCATGAATGTTAATGCAGCAGGTAATGAAATTGGTAAATATTCAGTATTCGTTTAGTGGCAGATATGCGGTGCGGACAGGCATCTATTTGGGATTTTAAAAAATAGCAAAAATCTCTGGACACTGCAACAAACAGGAGCCTCGCAGGAACACTGCTGTAAAATCCGCTTAGTATGAGCGTATTTTGCAGCAAGTGCTCCTGCGAGGCTTTGTCATTTAATCCAATAAACTTAAAACGCTTTATTTCTTCTTCCACGCAAGAAGCCTCTCAATATGCAGCGGTTTCCCCTGAACAGCCTGCACCTTCAATCTGTTTTCCTCACTGAAACCAACCAGAATATCATGATTAGCCTCAGCCAGATAATCGATAATACCATCGATATCAGACTTAGTGTTCTTCGGACAATGAATATACAGATGCTTATTTGCGGAAATATGCAGTGTATATGAGATGCTGAAATGATACCACAGGATCTTGTGCAGGGTAGAGTATTTGTAAATCCATAAAATCTCTTTGATAGGCACGATGGCATTGCCATAAGGTGAGGTCATGATAAAATAGTGCTCTGTGATAAACATATCCTCGGTGGCAAGCTGTGGCAGTGTGGCAAGCTCCTCCTCAGCCTCGGCAAGCAGCTTGTGTGGGTTGCCGAATACAACAAGATTCTGACATGCCGGTGCTAAAACAGGAAATCTGATGCACAGGATGTAGAATATCAGGCTGATAACAGCATAGATAAGAGTGCCAAAATAAAAAACAAACATAAAAATAGTAGTTTTCAAATGGTACTCAGGCTCATTAAGATAGCAGCCTGTTATGGTATCGGAGAGTCCCTTGGAATCCCAACTCAGATCCTTCGACAGTTTATTTACAAACTGTGTGTAGGTGCCCTTGCCCTTTACGATTTTACCGACCACCGTGAGCTTATCTATAGAGGGCAGACCCTCCTCACAGGTGGATGGTGCAAGCAGTACAATAGAGCAGTGCTCATTGCGCATGCAGTAGTAGTAATAGCCCTTGATATCGTTGCCGTCCTTCATGGTGTAGCCGGTAAAGTAAAGCTTTTTAAGGGTGGTTTTTACATATCTGTCCGAATCCTTGTATGCAGCTTCAAAGCTGACAGAATCATCAATATGTATGGGCGATAAAATATCTCCGAGTGAAAATGCAAACCATAGCACGGTAAGCAGAATGATGTATACAATTGGGGAGAAAAGACGCCTTTTGTAAAATGCTTTGATGTTTTTTGTTATGTAGTGTTCGTAATTATCAATCATATGCTTAGTATAATGGTTTTTGTGCCTTATATCAACCTTGATTTTGAGGCATTTAATTGTTATTATATAATTATTAAGTAACTATTCAGAACCACTGAGAACAAAAAAGCTGATGCGTCATGCTCGCATGTAAGCAGCAGGGGTTCTGTAATATGAAATGAGGTAATTATGGAAGCATACACGAGTTTTGCCCGGGTGTATGACATGTTCATGGACAATGTGCCATATGAGGTGTGGGGCAGATATATTGTCGAAAAACTGCGTGCAAATGGCATAGACAGTGGATATGTCGTGGACTTAGGCTGTGGTACGGGAAAGCTTACCACGCTTCTTGCAGATGCGGGCTATGATATGATAGGCATTGACAATTCTTTTGACATGCTTGATATGGCGCTTGAGAGAGAGGATGACAGAATCCTTTATCTGATGCAGGATATGAGAGAGTTTGAACCGGGAGAAAAGGTGAGTGCCGTCGTAAGCGCATGTGACAGCATCAATTATATTCTTGAGCCTGAGGATCTTCAGGCAGTTTTTTTCTGCGTGAGCGAAAGTCTTAAAGAGGGTGGCATTTTTATATTTGATATCAATACTCAATATAAATATGAGGTGCTCATGGCTGATAATACCATAGCTGAAAACCGTGATGAGGGCAGCTTTATATGGGATAATTATTATGATGCCGATGAGAAAATAAACGAGTATGACCTGACACTTTTTATAAAGGAGCAGTCAGAGGATGAGGATGACATCTACAAGAAGTTTGAGGAAACTCATTTCCAGAGATGCTATGAGATTTCAGAGCTTAAGGAGCTTCTTGAACAGTCGGGACTTGTGTTTGATGCGGTGTATGATGCGTACACAGACGATCAGGTGAAGTGTGACAGTGAGAAGGTCACTGTAATTGCACATAAAGCATAGAATTAGATAATGAGAGGTAAATTATGTCAGATTATATAGTAAGAGCAACAGCGGCGGATGCCAATATCAGAGCATTTGCTGTAACATCAAGGGAGATGGTGGAGACCGCCAGAGAGGATCACATGACAACACCTGTCATGACGGCGGCCCTTGGCAGACTTCTTTCTGCGGGAGCCATGATGGGAGCTATGATGAAGGGCGATAAGGATATCATAACTCTTCAGATACAGTGTAGCGGACCTGCAAAGGGACTTACCGTCACAGCAGATTCGCACGGCAATGTAAAGGGCTTTGCCATGAATCCACATGTTGAGCTGCCACTCAATGCGGCAGGCAAGCTCGATGTGGGCGGAGCGCTTGATCTTGGAATACTCACAGTCATAAAGGATATGGGCTTAAAGGAACCGTATTCAGGTCAGTGTGAGCTTAAAACAGGTGAGATAGCTGAGGATCTGACCTATTATTTTGCCACATCTGAGCAGATTCCGTCGGCGGTGGGTCTTGGCGTGCTGGTGGATAAGGACCAGAGCGTAAAGCAGGCCGGTGGATTTATCATCCAGCTTATGCCGTTTACACCGGATGAGGTTGTGGACAGGCTTGAAAAGAAAATCACAGAGATTGATTCGGTGACACAGATGCTTGACAGGGGGCTGACTCCGGAGCAGATACTTGAGGAAATTTTAGGGGATTTCGGGCTTGAAATCACAGATACGACAGAGACACGCTTCCACTGTGACTGCTCAAAGGAGCGTGTGAGCAGAGCACTTTCCACACTGAGCAAAAAGGATCTTGATTCCATTATCGCAGATGGTGAGAGCATTGAGGTAAAGTGCCAGTTCTGTAATAAGGCATATGAGTTTACGGTGGATGAGTTGAAGGAGATGCGCTAATTGAAGGACGGATATATAAAGGTCGCTGCAGCGACACCAAAGGTAAAGGTAGCTGATACTGTATACAACGGACAGCTTATTAAAGCTCTTATGAAGGAGTGCACTGACAACGGGGCAAAGGTGGTTGTTTTCCCGGAGCTTTGCATTACCGGATACACCTGTCAGGATCTTTTCTGGCAGGATAAGCTCATTGCTGCAGCAGAGGATGAGCTTATAGGAATAGCTGATTACAGCAGGAGCCTTGACGGCATATTTTTCATAGGGCTTCCATATGAGATAAACGGCATGCTCTATAATATGGCGGCAGTTGTATCGCGCGGAGAAGTACTTGCCATGGTGCCAAAGACATTTCTGCCAAATTACAATGAGTTTTATGAGGCAAGGCATTTTGCATCGGGAGAAAACCTTAGCACATATGTCACACTGAAAAATGGACAGCAGGTGTCTGTAGATACTGATTTTATTTTTAGCTGCAAGCAGCTGCCAAAACTTAAGATAGCGGTGGAGCTTTGTGAGGATCTCTGGACTCCGAACCCGCCGAGCATCAGACACGCGATGTCGGGTGCCACTGTGATTGTAAATCTATCAGCATCAGATGAGGTGACAGGCAAGGCAATATACAGGAGAGAGCTTGTGAGCGGACAGTCTGCCAGATTAATCTGTGGATATATTTATGCGTCAGCGGGAGACGGTGAGTCCACACAGGATGTGGTCTACTCAGGACACAATCTCATCTGTGAAAACGGAAATGTGCTTGCCGAGTCAAAGCGCTTTACAAATGAGACTATATACAGCGAGTTTGATGTAGAAAGAATAGAGACTGAGAGGCGCAGGATGACAACATTTGTTGTCGAGGATGATCACAGATGGGCTGAGTTTGATCTTGAGGTAAAGGATACCATTCTTAGCCGCTATGTAAATTGCGCTCCTTTTGTTCCTGCAGACAAGACAGACAGGGACAGACGCTGTGATGAGATTCTTATGATTCAGGCTATGGGGCTTAAAAAGAGATTAGAGCATACCAACTGCAAGACAGCAGTTATCGGTATTTCAGGAGGACTCGACTCCACACTGGCACTGCTTGTCACGGTAAGAGCATTTGACCTTTTGGGAAAGGATCACAAGGATATCGCGGCAGTTACGATGCCTGGCTTTGGAACAACAGACCGCACATATGACAATGCGGTAAATCTCATTAAATGCCTTGGAGCTACATTTATCGAGGTGGATATAAAGGATGCCGTAAATATACATTTCAGGGATATCGGACAGAATCCGTCTGTGCATGATGTCACATACGAGAATGGACAGGCGCGCGAGCGCACACAGATACTTATGGATATCGCAAACAAGGAAAACGGAATGGTTATAGGTACAGGAGATTTGTCAGAGCTGGCACTCGGCTGGGCGACCTACAACGGAGACCATATGTCCATGTATGCTGTAAATGCATCGGTTCCAAAGACTCTGGTGCGCCATCTGGTAAAATACTATGCAGATACATGCGGCAGTGATTTGCTGGAAAGTACACTTCTTGATGTGCTTGATACACCTGTTTCGCCTGAGCTTTTACCACCTGAAAACGGTAAGATTTCACAGAAGACAGAGGATCTTGTGGGCCCTTATGAGCTGCATGACTTCTTCCTTTACAATATGCTGCGCTGCGGCTATGCTCCTGCCAAGGTTTACCGCCTTGCAAGGATAGCATTTGAAGGAAAATATGATGATGAGTTTATTCTCAAATGGCTTAAGAACTTCTATCGCAGATTTTTCGCACAGCAGTTCAAGCGCTCATGTCTGCCGGATGGACCAAAGGTAGGAACAGTGGCGGTCTCACCGAGAGGAGACCTAAGGATGCCTTCTGATGCGTGCGGACGTATCTGGATGGATGAAGTTGATAAGCTGTAATAGTAAGAGGAAAACAATGGGAAAGACACATAAGAAAACTGATAGAAGGCAGGAAAGCATAGAACGTGCAAGGCACAGTGACAGGCGCATGAAAATAGGCGCAATAGTCCTTTGTGCAGCGATAGTCATAACAATATTTGTGGCCGGGGGCATGCAGCTTTTGGTTCCTGTTACAGAAGCAGCGGTAAGTGCTGATAATAAGACACGCTCAGGGAATGTTGATGTGCAGAAGAATAATAATTCACTCACTGCATCTAAAATGGACTCAGTAAAAAGGCAAAACAGCTCAGAAGATGATGTAAACGCTGCGGAGGAAAGCAGCGAGCCTGACAAGGAAACGAAGCTTGATGAGATACTTCAAAGTGCAGAGTATCCGGTGCAGCTAAAGGAGCTTGCGAAGAAGAATGATGAGGCAATTGACTTCATATATGAGTATCCTAAGGAGCATTTGAAAGAGCATGACATTGATCTGACTGCAGAGGCCTCGCAGGATACAGTACCTCTATTGCAGCAGTGGGATAAGAGATGGGGCTATGAAAAGTACAGCGGCAATTATTTTGCGGCGAGTGGCTGCGGTCCGACTGCACTTTCGATGGTTGTATTATATCTGACGCATGATGCACAGGCATCACCTCTTGCAGTGGCAGAGTATGCAAAGGAGGCCGGCTACAGTGTGGACGGCTCCGGAAGTGCATGGGATCTTATGAGCAAGGGCTGCAGGCACTACGGCGTAAATGCTAAGACTATAAAGGAGGATGAGGATACATTTAAAGAAAGGCTTGATGAGGGCAATCTGATAGTCGTAAATGTCGGTCCGGGAGATTTCACAGACAATGGACATTTTATGGTGATCACAGGCTATGATGATGAGGGCTTTACTATAAATGATCCAAACAGTATCATAAAGAGCAATACCCACTGGCAGTTTGAGAGGCTGAGTTCGCAGATCAGGGCTGCATGGAGGATGTTTGTGTAGATAATAGTAGCAACATATGCATTTATGCTGATGTTTGTGATGCATATGGAAAAGTTAAAAAATAAGAAATAATAAACCTGCTGTGTCATGCTTGTCTGACACAGCAGGTTTTTAATTACTTTCATGATTAATCATAAATGAGGGGCAAAATACCTTTTGACCCCTCATATCATTAGTATAGTGTACTAAATTTATACGGACTAATAATAAACAGTAAAGTATGGTATGCAGATTATAGCAATTGAATACCATGCTCCTCACATTCCTTAATTGTCTCCTCAGGCCACAGTGAGCTCTGTACCTCACCGATATGAGCTTTTCTGAGGAAGAACATACAGATTCGTGACTGTCCGATTCCGCCTCCGATAGTGTACGGAAGCTCCTTGTTGAGGATAGCCTTCTGGAATGGAAGCTTGGCACGCTCAGGACATCCGGCCTTGTCAAGCTGCTCCTTCAGAGATTTTTCATCTACACGTATACCCATTGATGAAAGCTCAAGTGCAATATCAAGAACAGGATAGTATACGATGATATCAGCGTTTAAAGCCCAGTCGTCATAGTCAGGGGCACGTCCGTCGTGAGGCTCTCCGTTTGCAAGCTTGTCACCAATCTGCATTACACAGATTGCACTCTTTGCCTTTGCAAAATAATACTCGCGCTCCTTTGGAGTATTGTCCGGGAACATTTCCTCAAGCTCTGATGTGGTGACAAAGGTGATATCCTTTGGCAGAATCAAATCTATGTAGTCGTACTGTATAGCCATATACTGCTCGGTCTTGCGCAGGCATTTGTATACTGTCTTTACTGTTTCCTCAAGGAAATCTAAGTTTCTGTCCTCCTTGCGGATGACCTTTTCCCAGTCCCACTGGTCAACAAATATAGAGTGGATATTGTCAGTCTCCTCATCACGTCTTATGGCATTCATATCTGTGTAGATGCCCTCGCCGAGAGAAAAGCCGTATTTCTTTAATGCATATCTCTTCCACTTGGCAAGAGAGTGAACGACCTCAGCCTCCTTGTCACCCTGCTCAAGGATGCCGAAGGTAACAGGTCTTTCATATCCGTTTAAGTTATCGTTTAAGCCTGTGGTAGGATCAACGAAAAGCGGTGCTGAAACACGTGTCAGGGAAAGACGCTGTGCGAGCATGCCCTGGAAGAAATCCTTAACAGTCTTGATGGCAAGCTGTGTATCGTGAAGATTCAGTGCCGAAGAATAGTTCTTTGGTATTGTTAATTTGCTCATTTTCGATTAAACCTCGTTGTATTATTAATTTTTAAATAAAATTCCTTTAACTTGATTATTATATCACAATTTTTCTAGAAAGATAGTCCATAATATGATAAAATTAGATAGTTTAAAGAGAAACAATATCGTTTTACCTTATTTTTATGTGTTTAAGGTGTTAATGAAAGGTAGTAGATTTATATGAGAAAAAGAGATATGACCTTTGCTTCGGCGGTGCTTGAGGCAATAGATACGCTTTTAGCTCTTGCGTATATAGGCTTACAGATTTATTATGGAGTGTGCTATCACATACAGGTATTTAAGTTTGTGGCCAATATACTTGTGCTTTTGCTTGTATACATTGCAATCACATGGCTGCAGCATTATCCGGAAAAGCTCAATCACATAGCAGCGGAGCTGTGTGTGGGCAATATCAGAAAGTATTCACTCAGGCTTTTGACGTTTGTAAAGCTTGTTTTTACTGCGGGGCTTTTGGTGCCATGCGTGTGTGATGCGTTTGGAATAGCAATCCGCGATGTATACAGCCTCATTATGATAGGGCTCATCCTTGTGGTGTCGGCATATTATGAGTACAGGATATTTCAGGAAATAAAGTCATTGCGGAAATAATATAGGAGAAATAAAATGCAGCTTAGTATAGAAGAAGTTAAAAAGCTGGATAGTAACAGCTATCAGATAATAGATATAAGAAGTGAGGAAGAGGTGGCGCACGGTGCCATAAAGGGAGCACTCAATATTCAGGCAGAGGAAATAGAGTCAGATGAGAGGGTACTGCATGATAAGAAGCTTGTCATAGTCTGCAGCCGCGGTAAGACGAGTGTGGATGTGGCAGAGTATCTCACAGAAAAAGGTTTTGATGCGGCAAGCTTAAAGGGAGGCTATATAAGCTGGCTGCTTGATGCCATGAAAGAGGATGAGGTGGCAGAGCGCGATATAAAGGCAGATGTGGAGCAAAGCATCAGAAAGAAATTTAAGAAATCCATCTGGCGCAAGTTTACAAAGGCGATAAACACATATGAGCTTGTAAAACCGGGGGATAAGATTGCAGTATGTATCTCGGGAGGTAAGGATTCCATGCTCATGGCAAAGCTGTTTCAGGAGCTTAAGCATCACAATAAGTTTGATTTTGATGTGAAGTTTCTCGTCATGGACCCGGGCTACAATGAGGCAAACAGGCATGTCATAGAGGAAAACTGCAGGAACCTTGGCATCCCTGCCACTATTTTTGAGTCAGATATATTTGATGCTGTATATGATATCGAAAAATCGCCATGCTATTTATGTGCGAGGATGAGAAGAGGACATCTGTATGCATTTGCAAAGGAGCTGGGCTGCAACAAAATTGCGCTCGGACATCACTATGATGATGTTATCGAGACGATACTCATGGGCATGCTCTACGGGGCACAGGTACAGACCATGATGCCTAAGCTTCACAGCACAAACTTTGAGGGCATGGAGCTTATCAGGCCTCTTTACCTGGTTAGGGAGGACGATATCAAGGCATGGCGTGATTACAACGGTCTGCATTTCATACAGTGTGCCTGCAAGTTTACAGATACCTGTACCACCTGCAATAATGAGGAAAACCGCTCAAAGCGTGTTGAGATAAAGCAGCTCATCGCTAATCTTAAAAAGGTGAATCCTTTTGTCGAGGCAAATATATTTAAGAGCGTGGAGAATGTAAATCTGGCTACGGTTGTAGCATATAAAAAGGATGGCATAAAGCACAGCTTCCTAGATCACTATGATGAATAAGACAGATATATTTCAGGAGGGCATTGTATGGCAGATATCATGGATTATATTGACTGGCGTGGAGATATAGGCTTTGATGAGGTGCATGTAAATGAGGTGGACGGACTGATTTTTTCGCAGCTTATTTATGTGCAGATGAAGCCATATATGCCGGATGCAAAGAAGTCATACCTTACGATAAAACAGCTTTCAAGCCTTTACTGCGCGGACCACAGTGATGATGAGATTGAGCAGATGCCTAATCTTTTCCGCCACTCCGCGAGGCTGCTTCAAAAGCTGGCGCACTCAAGGCGCTATGCTGACTGCATTTTGAGATATTATATATACGATATTAGTGAAAAAGAGGAGTCGCAGTTTTCTGCGGTTACGATAGAACTGCCTGACGGCACATATTTCATTTCCTACAGTGGTACAGACCATTCCGTGGTCGGCTGGAAGGAAAACTTTAATCTAAGCTATCTCGATGAGACACCGGGACAGAACAAGGCGAAAAAATATTTAAAGCAGGTGGCAGCATATATATGCAATGATGATAGGGGCATAAATGAAAAAGCCATAAATGAAAAAGCGTTAGATGGTGAAAATATCAACAATAAAAGCATCAATACAAGAAAGCTGTGGATAGGCGGGCACTCAAAGGGTGGAAATCTGGCAGTGTTTGCCGCCATGCATGTGGATAAAGAGGTGCAGGATGTCATTATTAAGGTGTTTAATTTTGACGGACCGGGCTTCAATCACAAGATGATATATACGGCGGGCTACAAAAGAATTTTTGACAGAATAGAGACATTTCTGCCACAGTCGTCTATTGTTGGCTTATTGCTTGAGCATGTGGACGATTATGAGGTGGTAAGAAGCCGTAATTCGGGGCCGCTGCAGCATGATGCTTTTTCATGGGAGATAATGGGCGGAAGTATCATAAAGGCGGATGGGCTGGACAAAAACAGTGTGCGCCTTGACAAGACACTCAGAAACTGGATAGGCAGCATGGATGAGGCGCAGCGAAAGCAGTTTGTAAATGTGCTTTTTTCAATAGCATCGGACTCCAATTTTGAGAACCTTGACCAGATGTCATTTAAGCAGCTTATTGAGATGATAAAGGCTGCCGATGATCTGTCAAAGGCTGACTGGAGCATGCTTAAGGATACAGTAAGACTCCTGATTTCTGCCGGTGTCGGCGTGGTCAGGGATGAAAAGGAGAAATAAATGTTAAATCAGTTTTCAAGAACACAGCTTTTGCTTGGAAAAGAGGCGATGGATAGGCTAAAGGGCGCAAGAGTCGCAGTATTTGGAATAGGAGGAGTGGGCGGATATGTCTGCGAGGCACTGGTCAGAAGCGGCGTGGGAGCGATTGACCTTATCGATGATGACAAGGTGTGTCTTACAAACCTAAACAGGCAGATAATCGCAACCAGAAAGACCATAGGAAAATACAAGACAGATGTGATGGAGGAGAGGATTCATGATATTAATCCTGATGTCAGTGTCGTGACGCACAGGTGTTTCTTTTTGCCGGAAAATGCTGATGAATTTCCGTTTGAAGAGTATGATTATATAGTTGACGCGGTTGATACGGTCACAGCAAAGATTGCGCTTGTCATGAAGGCACAGGAGAAAAATGTGCCTATCATAAGCAGCATGGGAGCGGGAAATAAGCTGGATGCAAGTGCATTTAAGGTGGCTGATATATATAAGACCAGCATGTGTCCGCTTGCAAAGGTCATGCGCCGTGAGCTTAAAAAACGTGGCGTGAAAAAGCTCAAGGTGGTATACTCTGAGGAGAAGCCTACAAGACCGATAGAGGATATGTCTATAAGCTGCAGAACCAACTGCATCTGCCCGCCGGGTGCCGAACACAAGTGCACAGAGCGCAGGGATATTCCCGGAAGCCTTGCATTTGTACCATCAGTGGCAGGACTTATCATCGCGGGCGAGGTGGTACAGGACATAGCCTTTGACAGGGTATGATGAAGAATACAATTACGAAAAGAGAGGAATAAAAATGCCAGTATTTGATTTTAGCGATACACCGGTAGCAAACGAGCATCCGGAGTGTACATATGAGACATTTCATTCGACAGAGATAAAGGCATCGGCCGATAAACCGATTGTTGTGATAGACAATAAGCAAAAGGAGTGGGCGCATCATGCGCTCGGTATGTTTACAAATCCGATAAAGCGTACATCCTTTGAATTTGAGGATGGTGATGGGGTGGCCAGTGCAGATATCCTGCGCATTGATTCCCGCTTCGTTAGCCTTTTTAAGTGGCTTGGCGAAAATCACATAAAGGTACAGCTTTCAGGAGCCAATACACCTGACGGATACGCAGTATACAGGGTGAGGGAGGTGGCTCTCGGCAGAGGCACAAAGCTGTCTGCAGAGGACGGATTCCTGCAGTATATGATGGAAAGGCTCTTTGCCAGCACCATGCCTGAGGATGAACCCGACCTCGATGATTATGAGGAAGAGGGCGACAGCATGAAGCTCACCAGTATACAGAGCATCACAGATTTCATGACCTGTGCAGGCCGTACACTGCCTGACAATATACTGCTGTGGGCCAGAAGAAATCTGGCAGTTGCGCGTTCAAGCGAGGTATCACCTGAGGAGAGACGTCATGCGCAGAGAGCACTTTCCATCATGATGAATATCCAGTGGAAGGGAAATTACTTTGAGGCAATTGACCCTGTGGAGGCAAGGCGCATACTCGATGAGGAGCTCTATGGCATGGAGAGCGTGAAGCAGAGAATCATTGAGACCATTATCCAGATAAACAGGACTCATACACTTCCTGCCTACGGACTGCTGCTCTGTGGACCGGCAGGAACCGGAAAGTCACAGATTGCATATGCTGTTGCACGTATACTCAAGCTTCCATGGACCACACTCGATATGAGCTCCATAAATGATGCAGAGCAGCTCACAGGAAGCTCAAGAATTTATTCAAACGCAAAGCCGGGAATCATTATGGAGGCATTTTCACAGGCAGGAGAGTCAAATCTTGTATTTATCATCAATGAGCTCGACAAGGCCTCAAGCAAAAACGGCAACGGAAATCCGGCAGATGTGCTTTTGACACTGCTTGACAATCTGGGCTTTACAGACAACTATATGGAGTGTATGGTGCCGACCGTCGGAGTATATCCGATTGCAACAGCCAATGATAAATCCCAGATTTCTGCACCGCTTATGTCACGTTTTGCGGTGATTGATATTCCGGACTATACCGATGAAGAGAAGAAGGTCATCTTCCAGAGATTTGCCCTGCGCAAGGTATTTGAGAGAATGGGAATGAAGGAGGAGGAGTGCGTTCTCACAGAGGACGGACTTGATGCAGTGATTAAGCTTCACGAGAACACATCGGGCATAAGAGATCTCGAGCAGGCTGCAGAGCATCTGGCAGCAAATGCACTTTATCAGATAGAGGTTGATAAGGTAAAGCAGGTGGTATTTGACGCTGAGGCTGTTTTTGAGCTTTTAGGCTAGCAGGATATGATTACGGATACAGGAATTGTTACGAAAATAAAAGGAGATTGTCAGGATGAGAGAATTTGGAAAATCCAGAAAATTAGATAATGTGCTTTATGATGTAAGAGGACCGGTGGTGGATGAGGCGGCCCGCATGGAGGAAAACGGCACAAATGTGTTGAAGCTCAATATAGGAAATCCTGCGCCGTTTGGCTTCAGGACTCCTGATGAGGTGATATATGATATGTCTCGCCAGCTCACGGACTGTGAGGGGTATTCCAACTCCAAGGGACTTTTTTCTGCAAGAAAAGCAATCATGCAATATGCACAGCTCAAAAAGCTTCCTAATGTGACGGTTGAGGATATCTACACCGGAAACGGAGTCAGCGAGCTTATAAACTTAAGCATGTCAGCGCTTCTTGACAATGGTGATGAGGTGCTGGTGCCGGCACCGGACTATCCGCTTTGGACAGCCTGCGTTACACTTGCGGGAGGCACGGCAGTGCACTATATCTGTGATGAGCAGTCAGAGTGGTATCCGGACATAGAGGATATCAAAAAGAAGATTACAGACAAGACAAAGGCAATCGTAATAATCAACCCTAATAACCCTACAGGAGCGCTCTATCCAAGGGAGGTGCTGCAGCAGATAGTTGATGTGGCAAGAGAGCACGAGCTTATGATTTTTTCGGATGAGATATATGACAGGCTGGTGATGGATGACTATGAGCATGTGTCTATTGCGTCGCTTGCACCGGACCTCTTCTGTGTGACCTTCAGCGGTCTTTCTAAGTCACATATGATAGCAGGCTATCGTATCGGATGGATGGTTTTAAGCGGCAACAAGGCGCTCGGAAAGGACTATATCGAGGGTCTCAACATGCTCTCAAACATGCGTCTTTGCTCGAATGTTCCGGCGCAGTCGATAGTGCAGACAGCATTAGGCGGATATCAGAGTGTAGGCGAGTATATTGTGCCGGGCGGACGAATCTATGAGCAGAGAGAGTACGTTTACAAGGCATTAAACGATATACCGGGAATTTCGGCAGTAAAGCCAAAGGCAGCATTTTACATATTCCCAAAGATTGATACTGCAAGGTTCAACATCACAAACGATGAGCAGTTTGCACTCGATCTGCTTCGTGAGAAGAAGATACTCATAATCCACGGCGGCGGCTTCAACTGGGATAAGCCTGATCACTTCAGAGTGGTATATCTGCCTCGAACAGAGATATTAAAGGATGCCACAGGCAAGCTTGCAGACTTTTTGTCTTCATATAAGCAGAAATAATTATTGGCATAGATAATTATAAAACATATAACATATAAGCTCCGGCACAGAAAATTTTTGTTCTGACCGGAGTTTTTATATTATGCTGTAATATTTTTTAAAAGTAACCTACCTGTAACTTTACATAATGTATTATACACTTGTATCGCGGGGCGGCTGCACTTTAGATGGCAGACCGCACAGCACTCAAAAATGCATAGAGAAGAAAAGGAGAATTAAATGGAACTGCTTAGAGTAGAACACTTATCAAAAATATACGGAGCCGGAGAAAATCAGGTCAAGGCTTTGGACGATGTGTCATTGAGCGTGGAAAAGGGAGAGTTTGTGGCAATTGTCGGGGCGAGCGGCTCCGGAAAATCCACACTGCTTCATCTGCTTGGAGGTGTTGACAGGCCAACAAGCGGAAAGGTGTATATAAACGGCACTGATATTTTTGCAATGAATGATGATGAGCTTGCTATATTCAGAAGAAGACAGGTAGGCATCATTTATCAGTTTTATAATCTGATACCTATATTAAATGTGGAGGAAAACATGGCAATCCCGATGGAGCTTGATGGAAGAAAGGTGGAAAAAGCACAGATGGATGACATGCTTTTGCGCCTTGGACTTACAGAGAGACGCACTCATTTGCCAAATGAGCTATCAGGAGGACAGCAGCAGCGCACATCTATAGGAAGAGCCCTGATTACGAGACCGTCTATAGTGCTAGCGGATGAGCCGACCGGAAACCTGGATACCAAGGCAAGCAACGAGATTATGCATCTCTTAAAGACCTCAAACCGTGAGCTCAACCAGACAATCATTATGATTACACACAATATGGAGCTTGCAAAAGCGGCTGACCGCACAATAATGATAGAGGATGGTAAAATCAGATGAATTTGATGAAGACACTCACATTAAAAAACTTAAAGCTCAATAGGAAAAGAACTATTGTCACGATAGTCGGAATAATTCTTGCAACAGCGCTTTTGTCGGCGCTTGTCACACTTGTGTCAAGCTTTCAGTACAGTATGATTGAATACCAGAAGCAAAAGGACGGCGACTTTCATGTGAAATTTTCGAATGTGAAAATGTCTGAGCTTTCGGAGTTTAAAAACAACAGAAATATTGAAAGCACATTTGAGACAATGGGAATGGGCTTTGCAAAGCTAGACGGCTGCAAGAATGAGGATAAGCCGTATGCATATGTCATGGCAACAGATGAGGCCGGCTTTGAGAGAGGCTGCTTTAAACTGATAGAGGGCCGCATGGCAAAAAATGAGGATGAGATAGTCATTCCAAGGCACTTAAAGACAAACGGACGAATCGACATAAAGGTGGGAGATGAGATAACACTGGATGTCGGAAAGCGATATGATTCAAACACCGAAGGTGTCATATCGGAAAACTGCGCATATGAGCATGAGGCAGAGACACTTACCGATACTGTGACAAAGCACTACAAGGTGGTAGGCATCATGGAAAGACCGGGCTATGGAATGGAGGACTATAGTGCCGCCGGATATACATTTGTCACATACTCTGATGAACTGGCAGCAATTGATAACGGCACAAAGAGTGAGGCAAGCGAAGCTGACACTACACTCACAGTGTACAGCAGATACACCCAAAAGGCTTTAAGAAACAAGGATGCTGTGACTGCAGATATAATTGGTGTGGATGAAAAGCTGTTTGAGAAAGCAAATAATTCATCTGTTGAAATGTCTTCTGAGGAAAGTGACAGGTTCCTTAAAGAGATGGAAAATGCAAAATATGATATATATATGAATGGATACCTTATAAACTATGAGTGCGTTTTCCCGATTGACGGTTCATTTAAAGCACTGTTTACAGTGGCTGCTGTTGTGGCTTTGATAATCATACTGACATCAGTGTACTGTATCAAAAACAGCTTCAACATATCAATCACTGAAAAAATCAGGCAGTATGGCATGCTTGCAAGCGTGGGTGCTACGAGGCGACAGATAAAAAGCAGCGTTAAGACAGAGGCAGCAATGCTTGGAGTGGTTGGTATTCCTGTAGGTACCATGAGTGGTATTTGGGCATCGCTTATACTTGTCAAGGTAGTAAATGCGCTGTCAGCAGGCTGGCTTAACGTTGCTTTGAGCTTTCACACATCACTGCCTGCACTTATTCTTGCTGTGATACTGAGTATAGCAACCATTTATTTCTCAGCAACAGGCAGTGCAAGAAGGGCTGCAAAGGTCACACCGCTTGAAGCAATAAGAAACACAAAGGAGATTAAAATAAAGTCAGCAAAGCTTAAGACACCGGCGATTATAGGCAGAATCTGGGGCATTGGAGGTGTTATCTCATATAAGAATATAAAGAGGAACAACAAAAAGTACAGAACCACAGTGACGTCTATTGTCATCTGCTCAGTGACGTTTATTGTGATATCATACTTTATGTCTTTGGCCTTTGGCATGGTTGAGATGTCATATGCTTCAACAGATTACAATATCGGAATAAATATGTCATATAAAAAAGACATTGATATCGAAAAGCTTACTAAGCTTGTAAGTGGCATTGAAGGAGTTGATGATTATCTGGTTGGAGCCGGCTATGATTTTGATGTCGATAATCCGGAGTACACAAAGGAGTATGGAGAGTATTGCAGGCAGCTTTATGGTGAGAGCGGGGATACCTCACAAATGTTTTTAATCACGGTTTTGGATGACAAATCGTATGATAAGTATGCGTCCGACGCAGGCATAAAAAATGCAGCTGCAGGAGCAATTCTTGTGAATAAATGCACATTTGATGTGTATAATGAGAATAGCTCAAAATACGTCAAAAAAGAGATGGAGCTGTACAAATATAAAGCAGGAGATACAATCGAGTGTGGCTACAATGTGTATGATGATGCTTCTTCTGATGATAATGCAGCAGAAGGCGATACTGAAAGCAGCACAGATGACAATAATGCAGTGGAAGGTGATACTGAAAGCGGCACAGAGGATAACAGCGGATACGTTGACGAGGAAACAATAAATAACGGAGTCAGAAAGACTGTGGATGTAACTATTGCAGGTGTCACAGACAAGGTACCAATAGGTTATAAGGGCTACAGCAACACGCTATTGTTTATGAACCAAAAAGGCTTTGAAAGCCTATGGGGTGACGGTAAGAACGGTAATGAGATTAAACCGGGATATGCGTCATATTCGGCATATGTGGTTGCAGAAAATGCAGATGAATATCAGGATACATTCGAAAAGGAGACGGAAGGAAATCCTGAGTATTCGCAGATTAGTTTTTATGTCAGCAATATGGATAAGCAGATGCGCGATGAAAAGTCACTCTTTACACTGCTTGGAGTATTTGCATACGGACTTATTGTAGTCATTGCCTTAATAGGAATCACAAATATCATCAATACCTTAAGTACCGGAATGGAGCTTAGAAGCCGCGAGTTTGCCACATTAAGAAGCATTGGAATGACAGATAAGCAGTTTGTGGGAATGGTCAGGCTCGAGAGTGTGTTTATATCTGTGAAGGCACTTGCAATAGGAGTACCGCTTGGTATTTTAATAAGCTATCTCTTATGTGTTATGATGAACAGGATGGATGATGCAATCATTTATGAGCCGCCGTATAAAGCAATTATATTGTGTATATTGGTTGTAATAATGCTGATTTATGCTATCATGAAACTATCAATGACGAAGCTTAGACACAATAACATTATTGAGACAATCAAGAATGAAAATCTGTAGGAAATGCGGGAGCTGATATGAAAAAAATACTTCTCATAGAGGACAACAAAGGAATAACAGAGGGACTGTGTGATACCTTTACAGAACCTGAATATGAGCTTTTGACAGCAGGCAATTTAAACGAGGCTGGGGCACTTTTGAGTGAGCACCCCGGCCTTGTGCTGCTTGATGTGTCGCTTCCGGATGGGAACGGCTTTGATTTTTACAGCGAAAGGCTGGAAAAAGAAAAAACACCGGTGATTTTTCTTACCGCAAGGGATGAGGAAAATGATATAGTAAAGGGACTCGAGCTTGGAGCGGAGGATTACATCACAAAGCCTTTTTCAGTAAGAGAGCTTGTGGCGAGGGTAAACCGCGTATTTTTACGTAGGAAAAGTGATGACAGTTCATCTGTCATACATGCAGGAAGCATAAGCTATGACATGGACAAAAAGGAAGCAAGAAGTGATGGACAGTTGATAGCTCTTTCAAATCTTGAAAACCGCATACTTGATCTGCTTTTTACCAATCACGACAAGGCTGTGTCCAGAAATGCCGTGCTTGACTGCATCTGGGAGGCGACAGGCAACGATGTGTACGACCATACAGTGACTGTCTATATGAAGCGCATCAGGGCAAAGCTTGGTGAGGATGTGATAAAGACTGTGAAGGGAATCGGGTATCGCGTTGATTCAGATGAAGCTCTTTAAACAGTATCGGCCGACAGAGACAGTTCCCGGGGGAAAGCATGAGAAAGAAGAAATATAATTTAGAGAACAGAAAACATTTTGTGTATTTTGCGATAATATATACATGTATATGTGTGACGGTTATGGCTTTTACCGTCTTTTTTCAGTACAGGGCGTATACAAAAAACTATAACGTCACAGTGGCTAAGCTATGTGCGCTTATTCATGAAAAATATCCCGATGTACCAGATGGCAGTATAGCCGCGATTCTAAATGACAGCAGCTTAGGCAGCGATTATACAAATTTAAAAAACGCAGAGACGCTCTTTAAAAAATACGGCATTGATATGGAAAAGGATTCTGCGGTTTTGTTAAATGAAAAAGCGCTTAAAGGAGCGCTTTGGCTAGACATATTTCTTGTTGTGCTTTTTGCAGGGGGCTTTTGCCTTTACATTGTGCTTATAAGATTTAGCTTTAAAAGACAGGTCAGACAGGCTGCGGATTATCTGCGTCGCATAAATCAGGGAGACTACAGACTTGTTATGGCAGATAGCACAGAGGGGGAGCTTTCTATACTAAAGGGAGAGCTTTACAAGACAGCAATCTATTTGAGGGAGTCTGCGGAAAATGCAAAGGCAGACAAGCTTTTGCTAAAGGATGCGCTTTCTGACATATCGCACCAGCTTAAGACTCCGCTCACATCACTTTCGATAAATCTGGAAAATCTGGAAGGAAATCCTGATATGGCATCTGAAAACAGAAACAGGATAATGCGCAGGGCAAAGCGCGATGTGGACAATATATCGCATATGGTGCAGGCTATCTTAAAGCTTTCAAGGCTTGAAGCGGATGTTGTGGAGTTTGATGAGAAGGATACGCTGCTGTCTGAAATTGTGTCTGAGGCAGCTGATAATGTTATGGCACTTTGCGATTTGAGAGACATAAGGCTGTCCATAGATGAAGGCTCTGATAAGGATGCCTGTATACATGCTGATGCATACTGGCAGTGTGAGGCCATTACAAACATAGTAAAAAATGCAGTAGAGCACGCAGAGAGTGAGGTAAAGATAGGCTTTTACAGGTATGAGATGTATGCAGAGATAACAGTGCAAAACGATGGAGAAGCCATAAGTGATGAGGACAAAAAGCATATTTTTACGCGTTTTTACAGCGGCAGCGGACAGCCGGCGGACAGCATCGGCATAGGACTTTCGCTCGCGGAAGCAATTGTGCGTCATGACAATGGATATATCCTTGTGGAGGATTGTAAAAAAGATGTATTAAATGAAAAAAATGAATGCAGTGGCACACGCTTTGTGGTAAGATATCTGTGATAAGTTGAGAAAATTTATCAATAAATACACTAGGAAGAGATAAAATGACACTAAAAGAACTTGGCATAGGACAGAGTGCCAGAATACTTACAGTAGGCGGTGAGGGCGCACTGCGCCAGCATTTCCTGGATATGGGAGTAATCCCAAAGGCCGAAGTGACAGTAATCAAATTTGCACCGATGGGAGACCCGATGGAGCTTCAGGTGCATGGCTATGAGCTCACCTTGAGGCTTGATGATGCGGCACATATTGAGGTAGAATTAATTGACAGCCGTTCAAGAAAGCATGAGGGTCCTAAAAAGATAAGCAACACAGCCCATCCCGGACTTGGCGAGGAGGGCAAATACCATGTGAAGGGCAGTGGCAATCCCCTTCCGGATGGTGAGAAGCTCACATACGCACTTGTGGGAAACCAAAACTGCGGCAAGACAACACTTTTCAACCAGCTTACAGGCTCAAACCAGCATGTGGGCAATTTCCCGGGAGTGACGGTGGACAGAAAGGATGGCTCTATTAAAGAACATCCGGATACATCAATCACAGATTTACCGGGCATTTACTCAATGAGCCCATATACGAATGAGGAGATTGTGTCGAGAAACTTTGTGCTCGATAACAAGCCAAAGGCCATAATAAATATCGTAGATGCGACAAATATCGAGAGAAACCTGTATCTGACCATTCAGCTTCTTGAGATGGATATACCGATGGTTATCGCTCTAAATATGATGGATGAGGTGACGGCAAACTCAGGCTCAATCGATGTAAATAAAATCGAGGGACTGTTAGGAGTGCCTGTTGTACCGATTTCAGCCGCGAAGAATCAGGGTGTTGATGAGCTGGTGCGCCATGCGATACACATTGCAAAGTATCAGGAGCGCCCGGGCAGACAGGATTTCTGTGATGAGAATGATTTTGGCGGTGCCGTGCACAGATGTATACACGCGGTCAGCCACCTGATTGAGGATCATGCAAAGCTCGCCGGAGTTCCGATTCGCTTTGCTGCTACCAAAATTATCGAGGGAGATGCACTTATATTAGAGCAGCTTCATCTTGATGAGAATGAGAAAGAGGCAATAGAGCATCTGATTGTCCAGATGGAGAAGGAGCGAGGCCTTGACAGAAGCGCTGCAATTGCGGATATGCGCTTTACATTTATTGAGAAAATATGCGAGAGCACTGTGGTAAAGCCGAAGGAGAGCAGGGAGCGTATCAGGAGTGAACGCATCGACCGTGTTCTTACAGGCAAATACACGGCAATACCGTGCTTTATAGTGATAATGCTTGCTGTATTTTATCTCACATTCAACGTAATCGGAGCAGGCCTTCAGTGGCTTTTGGAGCAGGGCATAGGAGCACTGACCGCGCTTACGGATAAGGCACTCACAGCGGCAGGTGTGAATGAGGTGCTGCACGGACTGGTAATAGACGGCATCTTTCAGGGTGTCGGAAGCGTATTAAGCTTTTTGCCGATTATCGTGACACTGTTCTTTTTCTTATCCCTCATGGAGGACAGCGGATACATAGCGAGGGTTGCATTCTTCATGGACAAGCTCCTTCGTAAGATAGGACTTTCCGGACGAAGCATAGTACCAATGCTCATAGGCTTCGGCTGTACGGTGCCAGCTGTCATGGCGACACGTACACTGCCAAGTGAGAGAGACCGTAGAATGACTATACTCCTCACACCGTTTATGAGCTGTTCGGCAAAATTGCCAATTTATGCATTCTTTGTTAGTGCATTTTTCCCGAAGCATGGCGGACTTGTCATGGGAGGACTGTACTTCCTTGGAATAATTGTCGGAATACTTTTCGCATTTATCTACAGAAAGACTTTGTTCAGGGGTGACGCAGTGCCATTTGTCATGGAACTGCCAAACTACAGGATGCCGGGCGCCAAGAATGTGTGCCAGCTCCTCTGGGAGAAGGCAAAGGACTTTTTGCAGAAGGCATTTACAGTAATACTTATTGCCACAATGCTTATATGGTTCTTACAGAGCTTTGACATACACTTTAACATGGTAACAGACTCAAAGGACAGCATGCTTGCCACTATTTCAAGTATTATCGTGCCTGTCTTTAAGCCTCTGGGCCTCGGAGACTGGCGTATATGCACATCACTTATCAGCGGACTCATGGCAAAGGAGAGCGTGGTATCAACACTTGAGATACTGTTTGGCGGAACGGTTACGACAGCACTCACAACACTTTCAGCCGCATCTCTTCTGGTGTTCTCACTGCTTTACAGCCCTTGCGTGGCTGCTATAGCATCCATAAAGAGAGAGCTGGGTGCAAAGTGGGCAGTCAGTGTGGTGCTTTTGCAGTGTGCGATTGCATGGGTGGCAGCATTTATTGTAAGAGTTATTGGACTGCTTGTGATGTAAAAAAACTGACTACAAAAAATATAAAAGGAGATATGTGATGGAGATTAAACTGGAAAATGAATCACTTGAGCTCACGATAAACAGCTTCGGAGCAGAGCTTAAAAGCATCACCGGCAAGGGAACAGGTACACAGTATCTGTGGGATGCCGATGAGAAATACTGGAAGAGAAGCGCACCGGTGCTTTTCCCGTTTGTCGGCAGCTTAAAGGACAAGAAGTTTACCGTTGATGGGACAGATTATCCGATGGGACAGCACGGCTTTGCAAGGGATATGGAGTTTGAGCTTGTGTCACAGACAAATGATGAGGCATGGTTTTCACTTAAATCAAATGATGAGACTCTTGCAAAATATCCGTTTGAGTTTGTGCTCGAAATCGGCTATAAGCTCTCAGGCAGTGAGATAAAAGTGACCTGGAGGGTGACTAATCCTGCGAAAAAGGATTTACTTTTCTCAATAGGTGGTCATCCGGCATTTATGTGTCCGGTTGCAGAGCAGGGAAAGCAGTCAGACTATTATCTGAAGCTTGACACAGACAAAGCAATCACCTACGGACTTATCTGTGACGGAGGACTTTTAGACAAGGATGACAATCTGCTTAAGGTGGATTCGGATGGATACTGTCAGATAGATGAGCATATGTTTGATAAGGATGCGCTCATAATAGAAAACAGACAGGCTTCAAAGGTGAGCCTGTGTACACCGGATAAGAAGCCATACCTTACGGTGTCATTTGATGCGCCTTTATTTGGTCTGTGGTCACCGGCAGGAATGGGAGCACCGTTTATCTGTATTGAGCCGTGGTACGGCCGATGCGACAGAGCAGGCTTTGCCGGAGAATTAAAGGACAGGGAGTATGGTAATTCGTTGGCACAGGGTGAGAAATTTGAGAAGTCATATACGATTGCAATTGAGCTGTAGATTTTCTTGTTCTCAATGTGACTTAAATAGTTAAAAACATAAATTATAAGATATATTTAGAATCGGGGGCCGGCTTTCTTAAGGCCGGCCTGAAGCAGCCATTTCTGATCAATTTTCTTAAGATCTTCACCGAATCTGACATGTAGCCGAACTGAGCCTTCGAGCTGCTCGATATGTTCAATGGTGCCCTTGCCGAACTTTGGATGATTGACATCGTCATTGATATTAAATTTTACAGTACTGTTTTTCTTTTTGCGGTATTCCTGCTCGCGTGAATATGTGTCGCGGATAGGAATACTCTTGTCAGTAATTTTCTTTTTGAGAACCTTATCATAATCGTGCTTAATAAGTCCTTCACCTGCTTTGTAGTAAGGAGTGGGAGCTGCTCCGATAAGTGAGCAGCAGTATTTCCACGCACTTCCGTGGATGCCGGGCTGCCAGTTGTATTTATCAGGAATGTCCATATTGTACTGCATATAATGGGCATATTCATGCTTATATAAATCTATTCTGTCATCCTTTGACAAGGGCTTTGCCACACAGTAGCCGATGAAAAGCAGCGAAAAATGAAATTCTTCTTCATCCTGCCCAAAGCCCGGAGTGTATGCACCGAGCCTGTCAGTATCAAAGCCAAAGGTGATAGGAACCATTGCACCGTTAAGCCCAAGCTGTCTGTCGAGCTTCTGGTAGAGAAAGCGGATTTCCGCGAGATGTATTTTGGTTTCGTTTTCGAGTAGTTGTCGTAAATTGTTGTCTATGTTCATAAGTATATTTCTCTAAAAAATCAGTTTGTTTTCAACACAGTAATGATATATTCCGTCATCCTCAACCGATTTGCATACAAAATCAGCCTTAGCCTTGACTTCGTCCTTTGCATTGCCCATGGCAATACCCATGCCTACGGCCTCAAGCATTTCAATATCGTTATGTCCGTCACCGAAAGCAATTGCTTCATCCTTTGAGAAGCCATAATGCCTAAGCACTGCAGCAACAGCATTGCCTTTGCCACTGTTAAGCGGAATAATATCAACGGCCTTATCCCACCATGCAGTTATCTGTGAGTGGGGCGCGCCGGATAGAATCTGTGAGTGCTCATCTTTTTGGCAGGAGCACATAATCTGATAGATATCAGTTTTGCTTATGTCGTCAAAATTGTCAGCAATTTTAAGCTTTTCACTGCCGAAGGCAAAGTACTGCTCTAAATCAGGGTCGGTACCGTTTGTGACAATAATATGCTCGTTGCTGATTGCAATGGCGCGGTTCATTTGCTTTAGATTGGAAATTATCTGATATTTGTCGTACTCATTAATAGGATTTTTGAAGATGATATCATTGCCTTTGGTGACGAATGAGCCGTTAAAGGTGAGCAGGACATCAAAATCAATTCCATCAAAATGAGGCACACCTGTGTAGCCTCTTCCGGTAGCCATACAAAGGATGATGCCATTTTGGTGGAGCTGCCTAAGTGCAGCAGCAGTGTTTGCTGATAATTCTTTATGTCCCAGCCGAAGCAGGGTGCCATCCACATCAAAGAATGCTATTTTAATCATAATTCCCTCAATCTGTTCATTATTCAATAAATGTAATCTTATAAATATTTTATCCGTTTAAATAAATATGGTCAAGCATAGAAAACCTAAAAGCATAATACATAATATTTTTGATTTTTTGTAACGAATCTAATAAACCATTCTCTTATCTATATAAGGGGGGATATTATGCATTACATTGAAGTGAAAAATGTATCACAAATTTATTCAGTTGGGAACGAACCTGTCAATGCGCTTACTAATATTTCTTTTGCTATTGAAAAAGGTGAGTTTATAGCTGTGACTGGCCCATCAGGGTGTGGAAAATCGACATTGCTACATATGATTGGTGGATTAAGTAAACCATCTTCAGGACAGATATTGAATTGTGGCGTATCATTATATGAAAAACGAAATTCTGAAATATCGCTATTTCGTCGTCGAGAAGTGGGCATAGTCTATCAATTTTATAATCTCGTTCCGGAATTAACAGCAAGGGAGAATCTGCTGCTTCCTGCACTGATGGATGGTAAAAGCGTAGATCAAAGAGAAGTTAAGAAAATACTGACGATTTTGGGAATGGAAAACAAGGCAAATTTTTATCCGGGTCAGCTTTCTGGTGGTCAACAGCAAAAAATAGCCATTGGCAGAGCATTAATCAATCATCCTAAACTCTTATTAGCAGATGAACCTACTGGCAATTTAGACTCTGCAAAACGTGATGAACTTTTACAGCTTTTACGTTATATGAACGAACAGGAAGAAATGACAATTCTTGTGGTTACTCATGATTCCGTTGTTGCACAAAAAGCAAATAGGGTACTTCATATGATGGATGGGAAAATAGTCAATGACGAGGTGATTGTATGAGGTGGGGATTTTTATGGTTAACTTTACGCTTGATAATGAAACAACGTTTGCGTACCATAACTTTATTTTGCGGTATTTTTTTCTCTAGTTTTTTACTTAACGCTTTTGGAAGTTTGGGGTATTACTTTTGGACACAAGTACATGAAGGAAATTCCGACACAAGTACATTTAATTCTACCGAATTAGCATTGACTGTATTGGCGGTGATACTTCTAACAATAGTTTTGGTATGTTCTGCAGTTCTTCTTCATAATTTATTTGCTTTGACATTTTTTCAAAAATGGCATAGTCTTGGACGTTTAATTACGCTGGGAGCAACGTGGCAGCAACTTTTTCTTATGGTGGTAATAGAGATAGGCATTATATACTGCATTGCAGTACCATTAGGTTTGATTGTTACTATTGTTTTGGAGAAGAGTATTTCTATACCTGTAGAAATTCCCTGGTGGATAATTTGCAGTATTTTTTGTTGGTTATTGATAGTTTCTTGCATTTGTGGTTTGCGTCCGGTACATAAGGCAATGAAAACTCCCATTGCTTTATCAAGAACAAGTAAGTCTGTAACAATTCATTCCAGACAGGATAAGTTCGGAAAGCATTACAATTCTTTTGCTATTTTCATGGCCGGAAAATACCGCTCAGCAAATCGAGGACATTACATCCGTATTGTCCTTACGCTGATTACTGTAATGATATTGTATATACCGATTAGCTATTTTATCAACACAGATTTAGATATACAGCAATCAGAATTATTGGATAAATATGGAATTCAATATAATTTTACAACTCAAAATTATGATGAATTAAAATTGGCATTAGAGGAATGTTACGGGTTAAGTACAAAAAACTCAGATGGAGACACACTGATATATGTACAGGTCGATGGGCAAGCACGTCTCAAGAAAGATGTATTAAGCAAAAGCCTGCTACAGGTGTTGGAAAAAGCAGGTTGGGAAGAACAAGAAATTTGGGATACGAGCTGTGATATACTTTTTTTGGATGAAATGCATTATAAGATGATTCTTCGTAATTGTTCTGATTTAGAAATAGAGGACGAATCAGCTCCAGCTATTTTGGTAGATCGTTATATCAACAGAGCAAGTTATCAAGAGAATGCTGATAACTTGTTTTTCGAAACATCCTTAGTGAATAAAACTATTTGGGATGAGGAAAACACAGGTGTTGAAATTTTTTGTGGTTTTTTTGAGGAAAATAACACGGTATTCTATAACTCACCAATTATACTTTCAAAAGAACTACCAGAAGGGATGGATTTTTCAGGAGATGTAACTTTGCTTCTTCCCATTCAAGAAATTGAATCAATTCGTGAGCTAATAGGTGAGTTTTGTCCGGTTAATGTGTGTGGCTTATTTCAAGAATATGATGAAACTCTTTACGGAAAACTTCATCAGAAATTGGGAGCAAATGCGTTGGGACATCTGGTTTATCAGAGAAGAATTTTTAAGGAATGGTATGCTTCCATGTGGGAGATCCATGTGACAATGGTGGCTGTCTGTTCGATTCTTTTAACTATTGCATTGGTAAATGTTTTTAGTACCATTGTCTTTCAGTATATTGACAGGAAACGTGGTCTGGCAATGTTATGGTCATTAGGGCAAACAAAACAAGGTTTACTGCGAATTCTAATTCTGGAAACAGCACGTAGCTTTTTTCTTGCAGCATTGATTGGAATTCCGGTATCATGCTTATTATGCTATAATGTATATCAGGTTCTTCGCTCTACGTGGCGTATTCGGTTTATGTTGCCATTGAAGCAAATTTTTTTGTTGATTGTTGCGATGATTACAGCAACCCTGGTTGCAATGATAGTAGAATGGTGTTGTATGAAACGTCAGAATTTTTTACAGAACATTAAGGATGAAATATAACTTACGGAAGGAGGCAGCAAATGGAATCATTTGAAGAAATTTATTCTTTATACTTCAAAGATATTTATAGATATGTATTATCTCTTTGCCGAAACTCCGAGCAAGCAGAAGAAATTACGCAGGAAACTTTTTTTCAAGCAATGAAAAGTATTTCATCCTTTCGTGGTGATTGTAAAATGACAGTGTGGTTATGTCAGATTGCAAAACATCTTTACTTTGCTCAAAAGCGAAAGGAGAAACATAGTGCGATAATGACATTAGATGAAGTGTCAGATCATTTACCAGACACCACATCCCAGCCATTGGAGTTGAGAATAGCAGATGAGACTGATGCTATGCGTATTCTTGAATATTTACATGATATAGAAGAACCTTATAAGGAAGTGTTTATGTTACGAGTTTTTGGTGAATTGTCATTCAAAAAAATATCAGGAATTTTTGGAAAAACAGAAAGTTGGGCCAGAGTGACTTATCATCGGGCCAAAGTTAAAATTCTGAATGAAATGGAGGGAAAACAATGACAAGAATTTCATGTGAGGTAGCCAGAGATTTATTACCTTTGTACTGTGATGATGTATGTTCACAAGAAAGCCGTATTCTTATAGAGGAACATCTTAAAAATTGTTCAGATTGTGATGCTTTATTGAAAAAGATGAAAATGGAATGTAGTGCTTCAACAGAACAAGAAATGCATGATGAAGAATTTGTAAAAGCTATGGCGTCAGGATGGAAAAAATCAGTAAAAAATGGTTTTGTAAAAGGTGTAGTAGCCACACTCATTTTGTGTTTATGCTTAGTTGGAGGATATTGGGGATTAACACGTTGGATTCTTACTTCTGTTCCCAGTGCTAATATCCAGGCAAATGTAGTGAGTGTGACGGAGGAACATGTAAAGATTATTCTGGAAGCAACAGATGGAAAAAAAGTTCTAACCAATGCTATGGTAGTGGAAGATTCGGGAAAGCTCTATTTGCTTGAAAAGAGGGGAGTTATTGCAACACAAACTGGCGATGGTGAGAATTGGGCGGCAACTTATACTCTACCTAAAATACAAAAAACAGAAGACGGGGAAAGTATACACATAAAAGAAATTTATTACGGAACTGAAAATGATAATATCCTGATTTGGAGCGAATAAGTAAAAAATTAAGTTATTCGTGTGGAAGAGAGAGGGTAACCCTTGAAGTCGTAGAGAAAATCGTATTTATTGTAATTAATAACATTATTAATTTCTGGAGGTGAGAGTGTGAAGAAATTTAAAAAGATGTTGCCATATTTAATAATTAACGCGATTGCTTTTTATTTAACTCCATTTATGATTAAGGATACTGGAAGCGGCATGTTGATTTTGTTAATTGGTTTCCCAGTTATATGTTTTATAGTAGCTTTGATCTACGGGATAAAAAACTCATTTAATTGGATTTATTCCTTGCTTGTAATGTTGTTGTTTGTACCAACTATTTTTATCTTCTATAACGAAAGTGCAACAATATATATATTGGCTTACGGTATTATTTCAGCATTCGGGAATGTTCTAGGAGATAACAAAACTGGGATATGAAATCCGTCGGAATTTTTATAATAAAGTTCTAATAGTTTGACTAGGAGATGAGGAACAGCGTCTGTTTAAGAAAATTCAGAATTTAATTCAGAAAGAGGAGAAGGCTGAAATTAGCGAAATAGATTCGATTCTTGAGTTCGAAAAGTTAAAAATCATCCCCGACTATCATAAGGTACTGCTGGATGAAACGGAAGTGATTCTTTCAAATCAGCAATTTCAACTTCTTTTGTATTTAGCAAGAAAGCCGGGGCGTGTCTATACCTATGAACAAATCTATGAAACGATATGGGGAAAAAAGTATGCTTATGACAAAGGAAATGTCATGGCGCAGATTCGTCACATTCGAGAGAAGATACAGCCAGATGACAGCTATCCTCAGTACATAGAAAATATCAGAGGCGTAGGCTACCGATTTAATAGTAAAATATCATAGAGAAATCAGGCAATCAGGAAAGCAAAAATTAAAGATTGTATTACTAAGAGGACATTTTCTAAAGAAATTTAGAAGATGTCCTCTTTTTGCGTTATAGGAACAACTGAAATAGCGAAAGGAGATTCATATGGAACACACAAAGGCATATCAGGAATTTAAGAAGAATGGTAACACAATTACAAGCTGCTGATTTTGAACCGGAAACGGTTTAATCAGCAGACACTACATTAGATAAATAAAATATTCAACAACAAAGGGCAGAGTTTGCGAATTGCAATCTCTGCCCTCTAAATTTTCGCGGAGCGTATTTCTTATAGTACTGTATGTCAAATAATTATCTCTAAATCTCCATAACCAGAATTTTATTTGAGATATTTCTTACAACCGGAATCTTCCCTAATACTTTATAAAACGGCATAAAGACTTTATTTGATAAATCGGTCCGTTTTCTTCCAAAAACAGTTTTCGGACATGCATTGTCTCCGGTAAATATACATTATACCAACGTACATATTTTCCTTCCATACGATAACATCTTGTATCCATACCGCAGGCAAGATTCAGCACAACCGCATTGGGATTCTGATTAAAAAAATCTCCTACCAGTTTATCCAATACAATGGTTCTTGCAATCACACCTGAACTCATCAACTTGTCACTCTCAGCTTTCGAGAAATTATAATCAAGCTGCGAAACAATCTCAATTGCCTTTTCATCATAGATATAATGCTTTGGTTTCTGCGATTCCAGGGCTCTGGCATACAATGTCTGAAGCATAGTTTCCGGCACACCTTCTATGAAAATTTTTTCTTTTCCTGCATTTTCTTTCCCACTTACAAGCCTGCTCTTTTGAGCTCTATATCTCTATCTTTCTCACAAAAGTTAGGAGAATCTAATCACTGTTACTATATTCTATTTTTCAGCCCTTGTAAAGAGTTTGTAGCTTAGAAGGTCCATTTTTCCATACAGCCTAGAAGGTCAGCTTTTTCATCATCCATTTTGCATCTACATAAGTACCGTCTTCGTATTTCATATTGTCTGGGAAACATCCATATGTTTCAAATCCCAGTTTTTCATACAATGCAATTGCTCCTTTATTGTCTGCAATCACTTCTAATTCTGCCTGCTCATATCCAAGTTCTTTGGCAGCTTTCATCACGGTTTCCATCATTATTCTTCCAATTCCTCTGCCGCAATATTCCTGATACAGGGCAATAGCAATCTCACATCTATGACGATATCGTTTAAAAGAACCAATACTCATGAGGGAACAATTTCCAACATGCTTTCCATCCACGGTTGCAATCAACATGAGCTCCCGTTCTGATTCTACCATATTCTGAATAAATGCTTCTTCATATTCCACCGATAATGTTACCTCATCCGGCTCCCTGATTAAATAGGGAGTCTCGGCAGTGGTCATTTTTAAATAATGAATCAAATCCTGTGCATCCCTTTTCTCCGCATTTCTGAGAATCACTTCCTGACCGGTCTTATCGATTACTTTTCGTGCTTCAAATATCATCATTCTTCCTCTATTTCTCACTCTTAAATTAGTTTCATCCATTGTATCACTTCCTGTTGCACAAAATCAACAAATATGTACTCGAAAGTCGCTCTATATAAAAAGAGGACAAAGATGCTTGATGCAACCTGTGCCCCATCAAATATCAGGTATCCGCAGGATTTCTCATTGCTCAATGAAGCCAGAGAAAAACTGGAGACTATCATCATCCGTTTCTGTAAAAGTTATGGATTCTCAAGACCACGTATCCTATAACTTTATTATCGGTATGTTATACACGCAGATATTTCAGGAATTGTACTATCAGGCAGACTTTAACTGCGGAGGCAGACTGCCAATCCATGTGACATTTATGTTAGATGAATTTGCGAATGTCGCATTGCCAGATGACTTCTGTTCGCTGTTATCGACAATGCGAAGCCGTGAGATTTCAAGTATTATCATCATTCAGAACTTTGCCCAGTTAAAGGCACTTTTCAAAGATACCTGGGAGACAATTCCCGGCAACTGTGATACTTTCATCTACCTTGGTGGCAATGAGCAGAGTACGCATAAGTATGTGTCGGAGCTGCTTGGAAAAGGTACGATTGATAAGAAGTCAAGTGGAGAGACAAAGGGCAGACAGGGAAGCTCTTCAAGAAATTATGATGTATTAGGAAGAGAACTGTTTACACCCGATGAAGTCAGAAAGCTGGATAACAAAAAGTGTATTATCTTTATCCGTGGATTTGATCCAATCATGGACAATAAGTTCATACCATTCAATCATCCGATGTTTAACCAGACAGCAGATGGCAAGGGAGAGCCTTATGTTCATCAGATAAGAGGAGCAGATAATCTTATCGGTCCGCCATTTGAGATTCTTTCAGACAAGGCAGTTAAGTATTATGAAAAGCTGAAGGATAAGGGCGAGAATGTGTATATAGATTCTCTTACCTATGAGCAGTTTATGATGCTTGGTGATGCGGAATTAAGCAGAAGATTCTCCATGCAGGATGAAGCAGAGCAGAAAGCAAAGATAGACAGAGAACAGGCAAATGAGCTTGAGTATGTTGATGAATCGCAGAAAGCAGATAGTACAGCAACTGCCAGTGGTTCTAGTGGAAACGCTGGTGGTAAGCCTGTAAGAAATTCTGAGAGGGAAAAGCCTAAGTGGGAAGATACCATCACAAACAGAATGCTGCATTGGTCATATACACCGGAGCAAAAAGAAGAGGTGAAGAAAGCACTTGCTGCAGGCGTCCCCAAAGCAACGATTCTTACTTACTTTTATCCGGAGGTTACTGTGGAGAAGATGAGTTCATACAGAAAGAAGCAGTAAATGTTATCGCATAGGCACAGAAGCTGTGGTATACTGTGTCTATGTGAAATGAATGTGTTTTACAAATCGGAATTTAAAGAGGAGGAATAATGCAATGAACTTCTTTGAAAATACTCGTAAGCCACAAGGCTTCGGCGGAAAATTGATGACGAAGATGATGAACATCGGTCACGCAAAGTTATCACAATGGGGATTCTCAAATATCTCAGTGAATCCGGACGCTGCGGTACTGGATGTTGGTTGCGGAGGCGGTGCAAATATTGTAGCCTGGTTGGGCAAATGCGGAAATGGACATGTGACAGGAATGGATTATTCGAAGGTCAGTGTGGCAGAATCTCAAAAACTGAACGCCGCCGCCATTAAACAAGGGAAATGTTGCGTGGTTCAAGGTGATGTATCTGCTATCCCTTTTCCTGATGCGGTTTTTGATTATGTTTCTGCTTTTGAGACAATTTACTTCTGGCCGGGATTGAAAAAATGTTTTTTTGAGGTAAATCGAGTTCTGAAAAACGGAGGGACATTCCTGATTTGTAACGAATCTGACGGAACGAATGCCGCAGATGAAAAATGGACAAAGTTGATTGATGGTATGAAGATTTACACATCTGATCAACTCATTGCTGCTTTGAAAGAAGCAGGTTTTACAGAGATAAAAACGTATTCAAATACAAAAAATCATTGGATAAGTATTGTTGCAACGAAATAGCCAATTTCTAGTTTGTATAACAGGAAAATTTAAATTTAACGCTTGAAAAAAGGAGAAATAAACATGGCAAAGAAAGAAGAAAGATTTGAAGTTACATTTAGAGACGGAAGTCAGCTTAAGGATGAAGGAGTTCGCCAAATCCTTGTAGATAAGGAGACTGGGGTTAACTATCTTTGTTGGAAATCTGGATATGGAGCGGCTATTACACCTCTTCTGGATTCAGAAGGAAAAGTCATAGTTACAAAGTAAAATCGGAAGTTGCAAAAGAGAATAATGAGAATTACTTAACTGATGAGGAACAGCACAAAATCATAATTAAGGATTATGATATGTTGTTTGAATACAGAGAATAGCAAAAAACGGAGGAAAAATCATGAAAAAACGCACTCTTACTGTACTAGTTGTTGTGTTAGTATGCACATTCTTGACGGCGTGTAGTAAAGAAATAGACACTGTGACGGAATCTGTAAACGAAAAGGAAAGTAATGTAATAAAGAACCCTACAGTTTTAGAAGATACAATAGAAATTGTTTTTCCAGAACAGTTTGAAGGATTGTCTGGGTATGATGAAGAAGCACTAGTTGACTATCTTAAAGAAAACAGTGACGGAAATTATCAGAAAATCGAATGTATTGACGGACAAGTTAATATGGTTGCTACTCAGGAAGAAATTGAGTATTGGAAAGGATATGTTGAAAAACATATAGATGATCAAAAGGCAGTATTAACAGGTATCAATCAGAAGTATGATATGTGTTGTAATGATTCATATAACACTATTAATATGTACTATGATCAAGAGCTTTCATTTAAAAAAGCTTTTTCATGCGTTGGAAAAACAGCTATATATTGTGCCATGTATCAGATATTAGATGGCAATCCTGATTATTCAATTTATCTAAATATTTATAATGTCGATACAGGAAAATTAGTAGTTGGCGGAAATCTAATGAATGAAGAAGTTTCATATACAGATGAGGACTGGGAAAAAACTTTCTAGAGAAAAGAAAAATTTTATGCTTTGCAATAAGATGGATTTCTATTAGAATGACAATCTGGTATGATATATTACTCTGACAGGCTATAACTTCCAGTTTACAGAATCAAGAAAATTGAAATTTGAGGAGGAGATTGTTGTAACAAGATAATTTTTATAGGCAGAAAAAATTAGGAGAAGTGAGGAATATGCAGAAAAGAGACTTAATCCAAGCGAATGCTTCATTAGAAAATCTACGACAGAACTTGGACATGAAGGATTTTGCAAAAGAAATATTACTTGAGGAGAATTATAATAAATTTATAAGATCATACAAATTTACATTTTGGTTTCAATTAATCGGTGTATTAGCTGGATTTATAGTGCCATCAGTTGTTCTTCTTGTTATTTTTAAAGAATTTATTTACTGTGCTTTTGGTGCAACTATAGGAATTTTTTGGATGTGTGTATGGATGCTGCTAAGTATGGTAATTCCCCCGACAAGGATATATCGAAAATTTGCAAAGTGGTATAGGAAAAGCGATGTGTCTATACGCGACTTGGATGAGATATTTTATTGAAGGGGACAGAAAAATAGATGGAGATGAAAAAGGAATCTAATATATTGACTGAGGAAGAACCCAAATACATAATATCGCTAAAGAAGAGATATAGAATTCTTGTCGAATTAAGAAAACCGGTATTTGTGGAGGAGGAATTCTGTAATGAGATTTTTTGAAAATACCCGTAAGCCACAAGGCTTCGGCGGAAAATTGATGACGAAGATGATGAACATCGGTCACGCAAAGTTATCACAATGGGGATTCTCAAATATCTCAGTGAATCCGGACGCTGCGGTACTGGATGTTGGTTGCGGAGGCGGTGCAAATATTGTAGCCTGGTTGGGCAAATGCGGAAATGGACATGTGACAGGAATGGATTATTCGAAGGTCAGTGTGGCAGAATCTCAAAAACTGAACGCCGCCGCCATTAAACAAGGGAAATGTTGCGTGGTTCAAGGTGATGTATCTGCTATCCCTTTTCCTGATGCGGTTTTTGATTATGTTTCTGCTTTTGAGACAATTTACTTCTGGCCGGGATTGAAAAAATGTTTTTTTGAGGTAAATCGAGTTCTGAAAAACGGAGGGACATTCCTGATTTGTAACGAATCTGACGGAACGAATGCCGCAGATGAAAAATGGACAAAGTTGATTGATGGTATGAAGATTTACACATCTGATCAACTCATTGCTGCTTTGAAAGAAGCAGGTTTTACAGAGATAAAAACGTATTCAAATACAAAAAATCATTGGATAAGTATTGTTGCAACGAAATAGCCAATTTCTAGTTTGTATAACAGGAAAATTTAAATTTAACGCTTGAAAAAAGGAGAAATAAACATGGCAAAGAAAGAAGAAAGATTTGAAGTTACATTTAGAGACGGAAGTCAGCTTAAGGATGAAGGAGTTCGCCAAATCCTTGTAGATAAGGAGACTGGGGTTAACTATCTTTGTTGGAAATCTGGATATGGAGCGGCTATTACACCTCTTCTGGATTCCGAAGGAAAAGTCATAGTGACAAAGTAAAAATCGCATTTGTTTTTTTGTAAAGTAATTGTACACAATGTCTGCTACGTATTGTAGCAGGCATTGTAAATGGCGGTTTCTTGTTAAAAACTCGAAAATCGTTATAATGAGTTTACCAAATAATAAGGAGGACTCAAAAATGAATTTAGGAGAAAAAATCAAAGAATGCAGAAAGCAGGCAGGTTTTTCACAGGAGCAGCTTGCTGAAAGACTAAATGTATCAAGACAAGCAATTACAAAATGAGAAACTAATAAAGGTATTCCCGATATTGCTAATCTGACAGCGATTAGCGATGAATTTGGATTGAGTTTGGACGAGTTGATTAAAGATGATGTTGCCGTAAAAAAGAAAATAATTACTGATAGTTCAGCTAAAAAGTGGCACATTTTGATGATTGTATACTTGGTGGCTATCGTAGCATATATTGTTTATTTTGTAATCTGCCATAAAATATTGATGATTGGATTTTTGGTTGCTACTTTATTTATGCTGTTCTTTGAATTGAGAATTTTTATTAGAGAGAAAATATACAGACAGCGTAAGGAATAAGCACTGTTTTAGCTATAGTTGTTTCAAGCATTTGGCATGCGAATAAAGATAGCATTAAAGAAAAAGTGTTTGACAATTTCCAGTTTGTTGAATTAAGAAAATCTAAATTTGTGGAGAGATTTCTTGAACTTTCCTTATTTTACGGGCTTTCCAGCCCCTTAAATAGTGAAATGATATGTATTTTCCCTTATTTTTGACCTTATGCGGAATCAGCAAGGGAAATAAGGGAATTTTTTATTTAGTCGTTGCCTGCCACTTTATCAAGAAGTCTGGCGGAGTTCCGCTTTGCCTTTCTTGTAGAGTGGGCGTAGACATTCATTGTGGTACTGACATCAGAGTGCCCTAACAGTTCCTGCACATCTTTTGGGGCAGCTCCGTTTGAGAGGAGGTTGCTTGTGTAGGTGTGTCGCAACTGGTGGAAATGGAAATTCTCAAATCCGTCCAGCCTTTTTGCAACTGATCGGCAGGCAATGCTGAGTGTGCTTGGCAGTTCCAGACATCCGTCCGGTCTCAGGCAGACAAAGGAGATTTCCTTGTAATCTACCGGGATTTCTTCGGTTCCGTCCAGATGATAATATTCATAATACACTCTGTTTTTGTCCTGTGCTTCCTTGTAGAAATTGCGGTGGTAAAGTTCACCATACTGCATCCGGCTTTTAAGCTGTTTTTTTCTGGCGGTTTTCAGTATTTCAGTCAGAGTATCGCCAAAATCAACAATCCTTACTTTCTTTCGCTTGGTCGGTCCGATGATGTTTTTATGTTTTGTGCCATCATAGCGGATACTTCTTTTAATGGTCAGGCATTGTTCTTCAAGATTGATGTCCTGCCATGTCAATCCGCAAACTTCACCGATACGAAGTCCCGCATAGTATGCGATCTGGATTGGCAGGATTGCAGGTGGATTCTTTACTTTGAGGTATTCTATCAGTCTCTCATAATCTTCATGGGAAATAGGCTGTATGCCTTCTTCTACCTCATCATCTGAGAATAAATCCACATCCTCTGCCTGTTTTTTCAGCTTAATATACTGCATAGGATTAAAAGTAATCAACTGTTTTGGAAATACTGCAAACCGGAAAGCCTGTTGTAATACTGCTGAAAAGGAATGGATGTAATCTTTACTGTATCCTTTTCTCACTTTTCCATCTGGAAATTCCCCACCGAATGTAAGCAGATCGAGAAATGCCTGTAAATGTTCAGCAGTAACGGTTTTTAATTTGCGTTCTGCAATCGGATGTTTCTTGATACAACGGATTGCACCAAGATAATTTTCCACTGTACCATTGCTGAGTGTTCCGACTTTCAGTTCTTCTTCCGCCCACATATCAAGAAGTTCTCCTACAGTAAGATTATCTGTCTTTGCGACAAATTTCTTGCTTTCGTAATCATCCATTGCCTGACGGAGCAGTTTTTCCGTTTCACTTTTACTTTCTGTTCCAGCGTATTCTTTCTGAACCAGATTGCCGCTTGCATCTTCTACATAGAAGCGGTAGTACCATTTCTTTCCTTTTTTTCTTACAGATCCTTTTGCCATAATCGTGTGTCTCCTTTCGATATCAGACAATCGGAACTGATGAAATGCTTCTTGCGTGTAAGTATATCATAACTCCGGTTGTCGTTCTATACCGAATCGGAATCCTCATACAAAACTTCTGATAAAAGATTTTCAAGCCTTTGTTCTGCCATTTCCGGTTTCTTGGAATAAAGCCTTACGATATCTGCCATGTCGTTAAAGGCATTAACAGTGTGGGTGATCTCCCGGAGAAACATAATCTCGTTATATTCATCATTCGATTCAAACCCCATTACTTTTGCAATATCAGCTTCATTCGTGTTGCCCTTGTAATTCTTGCAGGCAAACTGGAATGATTCCAGAAACAGGTTATATTGCTTTAACATCAACAGCAGTAAATCTTTGGAAAAAGCATCTTCCTTTTTACTAAGGTCGAGAGGTAACTGTTTGAGAATATCGCCCATTGCATCACGAATCTGTAATTCTTTCTTATCCGTAATATCGGTTTCGTATTCATCGGTTTCCCCTCTGAGCCATTCAATAGATACATGAAGTGCTTCCGAAAGACCTTCCAGCACCATCTTTTTGGTATTGTCAATCGAACCATTCTCATAACGCAGGATTGTGGAAGCGGTAACTCCCATCTTCTCTGCAACATAAGGCTGTGTCAGATTTAATTCCAGACGACGCTGTTTTGCCCTGCTGCCTATCAGCTTGCGTAGTTCTTTATCTTTCATGCTGATTGCCTCCTTTTTCGGTATGTATGAATTATAGCATGTACCTCACATAATTGCAATATGCAATATAATAATTATTTTTAAAATTTCATAACGCTTGACAACGCAATATAAAACCGCTATACTAACAGCACAACAAAAATTGCATAATGCAATTTAACGGGAGGTGACAAGATGACGGAAAGAAAGATTGCATTATCCATCGAGGAAGCAGCCGACTATACAGGAATTGGCAGAAACACTTTGAGAAAGCTGGTTGAATGGAAGAAGCTTCCGGTATTAAAAGTCGGAAGAAAAGTCCTTATTAAAACTGACATTCTGGAAAAGTTCATGGAAGCCAACGAGGGGCGAGATCTGAGGGATAAAGGAAATGTAAAAGCTGTCACAAGAAATGTGGCAACTTAAAAAGGCGGCTTCCTAAGAAACCGCCAAAGGTTCTATCAGACCGAAGCCATGATATACCTACACGCAAGAGGATTATACCATGTGCTTCTCCTGATATGCAACCGGGAACTGTTGTTTATCGGAAAAAGAAAGGATGAAGACGATATGGCGAAATCAACAAAGACTTATGAAGAAAGAATACGTGCATTAGAGAAAAAGGAACAGGAAAGCATTGAAGCTACAAAAAAGCTCATAGCACAGCGGAAGGAACTGGAAAAGAGAAAGAAAGCGGAGGAAAGTAAAAAACGAACCCACAGGCTCTGTCAGATTGGAGGAGCGGTGGAATCGGTTCTTGGCTGTCCGATTGAGGAGGAAGATTTACCAAAGTTGATAGGCTTCTTAAAAAGGCAGGAAACAAACGGAAAGTTTTTCTCAAAGGCGATGCAGAAAGAGCCACTTACAGATATGGAGGAAGTGTAATGGCGGAGGGAGTGGTTTTTCCATTCCCTTCATTGCCTTTGAATGAAGGGCGCACTTATGGACAACCAGAG
>OLSN01000552.1_pt1 | contig 39901 bp, 28 predicted proteins | sample 1672411 | NCBI WGS metagenome assembly OLSN01 (sample SAMEA3136683, study PRJEB25190) | human gut metagenome | biome: human gut; feature: human-associated habitat; material: faeces | place: Austria | collected 2013 | reverse complement strand
CAAGGCAATTCGACAAATTTTATGTTATATAAGAACGGGATTTTTTGGCCGGCGGCAAGGGGCAGCCCTACAATTAGTGCCCGCCGCCAAGGCAAACTACCATATTTCCTCTTGCAACTTGCAAACTGTTATACTATAATGAATCCACTTATATTGGAAAATTCTGTCGATTTTCGTCGACCGCCCGGATATATACGAGGTACACTTGTGCTGCCTATTATAAAGGAAATCAAACAAAAACTGCGCACTGCCCGGGGCTTCACGATGGTGGAGCTGATGGTCGTGCTGCTCATTCTTGGCATCCTGGCTGCCCTGGCGGGCACCGGGCTGATCGCCTATGTCCGCCTGGCCCGGTTCGAGCATAACGAATCCGGCGCCCGCACCGTGTTCCAGACCGCCCAGATCGCCCTGACCCGCAAGGATACCAGCGGCGATATGGATACATTTTTGACGGAGCTGCGCGAAGTCGGCACGCTGGGCGACCACTTCAGCGCTGATGGATTGAGCGAACAGTTCGGTGACGGAGCCGCGGAAAAAGCCAATGCCTTCAACAGCCAGATCTACGCGTTGTACTATGATAAGGCGAACCCCGACAGCGACGCCAGCAAGATGGTGCGCGGCCTGTTGGACCCCTACGTCTACGATGAGTCGCTTTTCAACGCGTCCATTGTGGTGGAGGTGGACAGCCTGACCGGGCAGGTCTACTCCGCTTTTTACGATACAGCGTCCGATAAGCTGCGCTTTGCCTCGGATGACGGTGCCGACGGCGCGATGCTTATTGACGACCGCAGCTACGGCCACCGCCGCGGTGATTCGCTGGTGGGCTACTACTCGGCCGAGGACACCGTCAACGTGGTGGCCCTGAGCCAGACCCGCCTGAAAGTCAAAAACCCGCAGCTCATCAACAACGAGACCCTGACCTTAAACTGGAGCGGCAACAGCAAAAACGGTGACATAGACACCATTTATGACGCTGAATTCTACGATGCAACGACCAATGCGCCCCTCTTTAAGCTGGAGATCGAGTGGAGCCGCGTCCTTGCCGACCCCACCCACAACAACGCCCAGATCAAGGTGTACCGGCCCAACGCTGAGGAAAACGGCTGGAGCGAAACGTACCAGGACTACACCTTCCCCCTCAGCTACAGCAAGGGCCGCTTTATCCTGACGCTGGACGCCATGTGCGACGCCAACCTGCTGCGCGCCGCCGAAAATGACGGTGCCGACCTGAGCTCCACCAAGACCACCCTGTTCAGCATTACACGCCTGACGGACAATGTTCCTAAAGATGTTTACGTTAAGATGAAAGCACGTCCTAACGCGAACTTTCAGGATCTTTATACCGAAAGCAAACCGCAGCAGTCCAATACCGAAAATACATTGTTTGCCGCAGGCAGCAATGCAGGCGGCGGCACGTTGAAATACTTCCGCCACCTGTACAACCTGCGCTGGGTAAATAGCGGCGAATATGCCTTTACGGGTAAAAACACCGCCCTGGATTGGACCGACGGCGGCGTCACCGTCTACTGCTCGCCCGAGAAGAAGAACGCAGAGCCTGTGGCCAAGGTGCCCAGCCGCACCGGCGAGGTCGTGGCCTGGCCCACCATCCCCGCCATCGGCAAGGACGTCACCCTCAACGGCAGCACCGGCGGCAGCGGGCAAGCGGTCATCAGCAACCTGCAATTGCGGGGCAGTTCTATCGCTGCCGTGGAGCGGAAATATGCCGGTGAAGCTGCCTACAAGGCCCGCGACCACTACCTAGGCCTGGTGGGTGAAAACAACGGTACACTGAAAAATATCACCCTGCGCGACCCCGATGTGCAGATCAACGCCGAGGTCAGATCCGCAGGCGGGCAAAACGCCGACACCGCCATGGCGATGGATGCCAACGGCACCCAATACCTGCAGGCCCTGGCCGATACCGACCCCGACTACCGCACCGAGATCTGGTCGGTGGGCGCGCTGGCGGGCGTGGACACCGGCAGCCTGACCAACTGCACCGTCGACCGCAGCAGCCGCCGCGGCGCTGAGGCCAAGGTCACCGCTGTACTGACCTTCAGCAGCGAGACCACCGGCGTGAACCGGGTGAACGGCGCCTCGTACAAAGACGAACCCCACGGCATCGGCGGGCTCGTCGGCTTTGCCATGCCCAAAACCGGCGCCAAACTCACCGGCCTGACGCTGGACCAGAACGTCACCGTGGCGGGCATCTTCCAGGATGAGGACGCCGCCAACAACAGCGGTGCGGATACCGGCACCAGCGCCGATACAGCAGAAAAAGCACGCTATAACGCCATCGCCAACGAAAACGAGAGCCAGACCCTCTGGCGCGCCGTGGGCGTGGGCGGCGTGGCCGGTGTACTGGACGCCACCAACCTGACCGGCACCCGGAACGCCGAAAACCTCAAGGACATCACCAACAAGTCCACCGTGGTGGGCAATGCCTTCGTGGGCGGCATCACGGGCAACCTGTACTCCACCACCGAGAACGACAGCGACGCCACCCTGACCGGCCTGGCCAACCAGGGCACCGTGCTGGCCGGGGCCAACTACCAGGGCAGTACCGCAGGCCAAAGCCGCGTGCTGGGCCAGTTCTTCGGCGGTATTGCGGGCTATGCGCGCAACCTTGTACTGGATGAGTGCCACAGCGCCACCCGCAGCGGCCTGAGTGAGACGACCCTGACCAACCTTGTGCAGGCGGGCTATAACGCCGACGGTACGTTGAACGAGAACAGCCCCCTCAAGGGCGACTTTGTCGGCGGCCTGGTGGGCTTTGGCCGCGACGTCCAGATGACCAACTGCTACACCGAGTCCGGGTATGTGCTGGGCCGCAGCTTCGTGGGCGGCTTTGTCGGCGGTTTTGTGGGCAGCAACCTGTACACCAGCGGCGGCACCAACAACAGCTATGTGTTCGGCAACCGTTACGTGGGCGGTATCGTCTCGGTCAACGGCCTGAACAGCACCATCGAAAACATGACCAACAAGGGCCTGGTGGCAGGCCTGGGCGCCAATGCGGCCTACGTGGGCGGCATTGCGGGCGTCAACGATGCTGCCTGGGGCAAGCAGGACAGCGCGGCCCTCACCAAAAACGAGACCGCCAAACTGGTGGACAGCGTCAACAGTATGTCTACTGTTGAGGTAACGGATAAAAACAAAATTGCGCTGCTGCAGCAGTTGAGCCAGACCAGGGACGGCACCCCCCACTATGCCGATTTCGTGGGCGGCGTGGCCGGCTGCAACGGCACCAACGGTCAGATCAGCTGGCAGGCCGGGTCCGACAAGGGCGCGGCCCTGGGCGCGGTGCTGTACGGCGGCAGCTTTGTAGGCGGCGTGGCGGGCTACAACGACGCCACCGCCACCATCACAAACAGCCAAGCCACCATCCTCAGCGTCACCGGCACCATCGTGGCCACCGGCGACTGCGTGGGCGGCGTCATCGGCCTGAACGGCGCGGCCAGCCTGCCCACCGTGCAGGTCAGCGCCAACCGCATCGAGGGCGTTCACTTTGTGGGCGGCGTCATCGGCGCCAACCTGCCCGCGAACGAATTCAAATTTGTCAACGCCGGCGGCGCGGCGGCCAACGCCGCCACCATCGGCACCGGACGCATCGTGGCCGACGGCGTGGCGGGCGGTATGATCGGCTACAACCGCGTAGTCAACGCAGATACGCTGAAAAACGCCCTGCAGAACAAGAACGGCACCATCGCGGCCGACCTGCAGACCTTGCTGCCTAAGTTCAGCAGCGGCAACGCCCTCGTCGAGCCGGCGCTGAACCCTAGCGGCAGTGCCATCACCCTGACGGGCCTGAGCAACCAGTTCAACATTTACGCCAACGCCTACGTGGGCGGCATCATCGGCTACAACGCAGCCGACACCACCCTCACGCTGGAAAACGCCAGCAACGGCAACCAGAGCCAGGCACAGTCCTACGGCGGCCTGGCCCTCAGCCCCAGGGCTGACGCGGCCAACGGCGGGACCTATATCTTGGACAGCGGTGTCTCGCTGGGCAAGCTGGACCCCGACCACAACGGCTACTTTGCGGGCGGCATCATCGGCTGCACCACGGCCAAAACCACGCTGAATCATTGCACCAACTACGGCGGCGTGCAGCACCCCGTGGCCGCAGGCGGCCTGACCGGCGTCAACAACGGCACCATCACCGACGGCCGGATGGTCAACTCCATGGGCAGCCAGCAGGAGGGCTACCGCTACCTGGGCGGCATCGCGGGCATCAACAACGGCACCATCACCAACTCCGCCCCGGCGGAAAGCAGCAGCATCCGCGGCGGGCTGGACATCGGCGGCGTGGCCGGTTATAACAGTAAATCCGGCGTTATTACGCTGGAAAACGCCAGCGGCAATGTCTACGGCATCACCGCCACCGGCGGTGTGGCAGGCTATAACCTGGGCACCGTCACCGCCAGGAGCGTGACGGTAAAAGTCAGCGGCACCACCCAGACCGGCGGTGTGGCGGGCTTGAATGCGGCATCTGGTACGATTGGCCAGGACCCGGAGACCCCGACCAGCATATCCATCACCGTGCAAAACGGCACGACCGTTTCCTCCACCACCCAGGGCGGCGGCGTAGCAGGCCGCAACGAGGGCCTGATCCAGAACGCCACGAACCGCGCAGGCTCTATCCAGGTGGTAAACCAGTATGCGGGCGGCATTGCCGGCAGCAACAGCGGCCGCATCTACGGCTGCATGCACGCAGCCAGCGGCAACCGTGTGCTGTATACCGGCGGTGGCTTTGCAGGCGGCATCGCTGGCTGCAACGAGGTCGGCGGCAAGCTGGAGATCGTTACCATGAACGGCAGCGTTACAGCAGCCAACGGCGAAGCCGGCGGCGTGACCGCCCATAACTACGGCAGCATCACAACGTCCCGGGTCTACGGCTCGGATATTCGCGGCACGTCGGACGCCATCGGCGGCATTACAGCCTGCAACGAAGCCGGTGCAGTGATCAGCGATGCGAACCTGTTCAATATGGCAAGTTTCGGCGGCGACGTGCGCCTGTACGGCCCGGCTACCCGGGTGGGCGGCCTGGTCGGCTATAACGCAGGCTCCCTCAGCAAGGGCAATGTGCGTGCAAATTCTCTCAGCCTTGCCAACCTGACGGCCGGCGACAGCACTGTCACGGCGGGCGGCGCGCTGGGCGAAAACACCGGCACGGCTGAGAACGTGACCGTAAGCACCAACCTGCAGGACAGCATGGCAAAATATCTCAACCTGGGCGGCGTTGCTGGCAGCAGCAGCGGCACCTTAAGTAACTGTACCTATACGGGCGCCATCGGTAAGGATAACGGCTTTACCACCGTGGGCAGCACCGTGGGCGGCATCGTGGGCAGCAACGACGTGGTGTATAACACCGACGGCACTGCCGCCGCCACCGGCAAGGTGAAGGACTGCGAGGTCGGCTATATCGAGCTGAAAGTGCAGGGTGCCTCCAACGTGGGCGCCAGCCAGGACGCTGCCACCAAGATGAACAGCGCCGCCCATATCGGCGGTATCGTGGGCCGCAACCGCGGCGAGATCACCGGCAGCACCGTCGGCAACAAAGACAAAACGGGTAGTATCATCACCGCCCGCAGCGGCTTTGTGGGCGGCGTGGCCGGCTCCAACAGCGGCAGCATCTCCACCAGCGGCGGCCTGGACACACAGCCCCTTGTAAAACAGATCAACGCCTGGCTGGAGGTGCCCTATAAAGACGAGACCACCACCGACGAAAACGGCAACAAAGTCACTGCCAAGGTGGTAGACACCGACAAACAGAACGCCAACCTGAACCAGATGGTCCGCGTACTGACCGGCAAGGCCAGCGGTGATGCAGAGACAAAACTGCAGACCGACTTTAAGGCTATGCAGGGCTTTGATACCCTGACCTATGGCGATAAAAACTATAATACAGTTTATACCAACCGCAGCGTCAACCAGCTGCTGGTCTCGCTGCGGGGCAGCACCAGCCATGGCAACGGCCTGGCCAACGGTTACCTAGGCGGCATCACCGGCTTTAACGATGTCACCGGCCAGATCACCGACAGCGCCAGCGGCCAGTGGTTCGTCTACGCTGACAACATCAACCAGAGCTGGGGCGCCGTGGGTGGCGTCATCGGCCAGAACGAATCCAATGCGGATTCCACCAGCGGCCTGGTCAACTTTGCCGCCGTGCGCCGCTTTGTGCGCGGCACGCAGGGAACGGCGGATGACAATAGCAACTCTAAAAATGACCGCTATGCTACTGACAATGCAGCAGATAACTATGTAGGCGGCGTTATTGGTACGCAGGAAAACCGCACCGGCGACCGCTGGACGCTGGAAAAAGGTATCAATATTGGCACGGTGTTCAACAGCCGCTCCAACAACGCGGGTGGTGTGCTGGCCTACTGGCTCAGCTACGGCGGTACGCTGACCAACTGCTATAACTTTGGCGAGATCACCACCAACTCCAACAACGGCCAAAGCTCCGGCACCGTTGGCGGCGTGGCGGGCTACTTCAATAATCCTGTTGCCGGTACGGCGGCCAACCTGTATCGCTGCAGCAACTATGGCAGCGTAAAAAAGATGACCTACGGTGCCAACGACGTAGGCGGCGTTTTTGGTAAGGTACAGCTGGCGGATGACCATAACAGCGATGCCATGACCATCAACGTGATCGAGTGCGTCAACGGCTCCAATGTCGAACTACAGGCACAGTCGATGTCTGTCGGCATCTTCTGCTATATTGGTCCGTGGGCGGCTATCCCCAACGTTGAGGTCAACATTGACCGCTGCCGTAACTATTGCACCGAAATGTGGGGCTCCAACCGTTCAGCTGGCATCTGGGGCAACCGCGGCAACGGCAGCACCTCTAACAAGAAAACGACCATCACCAATTGTTTTGCCTTGTATAAAAGCCAGAACAATACTGGCAGAAGCTGGTTCCCGATTGCCTATCGCCATACAGCCAATGAAAAACTGACCGGTTCCAACAACTACTACATGCAGCTGGATATGAGCTTCGATGGTTATTCCGGCATTGCTGGGCTGCAAGAGGGCCTGGGCCGCACCAATGTTACAGGGGGATGGAGCCAGGGTACCAATGAAAGCGAAGCAGGCGGCGGTGCGACTACCGACGTAAAAGCGCATCGCCTGTATGCCGGTGTGGACAGCGGTGCCAACGCTGCCCAGGATGGCGACAATTTCTATCACTTCTTTGCGATGCTGCCAAAGATTTCAAGCGATGGCAGACCGGTCGTCTCGATGCAGGCTGTAAAAAAGAGCAGCTCGTATATTACCACCTTGCCGGGCCAAAACTTCTCGGAAACTTCGTCTGTGCGTTATATCTTTGCAAAAGATGCCAAGGATCTGACCCAGTATCCCGTGCCGGAGGAATGGAATGTCGGCTATGTCGGCAAGATCCTGCTCCTCTTCGACGACGTCAACGGTGACAACAAGACCAGCAAGGAAGATATTACCGATGAGGTGCTCCAACGCTACTACAGCAATATCCTGGACAACAGCGCCCCGGATGCCCCCACAGGACTGAAAATCGAACGCAGTGATGCTACCGGTTCCGGTAACGAGAGTATTTACGGCCGTTATAACGTGACCTGGAATGCCCCCACCACCGGCAGCCCGGCCATCTACTACCACATCACCGTTTACGAGACCGATGAAAACGGCGACCGTATCGGCAATACCTCCCTGCTGGAGGCCGATGCCTACGACACCCGCTTTACCTTTGAAAGTAAGGCCGAGTGGAAGGGCCGCTATTTCAAGGTCAGCGTGGCCGGCGTCAACAGCAAGGGTACCGGCACGGCAGCTGCTTCGGGCCGGCAGCAGTTTGTCCGCGCCCTGCCCACGCCGGAGCTGGAGGTTCGCCTGATGCCCACGCCGGAGGAGGGCAGCCATGTTCAGTTCAGCCAAAAGCTGGTGCTGACCAATGCCGATGAATACGATAAGTTGATGCAGAACAGCGGCCTGGCCGATTGGAGCGTCACAGTCAAGGTCGGCGGCGATAACGGCGACACCTACCAGTTCAGCAACGGGAATACCACGCCCAAACGCATTTCGGAGAGACTTGGCAGCAGCCAGCGTATGACGGCGGAAGCCACCAGCAGCGACCAGCGCTGGATGCGTTCCGGCCAGTATGACGAGACGGTGTATATGCCGGTCTCCTGGGTCGTGGTTCCCGGCGACAACACATGGGGCAACAGCAACTCCGGCCTGGCCGAGGGCAGACTTGCTGCCAAAAATGTCGAAATTACCGGCGCTACCATCGACGACCTGACCGTAACGGTTACGCTGAACTTTACCGCCAGCGTCAGCGGCACACAGCCAACCTACCGCGTCATGCTCATGGGCCGCTACCTGGGCGATGAGGCCGTCACGCTGAACGGCGAAAATGTCTATCTCAAAGGCCAGTACATCACGCTGGCTGCACGCCAGAACGTTGTGCCCAACAGCAACACTACTTTTACCTTCAATAACCTGCCGGACGACACCCTGACCAACTATGATAACTGGACGGTCGTGGCTGTGCCGGTCACCAGCGGTTTGGGGGATGTGGTCACCCGTTGGGATGCTGCCGATGCCGAAGCTCTGGCCAAGCTGCAGGCTTCCACTCCCGCCCGCCCGGCGTCCTGGTATGGCGGCCTGGAAATCGTGCGGGAAAGCAACGGCTACAGCTTTGCCAACCTGACCCCGCTGTATTTTGTAAGCAAGAATCTGACAGACTACAGCAACTGGGCTGGCTATGCCACGAACCAGGTCATTTTTGAACAAAACCACATCACCGTTGCCCAGGCCCCGAAGCTGACGGGCGTGCCTGCCGACGGCGACCTGTACCTGAATTACGACGCCGACAAGCTGGCCAACGACAACCAGCTGGCCTACACCTTTACCTGGACCCAACCCGGCGAGGCGGCTGCCAGCGGCGGCAACACCAAGTATAAGCTGACGCTGTACGGTGTGACCGAAACCAGGGATGAAAACGGCAATGTAATTTCTACGGCGGAGGAAACCATCACCCTGCCGGATGATGCCAACAGCAAAGTTCAGTACAAGGACGGCACCTACAGCTACACCCTCCCTATCGATACCGACCTTGCGGGCGGCAGCAACAGCTGGCGCTTTGATAAAGTGCGCCTGCGCGTCACCCGCGATACCACCGGCACCACCCAGGGCATCGGCGCAGCCGACACCGCCGTCTATACCGTGCTGCGCCGCCTGCAGCAGGTGGGCGAGCCCGGCCAGGTGTTCCCCGTGGATACCAGCAATGCCGAACAGACCCGCTATCAGATCAGCTGGCCTGCCGTCTCGGATGAACGCGTGGACCACTATGAGCTGTGGGCACAGGTGCAGACCACCAACGCCGCCGGCACCACCTTGGGCGAAGCCTTTAAGCTGCACCCGGCGGATGGCGACAGCACCACGCTCATCAAAGACACCCAGACCATCGTGGACCTGGAAGCTTACCAGGGCGAAACGCTGGTGTTCTACGTGGTGGCCTGCCCGGCAGACGGCGACACCACCGTGCTGCGCAGCCCCAACGGCGAGGTCAGCGACCCGCAGACCATCATCCAACGCACCGAGGCCCCGGCCATCAGCAAGGTGGACTTTACCTGGACGGGCAAGGCCGTCAATGACGCCCTGCCGCTGATGAACGCTTTCTGCAATGACCTGACCATCCGGATGACGGTGGACAAGGCCGACGCCGCCAGCTACTTCTTTACCGGCTATTTGTTTGATGATGAGGCCGCCTACAACGACGCCTGCGCCAAGGCCAAGATCTGGATGGACGACCCCACCAAGGAAAACCTGGACGCCCTGAATGCCGCCCTGCGTGAGGATAAGGCAACGCTGATGATCCCCGAAGCCTCCAAGACCGTGGGCAGCGAGACCCAGGTCAGCGGCGATGGCACCACCGTGTCCTACACGGTCACGCCCAACGCCAACGCTTTTACCATGCAGCCCGCCGACGCCAACCGCTACCTGCTGCCCGCCCTGCGCGCCATGGTGGCCAACAGCGAGTCGGCAGCTACCTCCTCCTCCTGGAAGTTCTACGTGCCGGACGATTATGCCCAGGCCGCAGGCGCTTTGCACCTGCCCAAGATCCAGCTGGACAAGCCGGAAAAAGACGGCGTTCTCAGCGTGACCTCGGTGGAATCCACGGTGAAGGGCAAGCTGTACGGCACCGAGGGCGAAGCCTGGAAACCTGACAGCGCAGAGATCACCATCCACCAGTACGCTGTGCAGTGGCCTGCCGTCAACGAGTACACCGATACCGACGGCACCACCCGCAACTTTGCCGAGAAGTACCGCTTCCACGTGACGCCTGCCGCGGATATGCCCGCTGACGACCCGAACGAGGAAGGCTACGACATCCGCTTTACCGTGGCCCCGGCGGATGTGGTAACGGAAAATGACGATGGTACGCAAACCATAACGACCCGCCGCGGCGATATTTTGAAGGTGGAAAAACTGCCGTTTGACTTGAACGAAAACGACCCGGCCAACTGGCTGGACATCACCGAGGCCGCCCGCAACATTGTAAACGAGGGCACCGAGGATGAGTATGTCTGGTACGATTTGAGCATTGTGGAAATGGAGGAGCCTGTGCTGGATGCCGACGGCAACGACACCGGCGAAACCCAAAAGGTCATGGTCAGCCAGCCCATTACTCTGACCGGCCACCACGCTATCGACAACGATAACCCCAGCTACCGCATCAAGACCGTGCCTGCCCTGCGCCAGGCCGAGATGACCGATTATTCCCTGGGCTACCGCCTTACCCTGCCTGATATGACCCAGCGCGCCGACGGCGACAACGACGAGACCAGAGCACTGGAGAAGTACACCGAAAAGGTCACCATCTGGGCTGTGGGCAACGGCGAAAAGACCGTCGATTCCGACCGGCTGGAAGTCTCCCTGCGCACAGAGGGCCAGGCCATGACCGAGGATGCCGCCCGCCCGGTGTTCGCCATGGCGGAAGCCGACCCCCAGCCCGCACAAAGCACGGGCCGGGCAGGGGAGACGGACCCCACGCCCCCGGCCAACGACCCCGGGGCAGAGGATACCCCCGTTACCCCCGAAAACGCCGCCCCGGCGGCCTGACCTTGATTAGAAAGGAGGGCGCACCATGCCCCCAAAACGCAACCGCCCGCTGCGGGACCAGCAGGGCCTTGCCATGATCTTAGTGCTGTGCCTGGGCGCGCTGTTTGTGGCGCTGGCTGCCGCCCTTGTGTATGCGGCCTCGCTGATGATGGCCAACGCCGACCGCCAGCTGCCGGAGCAGGACGTCTACGAGCTGGCCGTCAGCTTCTCCGACGTGCTGGAGCAGGAACTGCTGCATTACACCGGCGCTAAAGAAAAAGACGGCGCGATGACCGAGGAGAACGACCAGAGCATCGGCTACTTTATCAACCATATCTACGTTAAAAAAGGCTCTATCGATAACCCCTACGGCGACGACACCGACCATACGTTTACCCTGCAGGCGCCCGAGGGCATCGACGAGATGACCGTCACCCTGAACAAGCACCCCAGCGACGATGTGGACGAAGGCGGCAACGTGATCGATACCGAACCCATCACAGAGAACCTGAGCAACCTTCTCATCAAACTGAGAAATCAGAGGGAGAACGGTTCCACTATGAATGTGGATGATTATGTCATTCGTGTGACCGTCAAAGTGGTCAAGGGAGACCAGAGCTACAGCTACACCAGAAAGTACAAGCACACCGGCATTTACAGCTACTATTACACGCTGGATGATAATGCAAACACTCGTTACAGCTTCAGTGGTGCCGAGGGCGATACAGCTTTGAAATTGACCAACATGGCAACCCGTGAGGAACGTACCGTCACAAAAAATGATGCTTCTACACTATACCTGCGCTACAGCATGGATACGGATAGTGCGTGCATTTTTACACGCATCAACGGCAATGATGAGTAAGGAAGTGGCACTATGCAAAGATTGAAAAATGCCCTCCGTGACCGCCGCGGCGAAACCATCGTGGAAGTGCTGGTGGCCTTCGTGCTGCTTATGCTGTTTCTGGCGCTGTTTACCGCGTCGTTGCGGTTTGCCCGGCGGGCCTCGGCCCAGGCACAGACCACCCGCGATAACGCCTACCTGCTTACCGAAGCACTTTACCCGGTCAACGACGATGCGGCCGAGTGGAAAAACGAATCCGGCACCAAGACCAGGATGAGCTTCAGCCGCGGTGACCGCACGGTCTTTGCCGTCGAGGATGTGGAAATACAGACCATACAGGCTAAGATCAAAGACGATAACGATGAGGCTGCTGCCACGCATACCTTCACCCGTTACTACAAAAAAGTGGACGAAGATAAAGACGACACAAAAGAGGACACGACCCCATGACCACCCCGCTGAACAACAAAAAAGGTACTACCCTCGTGGAGCTGATGGTCTGCCTGGTGCTGCTGGCACTGTTTGGCACGGCGGCGGTCACGCTGGTCAAGCCCTGCGCCGAAGCCTACATCGAGGTGCAGCAGCTGACCCGCGCCCAGAACCTGGCCGATGCCCTCACCGAGACCATCCGGGGCGAGCTGGCCGATGCTGACGGCACGATCTCTATCGTAAACGCCGCAACAGAGAGCGACGCGGATTCGGCAAATAGTATTTTTATAGAAGATGCCCGCTTGACGGAAGGCACGGCTCTGCGCTTTACAGTGGAAAGCAACTATACCGAGATACTTGATGCCGGTTATGTGCCCAAGCTGACCGCCACCACCCTGAACGCCGACAACACCACCAGCACCAAGGTCCTCTACGACCCCGCCGACGACACCTTTGCCGAGCTGAACCGCTACCTGCACATGCGTTTTTACAAACAAACGGATGGCAAGGACGGAAAGAAAAAAGAGTACACGACCTACGCTTATACAACGGCCTATCCTAACAAAGATTATATGGGGCTTGTCGTTTCGAATCTTGAGTTCTATGCCCGCGGATGGAAAGAGGAGAAGGAAACCGGGAAGATCTGCCTGACCTCGCTGTCTATGCAGCTGACCGTCGCTAAGCCCGATGGCACCCCCGTCTACACCCAGACCGCGGTCATTCCGCTGCCCGGCGCACCGGAGTTCCAATAAAAAATAGCAAAGTATTATCGAGCATTTTGGCAACGCAGATGCCGTGCCGCAGCCACCGGAGCGGTGCTTAAGCCGTCAGGCGGGAATTGTACGGTGTTGCCCAAATAATTTGGCGAATAAATTGTTGTATGGGCACTGGACAATCGGGTGAAAAAACAGTATACTTAATTAAAAATAACACCGCAAGGTGTGTTAATCGTGAAACGAACGCACAGGAGAGACTTACCATGGCAGACATTGAGATCAGGATGCTCGGAAAATTTGAGATCCTTATGGACGGCAAGCCGGTCTTAGCCGCACTGAAACAGTCCCGCAAGGCTACGATGCTGATCCAGTACCTCGTCCTGCAAAAGGGCGAAAAGGTGACCCACAAAGACCTGACGGATACCCTGTGGAACGGCGAACGGTCCACCAACCCGGATATGGCTCTGCGCGCCATCATGCACCGCTTCCGCAACATGATCGATGCCGAGGGCCTGAAGGAGCTGGAGACCTGCATCATCACCAGCCGCGGCTACTACCAGTGGAACCCCGCCATGGAGTGCCGTGTGGACGTGTTTGAGATGGAAGCCCTGATGGAGGAAGCCCGCCGCCAGCTGAACCCCGCCGCCGCGGTAGCCCGCTACGAGCGCGTGCTGGAGCTGTATGCTGGCCGTCTGCTGCCGATGTTCTGCAACGAGCCTTGGGTCGAGACCCGCAGCCTGACCCTGCACGTGCAGTACCGCATCGCGCTGTTCCAGGTGCTGGAAGCCTGCAAGCGCAAGGGTGAAAATGAGCGCATCGTTAAGCTGTGCCGCCGCGCCATCGAGCTGGACCCCTACGAGGAGCGCCTGTATCTGGAGATGATCCAGGCTTTGGAGGCCCTGGGCCGCCATGAGAAAGCGCTGGAGATGACCCGCCGCGGCAACGCGATGGGCTGCCTGCACCATGCCGTCGAGCCGGAGCGTGTGGGTGTGGTCTCCCGCCAGGCCCGCCAGGCTGACCGCAACCTGGAAAATGACATCTCCCGCCTGGCCGAGGAACTGTCCGCCGACGACATCCCCGGCGCTGTGTATTGCAGCTTCGAGAATTTCCGCCAGCTCTATCACCTGCAGCGCGGTGTGCAAAGCCGCTTCGGCGTGCCGGTCTACCTGGCGCTGCTCACCATGTCGCCCGCCCAGAACGCTGACCCCGCCGAGACCGGCTCCATGATGGAGCAGTTGGGCGAGCTGATCCACAAGAGCCTGCGCCAGTGCGACGCCATGGCTCGTTACAGCGAGAACCAGTATGTGCTGCTCATCAGCGGCAACAGCAGCGCCGAGAACGGCAGCACCCCGCTGGAGCGCATCAAGGCGGCTTTCTACCGCGTGCCCGCCCATGGCCGTTACCTGCTCAACTACCACATGTACGCCCCCGAGCTCCACGCCCTCTCCGCCGACGCCCGGAGAAGATAATTTTAGGAAATACCGCGTAAGCGGGTGGGGGAGACATTAAAATCATTGCATCCTTGCCTTTTTAATCCTATGCCACTTCAAGACACGCTCCGCCAAAGCGTGTCTTTTTTGTTAAATCATTGCAACGCACGCCCCATCGTGCTACAATAGGTACAATAATGTTAAATCCGTGACAATTTGCCCCGGAGCAAAGGAGAATCCCCCATGGCTTTGTTCAATTTCCATTTCGACCGCCCCGGCCCCGGTGTCTCGCCGGACGCTCCCCGCAAAAAAGGCCCCGCCCGCTTTTTCGAGGTTTTGGGCCGTGACCTCATGTCCTTTTACCTGGCGGGTCTGCTGGCGCTGGTCAGCGCACTGCCGTTCGTGTTTGGTGTGTGGTTCGCCGTCGATACCCACTCTCTGGTGCCGCTGCTGCTGGCAGGCGTGCTGGGCGGCATGATCGCCGCGCCCCAGCTGTGCGGCCTGCTGGATACCATCCTGCGCAGCCTGCGCGACGAGCCGGGCTTTTGGTGGGCCACCTACCGCCGCGCCTGGAAACGTAACGTCAGGGCGTCGCTTTTGCCGGGTGCTATCTGCGGTCTGCTGCTGGCCATGCAGATCTTTACGGTGTTCCATTATGACGTTTCGGCCGGTGTAGTGCCGGGGGCGCTGCTGGCCGTAGGCCTGTTTTTGCTGCTGGGTCTGGGCGAGTTCCTGTTTGCCCAGGTCGTGCTGCTGGACCTGCCGTTTGCGGGGCTGGTCAAAAACTCGCTGTTCCTGTTTTTGGGCTACCTGCCCCGCGCCGCGCTGGGCGTAGTGTGGCAGTTTGTCTACTGGATCATCATCCTGCTGCTGTGGCCCATCAGCGGCTTTGCCATGGTCCTCACGGGCCTGTGGCTGCCCGCGGTCCTGACCATGCAGGCCATCTACCCCGTCCTGAACAAAGCCTTCGACCTGGAACGCCAGATCAAAGCCATCCGCGATGCGGAGCTGGATTCTTCTTCTGATTCTGATAATTAAGTGCAGCCTTGCGGGCGTCACCACCATGCGGTGACGCCCTTTTTTTTATGGCATCCTTCCATTAGGCCTTCCTTTTTGTGATCCAAAAGGAACACCGAAAGCCGCACGCTTTAAAAAGCCCCTTTGCCGCAGGCCAAATCCCCCACCCTCAATCTTGCGTTATGCCCCAAAAAAGGTTATAATAACATAATAGCCCATCTCTACCCATTCGGGCGAAAAATGTGTACAAAAGGGGGCCTTCCGCGGTGAAAATTCTGCTGGTGCACTGCCATTATCGGCTGCCGGGCGGTGAGGATGCCGTCTTTGCGGCCGAGCGCGCCTTGCTGGAACGCCGCGGCCATCAGGTCATCGTGTATGAGCGCAGCAACGAGGAAGCCGCCCACGGTCTGCCCAAGGCCCTGCTGCCCCTGCATGCCGTGTGGAACCACGCCGCTGCCCGGGATATAAAACACATTATAAAAACACAAAACATCGATGCTGTGCACATTCACAATACGCTGCTGCTGCTCAGCCCCGCGGTGGTCCGCGCTGCCAAAAGCACCGGCGTGCCCGTGGTGCAAACGCTGCACAACTTCCGCCTGTTCTGCCCCAACGGCATTTTATTGCGGGACGGCCGGGTCTGTGAGGACTGCCCCCGCCACGGCCTGTCCTGCGCCATCCGCCACCGCTGCTACCGCGGCAGCCTGGCCCAAACGCTGGTAGTCGCTGCCGCCTACGGTCTGCACCGGCGCTTGGGCACCTGGCGCGGTGTTACCATGGTGGCCCTGACCGAATTCGACCGCCAAAAACTGCTGGAATTCAACCGCCAGTACCCGATGTTCGACGCTGACCGCCTGGTGGTCAAGCCCAACCCGGTCTGCGTGCCGTCCGGCCCCGTCAACCCGTGGGGAGACCGCAAAAATCAAATGCTCTTCGCCGGCCGGCTGGAGGAACTCAAGGGTCTGCGCACCGTGCTGGAAGCTTGGCGGCTGCTGGGCGATGCCGCCCCCGCGCTGCTGGTGGCAGGGGAGGGCCCCCTCGGTGACTGGGCCCGCGCCCAAAACTTACCCAACGTGCAGTTTTTGGGCCAGCTCCCCCGCGCGGAACTCCACGCCCGCATGGCCGAAAGCCGCGCCGTTGTTGCCGCCAGCCTTTGCTACGAGAGCTTCGCCCTTGTCCCCGCCGAGGCCCACGCTTTGGGCACCCCGGTGCTGGCCAGCGGTTTGGGCAATGTGGGTGCGTCGGTGCAGCCGGGCTTTGACGGCCTCTGCTTCACCCCCGGCGACGCCAACGCTCTGGCCGGTGCCGTGCGCGCCTTTGGGCAAATGAGCTTTGACTGCAATGCCATCGCTGCCCGCGCCCGCCGCACCTACAGCGAAGATGAAAATTATAACGCACTGATGCGCTTTTATACAAAAGGAACGATTCAATGAACCAGCTTTACCGCGCTTTGCATATCCCGCCTAAACGGCTGCTGCGCAAGCTTTCGGGCGAAAAAGAGATCTACACCATCGCCGTGCGCCCCGTGCCTAAGGCCGAGGGCACCGACCCGCTGCCTGCGCTGGGCGGCACCCCCTACACCATGCTGCCCGCCCGCCCCGGCTTCTGGTACGCCGACCCGCTGCTCTACCACCGGGACGGCCGCCGCTGGCTTTACGCCGAGGCCATGGACCTGGCCACAGGTCTCGGCCGCATCGAGGTCTGCGAGCTGCACGACGACGGCGCGGCAGGGGAGTGGCAGGTCGCCCTGCAGGAGGACTTCCACCTCTCCTTCCCCACAGTGTTTGACTGGAACGGCGAGACCTGGATGATCCCCGAGACCGGCAGTGACCACAGCCTGCGCATCTACCGCTGCAAAAATTTCCCGGCCGAGTGGGAGCTGGTGCAGCGCTTTGCCGTGGACGCCGAACTCTGCGATACGATTTTGGTCAACCGCACCCCCAACGAGCTGACCCTGCTTTGCAGCGAGACCCTGCCTGAAAACCAGCTCTGGGTGCGTTACCGCCGCTGCACTCTGCGCCGCGCCGAGGCCCCTGTCGACACCGTGTCCGGCGCCCAGGCGGACGCCGCCCCCGCCCCGGCAGGTCCCTTTGCCCTGCTGCCGGATGAAGCCTACAACCTGCAGCACCGGGAAAACGACCTGACCAGCCGCAACGCCGGGCCGCTGTTTGTGCTGGGCGGGCAGGTCATCCACGCCACCCAGGTCAGCACCAAGGTGGATTATGGCGTTTACCTGCAATTTTTTGCCCGCCGCGGCAGCAGCGAGGTGCCCCTTTGCGCCGCCATGCCCCACAATGTGACCATCACCGGCCTGCGCACCGAGGACATCGTCGGCATCCACACCTACAGCCGGGACGAGCAGCTGGAAGTCATCGACGCCCGCTACCTGACCCGCCTGCCCAAGCTGACGCCGCCGGAAAATAAGGAACCGAACAAGGAATGAAAACGATCGCTATACCGCAGTTTTACTGCGGCCCCTCAGGCCAGAAGGGCCTGTATAACCGGCAGGAAGTCGGCCTGGCCCGCGCCTTTGCGGCCCTGGGCTGCCGCGCCGTGGTGCTGTACCCTGCGCCGGGCGCTGCGGCCCCCACGGTGGAAAACCCGGAGCCGAACGTAAAGATTTATTACCTCCCGGTACAAAAATTAGGCGCGCAGGCGTTCTTTTCCAGCTGGCAGGTGCTGCTGGACGAGCAGGTTGATGCGGTCCACGTCATGGGCGATAACTCCCCCGGCGTGCCGTCGCTCTACCGCTTCTGCCGCAAACACGGCATCTTGTTTTACAGCCAGCTGGGCGCGCTGAAAAGCACCTCCGGCCGCGCCGCCGTCCGCGCTGTGATGGATCTGCTGCTGCGCCGCAACCTGGCCGTTTACAAAAAAACACCTACCTTCGCCAAAACGCCCGCCGTCGCCGCCGAGCTGCAAAGCCTGGGCGTGCCCTGCGCCGGGCTGATGCCCGTGGGGCTGGACACTGCCATCATCCCCGACGTGCCCGGCACCAGGGCCGACCTGCGCCGCGCCCTGAAATTGGACGTTGACGCGAAGATCTTTGTCTTTGTAGGGCGGCTGGATGCCTACAAAAAACCGCTGGACCTGGTGCCTCTGCTGGAGGCCGCGCCCGATTGGCAGGCCGTCATCATCGGCCAGGGCACCCAGGGAGCGGAGCTGGCCCGCCTGCTGGCCGCCCGGGGGTTGGCCGCACGCTGCCGGATGATCCCCCAGCTTCCCAACGAGTCTGTACACGTTTATTATCATGCCTGCGATGCTTTTGTGAATCTGAACGATCAGGAGATCTTCGGCATGAGCCTGCTGGAGGCCATGTTTGCAGGCTGCCCGCCAGTGGCTCGCCACGCGCCGGGGCCGGACCTCATCATCGAGGACGGCCTCAGTGGTTGGCTGTGCAGCACGGTGCCCCAGCTGGCCGAGGCTCTGGGCCGCGTCACGCCCGAGATGGGCGCTGCTGCACAACGACGTATCAACGAGCATTTTCTGTGGCAGAACAGTGCCGAGCTGGCGCTGACCCTGCTGCCCACCAAAGGAAACCGCCATGGATAACGACAACAAACTGGTGCAAAAAGCCGCCGACCTTTACCGCAGCCTGCGCTTCAGCATGAAATATCGCGGCCTGACGATCCTTTCAGCCGAGGCTGGCAACGATGCCATCGCTGCGGCCATCGCCGCCGGCGCCCCCTACATGGCCGCCCGCTGCGGCGCTACCGAGATGCGCACTGCCGCCGACTACCTGCAAAACGGCGGGGTCGGCTTTGCCGAAAAGACCCGCGAAGACATCCGCAACCTGTCCGGAGTGTTCCCCACGGATGACGCTGCGCTGGCAAAATTTTGCCGTACCTACATTGATTGTGCCCACACCGCCGATCTGCTGGCCTTGTGGAATGTGGGGGTCGAGCGGGAAGTTGTGCGCGGCTGCGGCCCCGCCACCCGCTACACCAGGCTGCGGGCGCTGGAGCCTTACTACCACCCCCACCCCTGGAGTGCGGCACTGGCCGGCAAGCGTGTGCTGGTGGTGCACCCTTTCAAAACAACGATAGAACGCCAGTATGCACGCCGTGCTGAGCTGTTCCCCGGCACCGATATTTTACCGCAGTTTGCCGACCTGCGCATCGTGCAGGCCGTGCAGGGCCTGGCCGGGGCCGACACAGGCTACGCCAGCTGGTTTGATGCCTTGGCCGCCATGGAACAGCAAATGGACGCTGCACCGTATGATGTGGCCATCATCGGTGCCGGTGCCTACGGCCTGCCTCTGGCCGCCCACGCCCGCGACACCGGCCACGCCGCCATCCAAATGAGCGGCGCCCTGCAACTCCTTTTTGGCATCCGCGGCAAACGCTGGGATGACCACCCGATCATCAGCAAACTCTATAACGATGCCTGGGTGCGGCCCGAGGAGACTTTGGCTCATAAAGAAAAAGTGGAGGGCGGCAGTTACTGGTAAAGTGTCCGACGCCCGGAAAACAATAAAAGGATGTATCTATGCGTATTCTCATGATCAGCAACCACTTAGGTGTACAAAGCGGCGTGCAGCGTTATGTGCAAAACCTGCTGCTGAATCTGGATACAACTAAATATAAAGTTGACCTCTTTGTGGGCCTCTGCCCGGCCGACCAGGCAAGCACCGCCCCTGCCCTCATCGCCCATGGGGTCAACATCATCGGTGTGCCGGACCATAAAAAGGACCGCATCCGGGCCCTGTACCGCCACCTGAAAAATCATAAAAATTATGACATCATCCACTACCACACCGCCAGCAAGATCGGCGCACCCGTCTGCGCCATGATGCGCGCCCTCTGCCCCCGCGCCAAGATCATCGTCCACAGCCACATCGTCTACCCGCCCATAACGCTGACCTGGCGTGCTGCCCACGGGGTCTACCAGCTGTTTGCCGATTACTTTCTGGGCTGCGGCGTCGCCGCCGGGCGGTTCGTTTTTGGCGACCACATCGACAGCAAGCCCAACTTTGCGGTGGCCTGCAACGCCGTCGACCAAGGGCGCTTCCACCCGGATGCTGCCGCCCGCGCCGTCACCCGCGCTGCCTGGGGTGTGGCGGATTCCGACAAGCTGGCGGGTTTCGTTGGCCGGCTCAACCACCAGAAAAACCCGCTGTTCCTCGTCGAAGTCTTCGCCGCCATGGCCCAGACCGATCCTGCCTGGAAGCTGCTTCTCGTCGGTGCAGGCGAGATGGAGCAGCCCATGCGCGAGGCTGCGGCCAAGCACGGCCTGACCGACCGCATCCTGTTTGCAGGGGTACAAAAAGACGTACCTGCGTTCATGAACGCCTTCGATCTGTTCCTGCTGCCCTCCAATTTCGAGGGCAGCCCCGTCACTTTGGTGGAGGCCCAGGGCTGCGGCGTGCCCTGCCTTGCTTCCACCAATGTGCCCAATGACGGCTCGGTGACAGACCTTGTGCATTTCTTGCCGCTGACCGCGCCCCTTACCGAGTGGGCCGCCAAGGCCAACGAGATCGCCGCCCACGGCGACCACACCGACTACTGGCCCACCCTTGCCGCCGCAGGCTACGAGCTGAAGACCGCCGCCCGCCGCATGGAGGAACTGTACGACAGACTGGGGGCGCGCGCATGATCTACGCCGAACTTGCCGGGGGCCTGGGCAACCAGATGTTCATCTACGCCTTCGCCCGTGCCCTGGGCCTGCGCTGCAACGAACCCGTCACCCTGCTGGACCGCCAGGATTGGAAGGACGGCGCCCCCGCCCACACTGTCTGCGCACTGAACGATTTGTCCATCAGCCCGGATGTGCAGATCCTCGCTGATCCCGGCTTCGCCAAGGCCCACCTGCCCCGGCAGAACACTGCCAAGGCGCTGATGATCAAGTACGAGCAGCGCCGCGGCCTGATGGCCCGGGATTGGCAGCCCTTTGAAAACCGCTGTGCCCCGGCATTGAACACCCTGGGCCTGCACTTTGCCACCGACGGCTATACCCCCGTACACCGCGGCCGTGCCAGGGACTTTCTGGCGTGGGGATACTTCCAAAGTGCGCGGTACTTCGATGATTTTGCAGATGAAATCAAGGCGGAGCTTCGCCCCAAAGCCGCCCCCGCCGGGGAGCTGGCCGCCGCCATTGCGGCCGCCGCTTACCCGGCAGCCGTCCACCTGCGCCGGGGCGACTACTGCCGCCCCGAGAACGAGATTTTGCAGGTATGCACCCCGGCCTACTACGCCCGCGCCGCAGCTGCCGTAAAAGCTGCCCACCCCGATGCAACATTATTCGTGTTTTCGGACGATGTGGATTGGGCAAAGCAAAACCTGAACACCGCCGACTTGCCCGCCGTTTTTGCCCCCCGGGGCAGCGCGGTGGGGGACATGGCCCTGATGGAGCAGTGCCGGGGCTTCGTGCTCAGCAACTCCACCTACAGCTGGTGGGCACAGTATCTGGCCAAGGCAACGGACAAACTGGTGCTGGCCCCCGAAAAATGGTACGCCCACACCAAAAAAAGCGCGCTGTATCTGCCGGATTGGCAGCTGATAGAGACCGATTAAAAAGGAGAAACCATGCCCCAGTTTTCCATCATCGTGCCTGTTTATAATGTGCAAAATTACCTGGCGGCGTGCGTCAAAAGCGTGGCGGAGCAGCCCGGTCCCAGGGATTGGGAGTGCATCCTCGTGGATGACGGCTCCACCGATAGCAGCGGCCAGATCTGTGACGTGTTGGCGGCGGAGATCCCCGGCCTGCGGGTGCTCCACCAGCAAAACGGCGGCCTGGCTAACGCCCGCAACACCGGGCTGGCTGCCGCAAAAGGCGACTGGGTGCTGTTCCTGGACAGCGACGATGCCATGGCCCCCGGCCTGCTGGAGACGTTGCGCCGCGAACTGGCCGCTCATCCGGATTTCGACTGGTTCATCGGCAAGCATCTGGAGTGGCAGCCAGACGGCACCCTGACCGAACACACCGGCCTGCGCCTGTTGCCCGGCCCCTTTGACAGCGATGACTACGCTGCCCGCCTGAAAAGCCTGTACCGGGCCGGGCACTGGTCGGTGTGGAAATACTGCATCCGCCGCGCCTGGCTGGCCGACACCGGCGTCCGCTTTTGGGACGACGTGCGCTGGGCCGAGGATTGGCCCTTTGACCTGATGCTGCTCAACCACTGCACACGGCTGTATTTTTTGGACACGGTATTCACCCACTACCGGGTGGGCCGGCAGGGCAGCTTGCTGACCGACGCCAAGAACCTGCCCAAGCGGTTTGACGCCCTTGCCGCCGCCCAGCGCCACTTGGCGGCCCAGGCCGCCCTGGGCAAAATACGCCCGGAGGTCTACGCTGTGATGCTGGATGCCGCCGCCGATGTGTTTTGGCCCCAGGCCCGCACCGCCGCCGTAAAAGACACGGCCCTGCGCAAAGCCTGCCTGCCCGGCTTGCGCCGCCTGCGCCCCCTCTACCCCCACGGCACCGAGGTGCAGACCCGCAAAGATTGGAAACTGTTCCAAACCATGATGAAAACCATCGGCCCCCGCCTGACCTTATGGATGGCAAGCAGACGCTGAATCGGTGGCCGTAGGGGCGGATGCACAGCATCGCCCCCTACAAACCACTACACAAACGAGGTACACCCATTTGCGCACCAAACGTACATTATTAAATATGGCCTACGCCCTGGGCTCCAGCCTGCTGCTGCTTTTGCTGGGGCTGGTCACGCGGCGGCTGCTGGTCGATAACTTCGGCACGCAGGTCACCACCGCGTCCCAGGTCGTCAGCCAGCTGTTCAACTTTTTCTCGATTGCCGAGTTCGGCGTCGGCAGCGTCATCAGCTACCGCCTGTATGAACAGATCGCCGCCAAAAACGAGGAAAAGATCAGCAAATACATGTCCATGTACAAATGGGCCTACCGCGCCGTGGGCAGCGTCATTGCGCTGCTGGCGCTGTGCGGTGCGGCCGCCCTGCCGTGGATCATGCCGGACGTGCCCCTGGCCACCGGCTACACGGTCTACGGTTTAAATGTGGTTTCCACGCTGTGCAGTTACTTTTTGGTTACCCGGCGGCTGATGTACACCTGCACCCAGCAGGGTTACCGCTGCACTCAGATCGACTTCTGCTGCAACGTCCTCACCTCGCTGGCTAAGATCGCCGTGTCGATGTGGTGGCCCAACTATGTGCTGTATTTCAGTGTGTCCATCTTCTTCAATGTCTGCGCCAACCTGCTTATTGCGTGGCGGTTCAAAAAGGACTTCCCCTACGTCAAGGACGTAAAGGTCACGCTGGCGGACTTTAAGGACTTGGGCATTTTCCATGATCTGCGGTACTATTTGGTTCACCGCCTGTCCAATACCATCTACGGCTCGTCGGATACCATCGTCACCTCCCGCTTGGGCGGCTCGGTGCAGACGACCTACCTTGGCAACTACTCCACCATCTCCACCAGCGCCACCGACCTGGGCAACAAAGTCATGGACAGCTTCGCCGCGGCCATCGGCAACATCGTCTACGATAAGTCCGCCGCCGCCAACGACCACGACAAGCAGGTGTTCTGGGGCATGGACCTGTTCAGCTACCTGTTTGCAAGCTTCGTCGCTACTGCGTACTTTTGCCTGTTCCAGCCCTTCATGGGGGCCTGGATGGGCGAGCGCTGGCTGCTGCCCCTCAGCTTCGTGCTGGTGTTCTGCTTAAACGAGTACGTCGGCTGGAACCACCGCATGCTCGGCTCCTACCGCGCGGTGCTGGGCCACTTTGAGCAGGACCAGTGGTTCATGGTCAGCTCGGCGACGGTCAACCTCATCCTCAGCTTCATCCTGTTCCCGATGTTCGACATCACCGGCGCGCTCATCGCTACCGTCGTGGCCCACTGCATCATGTGGGCAGGGCGCGTGGTGGTGGTGTTCCGCCGGTACATGGCGGGCGGGCTGGCCCACTATCTGGCCGTGCAGGCGCTGCATCTGGTCACGCTGGCGGTGTGCATGGGTGGCAGCTACGCAATTTGCGCCCGCATGCCCGGCGGCTGGCTGGGGCTGGTGCCCCGTGTGCTGGTGGTGCTGGTGGTGCCCAACATGCTTAACCTGGCCGTTTACGGCTGGGGCAGGGATGCCGCTTATCTGCGCAGCTACGCAGGAAAACTGGCAGCCAAACTCAAACGAAAGGGGAAAGCGGAATGACGAAAGTCGGCATGCTGTACATCTGCACCGGCAAGTACACGGTGTTCTGGCCGGAATTTTACCGCACGTTCAACGAAAAATTCCTTCCCAACTGCGAGAAAGAGTACTTCGTATTCACCGACGCCCCCGCTATTGAGTACGAGGACGCCCCCGGCGTCCATCGCATCTATCAGGAACCCTACCCCTGGCCTTACAGCACCCTCAAGCGGTTCTCCATCTTTTTGACACAGGAGACTGTGCTGTCCAAAATGGACTACCTCTTTTTCTTCAACGCCAACCTCACCTGCACCCAGACCATCACCGAGGAAGAATTTCTGCCCCGCCCGGCCCGGGGCGAAAACCTGCTGCTGGTCCAGCAGCCGGGCTTCTGGGATAAAAAGCCGCCCTTTTTCAGCTACGACCGCAACCCAAAAAGCACAGCGTACATTCCGTATAATTGCGGAAAATATTACGTTTCGGGCGGCCTCAACGGCGGCACGGCCCCGGCGTTTTTGGCGCTCTGCCATGAGCTGGAGCGCCGCACCGAGGCCGACCTGCAACAAAATGTCATCGCACTTTGGCATGATGAAAGCCAGCTGAACCGCTATGCGGCCGAGCGCAGCGACTACCGCCTGCTGACCCCGGCTTACTGGTACCCGGAGGGCTGGCAGATGCCCTTTGAGCAGAAGATCACCGTGCGGGATAAGTCCCGCTACTTCGACGTAGCAGCGGTTAAAAACAAACAGGCCAAGCCGCAAAGCCGGCTACAGCGCAAGTGGGGGGCGTTCTGCGAGAACTACCTGCCCTACTGGTACTGCCTGCGGGACACCCTGCTGCATAAAACCTTGAAAGGGGGCGGCGCCTGATGGCGCAGACCCGTAAAAACCGCATACTGCCGCTGATTCTGGTACTTGTCTGCGCTGCCGTTATGCTGCGCAGCGCCTTTACGGGGCTGGAGATCGATGAGGAGTATGCTTTGTCCCTCGGCTACCGCCTGGTCAGCGGCGACCGGCTCTTTTATGATATGTGGGAGCCGCATCAATTGTCCAGCCTGCCCGCCGCCGCACTGTTGGCGATGTTCATCGGCATCACGGGCGGCACTACCGGCGTGCTGGTGTTCTTCCGGCTCGTGGTGCTGGCCTGCAAGGCGGGCATGAGCTGCGTCTTTTACCGGGAGTTCCGCCGCGACCTGGGCAAGCCCGCCGCGCTGCTGGCGGCGCTGGTGCTGTTCGCCTTCGTGCCCAAGTGGTTCCTCGGCCCGGACTACACCGGCCAGCAGTTCCACTGGACGCTGGCGGCGTTCCTCTGCCTGCACCACTATGTCACCCGCGGCTGCAAGCAGCTGTGGCTGGTGCCGCTGGGCGCGGTGTGCGCCTGCTTCGGGTATTTGGCCTTCCCCCAAAGCGCGGCGGCCTTTGCCGTGCTGTGGATCGGCATGCTGATTTTGGGCAAGCGCTATGGCGAGCCGAAACACCGCGGCGCCTGGGTGCTGCTGGGCAGCTGCGCCGTCTGCGGTGTGGCGTTTCTGGTGTATGCGCTCTCCGGCGTGGAGTTCAGCATCTCGCTGCTGCTCAGCCGCCTGACGTTGATTTTGCACGACCCGCAGTACAATTTCACCACCGCCCAGCGCATGGCCCTGCTGGCCGGCCAAGCATTGACCGTAGCACGGTCGCTGCTCTGGCCGCTGCTAGCCTCCGCCGCCGTCTGCGCGGCGCTCTACCTTATTAAAAAGCAGCCTGTTACGGTGGGGCGGCTGCTCAACCTGTGGGCAGCCTTTGCCACGGTGCAGTGCCTGCTGCGTGCCGTTAAGGACGGTAGCCTGGACGAGCGCCAGTTTGTGCCGGTGATGGTGCTGGCCGGGGCGTGGGCGTTCTGGCGCGGCCGCGGCAGGCCCGGCAACGCCGAGCTGTTCTGGCTGGGTTATCTGCCGGGGCTGGCGGCCTACGCCATGATCCTGCGGTCGACGCTGCTTGGATTGGCCCCGACTTTTATGTACTTGACATGGCCCGCCGTCTGCGGTATGCTGGCGCTGGTGAACCATGCGGATGGCGGGGACAATGCCGCAAAATCCCGCCGCGCCGAGGGTGTGCTTTGCTTGGCCGCGATGCTGGCGTTTTTGCTCGTCTGTCGCGTCTGGTGCGTGCAGACAACCGGCTGGAAATCGGCTGACATCACCGACACGCCGCTGGTGCGCATCACCACCGGCCCGGCCAAGGGCATCTATGCCGACGCCAAAGCCGCCGACATGCAGGAGTGTCTGTATGAAGCGCTGGCGCCCTACGCGGGCCAGCCGATTTTGCAGGCCATCGGTGAGCAGCACGGCCTGGGCTTTTTAATGGCCGATGGTACGTTGGATGTTGCCCAGGCGTCGGTCATCTCCGGCACCGACAGCGACCCCCGGTTTGAGCAGTATTACACCGACGTCCCCGGCAAGACGCCCCGCGTGATCCTGTACGATGACGCCGAGGTTCGCGATATGGCGGAGTTTCATTCTTGGATTGAAGCTAATTTTAACATTGTGGACCGGTACACGGTGACGCATGGCAGCGCCAGCTTGCAGGTCCTTCTGGTCGGCTGATGCCCTCCCTATAGGGGCCGATGCTCGCATCGGTCCGCCAAACCCCACACAAACAGGAGCAAACACATGGAAAAACTACTTATTTTCATCCCCGCTTACAACTGTGAAAAACAGGTCCCGCGCGTGCTGTCGCAGCTGCTGGACCCGCACGTTTTGCCCTGGGTGGGGGAGTGCATCGTCGTCAACAACCGCTCCACCGATGGCACCGAGGCCGCCGTGCAGGATTGGATGGCCCGCCACCCGGCGGCCCCCGTGCGCCTTTTGCGCAACGATGAAAACTACGGCCTCGGCGGCAGCCACAAGGTGGCCTTCGGTTACGCAGCCGCCCACGGCTACCAGCACCTGGTGGTGCTGCATGGCGACGACCAGGGCGCTGTCGCTGACCTGCTGCCTATCTTAAACGATGGAACGTACAAAAACTATGATTGCTGCCTTGGCTCCCGCTTCATGAAGGGCAGCCGCATCAAGGGGTACAGTGCCTTGCGCGTAGTGGGCAACTACGGCTTCAACGCCCTGTTCAGCCTGGTGGCGGGCAAGCGCATCACCGACCTGGGCAGCGGGCTGAACCTCTACGCGGTCGAGCCGCTGAAAACTGAGTACTACAAAAAATTCCCCGATACACTATACTTTAACGATTGCATGATCCTCGCCCTCTGCCAGCTCAAACAGCGTGTGCTGTTTTTCCCCATCTCCTGGCGGGAGGAGGACCAGGTCAGCAACAACAAGCTCACCAGCTTCGGCATCAGCCTGCTCAAACTCTGCGGGCGGTACCTGGCCGGCAAGCAGAAATTTGTCACCCGCGAATGGCGCGAAAAGCCCATTGAAAATTATACAAGCAGCGTTATTGCGTCCAATTTATAAGGAGGCTTCTCTATGAAAGTTCTGGTAACGGGCGCCGCCGGATTCATCGGCGGCCAGCTGTGGCACACCCTGTGGCAGCGCGGGGACGAGGTCGTCGGCATCGACAACTTCTCCTACGGTAACCTCGACAACTTAAAGTTTGACGACCACGATTTCGGCCCCGAAGTCCGCCGCATGGACATCCGCGACCGCGAAGCCCTGCCCAAGCTGTTTGAAGAAGAAAAGTTCGATGTTGTGTATAACATTGCGGGCATCGCGCCCCTGCCGGACTGCCAGAGCGACCCCGTGCAGGCCGTTGAGGTCAACACCATGGGCCTGGTACACGTGCTGGAATGTGCCCGCCGCACCGGCGTAAAACAGGTGGTGCAGGCCTCCACCAACGCCATGTACGAGAACGAGACCGAGTTCCCGACCGTGGAGGCGAAGTTCAACCCGCCCACCCTGATCTACCCCAACACCAAATACTGCGCCGAGCGCTTTGCCCAAAGCTTTGCCGACACTTATGGCATGACCGTGACCTGCCTGCGCTTTGCCAACGTCTACGGCCCGCACATCGACTGCCTGCGCAAGCAGCCGCCGTTTGTGGGCTATATGATCCGCGAGCTGTACTATGACCGCACGCCGGAGTTCCACTCCGACGGCAACCAGCGCCGCGACTACATTTATGTGGACGACCTCATCGCCCTGGCCCTGCGCGTGGTCGAGCGCCCGCAGCCCGGCTTTGATGCGGTGAACGTTTCCAGCAACCAGAGCTACTCGGTGCGGGAACTGTACGCCATCGCCAACAAGATCATGGGCAAAAACATCGAGGCCAAGTACTGCCCCAGCAGCCATTACTGGGCCAAGTACCCCGAACTGTACGGCGGCGCCTACGGCATCAAACCGGAGATCCTGGACCACGAGGTCAACAAGTTCAGCCTGTGTGACAACGCCCACGCCCGGGAGGCTTACGGCTGGGTGCCACGGGTGGATATTGAAACAGGCCTTTCCCGCGTGGTGGAAGCCGAATGTAAAATGCTGGCCGCACTTTAATAGCTAATGGCGGCTGCCGTTCCGCGCCGCTCCGTGCAATTTGGCAAAAATCCGCAAAACAAAAGGAGTCCAAACTATGCCTAAACTCCACCTCATCCTCCCCATGGCAGGCCGGGGCAGCCGGTTCTTCGAGAACGGCTTCGTCTGCCCCAAGCCGCTGATCGAAATTGCCGGTAAGCCCTTCTTCTATTGGGCCGCCCGCAGCATCGAGAAGTACGTCGACTGCGCCGACCTCACCTTTGTGGTGCTGGAAGAGCACATCCGCGACTTCGCCATCGACGCCAAAATCAAGGCATACTGGCCCGACGCCCGTATTATTGCGCTGCCTGCCGTTACCGAGGGCGCAGCCATCACCGCCCTGCGCGGGGCCGAGGGTCTGCCCGATGGTGAGCCGCTGCTCTTCAACGACTGCGACCACCTTTTCCTCTGCCGCAGCTTCAACGACTTCTGCAACAAGGGCGATTTTGCCCACGGCCCGGACGGTGCGCTGCTCACTTTCACAAGCGACTCGCCCGCCTACAGCTACCTGCAGTACGGCCCGGACGGCAATGTCTGCCATACGGTGGAAAAGCAGGTGGTCAGCCACGACGCCATCTGCGGCGCATACTACTTCAAGGACAAGCAGACCTACGCCGACGCCTGCGCCGCCTACCTGAAAAACTGCGAATACAAGGAGTTTTTCGTCTCCGGCATCTACAACGTGCTGGCTGACCGCGGCGCGAAAGTGGCAGGCTTCGCCACCGACCTGCACCTGCCCTTCGGCACCCCGGCCGAGTACCGCGCCGCCGAGGCACCGGAAAACAAATCCGCTTTTGAGGAACTGTTGTAAATGGCTTTTTACCTCGTATTATCGCTCTTTCTTGTGCTGGTGGGGCATGCGTTCCGCCTGCTGCGGTGGGAGCAGTTCATCCGAATTTACGAGCGCCCGCTGCGGGGCCAGATGCTGCGGGGCATGGCCGGCGGCTATGCCCTCAACTTTGTGCTGCCCTTCCACCTGGGCGATGTGTTCCGCGCGGTGTTCACCGGCCGCCGCATGAAAAGCGGCATCGGCTTCGCGCTGGCTACCGTCATCATGGACCGCTTCCTGGATGTCTGGTTCGTGGCGTTGGGCTTCGGCGCGTTTTGGGCGCTGGGGCAGGGCAGTGCGGCCGTGCTGGGCGCGGCGCAGTATTACCTGGTGTTCTCGCTGGTGCTGGCGCTGGGCCTTGTGCTGGTGGTGGCCCTGCGGGACCTGCTCAAAAAAGGCTGCCTTGCCTTCTGCGGGCTGTTCAATGATACGCTGAAATTGGACGGCATGATGTTCTTTTGGAGCCTCATCAACACCTTCAAGGACCTGGGCCGCATCAAGATTGGACGTCTTGTCGTTAATACGGTGCTCATGTGGGCGGCCTACCTCGGCTCCTACACGGCGCTGGCAGCGGCCCTCACCGCAGCCGGTCAGCCGATGGCCCTCGTCGATGTGTTCGACCTGCTTTTTGGCCGCAACGCCGCCGACCTCAGCGCCCTGCTGCCCGGCGGGGCAATGGGCGCGGCTGCCCCCGCCGCCCGCATCCTGCTGCTGTGCTGGTTTGCACTGCCGCTGCTGGCCATGTGGCTGGTCACGCTGCTGCCGGAAAAAGTGCGCGGTGCTGTCAATCAGGCCACCCAGGCCGCCCCGGCAGGGGAGAGCTACCTCAACCTGCTGCCCCAGGCCGACCCGCAGGACCGTGCGGCGTTTTTAAGCCAGTATTTCGGCCTGCAAAACAAGGAGTGGGTCAAGGGCTTCCTAAAAATGAACCAGGGCATCACCATTTTGCAGGACTATTCCGCCGGTTCCAACGCCACCACCATGCTCTGCATGGACGCAGAAAAGACGTTCTACCGTAAATATGCCTTTGGTGCGGACGGCGACAAGCTGGCCGAACAGCTGGCCTGGCTGCGCGCCCAGCAAGACCGCCTGCCCCTGTGCGACATCCTGCAAAGCAGCACCGAGGACGGCTGCTGCTGGTACGACATGGTCTACGACCCGCAGGCTGTCGGCCTGTTCCGCTACCTGCACTCCAACCCTGTGGAGAAAAGCACCGCCATCCTGCGGGAGGTGCTGGACACGTTGGAAGAAAAGCTCTACCGTCCCACCGCCCGCCCGGCGGATATGGAAAAAATCGAGCAGTACATCGATAAAAAGGTGGACGCTAACCTGCAAAAGCTGCGGGACGCCCGCTCCCTGCGGGAGTTGATGGCCGCCGACACCATCTGGGTCAACGGCGTCGAGTACAAAAACCTGCACCAGCTGGCCTGGCTTTTCGACCGCGAACGGTTGAAAACTTTGTTCGCTGCTGACCCCGTGGGCACCATCCACGGCGACCTGACCATTGAAAACATCATCTGCCGCCTGAACCCGGGCGCGAACGGCGGCTGGTATCTCATCGACCCCAACACCGGCAATCTGCACGAAAGTCCCTTCCTGGATTACGGCAAGCTGCTGCAAAGCCTGCACGGCAGCTACGAGTTCATGATGAAGACCCCGCGGGTCACCGTGCAGGGCAGCCGCATCGACTTCGCGCTGACCCGCTCGGCCGCCTATGATGCGCTGTATCGTGTGTTAATGGCCGATCTGCAGAGCCGTTACCCCGCCGCCCAGGTGGAAAGCATCCTCATGCACGAGGTCATCCACTGGCTGCGGCTGATGCCCTACAAACTGGCCAAAGACCGCAAGCGCGCGCCGATGTTCTACGCCGGGCTGGTCATGGTGGCCAACGATGTTGCCAACTTTGCAAAAGGAGAGAACGTATGCTGATCTGCGTCGACCTGGACGGCACGCTGCTGGACACCGTCCCCGCCAACGCCGCGTCCTACCGCGCTGCGCTGGAGGAGCAGGGCTTTACCGTCACCGATGAATACTACGCCCAATACTGCAACGGCGGCTATTATAAGCAGTTTTTACGCCCGCTGATGGGCGGCGACCCCGCCCCCGAAGCCGTGGAGCGGGTGCACGACCGCAAAAAGGAGCTGTACAGCAGCTGCCTGCCCATGGTGCGCCCCAACACCAGCTTACTGGCGATTTTGCAGGCGATGAAAGCCGCCGGCCACGACCTGGCCTGTGTGACCACCGGCAGCCGCAAAAACGCCACCGAGGTGCTGGAGTATTTCCACTGCGCAGATTGGTTCGGCGTCTTTATCACCGGCGAGGATGTTGTCCGCAGCAAGCCCGACCCCGAGGGCTACCTGAAAGCCATGGCGCATTTCGGCGTTACCCCGGCGGAAACGATGATCTTCGAGGATTCCGGTCCCGGCCTTGAAGCTGCCCGTGCCAGCGGCGCGACCGTATATAAGGTGGAAGCCTTTTAAAGAAATAGTTGATATTTTTTAAACAGGGCGTATTCTGTTGATTTTCTTTTGGTAATGCCTTACAATATAAAATGACAGAAAATGGGGAATTTAGCTTAAGGCAACACCGCACAATTCCCGATAAAAACAGGAGGCAACCCATGGAACATGCCAACCCGATCCTGCTTGGCAATAATAGTCCGCAGAAATTTATCACCATTGGCGAAGTCATGCTGCGCCTGACCCCGCCGAATTACGAAAAGATCCGTATGGCATCCAGCTTCGAGGCCAGCTACGGCGGCAGCGAGGCCAACATTGCCCTGGCTCTGGCCAACCTGGGCGTGGACTCCACCTTCTTCAGCGTGGTGCCCAACAACTCCCTGGGTAAAAGCGCCATCCGCTGGCTGCGCTGCAACGACGTGCACTGTACGCCGATGATCCTCTCCACCAAGGAGGAGACCCCCAGCTGCCGCCTGGGCACCTATTACCTCGAGACCGGCTACGGCATCCGCCCCAGCAAGGTCATCTATGACCGCATGCACAGCGCCTTGACCGAGTACGACCTGACCAAGGTCAATCTGCAGGAGCTGTTTGAGGGCTTTGACTGGCTGCACCTGTCCGGCATCACCCCGGCGCTGAACAAGAACTGCGCCGATTTCATCCTGCGCTGCCTGCGCGAGGCCAAGGAGATGGGCCTGACCGTCAGCTTCGACGGCAACTTCCGCTCCAGCCTGTGGACCTGGGAGGAAGCCCGCGACTACTGTACCCAGTGCCTGCCCTACGTGGACGTGCTGTTCGGCATCGAGCCGTATCACCTGTGGAAAGACGAGGAAAACCACGCCAAGGGCGACTGGAAGGACGGCGTGCCCCTGCAGCCCAGCTACGAGCAGCAGGACGAGGTTTTCCAGCATTTCATCGACCGTTACCCCAACATGAAGTGCATTGCCCGCCACGTGCGGTACGTACATTCCGGCAGCGAGAACAGCCTGAAAGCCTTCATGTGGTATGAGGGTCACACCTTCGAGTCCAAGCTCTACACCTTCAACATCCTGGACCGCGTCGGCGGCGGCGATGCCTTTGCCAGCGGCCTGATCTACGCTATGATGCACGACTACAAACCCATGGACATGGTGAACTTCGCGGTCGCTTCCAGCGCCATCAAGCACACCATCCACGGCGATGCCAACATCACCGACGATGTAGAGAGCATCCGTGATTTGATGAATATGGATTACGATATTAAGCGTTGATTTTGTTTTAGTAATAAATAGTGTGCCACCCCGGCCCTGCCTACCCTGCGGCAGGGCCTTTTATAATGGGATACTGCCGTTAAAACAAGGGAACATCCATACAATACCCCGCCCACCTAAACCGAGCCTAAAAAACCACTGCATCTGCCCAAATTTATTGACAAACCGCCCCGTTTGTGGTTGAATACTAGTATCACACGAAACACACAACGGACACCGCCCCAGCGCGAATCTTCGTGCGCGGGCGGTGCTTTGTTTTGATAGGAGATATGTAACGATGGCAGAAGAAAAACGTAAACGCATCCTTTCGGGCATCCAGCCCACCGGCACGCCCACCCTGGGCAACTATATCGGCGCGGTGCGCAACTGGGCCCTGCTGCAGTCGGACTACGACTGCCTGTATATGGTCGCTGACCTCCACTCGCTGACCGTCCGCCAGAACCCCGCTGAGCTGCGCCGCCGCACCCGCGAGCTGGCCGCCCTGCTGCTGGCCGTCGGCATCGATCCCAAGGAGCATGTCCTCTTCGTCCAGAGCCACGTGCCTGCCCACACCCAGCTGTCCTGGGTGCTGGCCTGCAACACCCAGTTCGGTGAGCTGTCCCGCATGACCCAGTTCAAGGACAAGAGCGCCAAACACCCCGATAACGTCAACGGCGGCCTGTTCACCTACCCCGTCCTGATGGCAGCCGACATTCTGATCTATAACGCCGACCTCGTCCCCGTGGGCCAGGACCAGACCCAGCATCTGGAGATCGCCCGCGACATCGCCGGCCGCTTCAACGGCATCTACGGCGATACCTTCATCCTGCCCGAGGGCTACGTCCCGGCCTCCGGCGCCAAGATCATGTCCCTGGCCGAGCCGACCAAGAAGATGAGCAAGTCCGACACCAACGTCAACGCCTTCATCCTGATGACTGACGACAAGGACGCCATCGTGCGCAAATGCAAGCGCGCCATCACCGATTCCGACGGCTGCGTCCGCTTCGACCGCGAAAATAAGCCCGGCGTTTCCAACCTCATGACCATCTACGGCACCTTCACCGGCAAGAGCATGGACGAGATCGCCGCCGAGTTCGAGGGCAAGGGCTACGGCGACTTCAAGATGGCTGTCGCTGAGGTCACCGCCGACGCGCTGGCCCCCGTCCAGGCCGAGTACGGCAAGATTCTTGCCGATAAAGCGTATGTTGATGAGGTGCTCAAGTCCGGTGCCGAGCGTGCCTCCCGCCTGGCAAACCGCACCGTCAACAAAGTCTACCGCAAGGTGGGCCTGCTGCAGCTGGATAAATAAGCTGAAACTGCCTCGTATCCGGCAAAATGCACTTGACAAAACGGCGCTGAACCGTTTATAATATTACAGTTAGTGCGGCTCGTATTGGGCCGCACAACTTTTACTATTTACACGTTAGGAGAAACTACCATGGCGAAAGAAGTCGTTGTTACCCGTGAGGGCTATGATAAACTGGTCCATGACCTGGACGAACTGCGCACCGTTAAACGTAAAGAGGTTGCTGATAAGATCAAGGTTGCACGTGGCTACGGCGACTTGAGCGAGAACGCCGAGTACGACGCCGCTAAGGAAGAGCAGGCCGTTGTCGAGGCCCGCATCGCTGACCTGGAGGCTACCCTGAAAGTTGCCCGCGTCATCGACGACAGCGAGCTGTCCGGCGATACCGTTTCCATTGGTATGAACGTTACCATCCAGGAGGAGGGCGAGGAGCCGGAATCCTACGACATCACTGGTTCCACCGAGGCTGACATGAACCTGAACCGCATCAGCGACGAGAGCCCCGTCGGCGCCGCCTTGATCGGCCATAAGCCCGGCGACGAAGTCGACGTCACCCTGCCCAACGGCAGCATCGTCACCTACAAGCTGCTGACCGTCACCCGCTCCAAGTAAGCGGAAACCGCCGCATATTCATGATTTAAAAACACGAAAGGACGATCTCACATGGAGCAGAATAAGCCCCAGACCGAACAGGACATCAGCCAGCAGGCAGCCGTTCGCCGCCAGAAGCTGGCCGACCTGCGCGCCGCCGGCAGCGACCCCTTTGTCATCACCAAATATCCGCAGGATTCTTACTCCGCTGATTTGAAAGCTGAGTTTGCCGACCTGCCCGCCGAAGCCGAGACCGGCAAGATCGTCTCGCTGGCTGGCCGCATGATGTCCAAACGCATCATGGGCAAGGCCAGCTTTGCCCACCTGCGTGACCAGAAGGGCGATATCCAGATCTTCGTCAAGCGTGACCTGCTGGGCGATGAGCCTTACGCCGCCTTCAAAAAGCTGGACATCGGCGATATCATCGGTGTCAAGGGCGAAGTGTTCCGCACCAAAATGGGCGAGATCTCCGTCCGCATCTCCGAGCTGACGCTGCTCTCCAAGAGCCTGCTGCCCCTGCCCGAGAAGTTCCACGGCCTGACCGACCGCGAGGCCCGCTACCGTCAGCGCTATGTTGACTTGATTATGAACCCCGGCGTCCGCCGCGCCTTTGAGGTGCGCAGCCAGTTCATCAAGCATCTGCGCAACTACCTCGACAACATGGGCTACATGGAGGTCGAGACCCCCGTGCTGAACACGATTGCCGGCGGTGCCGCAGCCCGCCCATTCATCACCCACCACAACACGCTGGACATTGATATGTACCTGCGCATTGCCACCGAGCTGCCCTTGAAGCGACTGATTATCGGCGGCATTGACCGCGTGTACGAGGTGGGCCGTATCTTCCGCAACGAGGGCATGGATCCCAAGCACAATCCCGAGTTCACCACCGTTGAGCTGTACCAAGCCTACACCGATTTCCACGGCATGATGGACATTGCCGAGGGTCTGCTTTCCAGCGCCGCCAAGGAGATTCTGGGCACCTACGAGATTGAGTGGCTGGGCAACAAGATTGACCTGACCCCCGGCTGGAAGCGCATGACGATGATTGAGGCTGTGCGTGAGTACGTGGGCATTGACTTTGACGCCATCAGCGATGACGCCGAGGCTGTTGCCGCCGCCAAGGCGAAGGGCGTGGAGTTGAACCCCGCCGCCGAGCCGACCTGGGGCAACGCGCTGTACGCCTGCTTTGACCAGAAGGTGGAAGAGCACCTGATTCAGCCCACCTTCATCACGATGTACCCGGTCGAGGTCAGCCCCCTGACCAAGCGCAGTCCCGAGGACCCGCGCCTGACCGAGCGCTTTGAGTTCTTCATCAACCACGCCGAGATGGGCAACGCCTACAGCGAGCTGAATGACCCTCTGGATCAGCGCGAGCGCTTTGTGAAGCAGGCCGAGCAGCGCGACCGCGGCGATGACGAGGCCGAGATGATTGATGAGGATTTTCTGACCGCCATGGAGTATGGCATGCCTCCCACAGGCGGCATGGGCATCGGCATCGACCGCTGTGTCATGATGCTGACCAACTCCGACTCCATCCGCGATGTGATTTTGTTCCCCACGATGAAGCCTATCGACTAAAAAGCATTGATTCTACGCCTTTTATCAACCCGGTTTGGCTGATTTGACACCACATTGACACCAAACTTGTGCAGAAAAGGCTTTACAAGAAAGCAGAGAGTTATCCTCTTACGGATGACTCTCTGCTTTTTTTTATGTAGTTGTGCATTTCTGCGCGGAAGTAATGAGGTGATAGCCGATGCGAAGGAGCAGGGCCGCAAAGGTCTTGTCCTGACCTGCAAGGACCGGCTTGTTCCCTACTATGCCAAGTTCGGATTTGTGGACGAGGGCGTGACCGATAAGTCCACGCACGGCAATGTTTCGTGGCATCAGATGCGATTGACATTCTAATATTTTGCCAAGAAAAAATCCCCCAGAGTAACTTGCTCTGAGGGATTTGCTTTATGTATGCGTAGGATTAGCCCCACTCATTATCTTTGTTGTACTGACCTAATCCAAGTGTAGGATAAACAACGGTCGGAGACCAGAATTGTCCCGGCGACCTAGGGTCATCAGAAAATTCACAGCAGAGAATTTTTCCTTTATATTTATTGTAAGAATCGTACGTCTTCAGTTCGTCTTTTGTGTAGCCGGTAACTGCACCATCCGCTTGACAATAGACTCCGTAATAACCCTTCCCATCGTCATAAACCACCCAACGGAGTTTGCCAGACAAGTCAGAGACTGCAAAGAAGGAACCTGTACCTTTTGTTAGACTCGGAACCTCAGAAAGATTTACGATAGCCGTGTAGCGCTTGTCAAGGTCTGTGAGGGTTTGCTTATCTGTATTTGTTATTTCTGCGGCAAAACCGTCTTTTGCCGCTACCGTGAATGTGTTTTTGTTCTTGCTTACCTGCTCTGCATATTCATTTGACCCATACAGTGTAGACATCTCAGTCTGCACAGCCTGCGTCAACGCTCGCGTTTCTGCCACGACCTGACTCTTTCTGGCCTTGTTAATGTACCCGGTAAGAGCCGGAATCAGCAGTGCTGCAAGAATAGCCAGAATCACCAGTACAACAATGAGCTCGACCAGCGTAAACCCGCGTTTCGAATTTTTTCTCGTCATCGAATCGACATCCTTTCGGTGCATTTGATGTATTATAACATATCTTTGCAAAAAAGTCTATTCTTCTTTTTGAGGTTGTAAATACAAAACAGCCTCTACGGGAGTAGCCGACATTAGTAAACATCATACTCCTATAGAGGCTGTTTCGCCTTTTAATCGCTCGAAATTAAAGGACTACGCTTGATTACGGCTTTTTGATTCGCATAAAACCACATCCGGCATCAAAGGGCATCCGCCCATACAGGACAATCTCTTATCACAATCGGGACAACTATTGCGCAGATGACCTCTGAATTCTTCAAATAGCAAACTATTCCATAGGGTCGCAGCAGAAGTTGGGGTTAGCGGGGATACGGTTCGCAGATTTATTCGTTTGAACGCACTCATTCCCGAACTTCAGAAAAAGGTCGATTCCAATGACCTCAAATTCAACTCCGCCGTTGACCTTTCCTATCTGTCCGAATCCGAACAGAAAAATTTCCTCAACTATATAGAATCCCAATCCTGCTCTCCCTCGTTATGCTTGTGCTGACGGTACTGCTTGCCGTGAAATCCAAGGGCGAGGCATAAGCCCAGCCACGCTGTAATTCTATACCCGAGTTGAAGGCATTGGTGGCGTCATCCACTCCCCCCCAGCCCAGTTGCAAATTTGCCGCTGATTTCTGCGGGAATATCCCTTTTTACAAAATAAACCGCCGACAGCATAGCTGATTGCTGTCGGCGGTATTTTTACTGTAAAAAGGGGACTGGTTTACTGCTCCTTGGCGGCGTTGCGAGCCTTATAGGCTATAGCCAGCTCGCGGATAACAATCACCATCAGCGCAAGCACAAGGAAAATGGCAGCCATCTGGCCGATGGAACTGACGGCAGATTCATCGTTAGCGACCGCAATGCCATCGCTGGCGGGGAAAATAACACTGATGGTGGCATAGCTTGTGGAAGCGTTCAGTGCGCTGATGCCTGCATCGACAATGTCATTACAAATTTCCTGCGCTACCAGAGAATCCTCATCCGTCACCGTGACGCGAACCGTCTGAGTACCGTCCGGAGCATCAACGCTCAGGCTTTCCTGCAGAGACTTCATTTTGTCAGCGACGGTTTCGCTCTCGTCTGCATACTGCTCGGCAACTGGGGCAATTACAGCATCGCTCAACATAATCTGGGAAAGCGAGTTGGCAAGCATATTGATGCGAGGCGATTCATCGACATTGTCACCGATAGATACCTCATCATGATTCAAATCGACAAAAAGCAGTGCGGAGGAGGAATATTCTTCTTTTACAGATTTGTGTTTGCAGAAGCCCACAATGCAACCGACAACCAGAAAAACCAACAGAAGTGCAATATAGCGCTTGAGAATAGAAAGGCCCTTCAGGCAGAGGCTGATCATATCATAGATGTCCATCTCGTCATCGTCGTCATCCTCATAACGGACGTAGACGTAATCGCGTTTATTTGTATCCTCCGTAAGGGAGAGAGAGGAATGCTGTTCCTGCGACATATTTGAAACTCCTTTTCTCATAATAATATCCCATTATATCATATTTTGGCCGAAGATTAAAGATTTTTTTACGCGGACGGATGAAATTTTACATATTTACCATGGAAAAGTAGGTGAAATGCTGTAATTTGTTTGCATTGGACTATCCAAGCTACTGCAGCCCCCACCATTCAACCAGCAGAATGGCGAGAAAAACTAGGTTGGACAGGGTGCGCCGTGGGTTTGAATAAGAGAACTTCCTGCTGTTTCGGTGAAAGGAAATA